>OCTA010000953.1_pt1 | contig 26998 bp, 22 predicted proteins | sample 1538991 | NCBI WGS metagenome assembly OCTA01 (sample SAMEA3539302, study PRJEB22396) | soil metagenome | biome: tundra; feature: field; material: soil | place: USA | collected 2010-05 | depth 0.15 m | reverse complement strand
TCAGCAGTATCTACGATCAGCTCAGGGGTTGGCGTGAGGTCACGATGCGGACCGGAGCTGTCCGCATCGCTGTTTAGGGTGGGTGGCATGGCTGACGTGGACTGGAACTTCCAACTGGCTGAGCAGCTGGACTGGCACTGGCGTGAGTACCTGCGGCCGCGGCTGGACGGGCTGACCGATGCGGAGTACCGCTGGGAGCCGGTGGCCGGCGCCTGGAACGTGCGGCCGCGCGGCACCGGGACCGCACAGGTCCAGGCGGGCGCGGGCGAGTTCGTCATCGACTTGGCCATGGCAGAGCCGGATCCGCCGCCGGTGACGACGATCGCCTGGCGGCTCGGGCACCTCATCGTGGACGTGCTCGGTGCGCGGACGGCGTGGCACTTCGACGGGCCGCGGGTGGAGTACCAAACCCACCGCTACCCGGGCGACGCGGCCACCGCGCTGGACCAGCTCGACACCGCCTACGCGGCGTGGATCGGGGGCGTGCGCGGGCTGGGCCCGGACGGGCTGGCCCGGGCCTGCGGGCCGGCCGAGGGCCGGTGGGCGCAGGCGCCCATGGCCGAGCTCGTCCTGCACATCAACCGGGAGATGCTGCACCACGGGGCCGAGATCGCGCTGCTGCGCGACCTCATACCTATGGCGCTACGGCGGCGCGATCATGAGCGGGGCCTGACCATGTACACCAAGGTCCAGGCCGGCGCCAGCATGGCGTGCCAGGTCGACGACGGCCGCGGCAGCGCCGTCGTCATGCGCGACCCGGAAGGCAACGAGTTCTGCGTCGTCTGACGCTCCTGACCCGCGGCGGGCGGCGTCAAAGGGAAACCGGTTCGCGGCGACCGCGAACCCGGCTAATGCGAAGGCGCCGCCGCCAATAACGAGCGCGGGAAGCCGCCGGCCGGGCCGGATCTGCATGCGTTCCCGCCGCTTATCGAGATTCCATTCGCGCCTTTTTCCTAAGTTTTCCCAACATATAGCGACGCCCGCGAATCACCACTAACATGCCTCGTACCGGACTGCGCTGCACGTGCAGCACGGTGATTCGCTGCAGGTGGCCTGGACTGGGGAGAACAGCCGCCCGCGCCCAGAACGTAAGCACGACCTGGGACGGAGCAGCGGCCGCACGGGACCCCCGGCAGGCCGCACGGGCAACGCGGGAGGCTGTCGAACGTGGTCGCGCAGCATGCCGGAGCGCCGCCTCCTTCGCCGATGCTGCTGTCCGGGATCGTGCCACCACTCGCGGAGTCCTTCTACCAGCGCCCGGAAACCGGACTCGCGCTGAGAAGCAGCTTGTATCCAGGCGATACGGTCGTGCTGACCCAGGCCGAACCGACCGCGTCCGGGCCGGCCGGCCAGGGGGGCACCGGCAAGACGCAGCTCGCCGTGTCCTACGCCTACGCGCTGTGGAGCGTCCGCGCCGTCGAGGTCCTCGTCTGGGTCGACGCGGCCAACCGGGAAGCGATCATCTCCGGCTTCGCGGAGGCGGCGCAGGCGGTCGGCGCGGGGGCGGGTGCCGACGCGGCCGCTGACGGGTTCGCCGCCTGGATGGCGAGCACCAGGCGCACCTGGGCGCTGGTCCTTGACGACCTGACCGACCCGGCTGACCTGGAGAACCTATGGCCTGCGGGGCCGGCCGGCCAGGTCGTGATCACCACGCGGCTATCCGGTGACGGGCTTGACGCGCTGACCTCCGCGGCCACCCGGAACGCCGGGGGCGGGCTGGGATTGCCGGGCGGGCTGGGATTGCCGGGCGGGCTGGGATTGCCGGGCGGGCTGGGAGGGCTTGGGACGGGGCCGCCTCATCTGCGGATCGCGTCGGTGGGCGGGTTCAGCCCGCGCGAGACCCTGTCCTACCTCAGCGCCCGGCTGACCGACTATCCCGAGCAGCGGCTCGAGGCGCTGGACCTGGGCGACGACCTCGACGGCCTGCCGCTCGGCCTGGCCCAGGCGGCGGCCGTGATGAAGCTGAGCGGGCTGAGCTGCCGGGAGTACCGCGTGCAGTTCGCCGAGCGGCGCGAGCACATGTCCGGCGTGCGGGTAGCCGGCGTCTCGGCGGCCGTGCTGGCCACCTGGTCGCTGGCCGCCGAGTGCGCACACCGGCTGGCGCCCGCGGGGCTGGCCTGGCCGGCCCTGGCGCTGGCCGCCCTGCTCGATTCACACGGGATCCCCGCGGCCGTGCTGACCAGCCCGGCGGCCTGCAGCTACATCACGGGCCGGCCGAGTGCCGCCGGGGGGGCCGATCAGGAACTGGTCCGGGCCGCGATCTCCAACCTGGCCCGGGCCGGACTGGTCAGCCTGGACCCGGCGAGCCCGGTCCGCACGGTGCGGATCCACCGGTGCGTGCAGGCCGCGGTCCGCGCTTACCTGCCGGCCGCGGACCTGGAACCAGCCACGCTCGCCGCCGCCGACGCGCTGGTCCAGGCGTGGCCGGACGCCGACGGCGAGGCCCCACCCGGGCAGGCCTCGCTCGGGCAGGCCCTGCGCGACTGCGCCGCGGCGCTGCGGGGGGTCGACGGCGGGCCGCTGTGGCAGGCGCAGGCTCATCCGCTGCTGTTCCGCGCGGGCCTGAGCCTGCAGGACAGCGGGCTGGCCGAATCGGCCATCACCTACTGGCAGGGCATGCTGATCACCAGCTCCCGGCTGTTCGGCAGCGGGCACGCCGACGCGGTGGTGGCCAGGAACCGGCTCGCCGCCGCCTACGAGTCAGGCGGGCGATTCGGGGACGCCATCGCCGTCTTCCAGAGCGCCCTGGCCGACCGGGAACGCCGCCAGGGCTACGAGCACCCGGACACGATCAGCGCGCGCGGGCAGCTGGCCCACGCCTACGCCAGCGCCGGCCGGCCGGCCGAGGCGGCCACGCTGTACGAGCAGGTGATCTCCGCCGCCAGCCGGCAGCTCGGCCTGGGGCATCCGGTCACGCTGACCGCGCGGGCTCAGCTGGCGCAGGCCTACCTGGCGGCCGGCCGGGGCGCGGAATCGACCGCCACCTACCGGATGCTGCTGACCGACACGGAAAGAATCCTGGGTCTAGAACACCCGCTGACCAGGTCGATACGTGAGAATCTGGACCATGGCACCCCATCCTTATGATTTTGTCATCGTCGGCGGCGGATCCGCGGGCAGCGCCCTGGCGAACCGGCTGTCCGCCGACCCGGGCACGCGGGTCCTCGTGCTCGAAGCGGGGCGGCCCGACTACTTGTGGGACCCGTTCATCCACATGCCCGCGGCGCTGACGTTTCCCATCGGCAGCCGGTTCTACGACTGGAAATACGAAAGCGAGCCGGAACCGCAGCTGAACGGGCGGCGCATCTACCACGCGCGGGGCAAGGTGCTCGGCGGGTCGAGCAGCATCAACGGGATGATCTTCCAGCGCGGTAACCCGCTGGACTACGAACGCTGGGCCGCCGACGACGGCATGGGCGACTGGGACTACGCGCACTGCCTGCCGTACTTCAAGCGGATGGAGAACTGCCTGGCCGCCGCCGCCGACGACCCGTTCCGCGGCCACGACGGGCCGCTGGTGCTCGAGCGCGGCCCGGCCGACGGTCCGCTGTTCAAGGCCTTCTTCGCCGCCGTGCGCCAGGCCGGCTACCACCTGACCGACGACGTGAACGGCTACCGGCAGGAGGGTTTCGCCGCCTTCGACCGGAACATCCACCGGGGCCGCAGGCTGTCCGCGGCGCGCGCCTACCTGTATCCGGTGATGAGCCGCCCGAACCTCACCGTGGCCACCCGCGCCTTCGCCACCAAGGTCATCTTCGCCGGGCCGCGCGCGGTCGGCGTCGAGTTCGGCCACCAGGGGAAGGTCAAGCGGGTCCGGGCCAGCGAGATCATCCTGTCCGGCGGGGCGATCAACTCCCCGCAGCTGCTCCAGCTTTCCGGCGTCGGCAACGCCGGCGAGCTAGGCGGCCTCGGCATCGACGTGGTCGCCGACCGGCCGGGCGTGGGCGAGAACCTGCAGGACCACCTCGAGGTGTACGTCCAGTACGGCTCCAGGCTGCCGGTCTCCGTCGCGCCCGCGCTGAAGTGGCGCAACCGGCCCATGGTCGGCGCCAAGTGGCTCTTCGGGCGGACCGGGCCCGGGGCCACCAACCACTTCGAGGGCGGCGGCTTCGCCTGCAGCAACGACGAGGTCCGCTACCCGAACCTGATGTTCCACTTCCTGCCGATCGCGATCCGCTACGACGGTTCGTCGCCCGCGGGCGGGCACGGGTACCAGGTGCACATCGGCCCGATGTACTCCGACGCGCGCGGCACCTGCAAGATCACCTCAGCCGATCCGAAGGTCCACCCCGCCCTGCGGTTCAACTACCTGTCCACCGGCACCGACCGGCGGGAGTGGGTGGAGGCGATCAGGATCGCCCGGACGATCCTGACCCAGGCGGCGTTCGACGACTACAACGCGGGCGAGCTGTCGCCCGGGCCTTCGGTGCAGACCGACGAGGAGATCCTGGCCTGGGTGGCCCGGGACGCCGAGACCGCACTGCACCCGTCCTGCACGGCCAAGATGGGCACCGATCCGCTCGCGGTCACCGACCCGGCGTCGCTGCGGGTGCACGGCCTGGACGGACTGCGGGTGGTCGACGCCTCCGTCATGCCGTACGTGACCAACGGCAACATTTACGCTCCTGTGATGATGCTCGCGGAGAAGTCCGCCGACCTCATCCTGGGCAATACGCCGCTGCCAGCTGAGCCCGTCGAGTTTTACCGCCGGGACCAGACCGCCACTGCGGGCATGTGAAACGCGGGGCCGTTCGGAATTTAAATGATCTTTCATATCCAGGCACCACGGCAAGGGATTCTTCCGCAGATAACTAGACAGATCGGCCGTCCTCTCACCATGATCGAACTGGACCGGTAATACACGGCGCCGGCGCGCGTCCACCGGGGAGCGAGGAGGGTATGACCATACCCCACCATCTGATGGGAAGTCTCGGTGACGGCGCCGCGAGCGATCCGCTGCCCGAGGCGGTCGGGCTGGTCCGAGAGGCGGCGGACGCGGGTCACCGGCTGAAGATCCTCGGCGGTCTCGGCGTCCGGGTGCTGTGTCCCGATTTCCCGCCCCGGCTGCGCGCGGACTCCGACATCGACCTGGCCTGCCTGGGCAAGACCCGCCGCCAGGTCGCTGACCATCTCGAACGCATGGGCTGCGGGCCTGATCGCCGGTTCAACAACCTGAACGGGGACCGGCAGATGTCCTTCACCGCCCCGTCCGGGCGGCCCATCGACGTCCTGGTGGGCCGGCTGTCGATGTGTCACACGCTGGATTTCCGAGCGTCGTTCGGCTCGGCGTCGCAGGTGCTTGACCCGGCGGACCTGCTGCTGTCCAAGCTGCAGATCGTCGAGCTCAACGGCAAGGACGCGCACGACATCTTCCACCTGCTGTCCGGGCTCCGGGTCGGCCGGGATGCCACCCGGCCGGCCATCGACCCCGATCGCTTCGGCGCCGTGCTCGCCGCGGACTGGGGCTGGTGGCGGACCGTGACCGGCAACCTGGCCAAGCTTCCTGACCTGCTGTCCTCCCAGCCGCAGCTGGCCCCGCCGTACCCGCGGTTCGACGTGCTGACCCAGGCCAAGCAGCTGCTCCAGATCGCCGATACGGTCCCCAAGGGACTCAAGTGGAAGCTGAGGGCTAACGTGGGCGACCGGGTCCGCTGGTACGAACGACCGGAACAAACGGACCGCCGCGGTCTTTCCTAGCTTGGGGAGCCACCTCGCCGGAGCTGGCGCAGGTCAGCGGCCGGTACTACGACACGTGCGCGGAACGGGCGGCCAGCGGCGTGGCCACGGCCGAACTCGCCCGGCTGCTGTGGCACCGCAGCGAGGCCTGGACCACGGCCTAAGCTGGGCCTATGGATCTTCCTGTCAACCCGCCGGTGGCGCCGATGCTGGCCAAGCCCGTCGACGCGATCCCGACCGGGGACTACGTATTCGAGCCGAAGTGGGACGGCTTCCGGTCGATCGTCTTCCGCGACGGCGACGAGATCGAGATCGGCAGCAGGAACGAGCGCCCGATGACGCGCTACTTCCCCGAGCTGGCCGCCGCGTTCCTGGCCCAGCTGCCGGAACGCTGCGTGATCGACGGGGAGATCGTGATCCCGGACGCCTCGGGCCAGCGGCTCGATTTCGAGGCGCTGCTGCAGCGGATCCATCCGGCGGCCAGCCGGGTCGAGATGCTGGCCGCCACGACACCGGCCCACTTCATCGCGTTCGACCTGCTCGCGCTGGGCGACCAGGACTATACCGAGCGGCCGTTCACGCAGCGCCGGGCGGCGCTGGAGGGCGTGCTGGCCGCGGCGGGCTCGTCCCCTTCGCCGCTGCACCTGACCCCGGCGACCACCGACCGGGACACCGCCACCGGCTGGTTCAGCCAGTTCGAGGGGGCCGGACTCGACGGGCTGATCGCCAAGCCCGCCAACGTGACCTACCAGCCGGACAAGCGGGTGATGCTGAAGATCAAGCACGAGCGCACCGCGGACTGCGTGGTGGCCGGCTACCGGACGCACAAGAGCGGCGAGGACCGCATCGGCTCGCTGCTGCTCGGGCTCTACCAAGACAACGGGAAGCTGGCCAGCGTGGGCGTGGTCGGCGCCTTCCCGATGGAGCGGCGCAAGGAGCTGTTCGGCGAGTTGCAGCCGCTGGTCACCACGTTCGACGGGCACCCGTGGAACTGGGCCGAGCACCATGCGGGTGAGCGCACCCCGCGCAAGGCCGAGGGCAGCCGGTGGAACGCGGCCAAGGACCTGTCGTTCATCCCGCTGCGGCCCGAGCGGGTGCTCGAGGTCCGCTATGACCACATGGAGGGCCCGCGCTTCCGGCATACCACCCAGTTCGTCCGCTGGCGGCCGGACCGCGAGCCGGGGTCGTGCACCTACGCCCAGCTGGAGGAGCCGGTCAGCTTCGACCTGGCCGAGATCCTCGGATCTCCGGATGGTCATCATGGCGGATAAGAAGATGGTGCTTGAGCTGGCGGGCCGCGAGGTCACGATCAGCAATCCCGGCAAGCTGTTCTTCCCGCGCACCGGGCACACCAAGCTGGACATGCTGCAGTACTACCTGGCCGTGGCGCCGGGAGCGCTGGGCGGCGCGGGGGGCAGGCCGATGGCGCTCAAGCGGTTCGTGAACGGGGCCGAGAACGAGGCGTTCTTCCAGAAGCGGGCGCCGGCCAAGCGCCCGGACTGGATCGAGACCGTCGAACTCCGCTTCCCCTCCGGCCGCACCGCCGACGAGGTGGTGGTCACCGACGAGGCCGGGCTCGCCTGGGTGGTCAACCTCGGCTGCATCGACCTGAACCCGCACCCGGTGCGCGCCACCGACCTGGACCACCCGGACGAGCTCCGGGTCGACCTGGACCCGGTGCCCGGCGTGGAATGGCCGCAGATCAGGGACGTGGCCATGGTGGCCGCCGGCGTGCTGGCCGACTTCGGGCTGACCGGCTGGCCGAAGACCTCGGGGTCCCGCGGCATCCACGTCTACGCCCGGATCGTGCCGCACTGGTCGTTCGGCGAGGTCCGCCGCGCGGCGGTGGCGGTGGCGCGGGAGATCGAGCGGCGGGCGCCGGACCTGGCCACCTCCAAGTGGTGGAAGGAAGAGCGGCACGGCGTCTTCGTCGACTACAACCAGAACGCCAAGGACCGCACGGTCGCGTCCGCGTACTCGATCAGGCCGGTGCCAGACGCCCGGGTCTCCACCCCGCTGACCTGGGCGGAGGTCCCGTCTTGCGATCCCGCCGAGTTCACCATCGACACCGTCCCGGCGCGCTTCGCCGCCCTCGGCGATCCGTGGGCCGGGATGGACGAGACGGCTGGGTCGCTGGACGCGCTGCTCGAGCTGGCGGCGTCGGACGAGGCGGCGGGCCTGCCCGACGCGCCGTGGCCGCCGCACTACGAGAAGCAGACCGGCGAAGCGCCCCGGGTCCAGCCTTCGAAACAGCGCAGTGCTGACCCGGAGCCCACCGGGACGGGCCGCAGGCAGAGCAAGATGCCGCTGATCGAGATCGCCCGGGCGGCCAGCAAGGACGAGGCAATGGCCGGGCTGGAGCGCTGGAAGGCGCGGCATGCCGGGGTGTGGTCGCGGCTGGAGCCGGCCGACGTGCTGGTCGACGGGATGCGCGGGCGCAGCTCGGTGTGGTACCGGATCCGGCTCAACCTGCAGCACGTCCCCGAGTCGGAGCGGCCGCCGCAGGAACCGCTGGAGGTCGACTACGACCCGTGGGCCGGGTTCCGTCCCTAGCCGACATCCACCCAGTCCAGGGTGCGCTGGACGGCCTTGTGCCAGCCCGCGTAGCCGCCCGCGCGGCGCTCGGCCGTCCAGGACGGCGACCAGCGTCTGGACTCGTGCCAGTTGGCGCGCAGCTCGTCGGTGTCCCGCCAGAAGCCGGTGGCCAGGCCAGCCGCGTACGCAGCGCCCAGCGCGGTCGTCTCGGCCACGACCGGGCGGCTGACCGGCACGCCGAGGATGTCGGCCTGCAACTGCATGCACAGGTCGTTGGCGGTCACCCCGCCGTCCACCTTGAGCACCTCGAGGCGGACGCCTGAATCGGTCTCCATCGCCTCGACCACGTCCCTGGTCTGGTAGCCGATCGACTCCAGGGTGGCCCGGGCCAGGTGCGCGCTGGTGTGGTAGCGGGAGAGCCCGACGATCGCGCCGCGCGCGTCGGCCCGCCAGTACGGCGCGAACAGCCCGGAGAACGCGGGCACGAAGTAGGCGCCCCCGGTGTCGGTGACCTGCGCCGCCAGAGCCTCGCTCTGCGCCGCGCCGCTGATGATGCCGAGCTGGTCACGCAGCCACTGCACCGCGGCGCCTGTCACCGCGATCGACCCTTCGAGGGCGAAGACGGCGGGGTCACTACCGAACTTGAAGCACACCGTGGTCAGCAGCCCGGCTTTGGAGCGGACGATGCCGGTCCCCGTGTTCATCAGCAGGAAGTTGCCCGTGCCGTAGGTGTTCTTGGCCTCGCCCGGGGCGAAGCAGACCTGCCCGACGGTGGCGGCCTGCTGATCGCCGAGGGCGCCGGTGATCGGCAGCTCCCCCGCGAACGGGCCCCGCGGTGAGGTCACCCCGTACGGCTCAGGCGTCGAGGACGGCAAGATCCGCGGCAGCATGACGGGCGGCACGGTGAAGAAGCCGAGCAGTTCGGTGTCCCAGTCCAGGGTCTGCAGGTTCATCAGCATGGTGCGGCTGGCGTTGGTCACGTCGGTGACGTGGACGCCTCCCGAGGGCCCGCCGGTGAGGTTCCACAGCAGCCAGGTGTCGACGGTGCCGAACAGGGCGTCGCCCCGCTCGGCGTCCGCGCGCAGGCCGTCGACGTGGTCGAGCATCCAGGCCAGCTTGCCGCCGGAGAAGTAGGTGGCGGGCGGCAGGCCTGTTTTGTGCCTGATCACGTCGCCCCGGCCGTCCCGGGCCAGGGCGGCGGCGATCCGGTCAGTCCTGGTGTCCTGCCACACGATCGCGTTGCCGTACGGGCGCCCGGTGCGCCGGTGCCACACCACCGTGGTCTCCCGCTGGTTGGTGACGCCGAGCGCGGCGAGGTCCGTGGCCTGCAGGTTCTGCGAGTTCAGCACGGTCATGATGACCGCGCTTGTCCGTTCCCAGATCTCGATCGGATTGTGCTCCACCCAGCCGGGCCGGGGCAGCACCTGGGTGTGCTCGAGCTGGTGCCTGGCGACCTCCGCGCCGGAATGATCGAAGACCATGAACCGCGTGCTCGTGGTGCCCTGGTCCACCGCTCCGACGAAATCGGCCACCGTTGCTCCTTCGCAGCTAATTCCTCCGCAACCCGCCATCACGGAGTAAACACCTGTTCACCGGCAGGTTAGTGTTTGCGGGTAGGTTGACGATGTACATACCCTAGAACGGGGGGAGGAAAGCCTGGCATGGGGAAGGCTCAAGATTCCGGTGCGCAGCCTGATGGGGGATGGTGATGACGAGTAACGGCATTCTCGACGCTCGCGATCGTGACGCGGTGCTCAGCAGGCTGGCGGCCGAACGGTTCGACGTACTCGTCATAGGCGGCGGCATCACCGGCGCCGGGGCCGCGCTGGACGCCGCATCCCGGGGCCTGCGGGTCGCCCTGGTCGAAACGCGTGACCTGGCCTCTGGCACCTCGAGCCGGTCGAGCAAGCTCATTCACGGCGGCCTGCGGTACCTGGAGCAGTTCGACTTCAAGCTGGTCTTCGAGGCGCTGCGGGAACGCGACCTGCTGGTCTCCAAGCTCGCTCCGCACCTGGTCAAGCCGGTGTCGTTCCTCTATCCGCTGTACAAGAAGGTGGTCGAGCGGCCCTACGTCGGAGCGGGCCTGGTGCTCTACGACGCGATGGAGGGAACCCGCAGGCCGGTGCCGCACCACCGGCACCTGTCCGCCCGCGGCGCGCTCAAGCGCGCCCCCGCCCTGTCCCCCGACCGGCTGGCCGGCGCCATGCTCTACTACGACGCCCAGGTGGACGACGCGCGGTATACGCTCACCGCGGCCCGCACCGCGGCCGCGCACAGCGCCGTGATCGCCACCCGGGTCAGCGCGGTCGCGCTGCTGCGCGACGCCGACGGGATCCGGGTGACCGGCGCCCGGGTCCGGGACGAGGAGACCGGGCACGAGATCAGCGTGACCGCGGAGGCCGTGGTGGTCTGCGCCGGGGTGTGGACCGACCTGGTGCACAAGCTGGCCGGCGTGCAGGCCGGCTACCGGGTCCGGATGTCCAAGGGCGTGCACATCGTGGTGCCGCGGGAGGCGGTCCAGGCGGACACCGGGATGATCGTGCGGACCGACAAGAGCGTGCTGTTCTTCATCCCGTGGGCCGAGCGCTGGATCGTCGGCACGACCGACACCGACTTCTCCGGCGACCGGGCCGAGCCCGGCGCGACCGCCGAAGACGTCGAGTACATCCTGTCCGCCGCGAACCGGGTGCTGGCCCGCCCGCTCACCCGCGCCGACGTCATCGCCGTCTACGCCGGGCTGCGCCCGCTGGTGACCGCCATCGAGGGCAACGGGTCCAAGCCCACCACCAAGCTGTCCCGGGAACACGTGGTCGACGTCCCGGTACCCGGCCTGGCCAGCATCGCGGGGGGCAAGTTCACCACCTACCGGCTGATGGCCCGCGACGTGGTGGACGCCGCGGTGGCGGACTTCGGCCGTGACGTGCCGGCCTCGGTCACCGACCAGGTGCCCCTGCTCGGCGCGGACGGCCTGGCCGCGGTTCAGCCCGCGGCGGGAAGGCTGGCCGAGGACTACGGGGTCAGCCGCGGATGCGTGGAGCATCTGCTCGGCCGGTACGGGACCCTCGCCGAGGAGGTGCTCCAGCTGACCAGAACCGACCCCGGGCTGGCCCGGCCGCTGGCGCAAGGCCACCCGTACCTGCGCGCCGAAGTCGTCTACGCGGTCACCCACGAGGACGCGCTGCACGTGGACGACGTGCTGGTGCGGCGGACGCGGCTGTTCATCGAGTCGGCCGACTCGGGCACCACCGCGGCGGCCGACGTAAGCTCGATCATGGGCCGCCTGCTCGGCTGGAACCGCAGGAAGCGGGCCAGCGAGACGCGCCGCTACCTGGAGCTGGTCGCGGCCGAGCAGACGGTGGTCGCGATGGATCCCGGCGCGGTGCCCGAGGCGGCGCTGGCCGCGAGCGCCGCCGCGGGATGAGCGAGAAAGCCCCGCGGGTCTCCAAGGGCTCCCGGGGGCTTCAGGGCACCCGGCGGCTGCTGACGTTCCGGCTCGACCAGGAGCAAAGGCAGCGGCTCAAGGCCAGGCTGGCCCGCGAGGGCCGGACGATGTCCGAGGTCGTGACCCGCGGGCTGCGTCAGTACGTGCAGCACGCGCGCCCGAAGGGGACGGCCAGGGGCGCCGCGGTGAGCCCGCAGAACATGAGCCCGGGCCCGCCGGTGCTGCCCGATCGCATCGCGGCCACCCTGCGCGAGCTTCGCTCGACCGGGCGCAGCGAGCTGCTGTCCGCGACGCTGGCGGCGTTGCACGAGGCGGGCTGGCCGCTGCGCCCGCTCGCCGATGCCCTCGGCATCAGCCGGCAGGCGGTCCAGCGCCGGGTGCGCCGGGCGGCCGCGGCGCTGCGCGAGCACGTCACGAACTGCGAACCGCCGCCGCCGTTTCCGCACCGCCGGATGGCCAGCCCGGCCGGCTTCCGGCCGCACCTGACGGTCAAGATCGACCATTCGCTCCGCGCGTCCGCGCACCGCGCGGCGGCCGACGAGGGCAGGTCGCTCACCCAGGTGGTCGAGGCCATCTTGGACCGGTACCTCAGGCACGGCCTGGCGGACACCGCCGGTAAGGACGCCGCCGGTAAGGACACCGCCGGTAAGGACACCGCCTGATGCCCGTCACGACGCCCTGCTCGAACGCAAGCACGGCGCGCCGCGGCTGCGGGAAGAGCGTCGAGGCGGCCTACGAGCGGCGGAGCACCAGGATCATGCGCCACGCTGCCACGGCGTCGACGGGCAGGTCGGCGTCGAAGTCTCCGTAACTGGCCACGATGGTGAACCCGCCGGCCAGCCGGATCGCGGCGACCATCTCGGTCGCGGTCCAGAACCGGTTCGGCACCACATCGGTGACCGTCCGCACCGGCCCGCCCCGCTTGTGATAGGTCACGCTGACATGTTCCGTGGTGATCTGCGTGACCGGGTCGATCTGGTCGTGCGCGCCCCAGCGGACACTGACCATGCCGTCGCCGACTTCAGTGTTCCACTCGCTGCTTGTGCGGTGCTCAGCGGCCAGGAAGTCCGCCGGATGCGCGAGCTCCATGATGTAGAGGCCATCCTCGCCGAGGTGACGCGCGACGCAGCCGAGATGCTCGAGCATCTCGTCGAGCGAGAGCAGGTGGCACAGCGAGTTGAGCATGGTGATGGCGAGGTCGACCTGGCCGGGCAGGTGAAAGTCCCGCATGTCCGCCTCGACCACGGTCAGGCTGATCCCGGTCGCCTTGGCCAGATCCCGGGCTCGTCCGCACATGGCCGGGTTGAGGTCAAGGGCGGTGGCCCGGAGCCCGCGCCGCGCTAGTTCACGAGCGTGCTCGGCGGGGCCGGCCGCCATCTCGAGAACCGAGCGCGGTGGCCCGGCATCCTGGCCCCGGTGCGTGCCAGCCCAGCGCAGCAGGGCGTCCACCTCGGCCGGGACGTCACGGTAGGCACACGCGGCCTGGTAGAACTCGGGCTCGTCATAGATTCCTGGCACCCGACTATGATGCCCGAACGATGACCGCTCCCGGGCATCGTGGCTTGTGCAAAGTAACGTGCACTAGCCTCGCGCATCGGCCTGCGGCAGACTGTCCGCATGATGACAGAGAGCCAGGCGCTGGAAACCCTGACGCGCGAGGATCCGGAGGCAGCCGGCGACGCGAAGGCGGCCCTAGCCTGGCTGACGGGCGACGAGGGCATGGAGACGATCTCGCTGCTGCGCCTGCAGGAGTTCCTCTGGTACGCCCTCCCGGTCAAGTGGCCGATGTCCACGCCAGGCCGGGTCGGTGTGGCCAGGGCGCTCGGCCGCCTGTTCATGCTGGCCGGCCTGGAACGTTACGCCGGAGTCTGTTCCTCGGCGGGCACCGAGAGGATCATCACCGCCTACGCGGGCGGGCACGAGGAAGGAATCGCCGCCTACACCGAGGCCATCGAGGAATCGAACGCGGCGCCGCCCGACACCGAGCTGCTCGCCTGGGGTTCGGTCATGGGCGCGCAGGAGCGCGCCGCCTACGACGCCTGCGCGGCCGCCCTCGAGCTGGCCTTCGCCTCAGCCGAGCTGAGCGTAGGCGCGCGCGGCTGGCGCACCAGGCGCGCGGACATCGTCAACCGCTGGCTGACCGGGCGTCCAGAGATCGCGCTCTCCGCCCCGGCCAGCCCGGACGATGACACGGCCCAGGTGATCGACGGCGTGCCGGGCACCGACACCTGGCTGGGACGCATCAGCGCCGAACGCATCGACGCGTGGGCGCACGGACGCCCGGGAGAGCGGTCGCGGCTGGCCCGCGGGCTCATTCCGCGCCTGCTCGAACCGCCCGCGCTGCCCGATGACCCGCTGCCCACGCTGCACTGGCTGCTCAGCCACGCGGACGAAGGCCTGCGCCTGACCGCCCGTCACTACATCGCGCCTGCCGTGGTCACCGAGGCGGTCGACACGTTCGGCTGGCGAGATCAGCTGGTGGGGACGCTGCGCCAGGAACTCGACGTGTTCCCGCTGCACACCCTGCGCGGTATGGCGCAAAGCGAGATGGGGGCCATCCGGCGCAGCCGCACCAGCCTCGTGCTGACCAAGACGGGCAAGCTCATGACCGCGGACCCGGCCGCCAGGTGGCATATCGGCACGGCCGCGCTGATCGGGCCCGACGACGGCCCGCAGCCGGACTTCTCCGTCGCGGTGCGCGAAGCCGCGCTGATGATCATCTTGACCAACGGGCCGACCGGATACGACGAGCTGACCAGGCTGCTCACCGATATCCACAGCGTGGAAGGCTGGGCGTCGGCAGGCTCCAGGGGTTCAGCGGGTTCCGGGGTCGGCGCTGGCCTGGCCAGTGCCGTGCGCACCGAGCTCTACACGCTCAGGCACCGGTTGTGGGCGCTGCACCTGCTCGGCACCGAGCGCAGTTTCACCGCGCCGCTGTCGCTCACCGGCACCGGAGTGGCCGCCGCCCTGTCCGCCCTGCTGGCCCGGGCCTTGCGGCCGCGGCACCACCTGGGCCTCGGATAACCAGCGAAGCGGAAAGCAGCCGGTGTAGTTCTCGGCCAGCGAGGTCGCGGCCGCGCGGGAGGAGACGACGTAGCGCAGCTGGGCCAGCTGCAACTCCTCCCCGAACAGGTCCGCGTGCGGGTCCACGTGCAGCATCGAGGTCATCCACCAGGAAAAGTGCGTGGCCCGCCAGACCCGCCTCAGGCAGCTATCGGAGTAAGCGCCGGCGAGCTCGGCCTGGCCGTCCCGCAGCAGGTGAGTGAGCGCCGTAGCCAGGACGGTCACGTCGGCCAGGGCCAGGTTGAGGCCCTTGGCGCCGGTGGGGGGCACGATGTGGGCGGCGTCACCGGCCAGGAACAGCCGCCGGTAGGCCATCGGCGAGACGACGAAGCTGCGCATCGGCGAGACGGCCTTCTCCGTGATCGGGCCTTCCTTCAGGTCCCATCCCGGCACGCCCAGCCGGCGCTGCAGCTCGCTCCAGATCCTGTGGTCGGGCCACCGCTCGACGTCCTCATCGGCGGGAACCTGCAGGTAGAGCCGGCTCACCTGCGGCGTGCGCATGGTGTGCAGGGCAAATCCGTCTTCGTGACGAGCGTAGATGAGCTCGTCGGTGGACGGCGGCACCGTGGCCAGGATGCCGAGCCACGAGTACGGGTACCTGCGTTCGGCCACCGTCGTCAGGCCGGCCGGCATGGAATCGCGGCAGATGCCATGGAATCCGTCACAGCCCGCGATCGCGTCGCAGCTGACCTCGTGCCTGGCCCCGGCGGAATCGGTGAAGCGGAGCACCGGCCGGTCCGTCTCGAGCTCCGCGACCTCGGTGCCGGAGACCTCGAACTCGATCCTGGCTCCGGCCGCCAGCCTGGCCTGCATCAGGTCCTTGACGATCTCGGTCTGGGCGTAAATCGTCACCTGCCGGCCGCCGGTCAGATCACGGAAGTCGAGGTGGTGCCGCTCCCCGTCGAACTGCAGGTAGATCCCGTCGTGCTTGAGCCCTTCGGCCTCCAGCCGGTCGCCGAGGCCGACCGCGCGGAGCATCTCCGCGGTTCCGGTTTCGAGCAGCCCGGCGCGTTGGCGCGCCTCGCAGTAAGCCCGGCTGCGGTTCTCGATCACGACCGAGTCGATGCCGCGTAGCGCCAGCAAGTGGGAAAGCAGCAGGCCGGCCGGGCCGGCTCCGACGATGCCGACTTGAGTGCGTGAGGTAACGGTCATCTTGATGCAGCGGTACCCGTCGAGATCATGTCCGTAAACGCTTCCAGATTAGCTGTCCCGTTCGGCTCGCCGGTAGGCACTCCGGCGGTCCAGCCGCCGGAGTACGTCTTGCCAGGCTGTCTCGTCGAGGACCATGCCATGACCGCTCCTTGAACTCAAGCGTGCGTAAAACGAACGATAGTTCAGAAAGCGAACGCATGCTGCACCGGTCTATGATGTCATCGACCGAGCCAGGAGGCTCTCAATGACTGACAGCCCAGAACAGGGTCATGACGGGGATTTCGTCCAGTCGCTCGAGCGTGGCCTGTCGGTGATCCGCGCGTTCGACGCGGATCATCCGAAGCTGACCCTGAGCGAGGTGGCCGCCAGCACCGGTCTGAGCCGGGCCGCCGCCCGTCGGTTTCTGCGCACTTTGGTCCAGCTCGGTTACATGCGCAGCGACGGTAGCCGGTTCGTGCTCCGGCCCAAGATCCTTGAACTCGGCTATGCGTACCTGTCCAGCCTGACCCTGCCCGAAGTGGCGATGCCGCACCTGGAGCAGCTGGTCGAGCAGGTGCACGAGTCGTCCTCGGTCTCCGAGCTTGACGGGGACGACGTGTTCTACATCGCCCGCGTCCCGACCAAGCGGATCATGACCGTGACGATCAGCGTCGGGACGAGGTTCCCGGCCTACGCGACCTCGATGGGCCGGGTCATGCTGGCCGCCCAGCCCGACGAACGGCTGGACGAATACCTCAGCTCAGCCAGCCTGCGCGGCCTCACCGGGCACACCATCACCAGCGCGACCGCGCTGCGCCGGGAGCTGCGCAAGATACGGGCGCAGGGCTGGGCCGTGGTCGACCAGGAACTCGAAGAGGGCCTGCGCTCCATCGCCGCTCCGATCCGCGACGCCGATGGCCAGGTCATCGCCGCCGTCAACGTCTCCACCCACGCCGGCAGGCGGACGCTGACCGGCATCGTGGAAGAACTCCTGCAGCCGCTGCTCGCCACCGCCCAGCGCATCGAGGTGGACCTGGCCCGCTCCCGCGCCTCGGCTCGCGCCCGCCCCGACGCGTAGCGCGTCCCGGGCCACGCGTGATCGAGCGGATGACGCTGCGGTAGCTGGACCGGGCCGGTAGCCCGGGACTGGGCTGGCCTGCCACACTTGCTTGCTATGCGTACGCTCGTCATCGACCATCCCCTGGTCACCCACAAGCTCACCGCGCTCCGCGACGCCGCCAGTGACACCGCGACGTTCCGGAGCCTGACGGCCGAACTGGTGACCTTGCTCGCCTACGAGGCCACCCGCGAGATGCGGGTGCAGCCGGTGTCGGTCACCACCCCGGTCGGCGTCGCCCGCGGAGTCAAGCTGGCCCGGCCCGTGCCGCTCATCGTGCCCGTGCTGCGAGCGGGCATCGGCATGCTGGACGGCATGACCCGGCTGCTGCCGATGGCCGACGTCGGCTTCGTCGGGCTGCGCCGGGACGAGGAGTCGCTGGTCGCATCCACCTATGCGGATCGGCTGCCCGCGGATCTGACCGGGCGGGACACCTTCGTCCTGGATCCCATGCTGGCCACCGGCGGAACGCTCGCCACCGTCATCAGCATGCTGGTCGACCGCGGTGCCGCCTCGGTGACCGCGATCTGCCTGCTCGCCGCGCCCGAAGGCCTGCGGCATGTCGAGGAGGTCCTCGCCACCGATGGCGCGGATGAGCCAGGCGAGGCACCGTGGGTGCGGGTGGTCACCGCCGCCGTCGACGAGCGGCTGAACGACCGGGGTTATATCGTGCCCGGGCTCGGTGACGCGGGCGACCGCCTATTCGGAAAGATCTGACGGCCCGGTAGTTCGGGCCCGATAATTCGGGCCGGGCGCCGAGCTCTACCGCGGTGACATAACGGCACTGCCCAGATCCGGGATTTCCCCCCCAACACCCACGGTGGACGAATACCCACCGGAGAGCCCAGCACCCAGCCACCTGTAGTTAATCAGGACCTATCGGTCTTCGGGTATCCCCGAGTCCGGGGTTACCCCAGGGACCCCCCAGAAGAAGACAATCCGCCCTAGAATATCCAGACCGCTCCGTTAGGTCACAGTCACACCACAGCAGGAAACCGATGCCTTACCCCAACCCCTGGACCACGCCATGCCGCTGAGCGCCCACGTCAGCACGGCATCAGGCCAGAAAATGATGATCGCCGAAGGAAGCCGGCTGGTCTTCGGCCGCGGGCCCGGCGTGGACCTGGCCATCGCCGCCGGGCGAGGGCTGTCCCGGCGAGCCGGCGTCGTGACCGCGATGGCGGCAGGAGCGTGGATCGCCAACATCAGCCGCACCCACGCGCTGTACGTCGAGGGCGATGACTACCGCATCAGGCTGCCGCGGCTGGAAGATGACGGCGAGCCCGCCGACGGCTGGTTCGTGCACACCGGAACGGCCTATGTCGGTTCACGGGGCATGCTCGACGACGAGCAGCCGCTGGCGGTAACGGTCACCGGCCGGTTCGAGGGCTGGTCGCGCCCGGCGGGCGGGGTTAACGGGAGCGTCACGGCGGCTGGGGCGGGGCTGGCTGAGGAGGCCTGGCTCGCTGATGCGGATGGGCTGGCTGAGCAGGCTGCCTGCCTGGCTGAGGGCGCTGGGCCGGCTGAGGGCGCTGGGCCGGCTGAGGGCGCTGGGCTCGCGGGCGGGGGCGGGCGGGCCGCGGGACGGGCCGGCGAGGGGACGCTGCTTCCGTTCTACATCGACCCGATGACCAAGCTCTTCCTGGTCGCCCTGATGTGGTGCCGACCGTGGCTGCTCGACCAGAGCGCCAGCAGGCCGCTGCCGCGGACGCCGGAAATCGCCCGGGGGGCGCTCGAGGTCACCGGCGCTTATCACGAACTGGAACGATTCGATTCCGACCCGGAGTTCCGCGACATGCTGTCGGCCCGGGTGGCCGAGCACATCAAGGTGCTGCGGCGGAAGATCACCGATCGCGGGCTGGCCCGGGCGGACGTCCGGCTCTCCGACGAGGTCGCCGTCCGGATCCTGATCGAGCACGGCATCATCACCTCCGCCGACCTGGGGCGGCTGGACGACCCGGCCTGGCGGTCCCGCCAGGAAGACCTGTGGTGGACCCAGGCCTGACGATCAGGCCGGAGGCAGACCCTCCGGTATCACCATGAAGCTCGCGCTGGCCTGAGCGCCGCCGGGCTCGGTGACCACGACGGTGAAGAGCCCGTCCGGGTAAGGACCGGAGAAAAGCTGGTTAACGGTGACGCTGAACGTCCCGTCGTGGCCGGTCACCGGCTTGGTCGCGGCCGTTCCCTTCATTATCCTGCTGACGGCGGGCGGCGGACCGACGCCGGACATCGAGACCGTGACCGGCCTGCCCGGAGCGAACCCGCTCCCGTGCACGACGAACGTGGTATTAGCATTGCCGGTCGACTGCACCATGCAGACCGACGGCAGGCTCGACCGGCCGGAGCTGGACTGGCCGGAGCTGGACTGGCCGGACGAGGCGCACGAGGGCGGCGGCGGCGGCGAACTCCCCCTCGGGGGCGGGGTGCTCGAGCTGGTGAGCGACGCGCCGAGGATGACACCCCCGACGACCAGGGCCGCTCCCACCGTGATCCAGCCGATCCAGGCCAGGCGAGCTCCGAGCCACCGCCGCCAGCCGGCCCCGGCCCGAGCGGGCTGGGGCCGGGGCGGCTTGTAGGCGGCCGGAAGCTCGGTGAACGAGGCGGCCGTGGAATCGTCGCCGTGGGCCTGGCTGGCCGGGGTGAGGCCGGCCAGCTGGGGACTGCGCTGGCACTCCCCGATCAGGAGCATCGCCGGTTCCGGCAGGTAGGCGTGCGCGTGCGCCGGACCGAACCCGAAAGCCTGAGCCTCGGTGAACTGGCCGAGCTGGGCGAGCACCGCGGACGAGGTCGGGCGCTCCCGGGGCACCCGGTCCATGCAGGCCGTGATGAGGCTGGCTAGTTCGGCGGGCAGGCCGGACAGGTCGGGTTCCTCGGTCGCCAGCCGGGCCAGCACGTCCAGGACCGAGGCGCCCAGGTACGGAGGATGCCCGGTCGCCGCGAACAACAGCGTCGCGCCGAGTGAGTACACATCGCTCGCCACCGAGGCCTGGTGAGGATCCCTGGCCTGCTCGGGCGCCATGTACGCGGGCGTACCGACGGCCCCGCGCGACACCGTGAGCTCCATCCGCTCGGCGGCCCTGGCCACGCCGAAGTCGATCACCCTGGGGCCGTCCGGGGCGACCAGCACGTTCGACGGTTTCAGGTCCCGATGCACCAGCCCGGCCCCGTGGATCGACTCCAGCGCCTCCGCGCACCCGGCCGCCAGCCACTTAACCGTCCGCACCGGCATCGGGCCGCACACGCTGATCATCCGGCTCAGCGTAGGAGCCGGCACGTAAGCCGTGGCCAGCCAGGGCAGATCGGCGTCCGGATCGGCCTCGACGACCGCGGCGGTGAAGACCCCGCTGACCTTCCTGGCGGCGGCCACCTCCTGCGAGAAGCGGGTCCGGAAGCCGGCCTCCTCGGCCAGCTCGACCTTGATGGTCTTGACCGCGACGAGCCGCCCGGCCGGCGACCGGCCCAGGTAGACTTGGCCCATCGATCCGGCGCCGAGGCGGCTGAGCACCACATACGGCCCGATCATCTCCGGGTCCCAGGGACGCAGCGGTTCGGTTTCCGGCTGGGGCAACACCATCGCCTCACGGGGTCTTTCGGGCTTGCGGGATATTGGAGGTCTGGGGTTCAGGTCGCCTAAACCAGCAGTTCCATCATGCCTAACCTTACGCAATTACGCATCGCAATGGCCGGGATTGTGACAGATGATTCTGATGGGAAACCCAGGACCGTTCGGAAAAAAATGCGGGTTAAGATGGGTTTATGCGCGCCGAGCGTGCCGACCGGAATCACCGCGACGCTCCTGGCCCAGGCCGTGGCAAATCCGGGTTTTATCACGGTGTTGATGAGATGCAGGCGCTCGTCGAAGCTCGCGAACGCGCTCTTCATCGCGTTAATTGTCAGCCATTCGACGTCCGGCCAGCCATAGCCAAATTCCGCCGCCAGCCGGTGGAACTCCGAGCTCAGCGTGACCTGGCTCATCAGCCGGTTGTCGGTGTTCACCGTCACCCGGAACGACAGCTGCCTGAGCACCCGGAGCGGGTGCAGGGCGATTGACGGCGCCGCGCCAGTCTGTACGTTCGAAGTGGGGCACATTTCCAGCGGAATCCGGCGGTCGCGAATGTAGGCGGCGAGCCGGCCGAGCCGGACATTTCCCTCGGCGCTGATCTCGATATCGTCCGCGATGCGCACCCCGTGGCCGAGCCGCTCGGTGCCGCACCATTGCACCGCTTCCCAGATCGACCGCAGCCCGAATGCCTCGCCCGCGTGGATCGTAATGTGGAAGTTCTCGCGCTTGATGTACTGAAACGCGTCCAGGTGCCTGCTCGGCGGCCACCCGGCCTCGGCGCCTGCGATGTCGAACCCGACCACGCCCTCGTCCCGGTAGCGGACCGCGAGCTCGGCGATCTCCAGCGACCTGGCCGCCGTCCGCATCGCCGTGAGCAGGGCGTATACCGTGATCCTGCGCCCGGCCCGGGCCTGGCTGACACTGCTGCCAAGACGGAAACCCTCGAGCACCGCCTGGACCACCTCATCCAGGCTCAGCCCGCGCTCGGTGTGCAGCTCCGGCGCGAACCTGACCTCGGCGTAGACCACGCCGTCGGCGGCCAGGTCCTCGGCGCACTCCGCGGCCACCCGGCGCAGCGCGTCCGGGGTCTGCATGACCGCGACCGTGTGCCGGAACGCGTCCAGGTAGATCTCCAGGTGACCGCGGTGCGCGCCTTCGGTGAGCCGTCTGGTCAGCTCTTCGGCGTTATCACCAGGCAGGTCGGAGTAACCCGTCTCGCGGGCCAGCTCCAGGATGGTCTGCGGGCGCAGACCGCCATCCAGGTGATCGTGCAGCAGCACCTTCGGCACAGCCTGGATCTCGGCAAGGGTCAGCATCCCCCCATTGTGCTACTGCGCCGAGACGTATTCGATGACCGGGGAGACGTGCGGCGGCGGTCCCTGCTCGCTGACCGCGATGGCGCCGTCCAGCGCGGCCAGGGCGGGGCCGAAACGCTCAGGTTCGTCGGCGCGGAGTTCGAGCACCGGCTGACCGGCCTGCACCCGGTCCCCCGGCTTGGCCAGGCAGATGATCCCTGCGGTCGCGCTGACCTCGTCTTCCTTGCGAGCCCGGCCGGCGCCAAGCCGCCAGGCCGCGGTACCCACGGCCAGGGCGTCCAGGCGGGTCAGCCAGCCTGAGCCGGGGGCCGGCACCAGGTGCGTGTGCGCCGCCCGCGGCAGCGGGGCGTCGGGATCGCCGCCCTGCGCGCGGACCATGGCCCGGTACGTGGCCAGGGCGCGGCCGTCCGCGAGGGCGGCGGCGGGGTCGGCGGCCGGGCCGGCGGATGGCCCGGTACGCGGCCAGGGCGCGGCCGTCCGCGATGGCGGCCGCGGGGTCGGCAGCGAGGCCGGCCAGGGCCAGCATCTGCCGGGCCAGGGCGAGGGTGACCTCCATCAGGTCGGGCGGGCCGTGGCCCTGCAGCGCCTCGACCGCCTCCGCCACCTCGACGGCGTTGCCGACCGCGCGCCCCAGCGGGGTGTCCATCCGGGTCAGCAGGGCCCGGGTGCGCACCTGGTGTTCGGCGCCCAGGGCGACCATGGTCCGGGCGAGCTCGCGCGCCTGGTCGCGGCTCGTCATGAACGCGCCGGTGCCGACCTTGACGTCGAGGACGAGCGCGCTCGTCCCCTCGGCGATCTTCTTCGACATGATCGAGCTGGCGATGAGCGGAATGGACTCGACCGTCCCGGTGACGTCCCGCAGGGCGTAGAGCCTGCCGTCGGCGGGCGCCAGGCCGGACCCCGCGGCACAGATCACGCACCCGGCGCTGGCCAGCACGGCCAGGGTTTCCGCCGGGGTCAGCCCGGCACGGAAACCGGGGATCGACTCGAGTTTGTCCAGGGTCCCGCCGGTGTGGCCGAGCCCGCGCCCTGACAGCTGCGGGACGGCGGCGCCGCAGCTCGCCACCAGGGGCGCCAGGATCAGGCTGACCTTGTCCCCCACCCCGCCGGTCGAGTGCTTGTCCACGGTCGGCTTCTGGATGGCCGACAGGTCCAGGCGATCACCCGAGGCGATCATCGCCGCGGTCCAGGTACTGAGCTCGGCTGGGTCCAGACCACGGAAATAGATCGCCATCAGCAGCGCGGACATCTGCTCGTCGGCGACCTCGCCCCGGGCGTACGCCTCGAACAGCCAGCTGATGTCGGTGCCGGTGAGGTGGTGCCCGTCCCGTTTGGCCCGGATGAGCGAGACCGCGTCGGTCACCGGGTTTCCCGGGTTTGCCTGCGCTGGGACAGGTCGGTGCCGGTGAAGGCGGCGGGGAGCAGGACCTTCAGCTCGACCGGGCCGTCCGCGGTGTCCACCAGCAGGTCACCGCCGCCGGCTTCGAGCAGCAGCTGACGGCAGCGGCCGCACGGCAGCAGCGGCTCCCCGTCGCCGGCGACGACGCTGACGGCCAGCAGCTTCGGCTGGACGTCCGGTTGGACCGCGCCGGACACGTGCAGGGCGCTGACCAGGCCGCACTCGGCGCACAGGGTCAGGCCGTAGGAGGCGTTCTCCACGTTGCACCCGGTGATGACCTGGCCGCCGGCGACCAGGGCGGCCGCGCCGACCCGCAGCCCGGAGTACGGCGCGTAGGCCCGTCCCGCCGCCGCGGTGGCGGCCGCGCGCAGGCCAGGCCAGTCGATGCTCACCTGATGACTCTAAAGCCTGGGGCTTGACGGGTTGAGGCTCGGGGGACGGATAAGGCTACAGGGTGGCCTTATCCACACGGACCTCACATGTCCGGCGCGGTCGCGGCAGGGAGGCGGACCACGCAAGAGCTAAGGAACTCTGATACAAATCATGCCCAGCTACTTGTTAGGACCCACCCCGGAAGAAGTTCAGATTTGGTTAAGATCTGCGCCCGATTCGGTGCTGGCCGGTTTCGTGCTTAACGTGGAGGCCGTGAACGCACGTCTTGGCCGGGTCCTCGTGGTGGAAGACGACCCAGGTATCGCCACTCAGCTGGTCCGCGGGCTCACCCGGGCCGGCTACGAGACCGGCAGTGTCACCACCGGCAAGGCGGCGCTCGACTGGCCGGTGCCGGACGTGGTGCTGCTCGATCTCGGGCTGCCCGACATCGACGGCGTGGAGGTCTGCCGGCGGCTCCGCCAGGCCTGCGACGCGGCCATCATCATCGTGACCGCGCGCGGCGAGGAATCCGACCGCGTACTGGCGCTGGACGAGGGAGCCGACGACTACCTGATCAAGCCGTTCGGGCTGCAGGAGCTGCTGGCCAGGATAAGGGCGGTGCTGCGCCGCAGCCGCCAGCCGGCCGGCCAGGTGCTTCAGCACGGCCCGCTCACCGTCGACCTGCGCACGCACAAGGTCACCGTGGCCGGAAACAGCATCGCGGTGACGCCGAAGGAGTTCGCCATCCTGGAGTGCCTGGCCAGCGACCCGGGGCGGGTGGTCAGCCGCCAGGAGATGCTCGAGCGCGCCTGGGACGAGCACTGGTACGGCCCCACCAAGGTGCTTGACGTGCACATGGCCGCGCTGCGCAAGAAGCTCGGCGATCCCGGCCTCATCGAGACCGTCTACGGGCACGGCTTCCGGCTCGCGGACTCCGGCAGCCTCCCGTGACCAGGCGGATCCTCCTAGTCCTGCTGGCCTTCACCGCCGTCGTCATCGCCGGCGCCATGATCCCGCTGGCGCTGTACGCGACCTCACACGACCAGACCTCGTTCACCCAGGCCACAGCGGGCGTGGCCCGGACGGACGCCGCGGTCGCCCAGAGCCGCCTGGACAATATCTACATCTCCAGCCAGAGCGGGGGCGTCAACCCGGTGGGCGACGCCCCCCTGGTCACGGTCCTCAACCAGGTAGAGCAGGCGGGTGATCGCCTGCTCATCGTCACCGCCGATAAGAATATCCGTCCGCAAGAGGGCGCCATGCCGGTCGGGAACTGGGGCCAGCTCGCCAGACAGGCGAACGCCCAGGCCCGGCTCGCGATGCAGGCACACCAGACGGTCCAGCCGGTCACCGAGACCACCGGATCGTGGGTGGTCGCGGTCATCCCGGTCCGGGAGCACGGCGCGGGGCCGGTGGAGGGCACGGTGATCCTGGCCAGGTCCACGGCTCCGCTGCACCACGACATCCTCGAGCTGTGGGTCAGCCTCGGGACGATCGCCTTCCTCGCCCTGCTCGCCGCCGCGCTGCTGGCGTTCGCGCTGGCCCGGTGGGTGAGCAGGCCGCTGGCCGGGCTGGACAGCGCGGCGGGCAGGCTGGCCGACGGCAACCTGGCCAGCAGGGCGGTGGTCGACTCGGGACCGCCGGAGCTGCGCCGCCTGGGGACGACGTTCAACACCATGGCCGGGCGGCTCGAAGCCCTGGTGCACGGTAACCGGGCCGTGATCGCGGACGTGTCGCACCAGCTGCGCACCCCGCTGGCCGCGCTGCGGCTGCGGCTCGACCTGCTCGCCGCCGATACCGACCCGGCCACCGGGCACGAGCTGGCCGGCGCGCTGGAGGAACTGGCCCGGCTGTCCCGGCTGGTGGACGGGCTGCTCGCGGTGGCGCGGGCCGAGAACGTGGTCCCGGTGCCGGTCGCGGTGGACCTGGCCGAGGTGGCGCGGGAGCGGGTGGTGGCGTGGCACCCGGTGGCCGATGACCGGGGCATCAGGCTCGAGGCCATCTCCCGCCCGAGCGAGGCAGGCTGGGGCAGCGCGCTGACCGGCGGCCGGCTGACCGGCGGCGCGTCTGATCCGGGCGGGCAGGCCATGGCCTGGATCGGCGAAGGGCACCTGGAGCAGATCCTGGACAACCTGATCGCCAACGCGCTCGAAGCGCTGAGCGCGGGCCACCAGGTCATCGTGACCACGACCGTCACCGCGTCCGGCGGGCAGGTCACCGTCAGCGACAACGGGCCCGGCATGAACGCCGAGGACCGCGACCGTGCTTTCCTGCGGTTCAGCACCTCCAACCCGAACGGCACCGGGCTGGGCCTGGCCATCGTGCACCGGCTGGTCACCTCGAACGGCGGCACCGCCCGGCTGGCCGAGACGCCGGGCGGCGGACTGACCATCACCTTGGACTTCCCCGGGGCGCCGACGGCCGGTAACAATGGTTCCGGTAACGGCGCCGCTGATAGCAGTACACCGAGCCACGGCTCATCCGCGCAGGATTTCATCAGCCTGTAGGGCCCGGCGGCCTTATAGCCGGCGGCCTTGTAGGAAGCCACCAAGGGCCCTGATGGGAACCCCGGATGTCTGTCCAGCCCGCCAGGGGTGCCATCATGATCGGGTTCCGATTCGGCAACGAGGGGGCGAGATGGCCGCGTGTCCCCTTCCCAGGCGGCACCACCAGGCATAACCTGCGGGTCAACCCAGGACGAATTCCAGGCCAGGCGCTTTAGCGCGCTGGCCCAGTGGAGGTAAGTGTGAAACACAGCGCATGGGCCACGGCGGCGCTGGCCGTGTCAGCGATGGTGGCCATCGCCGCGTGCGGCAGCAGCACTAGCTCGGCCTCGTCCGGCACAAGCACATCGAGTTCGGCTTCGGCGACCAGCTCGGCGGCGTCAGCCAAGTTCCTTGGCTGCATGGTCACCGACACCGGCGGGATCAACGACAGGTCGTTCAACGCCTCCTCGTGGGCGGGCATGCAGGCGGCCGCGGTCGCCGGCCCCAGCATCAAGGTGACCTACCTGCAGTCGAAATCGCCAAGCGACTACGTATCGAACATCAATACGTTCCTCGGCGACAAGTGCAACGTCATCGTCACCGTGGGCTTCCTGATGGCCGCCGCGACAGAGTCCGCGGCTAAGGCAAACCCGAACCAGAAGTTCGCCATCGTCGACTGCTCGTACGCGTCGGACTGCCTGACCGGCACTAAGGAAAGCAACATCGACCAGCTGGTGTTCAACACCGTGCAGGACGGTTTCCTCGGCGGGTACCTGGCCGCCGGCATGACCAAGACCGGCAAGGTCGCCACGTTCGGCGGGGAGGACTTCGGCACCGTCACGATCTACATGGACGGCTTCTGGGACGGCGTGCAGTACTACAACTCCAAGCACGGCACG
>OCTA010000952.1_pt1 | contig 27005 bp, 18 predicted proteins | sample 1538991 | NCBI WGS metagenome assembly OCTA01 (sample SAMEA3539302, study PRJEB22396) | soil metagenome | biome: tundra; feature: field; material: soil | place: USA | collected 2010-05 | depth 0.15 m | reverse complement strand
ACCCGAGTCACCTCATCGTGAGGTGGAACGGGTCGTCCCTACCGGAACCGCCCTCGGCGCCTCCGCGGCCCATCTCTCTCTCGCTTAAGTGAGCAGCACTGGCGCTAGCGGCCGACGATGACGTCGCGCGCGAGGAGAGCATCGGCCGTGCGTACGAACTTTTGCCAGACGGCGTATTCGTCGCCGGGCTGAACGCGCCCGGCGGGGACGTCGACCACCCGATCGAGATCGATGGCGTGGAGGCTCACTGCGTCGCGGACGGCGACCACGGCGTCGCCGCTCCGCTCCTCGCCGCGGGAGGCGTCGCTCGGTAGCTTGAACCCGTCGGGAAACTGCACGTGAATGCGGACCTCGGCGTGCCACGCGGCGCGCCGGAGAATGGGGGTGTGACGCGTCGGCAGCGTCGCCAGGAGGCCGAGGTTGGGCAAGAAGGGCGGGTGCACCGCGAGGGTGCCCCCGCCCCGGCTCTTCGCGAACTGCGGCACCTCGACGCGAAGGTGCATGATCAGCGGCCGATCGAGCGCCGTCGCGTCGAGTTTCAGCTCGCGTACGTGCCCGCCGTCGAACGACGGCGCGACGAGCTCGCGCTCGACGAAGTCGTCGATCTTCGCCTGGGGAATCTGGTCGAACGCGTTGCGCCACGCGATGGCGCGGTTGCCTTCGAAGGTGACGGTGAGGTCGAGCGCCGCCGATCCGTCGTCGTGAACGTCGGCGCGCCCTTCGTAGGTCATTCGGTCGAAAGCGCCCGGCGCGTGAACGACTTCGCTCGGCGTCCCCTCGACGAGGACCACGGCGGGCGATTCGCGCAGCTCGGCCGGCGTGTACCCGTAGGGCGCGAACTTGTCGCGCACGGTGAGCCAGCGCACGCCCTTGTCGGTCGTCACGCGGAGCACCAGGGCGTCGAACTGCTCGGCCTCGCTCATCTTGCCGAGAGGCGGCGGCGCGAGGCGGTTCTTGACAAGCGCGAGCTGCGTCTCGATCCCGAGGAGGCGCAGGAGATATCGGAAGGCCGATTGCCGCGAGCCGCTGCCGCCCGTCACGACGCGACGGCCGTCGGTCTCGCGGCTCTCCTTCGTCTCCTGAACGTGGTCGAGGACCCACCGATACACGAGCCGGGCCTGCTCGTCGGTCGAGCTCGTGGGGACTCCGTGGACGATCTCGAGGGCCTTGGCGCGGAGCCGCGGGTCGAGCGGGGTCTCGTCTGCCGCGAGATCGACCAGGTGCGCGAGGGTCGCGTCGAGCGACACTCCCCACCCGATGCGGACGCTCGGGAGAAACTCGGTGATGGGCGGGCTCTCGGGCTCGAGCTCCGCAGGCGGGCTCAGGTCGACGCGCCATCGGCGCTCGATGAAGGTGCCAAGGGGCTTCGTCTTCGGCGGCGACACGTTGCCGCGCGCCTCGATTTGCAGCGCGCGGTCGGCGGGCGTAACGACGATGAACTCGCTCTGCCAGTAGCCCTTGTCGGCCTCGCGGAAGAACCACAAAGGGCCGCGGTACTCCCGGCCGTGCGCGCCGTCGCCGGCCTGCGGCGTGATGTGTTCGAGCTCGATGAAGTCGCCCACTTCGAGGTTGGGGAGCGTGAGCGTCGGCTTGCCCTGGATGGGCTCGGGCTCGAGGACCCGTCCGTCGGGTTTGATCACGCGGAGACGGAGGACGAGGCCCGACGGCGGCTCGGTCTCCGACTCCGCGTTGATCGCCTCCTGGGACTGGAGCTTCTGGATCTCGTGCTCGAGCATCTCGCTCGAACCGTCCTCATGGACCCAGACGGCCGAGTAGTCGAGGACCCGGGCCGCGGTGCCGTCCATGTGGTGGCCGGCCTTCTCCCAGGCCTGGTACTCGCGGATGATGGCGCGCCCGTCCTTGCGGTATGGCTCGAGGTCGGTGGCGCCCTCGACGACGTCGATCGCCGACCGGAGCTCGTCGGTGCCGGCGCCTGCCTGGAGCGCCGCAGCGAGGGCGCGCCGAAGCGCGCCGCGATCGCCCTTCGCATACGCGAGGTCGGCCAGGCGAAAGCGCGCCTGCGCGTCGCGTGGCCGCTTGGCGAGGGCCTTCTCGAGCTCGGCGGCGGCGGAGCTCGGATCGCCCGACCGGGCGAGGACGTCGGCGATGCGCGCCGCCATCTCTTTGCGGTCGGGACGGCGCGTCTTCAGACGATCGAGCTCGCCGAGAGCGGCCTTGTAATCGTGGCTCGCGAGCGCGCGATCGAGATCGACCTCGGCGTCGGGGTCGAGCTTCTTGATGCGCGCGGCGATGCGGTCCGCCTCGGCCGCCGGACCCTCTTCGTCGAGCGCATCGAGATACCCGTGAAGCGCCGCGACGTCGTCGGGGAAGCGCTGCGCGAGGTCGGAGAGAGCGCGCATCCGGTCGCCACGCCAGCCGAGGCGACCGTAGAGGAGCGCGAGCTGCTCGATGACCTCGGGCTCCTCGGGCACGCGCTCGACGAGCGTGCGGAGCGTCTCGACGGCTCCGGCGGGCCCGCGCTGCTCGGCGTCGTCTACGATCGCCATCAGGCGCGCGCGCCAGAGCCGCGCATCTTTCGCGAGGGCGCGCGCGCGCAACGCGCGAGCACGAGGAGCTCGCGCGTCTTCGGGGAAGGCCGGATCGGCGGACTCGAACGCCGAGGCCATCTCGAGCGCCAGTGGCGCCGCGTTGTCCGGGTCGACGAGAGGCATGAGCAGCGTGGCGGCCACGTCGTCCATCTGGTCGACGTGGGCGGCGTAGGCGGCAAGGGCCGCGACGACGGGATCCGCGGCGAAGGCGGCGTTGCCGCTCGCGGCGTTGCCGCTCGCGGCGCCGCGGACGATGGACTCGATCGGGTTCGGGTCGGAGAGAACGACCGGCGGCGCGACCGTCGTCGGGGGCGACGGGTCGCCGTCGGTGGAGACCCCTGCGGCCGATCCGTCGGGGTTCAAGAATCGCACGCTCGTGATGGGCGTCATCGTGCGCGCAACCACCCGGTGCCGGCCGTCGGCCACGGTGACGTGCGCTCCGAACCGCTGCCACGATCCCCACTCTTGCGGGCCGCGCGCGAGCACGAGCGCGCCGTCGAGCCAGACGGCCACGGCGCCCTGCACGGCCACGAGGAGCTCGCGCTCGCCGCGCGTCGCGAAGAACGACTCGACGTAGAAGACTCCCTCTTGCACCTGCTCGTCGGCTTGCGCGAGGCAGCGCGTCTGGCTGACCGAGAGGACGTGCGGCGTGCTACCGCGCATCGGATCCGGCGCCCATGCGGGCGGCCAGGGTCCGGGCTCTTCGGCCGCGAACGAGCGCATGGGATCGGATGCGCTGCCGTGACCGAACGGCCCGGCGATCCGGACGCCTTCGGCGCACCCCATGCGACGAACGACGTCGCGGTCGTAAGCGTCGGGCGTCTGCTCGGCGTTCGCGTACACCTCCGACGCGCGCCAGTCTTCGAGCTCGGCGACCGCACGCCATCCGAGGTTCGCCGGGCGATCGATGAGGGCGTCGAGCGCGGCGCGATGCTTGGCGAAGAGGTTGGAGATCGACCCGCGGAGCGTCAGCAGCTGTCGCGCGGCGAACCAGGCGATGAGCGGCGCCTGGTCATGCGGATCGGCCGCGGCCGCCACCAGCGTACCCATGAAGCCCTCGGCTGCGGAGCGCGGGTCGCCGTGAGCCTCGTCGATGACTCCACGCGCGAGGTTGGCCCAGAGGCCAGGCGCCTTCACCGACGGGGCGTCGAGGCGCATTCGCGCGGCGGCCGCTTGCTCGGCGGTGCCCCCGGGCGAGAGCTCTTCTGCTAGGGCCCATCGCCCCACGACCTCGGCGTCGTTCGACTCGCGGGCAGACGAGCGCAGGTCGCCGAGGCTACGCGGCGGTGCAGCGCGCATCGAGGCCGCGCAACCGGCACCCAGCGACGAAACCGATACGAGCGATGCGACGGAGGCGACCGAGGCCGCCCGCGCGACGGTAGAGGCGAGGGTGGCGAGGCGCGCCGTCACTTGACGGTCACCGTGGCGCGCTGCCCCAGCGCCCGATCGACCTGCTCGCACCACGCGCGGAAGGCGGCGTAATCGGCGGCGGCGACGCGCGTCTTCGCGAGCGTCACCGTGGTCTTCACGTGCAACGACGTCGCGTCCGAAGTGACCTCGACGGCGAACGAGCCGAATGGGCTCGCGCCGTTCGACGACGCCGGCGCGTTCTTCACCCTCGCGCCCTGAGGCAAGCGCACGGTCCAGTCGTCTTCTTGAGTCCACTGCGCATACATGCGGACATCGAGCCGGCGAGCGGCGAGAGGTGCGAAGTCACGGACCATGTGTTCCCTTCGGCCGAGCGGCACCGAGAGGGCGTCGCCCTCGGTGCGCGCGAACTGCGGCGCCTTCGCCCGAACTCGAAGCGTGACCGGCTGCTCGACGTCCTCGAAGTCACCGGCGTCGACGGCCGTCACTTCGCTGCCGGGGAGGAGCGCGCCGAGCATCTGCTGGACGCGCTGCTTGCGCGTCGCCTCGGCGTGGAACCGCACCCGCCACTCGGACGCCTCGACCCCGCTGACCGCTTCGCGCCAGTCGATCTGCGCCGCGCCGTCCGCCGACACGGTCGCGTCGACCTTGTGCGCGCTGACGCTCGATGCAGCGGGCGGGTCGGGCAGGCGAACGAGCTTGGGAACGCCGCCGTTGACCTGCATCGCGAGGGCGCCCCGGTCCATTGCGGGGAGCTCGAGGGATCCCGAATACTCGGCGGTGCCGTCGAGGTAGAGATCGAGCGACGGCACGTAAGCGATCATGTGGTCGAACGGCGCGAGGCTCGCGGGGGCGGTCTCGATGTCGCCCTTGTTGGCGGTCCGCACGACCACGGGAGTGGCCTTGATGCCGAGCGCGCCGAGCATCGTGACGATGAGCGTCGCCTTGTCTTTACAGTCGCCGAACCCGCGCGCGAAGATCTGCGCGCAGCGGTACGGCTTGAAGCCGTGAATGCCGAACTCGAGCGCGACGTAGCGCGTCTTCTGGACGACGTAGTCGTAGATGGCGCGCGCCTTGGCGCGGTCGTCTTTCAGGCCCTGGGTCAGGGTCTCGGCGCGCCGGCGCACCTCATCGTCGGCCACGAACTGGTCGCGCACCAGGCCCCAGTACCACTGGCCGAGGTCGTCCCACGATTTGTAGGTCGACACGTTGATGTGCCCGAGCACCTCGGTCCATGGCGGCTGGAGCGGCTCTCGCTCCATCGCCGGGACGTTCTGCGCCCGGAAGGTGTAGATGCGCTGCTCGCCCCGCTCTTCGACGGTCCGCTCGAGGCCCGGCACGTGGGGGTCGTTGAAGTAGAAGGTGCGCGCCTTCGGCGTCATCAGAATGTACTCGCTGAGGCCGATGGTCTCGGCGCTCTGCATGTACGCGAGCTCGCCGAAGTAGTCGGCGAACTCGTTGCGCGAGGCGACGTCTTCGACGCGGTACTGAACCTCGACGAGGTCGCCGGGCTCGAGGCGCGGAAAGCGCACGTAATAGCTGCGCGCGCTCGTGTACATCGAGACGGCGGGATCGTCTTGCATCGCGCCGGCTCCGCTCTCGATGGCCTCGTCGACGCGGCCGCCGCTGCGGTACACGCGCGCCGCGCGGAGCTCCACGGCCTGGCTGTCGTTCTCGTACGAGAACTCGTATTCGCGCGACTCCGCGGCGGCCGCCTCCGTCAGCGGTTGATAGACAACCTGATGGAAGCGGTTGGCGAGGCCGTTGGGGAAAACGGTCGTCACCTGCAGATCGACGAGCGATCGGCGTACCTGCCCCTGTCCCGGCGCCGAGCGCTTCGCGAGGAACTCCGCCGCCGGCCGGGCGTACTGCTCGTCGGGGCGCGGGGCGGCCGGCACGATGTGCGCGACCTCGTCTCGTACGTCTTTCGCCTGCGGCATGAGCTCGAGGACGCGCTTCAGGAGCCGCAACTGCTCGCCTCGCTCGCCTGCGACCGCGTAGACGTTCGCGAGCTGCCGCATCATGTCGGTGTCTTCGGGCGCGAGATCGAGCGCGGCCCGGTATGCCGCGATGGCGCGGGGGCGCTGGCCGAGGCGGGACCAGGCCTGCGCGGCGGCCTGCAGCGCGCCGGCGCTGTCGGGGTTGGTCGCGACGAGGCGATCGATCCAGCGCGCGGTCGCCGCTTCGTCGCGCCGCGCGATCGCGAGATCGATGCGCGCGCGGGCGAAGGCGGGGTCGTCGAACCGCAGGGCCGCGTAGCGCTCGGCCGTCTCGTCGGCTTCGGTCTCGCGCCCTTCGTCGCGAAGGGCGGCCACGGTTGCGCGCAAGAGGCCCACGCTGCGCGGCCGGCGCACGAGCGCCTGCTGGAGAGACGCGAGCCCCGTGTCACGTAGGCCCGCCTCTTCGTAGAGCTCGACCTTCGAGAGCGTCGCGGCCACGTCGTCCGGGTCGAGCGCGAGCACGTGCTCGTAGTAAGGGATCGCATCGCGCCAGTTGACGCCGCCGCGCGCGTACGCTGCCCGCGCCAGGAGCACGTCGATCGTCTCGCGGCGTGTAGCGTGGCCCCCGGCGACGAGCGCCTCGGCCTTGTCGATCCACGACCCCCGCTGGTTGCGGCTCTCGGCGACCTCGCCCGCGAGGAGGAGTCGCTCGATCGTCGGAGCCCTCTCCGCGGCGCGTCGGGCGAGCTCGCGGGCGCGGTGCTCCGTGGGGTCGTCGGAGCCCGTGGCTCCGAGGTAGCGCGCGTACGCCTCGAGCGCCGCCGGGTCGTTGCTCTTCGCGAGGCGCTCGAAGGCTTGCGCCGGCCCTTCGACGCCCGATGGGGGGGCCTGCATGACGTTGGCCAGAACCGCGGTCGCGCCTCCTTGCGCGGTCGAGTGCCGCGGATCGGCGTCCACTTCGAGGCTCTCGTCGGGTCCGCCGTTCGCCCCCGCGACGCGCAGCGACAGCATCGGTGCGCGGTCGTCGCCGCAAACCTTCGCCGTCAGACGGTTCCAGCCGCCGCGCAAGATCGCCGTGGTGGCGAAGCGCTCGGGGTCGAGGTCGCGGTACTTGTCGTCGCGGAGGACCTGGACGCCGTTCCACGTCAGGCGCACGGCGCCGGTGGCTCCCGCCCAGAGCGTGATCAGGCGCGACGAGGGGGCCTTCAGGTGCGCGTCGCGGACGAACGTCGTCGCGTAGACGCACGCTTGCTCGGCGGGCCGGACGAACGAGCCGAAGTCGACCCACCCGTACGGCGAGACCGAGGGGAGCATGCGCCAGCGCACGGGCCGGTGACTCTTCCCGTCGTAGTCGTGCGTGAGGTTCAGCGGCAGCGTTTGCTCCTTCTCCGGGTCGTAGGCGACGTCGAAACCGCCCTTGCCGTCGTTCTCGAAGGGGCCGGCCATCATCCAGTTGGCGACGTACCCGAGGCGGGCGATCCGCGCGCGAGCGCCGTCGAGATCGCCGCGGCGGCGGCGCGCGTAGGCCTCGAGGAGCGCCGCGTACGTTCGTACCGGCGCGGGCACGGCGGCGTCGGCCGCCACGTCGTGGAGCGTCTCTTCGACCTCTCCCGGGTCGCCCCGGTCCCACTCCGCCCAGATCTTGCGGAGCGCGAGGTACGCCAGCGGCCCGCGTGCTGCAGCGACCTGGACGCGGAGCTCCGAGAGGCGCGGCAGGCCGGTGCGCTCGTCGCGCCCGTCGGTCGAGTCGGCGCGCGACGCCGTGGGCGAGACGAAGCACGCAAGGCACACGAGCCCCACGAGCCCTACGAGCCTCGTGAGCCCCGTGACGAACGGCGCGGCGAGAGCGCTCGGCCTCGGCGGCGCTGACGTCAGCGATGACGACGGCGACGACGAGAGGCACGCGTCCGTAGGCCGGCGACGAGCACGGGCAAAACGGGCGAACGCAGTGAAACGGGCGAGAGAGGGCGTCGGGCGCAGCAAAGCGGGTCGAGACTGTCGTGCGCCAGCCCGCGTGCCGTCAAGCTCGGCGGAAGCGCGCGGGGTGCGCGGCATGGCGAGCATGGCGAGCATGGCGAGCGTGGCGAGCGTGGCGAGCGTGGCGAGCGTGGCGAGCGTGATAGCCGATGACTCGACGACGACTCGGCGAGCAAGCGAGCGAGCGAGATGGCGAGATGGCGGGACGGCGGAGACGGCGGAGACGGCGGAGACGGCGGAGACAGCGGAGACAGCGGAGACGGCGGAGACGGCGAGACGATGGCCTGACGAGGGAGGTAAGATGTGTGATGGCAACCGCGGCCGTTCGCGCTATCAGTGAACTTGGCAGAAGTGCGCGCCTGACCGACGCGCCGCGCCAACCCGCGTATGTCTTCCCGCCAAGAGATGACCAGCGAGCCCGCCATGGCGGCCGCTGCGACCGCCACGAACGACGCCAGCCTCGAGGCCGCGGGCATGTCGGGCGCCGTTCCTCGTAAGGTGGGTCGCACCAGCCTGCGCGCCCTCGTGAGGACGCTGCGGCCGCATCAGTGGGTGAAGAACATCTTCGTTCTGGCGCCGATGTTTTTTCACAAGGACGTGTTCTTGCGGACCCCGCAAGGCCCGGCGCTCAACCTCACCGTGACCGGAAAGGCCCTCGCCGCCACCGCGGTGTTCTGCCTGCTCGCCGGGGCCGTTTACACCATCAACGACCTCCTCGACGTGGAGGCCGATCGTGTCCATCCCATCAAGCGAGGCCGGCCCATCGCCAGCGGTCTCGTGTCCGAAGGGGCCGCTCGGGCCATGGCGGTGGTGCTCGTGGCGGTCTCTCTCGCCACCTCGTACTGGCTCGCCCCCGCGATGGCCCTGATTGCGCTCGTCTACTTCGCCGAGAACCTGGCCTACAGCTTCAAGCTGAAGAAGGTGGCGTTCCTCGACGTCGGGCTCATCGCCTTCGGGTTCGTCCTGCGCGTGCTTGCGGGCGGCATCGGGACCGACGTGCACGTCTCGGGGTACATGCTCGCGTGCACCGCTCTCCTCGCGCTGTTCCTCGGCTTCGGAAAGCGCAGGCAAGAGCTCGCGCTCGAGAACGCCGGAAAGCAGCGCGCCGCGCTCGAGGCGTACACGGCGCGCTCGTTGACGGTGGCCCTCGCCGTGACCGGGACTGCGACGGCAGTAACGTACGTGGCCTACACCCTCGACCCGGCGACGCGAGCAGCGTTCAATTCGAACCTTCTCTGGCTCACCGCGCCGTTCGTGACGTTCGGAATCATCCGCTTCCTCTTGCTCGTCAGCGGTCGCGCCGGCCGGGGCGTGAAGGCCGAGTCGCCGACGCAAGAGATGCTCCGCGACGTCCCGTTCGTTCTCAATCTGGCCATCTACTTCATCGTGGTGATGGCCATCGTCTATCAGCTACGGCCCAACACGTAGCCTCGGCTGACCTCGCCTGACCTCGCCTGGTTTTGCTGACCTCGCCTGGTTTTGCTGGCCTCGACAGGCTCCTCGGCCGGCCTCGATTGGGCCCTCGCAGGCGCGCTCGGCCGCGTGCGCCAGGCGCTGTCCAAGCGACGCCAGCCGCGTCCGAAGCACGGATTGTCGAGGCGGGGTGGCCGAGACTGTGGCGCGCCTGCCAGACGGCGGGCCCACCCCAGCCGCTCATGGCCAGGTCTTTTCGTTGCAGTTTCGCTATGTTTCGGGCCGTCGCACCCTCCCGGCGCGGGCTCGCGAACCGTGGGCACGGGGGCTGCGTAGGGAGCCGCGTATGAAATCTGGATGGATGACCGTGATGGTCCTGGGCGGGCTCGCAGCGGCGTGCGTCGTGGGATGCGCGGACAGCACGCCTCCGCCGAACGACCAGTGGGCTGCCGCGAACGAGCAGGTCGGGCGCGCGACCGCCACGGCGCCTGCCATTCCCGATGCCAAGCTGCATCTGCAGCTGGCGCAGGAAGACATGCAGAAGTCGAAGGCGCTCATCGGCTCCGACAACAGGCGAGCCACGACGCTGATCGCGCTCGCGACCGCGGAAGCGCAGCTCGCGACGGCTCTCGCCAACGCGGCCCAGGCTCAGGACGCCGCGCAGAAGGCGCAAGGCCTGCTGCAAGGCACCGCGGCGTCGCCCTCCGGCGCCAGCAACCTTCAGGCGCCGAACGCCGCACCGATGACGGGCGTCCATTCGCCGAGCGCCAAATAGGCTTCAAGGAGAGTTCCCATGATTTCGAATCGCATTCTCGTGCTCGGCATTCCGCTCGTGGTCTTCGCGGCTTCCGGTTGTGCCGGCGAACGCGTCCCCCCGAAGGCGCTCACCGACGCCCGCGACCAGTACCTCCACACGAAGGACGGCGTGGCGATGCAGCTCGACCCGACCGACGTCCACGAGGCTGACCTCGCGCTGCAGAAGGCCGAGCAGGCCTGGCGCGATGCGCCGGACGATCCGTCGACGATCGACCTCGCCATCGTCGCCGATCGCAAAGCGCAGCTCGCCCAGGCCGCGGCGGCGACGATCAAGGCACAACAAGACGCCCAGCTGGCCAAGTCCCAGGGCGAAGTCATGACCGCCTCGCAGCTGGCGAACGCGAACGGGCAGCTCGGCCAGACGCGAGCGGCCCTCGGCCAGACCCAGATGCAGCTCCAGCAGCAGCAGGCCTCGTCCGCCGCCCAGGCCGCCCAGCTGGCGGACATGCAGACGAAGCTCAAGGATGCCCGCGATACGATCGCCAAGATCGCGTCGGTCAAGGATGACGACCGCGGCATGGTCATCACGCTCCAGGGCGAGGTCCTCTTCCAGACCGGAAAGTACAACCTGAAGGGCGGCGCGATGGCGAAGCTCGACCAGATCGCCGAGGCCCTCAAGGGCAAAGAGCAACCCATCGTCGTGTACGGGTACACTGACAACGTCGGCGCGCTCGACATGAACAGCACGCTCTCGCAGAACCGCGCGGCCGCGGTGCGCGACTACCTCGTGACGAAGGGGATCCCGCAGGATCTCATCTCGGCGCAGGGCAAAGGCCCGAGCGACCCGATCTCCGACAACACTTCGATCGAAGGTCGCGCCTCGAATCGCCGGGTCGAGCTCGTCGTCAGCCCGAAGAAGGCCGCCGCGAACTAGAGCACTTTTCCTCGTCGTCGATCGGGCCCGTCTCGGCGCTCGCCGTGCTCGGCGTACAGACGTACGCCTGCGCGCGGCGCCCGCCGATCCGGACCCGCTCAACTTAGAGGAAAAGCGCTCTACGCGTGCTCCCTCGAAGAGGAGAGGAGATACGCCGCAGAGGGCGCAGAGCAGAGAGGGCGAGAACCCGCGTCGCGACCGACAAGAGCCCTCGTCGGTCGCGGCGAGCGTGGCCGTCGCCGGGTGCGAGCGCCCCTGTCGCTGGCGACGAGCCTTCTCGTCGATGCGCGTCCGGGTCTTTGCCGGCCGGTGCGAGCGCCCTTGCCAGCCGGTGCTAGCGTCCTTGCCGGTCGGTGCGAGCACCCTTGCCAGCCGGTGCCAGGAGGCTCGTCGACGGGTGCGGTCGCGCGTGTCGCCAGCGCACGACGCGGCTGTCGCCAGTGCGAGGGCGCTTGTCGCGAGGTGCCAGGGCGCTTTGCGCGAGGTGCGAGCGCAAGCCATTGACTAAATCACCGAGCGCTACCGAGCGCCATCGGCGATCACGGCAGCTCCGCGGGGAGAGAGATTCGCGGGAAGACGGGAAGTTTTTGGGGTTCGGAGTGGCTGCGCGGTTCGAACCGAAAAAGGGCCGTCTGCGTCGACCCAGCGAAAATACTTCCCGTCTTCCCGCCTTCCTGTGAAATCTCGCTCTCCTCTCTCGAGCCCACCCTGCGGTGATGCAGGACTTGGCGGAATACTGGACCCGACTCGCGTGCTCGCGCATCGTAGATGCGTGCTCTGGCGGTGCAGTCGGCGATGAACCCAGACCCCCACCCGTCGGACCTGACCGCAAAGCCGGGCGGCTGGACCGAGCTCGCGCTCACGCTCCCGATCTTCCTCGTTTACCAGCTCGGCGTCGTCTTCCTCAACGTTCGCAACGCGACCGATCTCGTCACCTCGAGGCTCCTCGAGCTCTCGAACGGCGACCGGTTGACGTACCTCGAGCTGACCTCGGGCGCCGGCTTGGCGCTGATGTTCGTGTTCGGGTTCCTCGGGCGCCGGCAGTCATTCAAGGCCAGCAAGATGTTGCAGATCGCCCTCGAAGGAGCGGCGTATGCGATCGCGATGGGGTCGGCGACGTCGTGGGTCGTCGGCAAGATGTTCGCGGGCGTGCCAGCGCGCCTCGTCGACGGTCCCTTCACGGGCGTCGTGATGGCGCTCGGCGCGGGCTTCTACGAGGAGCTGGCCTTTCGCGTTCTCTTCTTCGGGCTCGGCGCCAAGCTGCTCGTCTGGCTCTTCGTCAGACAGCGCGTCGGCCTCGTCGGCGACGGCCAGCGGCTCGGGGTCGGCGCCATCGTGATCATGATCGGCTGGGCCCTCGCGAGCGCCGCGGTCTTCAGCGGCATGCACTACCTCGGTCCGCTCGGCGATCGGTTCGATGCCCGGTCGTTCGTGGCCCGCGCGGTCCTGGGGCTCGCGCTGACGCTCGTCTACGCGAGCCGCGGGTTCGCCGCGGCCGTCTGGACGCACGCACTCTACGACGTCTGGGTGCTGGTGATGTGAAGGGGATGAGCGGCCTTGGCCGGGGACCGCTCACCGCCGTTCGGTGGAACTCGAAGTGCCTGCCGCGTCGCCGACGCTCCGCGACGCGCAGAGCTCGCGCACCATTTGGAGACCCGCATAGGCGGCGAGCGTCTGGATACGCACCCGGTCGCCGGTGAATGCGAGGTGCCTCAGCTCCATCGTGCCGTCGGGCCGGGCCAGGGCGATGTCGACGGTTCCGACGGGCTTGGCGTCGCTCCCACCACTCGGCCCGGCGACGCCCGTGAGCGAGAGCGCCAGGTCGGCGCCAGACACGCGACGCGCACCCTGCGCCATGGCGCACGCCACCTCGGGGCTAACCGCGCCGTGCCACCGGATGACCTCTTCGTCGACCCCGAGGACGCGTGACTTCGCGCTGTTCGCGTAGGTCACGGCGTCGAGCAAAAGGAATTCGCTCGCGCCAGGCTCGCGCGTCAACATGTGCCCCACCAGGCCGCCGGTGCAGGACTCGGCGATGGCGAGCGTCCACCCGCGCGAGCGGAGCGCGCGGCCGACGACGCCCGCGAACGTGTCGTCGGCGTCCCCGTAGATATGCGCGCCCAGTCGCGAGCGCACCTCCGTGGTCGCGCGATCGCACACGTCGTGGGCGGCAGCCAGTGACCTGGCGCGCGCCAGCACCTTGACCTCGATCTCGGGGAAGTGCGCGCGGTATCCGATGGTCGTTCCCGGGAAGGCCGCCTCGACGCCCGCGAGCTTCTCTCCGACGACGCTCTCGGGCAGCCCGAACGTACGCAAGCGGGCCTGAAAGAGGTTGTTCGGCGCCAGGGCGCGAATGCGCTTCGTCACCTGCTCCTCGAACATGCGATTCATCTCGCTCGGCACGCCGGGCATGAAATAGAAGACGCACTCGCCCATTCGAACGCCGAAGCCCGGCGCCGTGCCGACCGGATTCGGGAGAATGTCGGCTCCCTCGGGAAAATCGGCCTGCTTCGCGTTCGTCGGCGTCAGCGCTCGGCCGGCGCGCTCGATACGGCGGCGAATGTGTTCGAGCGACCCTTCGTCGCGGACGACCGGGACGCCGAGCGCCTTGGCGACCGCGGCCGTGGTCAGGTCGTCGGTCGTGGGCCCGAGCCCGCCGGTCGCCACGACGACGCGAGCGTTGGTGGTCAGGCGCGCGAGCGTCGAGACGATGCGGCCGACGTCGTCGTCAATGACCGCGTGCTCGGACACCTCGAATCCAAGGCCGGTGAGCTCGGCGCCGAGCCAAGCCGCGTTCGAATTGACCAGCTCTCCGCGGGTTAGCTCGGTGCCGATGGACAGCACGACGCACGTCATGGGGACCGGGAACGTTAGCGCAATTGCGCTCCTTAAGTGGGATACACACAGCGGAATCCGACGCGAGGGTCGTGGGCCGCGGGGTCGAGCTCGAGCCGGGCCCAGATGCGCAACTCGGGCGCGAGGGCCGTCTGCCAGCTGCCGCCCTTGGCCAACCCGCCATTCGCCCCGGCGGCGACGGTGACCCACTCGGCGACGTTGCCTGCCAGGTCGTGGAGGCCGAGCGCCGAGTCGCCATCGGGGTGCGAGCCCACGGTGTCGGGGCCATCGCCAGCGGCAGAGCAGGGACCCGTCTGGAGACCCCAGGCCGCCCGGCGGCAAACCGCGCCGGTGTCACCCCACGGGTAGCGAGGAGGGGCGCTCGCGCCGGCGACCGCCGCGACCATCCATTCGTCTTCGGTCGGCAAGCGGCCGCCGGGCGCCCACCGCGCGCAGAACGCGGCGGCTTCGGCGCGGGCAATGCCCGCCACGGCGCGCGCGGGGTCCCCCGTTCGGGCGGTCACGTCAGCCGTCGGGCGGGCCCCGGTCGACAACGACCAGCGGTGCTCGGTCACCTCGAAGGCGTCGATCCGGAACGGCCCCGCGTGAATCGTTCGCGGAGCGACCCTCCCTTCCGCTTCCCAGTCGGACGGGCCGACAACGAGCGTGGTCTCGGGTACCGCGACCCGGACGTCGGGCGCGTCGCAGCCTGCCGACGAGTGCACGAGCGGCGCCGGGCACGGGCTGTCCGGGGCGACGACGCATCGCGCGGCGCGAGCGACGAAGCCGGAACCACACCGGGCGCGCTCGTCGCGTCCCCGGCGCGCCATCCCGATCGCGACGGTCGCACCGATGGCGACGAGTACGACGGCCAGCGCGGCGAGCGTGGACGGCGTGCGCGAACGCGGGTGGAAAGTCGCTCCTGAGCGGTCGCCGCTCGCTCGCCCGGAGCTCACGGCGAGCTCACGGGACCCTCACCCGCCAACGCGAAGCGCGAGCGTGCCGATGCCGCTCACCTCGACCTCGAGGGAATCGCCCGCCACGAGGGGACCGACCCCCTCGGGCGTGCCCGTCAGGATCACGTCGCCCGGCTCGAGGGTCATCATTCGGCTCACATAGGAGACGAGGATGGGGACGCCGAAGATCATGTGCGCGGTGTTGCCGTCTTGCCGCGTGGCGCCGCTCACCCGGCAGCGAACGGACGCGTTGCTCGCATCGAGTTCGGTCTCGATCCACGGCCCGATCGGGCAGAACGTATCGAACCCCTTCGCGCGCGTGAACTGCACGTCCTTGCGCTGCAGGTCGCGGGCGGTCACGTCGCAAGCGCACGAGTAGCCGAAGACGTGAGCGAGGGCGTCTTCGCGTGCGACGCTCTTCGCGCGAAGGCCGATGACGACCACGAGCTCGGCCTCGTGCTCGACGCGCGCGCTCTCGGGAGGAAGCACGACGGTGCCGCCGGGATCGAGCAGCGACGAGGGCGGCTTCAGGAACAAGAGCGGCTCGCTCGGCACGTCGTGCCCGAGCTCGCGCGCGTGGGCCGCGTAGTTGCGACCGATGCAGACGATCTTCGTCGGCCGTACGGGGCAGAGGAGGTCGCTCTCGCTCCACTCGCGCGGCTCGGCCGCCTCGCGACCGCCCAGCCACGGCGGCCCGTCGAACGGGTAGGCGGCGACGCCGTCGAGGCGCGCGAACTCGGCGACGCCGGGTTGACCCTTATGGCCCGGATGCGGGTTCGAGCGGCCTCGAAGGAGCGCGATGCGCATGGCACCGACAAGCTAGCGCAAGGCGGCGTCAGGGAGGCTAACGTTGGGCGCGTCATGCGAATCCGCCTCGCGTTCTCGCCCGACAGCGACGACATCTTCATGTTCTGGGCGCTCCTGTCCGGCAAGATCGACTGCGAGGGCCTCGTCTTCGAGGCCGAGCGAGCCGACACCGAGACGCTCAACGCTCGGGCCGCGGCCGGGGAGCTCGACGTCATCGCCGTTTCGATCGCGCGCTACGCGGCCATCGCGCGCGACTACTTGCTCTTGCGGCACGGCATGTCCGTCGGCCGCGGTTACGGGCCCGTCGTCGTCGCGCCCGGCGCGCGCGAGCTCGCGTCGCTCGAGGGGGCGCGCATCGGGGTCCCCGGCCTGCGAACGACCGCGTATCTCGTCTTGCGCCTGCTCTTGCCGCGGTTCGAGCCGGTGGTCGTGCCTATAAGCCCCTACGCGCGCGCGTTCAGCGCGGTCCGGGCCGGCGAAGTCGAGGCCGCCCTTCTCATCCACGAAGGCCGGCTCACCTACGAGCGCGAGGGCTTCGCGAGGGTCTGCGACATCGGCGAAGAGTGGGCCCGCCTCACGGGCGGCCTGCCGCTGCCGCTCGGCGGCAACGCGATCCGTCGCGGACTCGGCCCCGAGCTCGTCGCGAAGGTCTCGCGGCTCTGCGAGGCATCGATCGCGTGGGCCCTCGCGCACCGGGCCGAGACAATCGACGCGTTGCTCGCGACCGAGTCGCGAAGCGATCTCGCGCTCGATCGCGCCATGCTCGATCGATATCTCGCGATGTACGCGAACACCGACACGCTGTCGCCCCCGAGCGACGTGCCTCGCGCCATCGAAGAAATGTTCAGGCGCGCGAACGCGATAGGGCTTCTCCCCGAGATTCCGCGGGTCGAGCTGGCCTGAAAACGAGTACCGTTGCCCATCGAGGCAAGGCGGCTAAGATGAGCGGCCCGCCACGAAGCCGTGGAGGCGGCGTGCAAACACGCATGAGCGCAAACTGGGCAGAACCCTCGACAGAGACCTGGACCCATTGAATCTGCCCGCAGGGTCGAGAATGACGCAATCCGTCAGCATGGGGTTTCTAGCGTTGGCGGCGGCGGCGTGTGCCGCCAGTTGCGGTAGCCCCGCGCCCACCGAGCGCGTCGCGATCGCGTCGAGCGCCATTCAAGCCGGGGTCACAGATTCGACCCACGAGTTCGCGGTGGGCGTCGTGCAACTCGCGCAAGCAGACCAGAACATGGTCGCGTTCTGCTCGGGGGTGCTGCTCGCGCCTAACCTCGTCGCGACAGCGCGTCACTGCGTCGCCCAGCTCTCTTCGACGACGATCGACTGCACGACGTCCACGTTCGGCCCGCTGTATCCGGCCAGCAAGGTCTTCGTGACGACCGACACGACGATCACGATGAGCAGCCATTTCTCGAGCGTGGCGACGGTCATCGTGCCCACGGGCGCGAATCAGACGTCGGTTTGCGGCAACGACATCGCGCTCCTCATCCTCGCAGCCAACGTCGCCGGCGTGCCGACGTACGCCGAGCCCGTGATCACGCCTCCGATGACCGATCCCCAATACCAGCCGACGGTCACGGCGATCGGCTACGGCATCGACACGCCGACCGACACGCTGGGGAACTCGGCGGGCATTCGTCGCATCAAGCAAGACGTCGAGCTCACCTGCATCCCGAACGACGCGAACTTCACCGACTGCTTCACCGACCCGGCGGCCAAATCGGTGCTCACGGCCGGCGAGTTCGTGTCGGGCGACAGCACCTGCGAAGGAGACTCCGGCTCCGCCGCGTTCGAGCAGGGCAACTTCGATCGCGGCAAGTGGGTCGCGTTCGGCGTCCTGTCGCGAGGCGGCGTCAGCCAAGACGGGACGACCTGCGACCAGCCCATCTACACACGCTTCGACGCATGGGGGTCGCTCATCATCGGGGCCGCGCGGCAGGCAGCCAAGGCCGCCGCCGCTGCCGGACCCAGCTCCACCTACCCCCTTGCCGTCTGGGCGGGCGGCACGGGCCTCGCCGACGGCGGGAGTACCCTCGCCGCGCTGACCGGCGATGCGAGCCCGGGCCAGATTGGTGACGACACGGGGCTGAATGAAGGCCCGCCGTCCCAGGCGAGCGCGAGCGCGAGCGCGTCGGGCGGGTGTTCCCTGGGCCTGGCGCGATCGCGGGACGCGTCCCTGCCCGGCGGCTTGGCGGTGGGCTTTGCCGTGGCGTGCGCGGCCGCTTCCCGGCGCCGTCGGGCTGGAACCGGGCGCGAACCAGCCGAACCCGGCGAAAGCGAACCAGGCGAACCAGGCGAGCCAGGCGTGGGCGCGCGCCACGGATCGGCATAAATAGCCAATCATCTGTCGGCATACGGACACCCGGAGCCACGCCATCGCCTTGAAAGCAAACGCGTTTTCCCGACTGGCGTGCGCGCACGGGATTTGCTGAACTGGAGCTGTCGAGCTATGCCGCGATTCCCTTGCGCAGATAAAGGACCGCCCAGCGCTCACCACGTCCGCTTCGAGGCCCTGCGCGATCGGGTCTTTCAGGAAATGTCGCGCGGCTCGGCCCGCTGGCGCCTCACCTGGATCCTTCCGTTCCACGTGATCACGGTCGGCCTGCTCATCGTGCGCGGCGAGTCGGGGACGCGTGCCGTGTTCCAGGGCGTATGCGTGCTCGGCACCGCGGTGCTCTTCATCGTGCGGACGTTCTGGCAGAACCAGAAATGGATGGCGGCCTCGTTCGTCTTCTGGGTCGCGAGCTACTTCACGCTCTGCGCGACATCGGGCGGGTTCAGCAGCCCGTTCATCGTCCAGCTGGGGCTCATGATCTGCGTCGCGTCGATGACGATGCAGCGGCCTTCCTGGGCGCGCCCGGTGATCCTCGCGCTCCTGGGCACCGGCTTCGTCGGGCTCGCGCTCCTCTCGCACACGGTGGTGGGTCAGCTCGTCGGCCCGCTCGCCCCGACGGCGACGGGGCCGAGCGCCGAGTTCGTCATCCTGTCCCTCATGTCCGTCGGACTGACCGTCCTCGCCGTGGCCAAAATGGGCTGGAACATCACCAACGGGTACGAGCGTGCGGCCCTCGAGCTCGCCGAGCGTCGCGAAGAGCTTTGCAGCGAAAACGAAGACCGCACGCGTGCCCTCGAAGGCATCGCCGCGCGTCTCGCGCACGAAGTGAAGAATCCTCTCGCGGCCATCAAGGGTCTCTCGACCCACATGGCGCGCCAGGCGACGGACCCGAAGACCGCCGAGCGCCTGGCCATCGTCGCCGGGGAGGCCGACCGCCTCCAGTCGATCGTCGACGGGTTCCTCTCGTTCTCGCGCGGGCTCGACGATCTCAAGCTCGGTCCCACCAAGCCGCACGAGGTCGCGCGCGAGCTGGGCGTCTTGCTCGAGACGCGCGCCGAAGAGGCGGGGGTCACGATTCACACCGGGGGCGACGAGAACCTCGTGCTCGACGCCGATCCGCGAAAGCTGAGGCAGGCGCTCCTCAACATCGTGCTCAACGCCATCCAGGCGTCGCCGCGCGGCTCGAACGTGCAGGTCGTGGTGGCGCGCGACTGCGAGGGCGCGCGGCTCACCGTCCGCGACGAGGGCGTCGGAATGACCCCCGAGGTGCTAGACCGGATCCGCAAGCCCTACTTCACGACGAAAGAGGGCGGCACGGGCCTCGGCCTCGCGGTCGCGCGCGGGCTCGTCGAGCAGCACGGCGGCAGCCTCGAGTTCAAGAGCACCCCGCGCGGCGGCACCACGGCGACCATTCTGTTGCCGATGAAGGCGAAGCCCTGCACCCGCCTGCCGAACCCGGGCCGGGTGTTTCGGGGCGAGCACGCCGGCGTGGGCGTGGGCCTCGGCGCAGACGCGGAGACCGCGGTGGCGTCGGCGTCCGAGCCGGTCATCGCCGGCGCGCGATGAGACCATGAGCGCGTCATGAGCCGCGTCCTCGTCATCGACGACGACGCGTCGCTGAGGTTCACGCTCGAGGCCGTGCTCAGCGACGCGGGGCTCGTGGTCGAAGCCTGCGACGGGGGCGCGAGCGGGCTCGCGGCCTTCGAGCTACACGGCGCCGACGTGGTGCTTACCGACCTGGCGATGCCGGAGATGGACGGCATGCAGGTCCTCGCGCGCATGCGCGCGGCCGATCCGAGCGTTCCGGTCATGATGCTCACCGCGCACGGCTCCGAGCGGGTCGCCGTCGCGGCGATGAAGGCGGGAGCCTTCGACTACATCCCGAAGCCGTTCGACCCCGACGAGCTGGCGCTCGCGGTCCGGCGCGCGACCGACTGGCGCGATCTTCGGCTGCAGAACGCGCGCCTGCGCACCGAGGCCGCGCTCGGCCGCACGATCATCGCCCAGAGCCCGGCGATGACGCGCGTGATGGACATGGTGACGCGCGTCGCGCCGAAAGACGTGACCGTGCTGCTCACGGGAGAGAGCGGCGCCGGGAAAGACGTCCTCGCAACCGTCTTGCAGGCCCACTCGCGTCGAGCCGACAAACCGCTCATCCGGTTCAACGCCGCTGCCATCCCCAGCGAGCTCGCCGAGGCCGAGCTCTTCGGGCACACCCGCGGCGCCTTCACCGGCGCGCAGACCGCGCGCCTCGGGTACTTCCAGCAGGCCAACAAGGGCACGTTATTCATCGACGAGATCGGCGAGCTGCCGGCGGCGATCCAGGCCAAGGTGCTCCGAGGGCTCCATTCGGGCGAGGTCCAGCAGCTCGGCGGGCGCGCCGAGATCGTCGACGTCCGGCTCATCGCGGCGACCAACCGCGATCTCGCCGCCGACGTGAAGGCGGGGCGCTTCCGCGAGGATCTGTTCTACCGGCTCAACGTCGTGCCGATCCGCGTGCCGCCGCTCCGCGAGCGCCCCGAAGACGTGGAGCCTCTCGTTCGCGTGTTCGTCCGCCAGTACGCCGATCGGTACGGCATGGTCGGCGTCGAGGTCGAGCCCGCCCTGGTCGAGGCGCTGCGGGCCCACTCGTGGCCGGGCAACGTTCGCGAGCTGGAGAACACGGTCGCGCGCCTCCTTGCCCTGGCGCCCGACGAGCGAATCACCCTGGCCCTCTGGCGTTCCCTATCCGACGGCTCGTCACCCTCGTCGACTCCGGCAACCGCCGCGGGGGATCCCGGGCCCGGCCATCCGCTTCGCGGACGTGTCGAAGCGTTCGAGCGCGCGCTCATCGCCGAGGCGTTCGAAGCCGCAGGCCGAAACCAGAGCGAGACCGCGCGGCGTCTCGGCGTCTCGCGTCCCGCCCTCATCGAGAAGCTCCACAAATACGGGCTCATCGGCCGATGAGTTCGCGGGCGTGCGCCGCGCTGGCAACGGCGGCGGCGCTCGCGCTCGGCGAGTCCATGGCTTGCTCGCGCGCCGCGCCCGCCCCCGACGGATCGGCGATCGCAGCGGCCGCTCATCGCGTTGTCTCGATCTCGCCGGCGACGACCGAGGCGTTGTTCGCCGTGGGAGCGGGCGATGACGTCGTGGGTCGCTCCCGCTTCTGCGACTGGCCGCCCGCCGCGAGGAAGCTGCCCGTGGTCGGCGGCGTCGTCGACGCCGATTTCGAAGCGATCGTGCAGCTCTCTCCCGACCTCGTCGTCGGCGGACCTGGCCCGGCGGCGACGGCGCTCGCCAGCAAGCTGGTGCCGTTCCGGGTCGCGACATGGTTCCCGAACATCGACTCGCTCGACGCCATCGACGCCATGATCCTGGGGATGGGCGAGCGCACCGGCCACGCGAGCGACGCGCGCCAGGTCATCGAGGGGCCCGAGGGGATCCACGCACGGATCGCGTGGGTCGAGCGCTCCGTCGCCGGAGAAGCCGCGCCCCGCGTGCTCCTCCTCGTCGACACCTCGCCCGTCGTGGCCACCGGCCCGAAGGACTTCATCGACGAGCTGATTCGCCGCGCCAGGGCCGTCAACGTCCTCGACGCGGGCGCGTCCTGGCAGACCCTCGGCTTCGAGCGAATCGTGGAGCTCGATCCCGATGTCGTCGTCGACGCCTCGAACGGCAACGGCGGAAGCGGCGACGAGCCCGTCGAACGCATCGGGCCCGGCGCGCCCGGGTGGGCCGACGTCCGCGCCGTGCGCGAAGGCCGCGTGATCTCGATCTCCGATGCGCGCGTCCTGAGGCCCGGGCCGCGCGTCGCCGAAGGGCTCGCGGTGCTCGCGCGGGCGCTCCATCCACGGGTGGCCGTGCCAAGCTGGTAGCCGTCCCTTGGCCAAGCAACGCCTCGACAACCTCCTGGTCGCCCGCGGCCTCGCTCCTTCGCGCGCGCGAGCCCAGGCGGTCGTGCTCGCGGGGCGGGTGTTCGTCGGGGGGTGCCGCGTCGACAAGGCCGGCACCCTGGTGACCGAAGACGCGTCGATCGAAGTCCACGGCGCCGATCACGGCTTCGTGTCGCGCGGGGGCGTGAAGCTCTCGGCCGCGCTCGACGCCTTCGAGCTCGACGTGCGCGACCTCATCTGCCTCGATCTCGGCGCGTCGACCGGGGGCTTCACCGACTGCCTCTTGCAGCGAGGCGCGGCGCGAGTCACCGCGGTCGACGTCGGCTACGGTCAGCTGGCGCACAAGCTCCGCGTCGACCCGCGCGTCGTCGTGATGGAGCGCACGAACGCGCGCACGCTGATGCCGGACGGGATCGGCGGCCCCGCCGACCTCACCGTGGTCGACGCGTCGTTCATCGGCCTCGACAAGCTGATGCCCGCCGTCGCCCGGTGCACGCGCCCGGGCGGCGCGCTCGTCGCGCTCGTGAAGCCGCAGTTCGAGGTCGGCCGTGAGCTCGCGTCGCGCGGAAAGGGCGTCGTACGCGACGAGGCCGTGCGCGGCGAAGCCATCGCGTCGGCCGCGCGTTCGGTTGCCGAAGCCGGCTTCGAGGTGCTGGCGCAGCGCGACAGCGCCCTCGCGGGACCGAAGGGCAACCTCGAAGCCTTCGTCCATGCGCGGCGTACGTGACCGGCCGCGAGCGGGCGTAACCCACGGCGACCGCTATAGTGCGCGCGCCCCTCCATGACGGCCCGCAAATCCGCCCCGCGGCTCGGCGGCATCTTCTTGACCGTGTTCCTCGACTTGCTCGGCTTCGGGCTGGTCCTGCCGTTCCTCGCGAAAGAAGCGCGCGACGTGTTCGGGGTCAGCGCCTTCGTCGCGACGCTCCTCGGGTCGGTCTACTCGTTGATGCAGTTCGCCTTCGTGCCGATCTGGGGTCGCGTCTCCGATCGCGTCGGGCGCCGGCCGGTCCTCATCTGGTCGATCGCGGGCACCGCCCTCACCATGGCGAGCCTCGGGACCGGACTCACCTGGGGGCACAGCATTCTCTGGCTCTTCATGGCGCGCATGTTCGGCGGCGTCGCCACCGCGAACCTCGGCACGGCGAGCGCTTACATCGCGGACATCACGAAGCCCGAGGAGCGCGCCAAGGGCATGGGCCTCATCGGGGCGGCCTTCGGCCTCGGGTTCATCATCGGGCCCGGCCTCGGCGGAGGCCTCGCCAGGATCGCGATCGAAGGGCGACACGGCGCAGTGCCCTGCTTCGTCGCGGCGGGGTTGAGCCTGGTGAACCTGGTGTGGGTCGTGCTCGGTCTCGCCGAGTCGCTGCCGCCCGAGCGGCGCGCAAAGGCTCCGCGCCGCAGGCTCACGCCGCTCAACGCCGAGGCCACGCGCGAAGCCTTCGCGCTGCCCGGCGTCGCTCTCGCCGTCGCCGTGAACTTCCTCGTCATCCTGAGCTTCACGAACCTCGACCAGACGTTCACGTTCTTCTGCGGAGATCTCTTCGGGATCGACGAGCGAGGCACCGGGTACGTCCTGGCGTTCATCGGGGTCGTCGCCGCCCTCGTGCAGGGCGGCCTCGTGCGCTCGCTGGCCAAGCGGTTCACCGAGAGCGCGCTCATGCGCGCGGGCGCGTTCACGCAGGTGCTGGCCTTCGCGGGCCTCGTCGGCGCAGGCGAGTGGCAGTCGCGGCCGATGCTCTACGCATCCGGCGCGCTCCTCGCCCTCGGCAACGGTCTCACGCAGCCGTCGACCGCCGCGTTCATCTCCCGGCGCACGCCCCCGGATCGTCAGGGCAGCACCCTCGGAGTGAATCAGTCGTTCGCGAGCCTGGCCCGCACCTTCGGGCCGGCAACGGGCGGGTGGCTCTACGCGAACGTCGGTCCGAAAGCGCCGTATACCGCAGCGTCGATCGGCATGCTCGTCGCGCTGGCGCTGGCGTCGGGTCTCCGCAAGACTTACCCGAGGGTCGAAGCGCGCGAGGCTCACTCCTCCTAGCGAACGGCACGCGCTCGAGATCGAGAATAGCCGCAGAGGGCGCAGAGCAGAGATTGGGGTCGAAGATTTGGAGACCTGCGCGGCGGATCCGATCTGCGCCAGCTGCTCCAGCGCGCGCAAGACCCTCTGTCCTCTGCGCCCTCTGCGCCCTCTGCGGCCAATCTCTCTCTCGCCTAAATGAGCGGCAGTGGGACCGGGGCGAGCGGGCCCGTTCCACGCCGCCGCCGCTTGCTCTAGCCTGGCGCCGTCATGCCTAGCGTCTTTCGACCGGGCCTCTTCGCCGGACACGTCGCGATCGTGACCGGCGGAGGAAGCGGAATCGGGCTGGCGATCGCCCGCACCCTCTGCGAGCTCGGGGCCTCTGTCGCGATTGCCGGGCGAAACCCCGACAAGCTCGAGACCGCGCGGGCGAAGCTCACGAGCCACGGGTGGACGGTGCACGCCGGCACGTGCGACATCCGCGAGGTCGAGCAGGTGGCCGCGTTCGTGGCCACCGTCCGCGCGACTCTGGGCGAGATCTCCGTGCTCATCAACAACGCCGGCGGCCAGTTTCCGACGCCCGCGGAAGCGCTCTCGCCCAAGGGCTGGGACGCCGTGATCCGGAACAACCTGAACGGCACGTTCTACGTGACGCGAGAAGTCGCGGTCGCGTCGATGATCCCGAAAAGGCGCGGCCGGATCGTCAACATCATTGCCAACGTCGCCCGCGGTTTTCCCGGGATGGTGCACACCGGCGCGGCACGGGCCGGCGTCGAGAACATGACCAAGACCCTCGCGGTCGAATGGGCGGTGCACGACATCGGAGTCAACGCGATCGCTCCCGGCATCATCCGCTCGAGCGGCACCGATCGATACCCCGAGGAGCTGGTCGAAATGACGCGGCAGCGGACCCCGATGAAGCGGCTGGGCACCCCCGAAGAAGTGGCTGAGCTCTGCGCGTACCTGGCCAGCGAAGCGGCGTCCTTCGTGACCGGCGAGACGTGGTACATCGACGGCGGGGCCCATTTGTGGGGCGATACGTGGATCCTCCCGGATCGCGAGGCGGCCCCCTTACCCGAGGCCGTCGCGAACCTTTCTGTCGAGCCGTGATCCAGCCCGAGCTGCCGCCCGCCGACCCTGTCGACTCCGAGCCGTTGCCGCCGCTCCCGCGGAGGACGGCGCTGACGGGCGTTCGCGAGTACTTTCTCGGTGAAGATCCGACGCTCCTGACGGCGCTCGTGCCGACCTGCTTCCTGTCGATGCTCCTCTACACGCGGAGCCCGGCCACGAACTTCATCTTCGACGAGCAAGAGGCGCTGCTCGCGAACCCCTACGTTCGCGCGGTGGCCGATCCGGCGGGAAAGATCCACTGGCTCGACGCCTTTCGCCGAGACTTCTGGGGGCTACCCCCCGAGCGAACGATCGGCTCGTACCGACCGCTCCCCGACATCGTCTGGCGTGCCCTCTGGAAGATCGGCTTCCGCGAGCAGAGCGCGTTTCCGCACGACTACCTGAACGTGCTGCTCCACGGGTTGAACGGCGCGCTCGTCGTCATGCTCGTCTTCCGATGGACGCGGGATCGCCTGACCGCCTGGCTCGCGGGCGGTCTCTTCGTCGCCACGGCCGTGGTGACCGAGGCCGTGAGCGGCGTGGTCGGAATCGCGGATGTCCTCGGCGGCATGGGGGTTCTCCTCGCGCTCCTGGCGCTGTCGCTCCGGTTGGGGACGATGCCGTTCGCACTGATCGGGGCGACCTTGCTCGGCCTCTACTCGAAAGAGAGCGCGCTCTGCATCGTGCCGCTCGCCCCGCTCGCGGCGCTTCTCACGTCGCAGCTCACCCACCCGGATCGGCCGCTCCGCTGGGTCCGGACCCTCGTCGCAACCCTCGCCACCGGCACGGCCTTCGTGTTCTACGTCGAGATGCGAAGACGCTGGTTCCCGGTCGCGATCCCGCACGAGCTCAGCGCGGCGGAGCACCTGAACGATCCCCCGCTCCGGCGGGCGTTCGTCGCCGCCCTTCGCTGGTACGCGCAGCCGATGCTGCCGCACGACCCGCTGAACAACCCGCTCATCGAGGCGTCCACGCCGTACCGGATCGCGGGGGCGCTCCGCGTCTATGCCCGCGGCCTCGGCCAGCTGCTCTTGCCGTGGACGCTATCGGGCGACTACTCGGCGCCGCAAGAGCCGATCCCCGATCGCCTCGTGTTCCCCGCGAGCGTCATCGGTGCGGCGGCGATGGTGCTGCCCTTCGTGGTGTGCCCGATCCTCGGTCTCGCCGCGTGGTGGCGCGCCCGTCGCGACGCGCTCACGACCGCCCTGTCGCCCGTCGTGGCCTTCGCGCTGGTCTGGATCGTCGTCTCGTACCTGCCCGTCTCGAACATCCCGGTCGTTCTCCCCACGGTTCGCGCCGAGCGCTTCTGGTACTTCCCGGCCGTCGGCTCCGCGATCGTCCTCAGCATCGTCTTCGTCGCGCTCTTGCGGGCGTGCCAGAAGCGCGGGCGGCTCGCGGCGGGCGTGGCGGCCCTCGTGCTCTTCGCGGGGTTCCAGTGCGTCGCGGCGCGCCGCCACGCGTTCGACTACACGAACGATCTCGTCTTCTGGAACGCGACCCGCAAGGCGGTGCCGAGGAGCGCCAAGGCGCACCTCAACTACTCCGTCATGCTCGGCGCGCGCGGCGATCTCGCGGGCCGGCTCGCGTCGAATACGGTCGCCCTCGAGCTCGCCCCGTCGTGGCCGATGGCGAGCGTCTACCTCGGCGACACGCTCTGCCGGATGCACCGCGCGGCCCAAGGGCTGCCCCACTACGTGAACGGATTCTCCCTGGGCTCGAACGAGATGAGCCTCATCGCCCTGGGTCTTCAGTGCCTCTGGGACGAGAAGCAGCTCGGCGACGACGCCCCCGCGCGAGCGCAGCTCCAGGAGGCCGCGGATCGCTACCCCGGCTCGTGGTTCAAGTACCTCGTCGACGACACCTTCTCCAACGGCGACGAGTACAAGGGAGTGAACCCCAAGTACCGCCCGCGCGGCTACAACGAAGGCCCGAAGAAAGACGAGTAGCTCTTCGTCGACAGCGCTCGTCACGAGCGAGAGGAGATTGGCCGCAGAGCCGCAGAGGGCGCAGAGACGAGGGGCGAAGACTCGCCACCAGCGTCAACCGTCCTGGTTGGACGGCCTCGACCCCCCTCTCTGCTCTGGTGCGCCAAGCAAGCTTCGACCTGGAGGATGCCATGTGATGCCTTCACTT
>OCTA010000950.1_pt1 | contig 27013 bp, 23 predicted proteins | sample 1538991 | NCBI WGS metagenome assembly OCTA01 (sample SAMEA3539302, study PRJEB22396) | soil metagenome | biome: tundra; feature: field; material: soil | place: USA | collected 2010-05 | depth 0.15 m | reverse complement strand
CCCGCCGCGACCCCGACGCCGAGCAGCACGCCCTGAGGGGGAACGTCCCCGGGCCGCACTGCGGCGGGCTGCTCGGGCCGCTGGCGCGGCGCCGCTCGCCGCGGGCCGTTCAGGCCTGCGCGCTCAGCCCGCGGGCTCGAACTTGTAGCCGAGCCCGCGCACGGTCACGATGTGCCCCGGGTTCGCCGGATCAACTTCGACCTTGGCGCGCAGCCGCTTGACATGCACGTCGAGCGTCTTGGTGTCCCCGACGTAGTCGGCGCCCCAGACCCTGTCGATGAGCTGCATCCGGGTCAGCACCCGCCCGGCATTACGGAGCAGCACCTCAAGCAGCTCGAACTCCTTGAGCGGCAGCTGCACCTGCGTACCGCGGACCGTGACGACATGGCGGTCGACGTCCATCCGGACCGGTCCCGACTCCATGATCGATGTGGTCGGCTCGTCGGACTCCCCGCGCCGCCGGAGCACGGCCCGCATCCGGGCGACCAGCTCGCGCGATGAGAACGGCTTGGTGACGTAGTCGTCGGCGCCGAGCTCAAGGCCCACGACCTTGTCTATCTCGCTGTCCTTGGCGGTCAGCATGATCACTGGCACGTTCGACCGCTCGCGCAGCGTCCGGCAGACCTCGCTGCCGGGCAGCCCGGGCAGCATGAGGTCAAGCAGTACGAGATCGGCTCCGGTCCGGTCGAACGTCTCGATCGCGTCCGGGCCCGTGGGGCAGACCGCGACCTCGAAGCCCTCTTTGCGCAGCATGTAGGAGATCGCGTCGCTGAACGACTCTTCGTCCTCGACAACGAGCACACGGGTCACTTTGGCTGCCTCCCTGGCAGGTCGACTCATCGCCGGTACTGTGCCGCCGCTCATATCGGCAGCGCTGGGGGTCGTAGCGGAAGCCGCAAGGTGAATGTGGAGCCCGTCCCTTCCTTGCTCCAGACCGTGACCTTTCCCCCGTGCGCCGCGATGACGTGCTTGACGATGGCCAGGCCGAGGCCGGTCCCGCCGGTGGCACGCGACCGCGCGGGGTCGACACGATAGAAGCGCTCGAAGATTCGCTCGAGGTCCCGTTCGGGTATGCCGATGCCCTGGTCAGCGACACTGAGTTCAACGGCATCGTCGCCCGCGCGCCGGGTGGAAACAACCACCCGGGTCTTGTCCGGGCTGTAGGCGATGGCATTTTCCAGCAAGTTGCGCAACGCGGTGATCAGCAGGTCCTCATCGCCCAGCACACTGACCCCGCGCGGCCCGTTGACGGCGATCTCGATGCCGCGGGTGCTGGCCTTCATCCTGCACCTGTCCAGCGCCTCCGCGACCACCGCGTCGACCTGGATCGGGAACGGATCAGGGATCGGCTCGGCAGCCTGGATCCGGTTCAGCGTGATCAAGTCCTGCACCAGGTGCGTCAGCCTGGCTGCCTCCTGACGCATCCGCCCGGCGAACCGGCGAACCGCCTCCGGATCGTCGGCAGCGTCTTCGACCGTCTCGGCCAGCAGCGCAAGCGCCCCGACCGGCGTCTTGAGCTCGTGGCTGGTGTTGGCGACAAAGTCCCTGCGGACCTCCTCCACCCGACGGCTCTCGGTCTGGTCCTCGGCCAGCAGCAGCACCAGGCCGCCGCCGCCGACCGCAGCGCCCAGCGGCGCGAGCCGGACGTTGAAACTCGTGGTCCGCCCGTTGAAGCTGCTGGTCGAGACCTCGATCTCACCTTCGCGGATTTCGCCGTCCCGGCGCACCTGGCGGGCCAGCGCAAGCAGTTCGCCGACCACCAGCTTGTCACCCTGGACCAGCCCGAACGCGCGAGCCGCCGAACTGGCCGTCAGCACCCGGTCCTCGCTGTCGAGCACCACGGCGGACGAGGACAGGACCGACAGCACCGAAGCGATACCGGCCGGGAGCCGCGGCGGCGGCGACTGCACAGGCGGTCCGGCTGGCTTAGCCGCATTGCCGGATTTAGCCGCGTTGCCCGGCGTAGCTGAGTTGTCCGGTTTGGCCGGGCCGAAGTCCTCGGCGGCCGCTCCGGTTTGGGTGCGGATCTTCACGCCTGAGCTTCCTCTGCCGGGACCGCGCAGCCATGAGGGCGCCGCAGCCCGGCGTCCCTGCTTACGCGGCCCACTCGCGGGTACCCACTGGCCCCGGGTGCCGCTTTCACCCCCATGTCCACGCTTTGATGGTAAGCGGCAGGCGACCCCGGTGCATCGGGCGAGGGTCTGCGACGTGCCGTTATTCGCGCAATATTCATGTGACCGCAAGCGTCAGTCCACGTCGGAGCCGACTCGCCGGCGCATAGTCACGCCGCGATAGCGGCGCTGTCCTCGGGGGCCGCAGGCCCCGTCGGATGAGCGCAATGCCCGGGCGAGCCAGCCAGCCGTGACGGCTCAGCGGCCCTGGTTGCTGACCGCTTCCGCAGCCGCCGCGGCCGCCTCAGGATCGAGGTAGCGGCCGCCTGGCACCAGGGGACGGAAGTCGGCGTCCAGCTCGTAGATAAGCGGCATACCGGTAGGAATGTTGAGCCCCGCGATCTCCGCGTCCCCGATGCCGTCCAAGTGCTTCACCAGCGCGCGGATCGAGTTGCCGTGCGCGACGACCAGCACGGTCTGCCCGGCCGCCAGATCGGGAATAATGACGTCGTACCAGTACGGCAGCATCCGGGACACGACGTCCTTCAGGCATTCCGAGCTGGGCAGGAGCTCCGGCGGCACCAGCGCGTACCTGACATCGCCCGCCTGCGAGAACGGGTCGTCCGCCGGGATCGGCGGCGGCGGGACATCGTAGGACCGGCGCCACAGCATGAACTGCTCGCCGCCGTACGCCTCCCGCGTCTGTGCCTTGTTCTTCCCCTGCAGCGCACCGTAGTGCCGCTCGTTCAGCCGCCAGGACCGCCGCACCGGGAGCCAGGACAACTGCGCCGCCTCCAGCGCGATGTTGGCGGTCTGGATCGCCCGGGTCAGCACCGACGTATGGACAACGCCGGGACGCAGGCCTGAACTGGCGAGCTGGCGCCCCCCGTTCTCCGCCTCGGCGGCGCCGGCCGGCGACAAGCCCACGTCGACCCAGCCGGTGAACAGTCCTTCAGCGTTCCACGCGCTTTCGCCGTGCCGGAGCAGCACCAGATTCATCACGGACAACAGCCTAGCGGCGCCAGCCAGGCTGGTGCCGGGGCCGGCCACGCGGGCCCCCGCCGCTCCCGGCGGGAACAGGACGCGGCGGCCGGAGGTTGCTCAGTCGGAGGTGCATGCCCGTGCCGCGACGCTTTCCCCGGCGCATCGCGACTATCAGCGTTCACACATCACCGCTTGAGCAACCGGGAACCGGAGATGCGGGCGGCCTGAACGTTTATGTCGTGGAGGTTGCCAAGCGCCTGGCATCCCGCGGCGTGGAGGTAGATATTTTCACGCGCGCGTCGTCCCGGCACGTGCCGCCGGTGGCCGAGCTCGCGCCGGGAGTTCTCGTGCGGCACCTGGCCGCCGGGCCGTTTGAGGACCTGGACAAGGCCGCCCTGCCCGGCCAGCTCTGCAACTTCACGCTGGGCGTGCTGCGCGCGGAGGCCGCGTCGGCACCGGGCCGCTATGACCTGATACACGGGCATTACTGGCTGTCAGGCCAGGTGGGCGCCGTGGCCAAGGAACGATGGGGCGTCCCGCTCGTGCAGTCGATGCACACCCTGGGCAAGGTGAAGAACGCGGCGCTGGCGGCGGGCGACACTGCCGAGCCTGCCGCGCGGATCCGCGGGGAGGCCGAAGTCGTCGCGGCGGCCGACCGGCTGGTAGCCAACACCGACGACGAGGCCCGCCAGCTGATCGGGCTTTACGACGCCGCGCCGGCGCGGGTCGCCGTCATCAACCCCGGTGTCGACCTGTCCGTCTTCACGCCAGGGTCGCAGCGCGAAGCCCGGCGCCGGCTCGGCCTTGCCGACGATGCGGTCGTCCTAGTCTTCGCCGGCCGGGTACAGCCGCTCAAGGCGCCCGATGTGGTGCTGCGCGCGGCCGCCATGCTGTTCCGCGACGATCCGGAGCTGGCCGGCCGGCTGACGGTGGCATTCGTCGGCGGCCCGAGCGGCTCCGGGCGGGCAGATCCCGATGGCCTGACGGAACTCGCCGCGAAGCTGGGGATGTCCGGCATCATCCGGCTCGAGCCGCCCTGCCCGCAGCCTGAACTCGCGGACTGGTACCGCGCCGCCACGATCGTCATGGTGCCCTCACATTCCGAGTCTTTCGGCCTGGTGGCCGTGGAGGCGCAGGCCTGTGGCACGCCCGTGGTAGCCGCGTCGGTCGGCGGCCTGCGTACCGCCGTGCTGGACGGCGTTTCCGGGATCCTGGTGGACTCGCGGGATCCCGCCAGCTATGCACGCGCGGTCCGGGAGCTGATCGCGCACCCCGCCGCGCTGGCCCGGCTCTCGGTGGGAGCGCGCCGGCACGCCTCCAGCTTCGGCTGGGGCGCGACGGTCGACCGGCTGCTGCAGATGTACTCGGCCGCAATGAGCGAGGCAGCGCAGGCGGTCGAGGCCTGACCATGGCCGAGACGGGCAGCGCCGGGCCACCCGGCCCGGTGGTGGCGGCCAGCGCTATCGAGGCGGCGCTGCGCAACCTCGGGCTCTCCTTCGAGACGCCACGGCCGGGCGCCTTCCTCGTGCGGCTGGAAGGCCAGCACAAGCTCGCCACCATGACCTGGCTGATCGCGGGCACGCACAGCCTGCACGTTGAGGCGTTCTTCTGCCGCCAGCCAGACGAGAACCACGCTGCGTTCTACCGGTTCCTGCTCGAACGCGGCGGCCGCATGTACGGTGTCCATTTTGCCCTTGACCAGACCGGTGACGTCTATCTTGTAGGACGGCTGCCACTCGGCAGCATCACCACGGACGAGATCGACCGGATCCTCGGCTGCGTGCTCAGCTATTCCGACGACAATTTCGACGCCGCGCTGATGCTCGGCTTCGCCTCCTCGATCCGCAAGGAGTGGGCCTGGCGCACCAAGCGCGGGGAGAGCCTGGCCAACCTCCGGGCCTTCGCCAGGCTCGCCGGCCCGGAGCACTCGTAGCCGTCAGGACCTGACCAGCCGGGAGATGGCTGCGGCGGCCTCGCGTACCTTGTCCGCCGCCTCCGGCCCGCCTTGCTCGATCGCCTGGGTGACGCAGTGGCTCAGGTGATCCGCGACCAGGCCGAGCGCCACCGCCTGCAGCGCCCGGGTCACCGCCGAGACCTGGGTCAGCACGTCGATGAGCGTCCTTGTCCTGCGTGTATCCGGGCATGCTGAGAAGATACGTGACGTCCGCGCGCGCAGAACAGGCCCCGGATCCGCTCCCCGGCGCGGACTGCCGACTCCCGCCGCGCGGGACGCCCGCCCCGCCGGGCGGCTAACGGGGCTCCCTGCGTCGCGGCGAACGCGCCGGGCGGGTAGAAAGGGGACAGGCCGGGGACACAGCCGTGAGCAGGACACCGCAGACCTTGCAGTGAACCTGGATGCGCCTTGCAGCGATTCTTAGGTTGGGACCGGAATGCTGGATCGGCTGGCTAGGCACGGCAGGAGCGTCGGGCCAGGCTGGCAGGGAGGAACGCGATGCGGCGGGACGATGTGCGCTTCGCGGTGGCCGCGCGCGACGACGGGGTGCGCAAGATCAGCAAGGTCACCTGGCGCGCAGGCGCGGCCGGCGCCGCCTGCTCGGCGCTTATCGCCGTCGCATTCGGGCATAACGTTGCCGCCCATCAGCAGCACGGTAACGGCAGCCAGCCCGGACAGGGCACGATAATTGTCCCCGCTCAGCCGCCGGCCCCCGTGCCGGGCGCTGGCCAGGTGACCTCAGGAGCCTCATGACCGGCCTCGCCACGGCTGCGGAAACCTTCAGCGTGTTCGGCACCACGGCGACCCTGCTGGTCAGCGATCCCGCGGCCGTGCGGGCAGCGCGCGCGGTGGCCGACGCCGAGCTCGCCGCGGTGGACCGCGCGTGCAGCAGGTTCCGCGCGGACTCCGAGCTTTCCCGGCTGAACGCGGCAGGCGGCCGCCCGGTCGCCGTGACCGGCCTGTTCGCCGACATCCTCGAAGTGGCCCTGCGCGCGGCACAGCTGACCGGCGGCGACGTCGACCCGACCTGCGGCCGGGCGCTGTCCGACATCGGTTACGACCGCGATTTCGCGGTCCTGCTGGCGGCCGGTGACACCGCGGAGCGGCGCCCGGGCCCGGCCCGCCGGGTGCCGGGCTGGCGCAGCGTGCAGCTGGATCGCCCGCTCCGGCAGGTGCGGCTGCACCGCGGGGCACAGCTCGACCTGGGTTCGACAGCGAAGGCGTGGGCGGCGGATCGTTGCGCGGCGATGATCGCCGCGCGAACCGGCTCCGGGGTGCTGGTCAGCCTGGGCGGGGACATCGCGGTCGCCGGGCCGCCGCCGGGTGCCGGCTGGCGGATCCGGGTCACCGACGATCATGCGGCGAGCCCGGACGCACCGGGGCAGACAGTCACCATCGCCGCTGGCGGCCTGGCCACCTCCAGTACCACTGTTCGCACCTGGGCCGTCGGCGGCCAGCGGATGCATCACATCATCGACCCGGCCACCGGCGCGCCGGCCCGCTCGTGCTGGCGAACGGTCAGCGTGGCGGCTGGCAGCTGCGTGGACGCCAACACCGCGACGACCGCGGCCATCATCCGTAGTGCGGCGGCACTTTCCTGGCTTCGTGACGCAGGCCTGCCGGCCCGGCTGGTACGGGACGACGGCTCCGTCGAGGTGGTCGCGGGCTGGCCTTCCGAGCGGCCGCCGGCCGACCGGGCATGACTGCTCCGGGTGCCGCTGCGCCGGGCGCGATCGTCGTCAACGCATCGACGCCGCTGTGGTACCTGACCCGGGCCACCGGCCTGGTCGCACTGGTGCTGCTCACCGCCAGCATGGCACTCGGGCTGCTGAGCTCCGTCCGGTACCAGCGGCCTGCGTGGCCGCGGTTTGTCATCATCGGGCTGCACAGGAACGCTTCGCTGCTCGCGCTGGCCTTCACCGCTGCGCACATCGCGACCACGCTCGCCGATAGCTACGCGCCAGTCAGGCTCCAGGACGTGGTGATCCCGTTCATCTCCGCCTACCGGCCGCTCTGGCTGGGCCTGGGCACGCTGGCCTTCGACCTGATGATCGCGCTCGCGATCACCAGCCTGCTCCGGACCAGGATCAGTTACCGGTCCTGGCACCTGGTGCACTGGAGTTCCTACCTGTGCTGGCCGGTTGCCGTCCTGCACGGCCTGGGCACCGGATCGGACACGCCGGTCAGCTGGGTGCTCGGGCTCACCGCCGGATGCGTCGCTCTGATCACTGGCCTGGTCGGATGGCGGCTGGCTTATGGCTGGCCGTCGCACGCGATCGCGCGGCTGGCAGGTGCGCTCGTCGTCGTCCTCGCGCTGATCGCGGGGGGTGCGTGGCTGGCCGCGGGGCCGCTGCAGCCAGGCTGGGCCCGGCGGTCCGGTACGCCGCCGACGCTGATCAACGGCGGTACCCGGGCCGGCGCTGCGCCGCAGATCCGCAGCTCCGCACGGACGCGGGCTGCGGCGCTCGTTTCCGGCTCCGCACGCGCGCGGACTGCGGCGCAACCTGGGGCGGCACAATGAGCCTGGCCGGAGCAGCGGCGGCCGCCGGCCAGGCTCCGCCAGCTCGCCGGCTGCCGCGGCTGATCCCGCCGGACGGCCCGCTGGGGCTCGCCGAGCATCTCGACAGGTACGGGCCGGTACCGTTCCGGGACACCACGGCCGACCAGGACGACGGCACGCTGATCGCCGAGGTGGAGCGGGCCAGGCTGACCGGCCGGGGCGGGGCGGGCTTTCCGGCCGGCCGGAAGATGCGCGCAGTGGCAGCCGCCGGGCGCCGGGCCGGACCGCTGCGCAGCGCGGTCGGCACCGTCGTGGTCGCCAACGGCGCGGAATCCGAGCCGGCCAGCATCAAGGACCGGCTGCTGCTGCGGCGTGCGCCACACCTGGTGCTCGACGGGATCGTCCTCGCCGCGGAAGCAGTCGGGGCGACCCGCTCTTATCTCTGCGTACACGCCGGTGGCGACGGGCTTGCCCGGCTGCTCGAGGACGCGGTCGCCGCGCGCGACCGGGCCGGGCTGAACCGGCTGCCGATCCAGGTGCTACCCATCGACGGCAGCTACGTGGCTAGCCAGGAGACGGCGCTGGTCAGCTACATCAATGGCGGCGCTGGCAAGCCAGCCTTTACCCCGCCGCGGCCGTCGGACAAGGGCGCGCACGGCCGCCCCACTCTGGTGCAGAACGTGGAGACGCTCGCGCATATCGCCCTGATCGCCCGGTACGGCGCGGGCTGGTTCGGCGCGGTGGGCGGCGGGGCAGGCTCGGCACTCGTCACCGTCGGCGGGGCGCTGCAGCGGCCGGGGGTCTACGAGATCGCGCTTGGCACGCCACTCGGCGACCTGATGCGGCAGGCCGGCGGCCCGGCCGAGGCACCCCAGGCGATCCTCGCTGGCGGCTACTTCGGCGGCTGGATCCGCTATCAGGATGCCCTCGACCTCCCGGTCAGCGATCCGGGCCTGCGGGCGGCTGGCGCGTCACTCGGGCCTGGCATCCTGATGCTGGTCCCGGAGTCGGCGTGCGGGCTGGCTGAGACGGCCCGGGTGGTCAGCTACCTGGCCGACCAGAGCGCAGGCCAGTGCGGGCCCTGCTTTAACGGGCTCCCCGCGCTAGCCGACGCGCTCTGGGAGGCCGCGTTCGGCCGGCCCGATAAGGACACGGTCGGATGGGCCAGCCGGCTGCTGACGCTCGTCGCGGGCCGGGGTGCCTGTCACCTGCCGGACGGGACGGCGGCGCTGGCGGCCAGCGCGCTGCGGATGTTCGGCGAGGAGCTGCGCCGGCATGCCTCGGCCGGGCCATGCCGGCGGGTGACACGGCCAGCTGTGCTGCCGGTATCCCGTCATCAGGACGGCCAGCCATGAGCCGCGCCGGGCGCGCCCGCTCCAGCCGCTCCAGCCTGCGGGTCAACCCGATCGCCTGCGAGGCGCACGGGCTCTGCATCGAGCTGCTGCCCGAGCTGATCAGGTCCGACCCGTGGGGGTACCCGCTGATCCGGCCAGGCCCGGTCCCCGACCAGCTACTGCCGCTCGCCAAGCGGGCTGTCGCGGCGTGCCCGACCCTGGCCCTGCTGCTGAGCAGCGACGACTGACCGGCGGGCGGCTACGATCGCGCTAGAGCGGGCGGTGCGGGCGAGCCGCTGGGGAGCTCCCGTTATGTCATGGTTCTCAGTGGATGCTGGAGGGGCTGATGGGGCCGCTGGACGGCGTGCGCGTCATCGAGATCGCGAGCCTGGCACCAGCCCCGTTCGGCTGCATGATCCTCTCCGACCTGGGCGCTGACGTGCTACGGGTGGACCGGGCCGATGCGTGCGGACCGGGTGCGGTGGCGCCCGCCGACCCGCTCAGCCGCGGGCGCCGGTCGATCGGGATCAATCTGAAGGACGCCGCCGGGATCAGCCTGCTGCTCGACCTGACGGAGTCGGCCGATGTGCTGGTTGAAGGGTTCCGCCCTGGGGTCGCCGAACGCCTCGGGTTCGGGCCGCAGGAGTGCACGGCGCGCAACCCCCGGCTGGTCTACGCGCGGATGACCGGATGGGGCCAGGACGGCCCGCTCGCGGCGTTCGCTGGGCACGACATCGACTACATCGCGGTCGCCGGCGCGCTCGACCCGATCGGCCGGGCCGGCGAGCGCCCGGTGCCGCCGCTCAACCTGCTCGGCGACTTCGGCGGCGGCGGGATGCTGCTCGCGCTCGGGGTGCTGGCTGCCCTGGTCGAGCGGGACAAGTCCGGGCTCGGCCAGGTCGTCGACGCCGCCATGGTGGATGGATCCGCACTGCTGACCGCGTTCATTCACGGGCTGCGCGCAGCTGGCCGGTGGCAGGACTCGCGCGGGACCAACCTGCTGGACGGCGGCGCGCCGTTCTATGACACCTACGCCACTGCCGATGGCCGCTACGTCGCGGTGGGCGCGCTGGAGCCGAAGTTCTATGCCGAACTGCTGGCCGGCCTGGGGCTGTCGGATGCTGGCCTGCCCCCGCAGTACGACACGTCCGGCTGGCCGGTGCTCAGAGAGCGGTTCACGGCGGCGTTCCTGCAGCACAGCAGGGACGAGTGGGACGCGGTCTTCACGGGCTCGGACGCCTGCGTGTCGCCGGTGCTCGGGCCCGGCGAGGCAGCGTTCCATCCGCACAACGCCGCGCGCGGGGTGTTCGTCGACGTCGGTGGCCTGGTGCAGCCGGCACCCGCGCCCCGATTCGGCCGCACCGCCGCCGGGACGCCGCACCCGCCGGTCCGGCCTGGCGCGGATACCGAAGATGTGCTGGCCGCCCTCGGCCGCACGCCGGCTGAGATCGCCGATCTCCGTGCCAGCGGCGCCGTCGGCTGAGCGCGCCGGCGCGCCGGCCTGGCGGGGGTGCGGGCCGGGGGTTTCTTGATCCGGTGAACTTCGGGCGCTCCCGCGCCCCTTTCCTTACGTGATAATGGCGCGAGCGGCCGGCGGCTGCGGGGTTTGCCCGGAATGCTGCGCGGCGGGTAAGCTGCTGGACGGTTGGTTCAGGCACCTCGTTCGGTGAGGCGTCGACACGAACACAGGCCACTGATCCGACGACGTCGAGAGACGCCCAGGGTCAGGACAGATCTCCCCGGCTTAAGGGGTGACCCGAAGTGGCTGCGCCTCCGGCGCTACGTCGTGTCGTGCCAAAGCTCTGACGAGTCAGGGGTGCGCGCCGGCTTTGCGGAGCCGGTCTTCCTCTGCTGCCTGTGGTTGGCACCCGCGTGTGTCATGGCCGGAGGGAGGCGAGACATGGACTGCAGTAGTCCGGGCCATCATCGGCCCTGCATCCGAGCACTCTCGTCTTCCGGCACGCGGTAACCGCCCGTTCTGCGCGATCCCGACCGCATTACGACCTCTGCAGCTGCGCCTGAGCGCAGCGCGGACGGATGCTGCGTGCCTCCCAAGACCCCCACCGGGGAGAGGGAGGGATCACCATGTCCACGACGCTGGAGCGCCGCGACGCGGTACTCGACTCACAGCACACCGGCGACATCCGCGGTGCCCTCGGCACCATCCGGCTCGACGACACCTCGCCCCGCCGCGGCCGGTCGGCGAAGCTCAAGACCCTGCTGGCGATCATCGGCCCAGGGCTGATCGTGATGGTCGGCGACAACGACGCCGGCGCCTTCGCTACCTACGGCCAGGCCGGCCAGAACTACGGCACCCGCCTGCTGTGGACGCTGCTGCTCCTTGTTCCCGTGCTCTACGTGAACCAGGAGATGGTGCTGCGCCTCGGCGCGGTGACCGGCGTCGGGCACGCCAGGCTCATCCTGGAGCGGTTCGGCAAGTTCTGGGGCGCGTTCAGCGTCATCGACCTGTTCATCCTCAACGCGCTGACCATCGTCACCGAGTTCATCGGCATCACCCTGGCCGCCGGCTACCTGGGCCTGCCGAAGGTGGCCGCGGTGGCGCTGGCGGCCATCGTGATCATCGGCGCGGCGTTCACCGGAAGCTTCCGGCGCTTCGAGCGGATGGCGGTCGCCCTGTGCGGCGGCTCGCTGCTGCTCATCCCGATCTACTTCCTGGCGCATCCGGCTGCCTCGCAGATGGCGCATGGTTTCGCGGTGCCCAGCATGCCTGGCGGATCCGGGAACATGGCAGCGGTCATGCTGCTGGTCATCGGGATCGTCGGCACGACGGTCGCGCCGTGGCAGCTGTTCTTCCAGCAGAGCTACGTGATCGACAAGCGGATCACCCCGCGGTTCATCAGCTACGAGAAGGCCGACCTGTGGATCGGCATCGTCGTGGTGATCCTCGGGGCCGGGGCCATCATGGGCTTCACCGCCGCGGCGTTCGCGGGCCACGCCGGCGCGGGGCATTTCACTGACGCCGCGGGAATCGCCAGTGGCCTGCAGGCACATGCGGGCCGGGTCGCCGGGGTGCTGTTCGCGATCGCGCTCCTCGACGCCTCGATCATCGGCGCGTTCGCAGTCTCGCTGTCCACCGCGTACGCGATCGGCGACGTGTTCGGCCTGAGGCACTCGCTGCATCGCGGCGTGCAGGGCGCCAAGGGCTTCTACGCGATCTATGGCGGGCTCGTCCTGGCCGCCGCTGCCGTCGTGCTGATCCCTGGCTCGCCGCTTGGGCTGCTGACTGAGGGCGTGCAGGCGCTCGCCGGAGTGCTGCTGCCCTCAGCCGCCGTCTACCTGCTGCTGCTCTGCAACGACCGTGCGGTACTCGGGCCCTGGGTCAACGGGCGCAGGACCAACGTGTTCACCGGCGCGGTGGTGTCCCTCCTGGTCGCCCTGTCGGTCATCCTGACGGCATCGGTGCTCTTCCCCCATATCACCGCCGGGCAGATCCTGGCCATTGTTGCCTGCTGCTGCGGCTGTGCCGCAGCGCTGGGCGCGGGCCTTGCCCTGGCACCGCGGCTACGGGGTGCCAGCGCCGCGCTGCCGGTCGATCGCAGCGGCAAGGAGAGCTGGCGGATGCCGCAGCTGGCCCTGCTGTCCAGGCCACCGGTGCCCGCCGGTCGCAAGATCGGCATGTCGGTGCTGCGGTCCTACCTGGCCATAGCGACGGTGCTGGTCATCGTGAAGATCGTGCAGCTTGCGATCGGCGGCTGACCAGTGGCGGCAGCGCGGGGCGAAAGCCGCGCCGCGGCGGGGGCTCAGCCGCCGCCCAGCTGTACCGCCTTGACGATCAGCAGCAGGACTGAGATCACCAGATAGCCACGCAGCATCAGCATGCCCAGCTTGGTCCCGGCCGACCACTGCACCGGCTTGAGCAGGGCAAGCGGCGGCATGCGCCAGTTGATGCGTTCGGCGCGTGACATCGTGAGATGCGCGGGCGCCGCGGCGGGCCCGCCGCGGCGGGCGCGCAACTGAAGCCACCCGCCGGCCGCGGCTCCGCCTGCGATGAGCGCGACCCCGAGCCAGATGGCGGCCTGCGCCGCGTTGATGCCGGCGAAGAGCGTGGTGATGACGAGGGTGCCGGACAGCGTGAGCAGCAGTCCGATGATCACGCTGGCGGTGGCATTCAGCCAGCGCGGGTTCACCCAGGGGCCGAGGACCTCTGGATCATTACAGAGCAGCAGCAGGAAGACGGCGGCGCTGGGCAGCAGGACCCCGGCGAGCGCCTGCACGGCGGTGGTGAGCAGCCCGAGCGGCGCCCCGGGGATAAGGACCACGCCAGCGGCCACCGCGATCATCGCGCTATAGCTGGCATAGAAGGCCTTGGCCTCACGGAAGCTGCGGTGCAGCGAGTGCTTGAGGTTGAAGACATCGCCGAACGCATAACTGGTGGACAGGGTCACTGCGGCCGCGCCGATGATGCTGGCGTCCAGCAGGACAATCGCGAAAAGGCCGCCAAGCACCCCGCTCTTGGCGCCCAGCGCTCTGGCGACGCCGAGCGCGTCGGTGAAATGCCCGGCCAGCCCGGTACCGCGGACCGCGTACACGGCCACCACCAGGACCGCCGAGGCGCCAGCGACCACGACCAGCGAACCGAGCATGGTGTCAGCGCGCTCGTATTTGATGAAGCGCGGGGTGATCCGCTTATCGATGACGTTCGACTGCTGGAAGAACAGCTGCCAGGGAGCGACGGTGGTACCCACGATCGCGATGACGAGCAGCACGGCGTTGGAGCTGATGCCGCCCTGGATGCCCGGCACCACGAAGTCGTGGGCGATCGAACCGTAATGCGGGCCCGAGAGCAGCACGAGCGGGATGAGCACCAGGCTCGCGGCGATGAATGCGAACATGGCACGCTCCCAGCGCCGGAAGCTGCCGCTGGTGGTGATGGCGATCAAGAGCAATGCGGCCACCGGCACCGAGATGTACGGGCTCACCCCGAAGTAGCGCAGGGCCAGCGAGACGCCGATGAACTCGGTGACGATGGTCAGGAAGTTGAGCAGGAACAGGTCCCCGACGCTAAACCAGCCCCAGAATCTGCCGAACCGCTCATTGATCAGCCGGGCATGCCCGACGCCGGTCACGGCGCCCAGCCTGACCACCATCTCCTGGTTCACGATCAGCACCGGGATCAGCAGGATAAGCACCCAGAGCAGGCTGTAGCCGTAGTCCTGGCCGGCCTGCGCGTAGGTGGAAACGCCGCCTGCGTCATTGTCGCCGACCATCACGATCAGGCCGGGACCAACGATGGCAAGGAAGGTCACCAGCCGGCGCCGCAAGTCGCTGCCGTGGTCGTCGCTGAGCCTGATCCGGCCCAGCGCCCCCTCGATGTCGCCAAGATGGGCCTCGTCGAGCACGGCGCTCGGCTGCGTCAGCGAGCGCCCGTGCTGGCTGGCGGCCTGGTCAGCTGCGGCGGACTTGCCGGCGGCCGGCCGGGGCGCCGGCCTCGGCACCTGACGGCCGGCGGCCGGCGGGGGCCCCGGACCGCCTGCTCCCGGCACCCGCTCAGGAACCTGACCGCTGCCTCCCGGCACGGGCTCAGGAACCTGACTGCCGTCCTGCGGCGCGGGCTCGGGAACCTGACTGCCGTCCTGCGGCGCGGGCTCAGGAACCTGACTGCCGTCCTGCGGCGCGGGCTCGGGCGCATTGTTCACGTTGGCTCCCCGCGATGGGCGTCGGGCGGCTGCGCGGCCTCACGGCGCCGCCAGTCCTCTGGCAGCGTTACCTCAAGCACGTCGTCGACGGTGATAACCCCGATCATCCGGCGCCGCTCGTCGACGACCGGGATGGTGATCAGGTTGTAGTCGCTCATCAGGACGGCGACGTCCACGACATCGGTGTCCGCGCCAACCCGCACCGGGTCGTCGTCGTACACATCGCGGAGGCAGGCGGCAGGATCTGACTGGATGAGGCTGACCAGCCGGGCCACGCCGCACAGCCGCCCGCGCTCGTCAAGCGCGTGCACGCTGGTGAGTGCCTCGGGCTGCAGGCTGGCCGAGCGGGCCACCGCCTCGATGGCCGCGCCGACTGTGGCGTCCGCGGGGACCGCCAGGAAGTCGACACCCATCAGGCCTCCGGCGCTGGTCGGGTTGAAGCCCATCAGCGTCAGCACCTTGGTGCGCTGGCCGGGCGGAAGCAGGTCAAGCACGGGCTGGCGGCGGGCCTGCGGTAGCTCGGCGATGGCGTCAGCCGCGTCGTCCGCGCGCATCCGGGCCAGCACCTCGGCGATCTCGGTATCGGTGCGCGCGCCGAGCAGCCGGATGGCGAGATCCTCATCGAGTTCCTCGAAGACGTCGGCCTCGAGCTCGGGATCGGCGTGGACATGGCCGAGGATCTCGGTCTCTTCCTCCTTGGACGCGTCCTCCAGCAGGTCGGCGATCTGAGCGGGTTTCAGCCTGCGGATCCGCGCGAACGGGCCGCGCAGCAGGGCGCTGCCGGTATGGCCGATCAGCGGCTCGAATTTTGCCCACTCGCGGAACGAATGCTCATGCGGGGCGCCGGCGCCCCCGAGGCCGAAGATCCGGCGGGATCTGCGGTGCGTGTCCACGCCGGTCAGCACCCAGTCCTCGCCGCGCTGCTCAAGCTCCAGGTCGGCGGCCTTGATCAGATGGGCATTCTCCACGTCGATCAGCCGGTGCCCGAGCACATCGGCCCGGAGCAGCACTTCCCCCTCGCGACGGTCGAACCTGCGCAGGTCGAGCTTGGCGCTGGTGAGCTTGAGCACTTCACCGTCGAAAGCGCTCACCTGCTCGATCGGGACGTACACCTCCCGGCCGCCGACGGCGGCGACCAGGCCGGTCACGATCGGCAGGTCCGTGCCGCGCAGCCGGACGATGACATCAGACAGCCGCCCGATCGACTCGCCGCCACGGTCGGTGAGCGGGCGCCGCAGCAGTTCCGACAGGAACAGCGTCCGTGCGCTGCTAGCCCTTGGCGGCGGTGCGGCCGGTGTCGTGGTCATGGAATTGCCTCTCTTGAGAGGATCAGATGCCGTCATTCCTACCTGGCTCGCGCTCCTCACGCGGCCCGATGCGGGCCAAGCGCCGGTCCGGGAGAGTCGGCCGGCCCACGCCCGACTCTTCGAACCTGCCCTAGCGATGGTATGAAGGCCACGTCAGGGGTGCTAACGACCGGGAGGAAAACAACAGGTGGCCATGCGGAGAGCAGTCACCCTGCTCGGCGGCCAGAGTGACCTTGGCGAGACCCTTGGTTACTCGATCAAGCGGAAGCTTCTCGGGCCGCCAATGGTAAACGAGCAGCTCAGCGAGGAGCGGCTGTCGAAGCCGATCGCGCTCGGCGTGCTCGCCCCAGACGGGATCTCCTCCTCGGCCTACGGCACCGAGGAAATCCTGATCGAGCTGCTCAAGGGCGGCCTCGGGGTCGCCGCGTTCACCCTGATCCTGCCGCTGACTGGAGTCGTCCTCTTCGTGATGGCGCTGGTGGTGCTGTCCTACCGCGAGGTCGTGACCGTCTACACCCGGGCCGGCGGTTCCTACGTGGTGGCGCGGGAGAACTTTGGCCCGCGGATCGCGCAGGTCGCCGCGGTCGCGCTGCTGATCGATTACGTCGTGACGGTTGCCGTCCAGGTCGCGGCGGGTACGGCAGCGGTAGCTTCGGCGATCCCGGCGCTGAACGACCCGCAGGTGCTGAAGTACATGTCCATCAGCATCGTGATCCTGATGTGCTACGGGAACCTGCGCGGCATCCGCGAGGCGGGGCAGTCCTTCGCGGTTCCCACCTACCTGTTCTCCGGCATCGTGATCTTGATGATCGTCGTGGGACTGCTCCGCGAAGCCTTCGGCGCGCTGCCCCTCTACCACCCGCATGCCGGCACAGTCAGCTCAGCCCATCCCAGCCACAGCGGCCTGATCGCCTTCGGGATGGTCTTCGTGCTGCTGCGGGCCTTCGCCAATGGCGGTTCCTCGCTGACCGGTATCGAGGCGGTCTCAAACGCGGTGAGCGCCTTCCGGCCGCCTGAGGGCATCAACGCCCGGCAGGTACTGGTGACCGAGGGCCTGATCCTCGGAACCCTGGTGGCCGGGGTCTCCTGGCTGGCCCACGCGATTCACGCGACGCCGTACGTGCTCGGCGTGCCCACGGTCATCTCCGAGGAAGCCCAGGTGGTCTTCGGGCACTCGGTTTTCGGCCGGGCCATGTACATCTTCGTGCAGGCCGCGACCGCGCTGATTCTGTATACCGGCGGCAATACGAGCTTCAACGGGTTCCCGTTCCTGGCCAGCTTCGTGGCCGAGGACGCGTTCCTGCCCCGCTGGCTCACCAAGCGCGGTCACCGCCTGGTGTTCTCCAACGGGATCATCGTGCTGGCCGTGCTGTCCTGCCTGCTGCTGCTGCTCGCTGGCTCCAATGTGAACAACCTGGTGCCGTTCTACGCGATCGGGGTTTTTACCGCGTTCACCATGGCCGGCTTCGGGATGGCCAAGTACCACCACCGGATGAAGGAACCTGGCTGGCGGCGGAAGCTTGTGATCAACTTCTCGGCCGGGGTGGTCACCGCTGTCGTCGTCGTCATCTTCGTGATTACGAAGTGGGCTGAGGGCGCGCGCATCGTGGTGGTGCTCTTCGTGATCATGGTGCCGGTCCTCATCCGCCTCAACAGGGAGTACCGGATGGAGGCCCGGGTGCTGGAGGGCATCGGCACCCGGCGCAAGCTGCCTGCCCCGCCGACCTACCCGCGGCGCACAGTGTTCCTTTTCGTGGACAGCTTCGACCTCGCGACACTCGCTGCGCTCCGGTACGCGCGCAGCCTGCGGCCAACCACGCTGCGCGCGGTGCACTTCGTGATCGACAGCGCGCAGGCAACTACGTTGCGGCAAGAGTGGCTGCGCGCCGACACCGGCGTGGTGCTGGACTTCATCGACTGCCCGGACCGGCGGCTGACCAGAGCGGCGGCAGAGCTGGTCAACGCCGAAGCGGGGCTGCCGGGCGTGGGCGTGACCGCGATCCTCCCCCGGCGCGGCTACTCTCCGCTGCTCGGGCGGCTACTGCACGACCGCACCGCTGACAAGATCGCCGGGGTGGTCAGCCGGATCCCGCACGCGGCCGCCACCATCGTCCCGTTCGATGTCCGCACCAGGCTGGAGGCTATGCACGGCCGGTTGCACGGAGCTGACGATCAGCCCCTCGCATCGGTACCGACCGGGGGAGCCGTCACTGACGATCCTGTCGCAGCGGCCCTGGCCCCCAGGTCAGCCGCGCCAGGCAAGCCGGCCAGGGCGGCTAGGACCCACGGGCCGACGGCGGCCGACGACGAACCGGCCGGAGTGCCTGGGCCTGACGGACCGCCCACCGCGGCCGCCCCCGGCGAGCCGGCCGGGACGGCAGTGGCTGACGAGCCGGAAAGCGAAGCCGTGATCGCGGAAACCCTTTACGAGGCAGCGACCACGGACGCTGCGGGCCAGAAGGCCGAGGCCGGCGGCGGCTATGACGGGCCAGCACCCCCAACGGGAGTTCGCGCGATCGGGACCCTCACCGGGCCGGGCCGGGCCACGGTGGAGGGCCGCGTGTACGCGGTCGAGATAAGACCGGTGGAACGGAACACCGTGCTCGCCGCGGAACTGTCCGACTCGACCGGCCAGCTGACCGCGCTGTTCTACGGCCGCTCGCACATCACGGGCCTGGAGTGCGGATCACGGGTCAGGCTCCGCGGCCAGGTCGGAATCCGGGACGGCGGCCCTGTCATGATCAACCCTGCCTACGAGCTGGTGGCGCACGGACCGCAGGAACCGGTACCCGGCGAGGAGCCGACGCCTGGCAAGGACCAGCGGCGCGGCAAGCCAGGGCGCGGAAAACGCCCGAAACCGGACGGAGCCGGGCACTAGATCAATTGCCTACCAGTCAGTAATATGCGAGGTACGCCAGCTCGGGAGCCAGTTCCTGCACGGTGAGCAGGGCGCGCTGACAGTCGCCGCGCGGATCGTGGAATCGGTTCCCGACATGGACTCGAAGTTCTACGCGGCCACCCAGGCGATGGACGAGGCGCGGCACGTCGAGCTGTACGCCAGGTTTATGCGGGAGAAGATCGGGCTTTACTACCCGGTCAACCCTGACCTCGCGCAACTGCTCGCTGACGCGCTCAGCGACTCCCGCTGGGACATGCCGTACCTGGGCATGCAGGTCCTGATCGAAGGGCTGGCGCTGGCAGCGTTCGGCGTGCACTGGGATATCGCTAACAACGCGCTGGTCAAGCAGCTGCTCGCGTACGTGATGCAGGACGAGGCCCGGCACGTGGCCTTCGGCCGCCTCGCCCTGCGCGACTACTATGCCGAGCTCACCGACGCCGAGCGCGCCGATCGCGAGGAGTTCGTGGCCGAGGGCTGTTACCTGATGCGCAACAGGTTTCGCGCCCAGGAGGTCTGGGAGCGGATGGGCTTCGACGTTCATGAGTGCCTGGACTTCACTGAGCACTCCCCGGTCCAGCAGGCCTTCAGGACGCTGCTGTTCTCCCGGATCGTGCCATGCGTGAAGGACATCGGCCTATGGGGGCCGAAGGTCCAGCATGCCTACGCCGACCTTTGGGTGCTCGACGCTGCCCAGACCGACCTTGAGGCCCTGATGCGCAGCGACGAAGACATCGCCGAGCGGGTCGACGCCGAAAAGTACGCGGCCGAGCTTGCCGCTCGCACAGCCGAGGTCGGCACGGCTGTCGCCGAGGGTGCCGGGCTCTGACCGCTCGCAGGCCCTGACTCCCGGCCGTCCTGACCATCCGGAGTTCTGCGCGCTCCGCGCCCTGAGCGCGCGCCCCGCGGGCGGACATACGATCATCGGGTGAGCGACCTCGCCATGCCGCCCTTCCCGCCCGGTTTCACGTGGGGCGTTGCGACTTCGTCCTACCAGATCGAGGGAGCGGTGGCCGAGGATGGCCGCGGCGAGTCGGTCTGGGACGTGTTCTGCCGGCAGCCAGGAGCAGTCCGTGATGGTGAAACCGGCGAGGTTGCGGATGATCACTATCATCGCTGGGCCGCCGACGTAGACCTGATGGCTGACCTCGGTGTCACCAGCTACCGGTTCTCCATCGCCTGGCCCCGGGTCCAGCCAGCCGGGAAGGGCCCGGTCAACCCGGCCGGCCTGGACTTCTACGACCAGCTCGCCGACGCGCTGCTGGCGCGGGGCATCACCCCGCTGCCGACCTTGTTCCACTGGGACCTTCCGCAGCCGCTGGAGGACAGCGGCGGCTGGCTGGCCAGGGACACCGCATACCGGTTCGCCGAGTACGCCGGTCTCGCCGCAAGCCGGCTGGCCGACCGCATCCCGATGTGGATAACGCTGAACGAGCCCTTCGTGGTAACTGTCAATGGCTACGCGCTTGGCACCCACGCGCCGGGCCGGAAGCTACTGCTCGACGCGCTGCCGGCCGCACACCACCAGTTGCTCGGGCATGGCCTGGCGACGGCGGCGCTGCGCGGCGCCGGTGCCCGGCAGGTGGCGACCACTAACAATTACTCCCCAGCCTGGCCGGCTACCGACAGCGATGCTGACATAGCCGCCACTGAGGCCTACGACGCGCTGCACAACCGGCTGTTCACCGACCCACTGCTGCTCGGGGCCTACCCGGACCTGACCGCGTTCGGCCTGGGCGGCAATGGCCCCGATGGAGTCCGGGATGGCGACCTGGCGATCATCTCTGCCAGTCTCGATGCGCTCGGCGTCAACTACTACAGCCCGGCCAGGCTGTCTGCGGCGGCTAGCTCGCCGTGGCCGTTCCAGCGGGAGGAGATCCCTGGCTATCCGGTGACGGCGTTCGGCTGGCCAGTGGTCCCGGCCAGCCTGGGTGAGCTGCTGACCGGACTGCGGGATCGCTACGGGCAGGCATTGCCGCCGGTGTACATAACGGAGAACGGGTGCTCGGCGCACGACGTCGTGGCCGCCGATGGCACGGTTGATGACCAGCCGCGGATCAGCTACCTCGACGGCCACATCCGGGCGATGCGCGAGGCAATGGCCGCAGGCGTCGACGTACGCGGTTACTTCGCCTGGTCCTTGCTCGATAACTTTGAGTGGGCGGAGGGGTACCACCAGCGCTTCGGGCTGGTGCACGTCGACTTCGCGACCCAGCGGCGCACGCCCAAGGCGTCGTTCGGCTGGTACCGGGACCTGATCGCGGCGCAGCAAGGCTAGCGCCGGGCAGACTGCGCCGGCCTCGTCCTGTCGTCTGCCCGCGCACCCGAGGCGTTCTGCTTAACTGATTCGATTCCGTTCTCCGCAGCGCGCTTGCTCTACACCGGCGCAGCGGGATGCCGCTGCTTCGAGGTCTAGGCCGGATCCCGGCCCGGCGGCCAGGAAAGCTAGCCGGCCTGGACGGCCGGCGGCGGGGTGAGAGCCCAGCGAATCGCGCGGATCATGGCGTGGCCGGCCGGGCGGACCAGAGCCGTTTCGGTGAGCGGCAGGTAGGGCAAGCTCAGCGGGCGGCGCGCCCATCCTGGCAGCAGTGATGTCGCCGCTGCGGCGAGTACCCCGTAGGGGGCGCGCGCGACTACCGGCACCGGCGGGCTCAGCAGCAGGAACCGGGCGGCCGCGCGCGCTTCGGCCGTTCCCCGCAACTCAGGCCGGTACTGGCTGATCCGGCTGGCGAGTTCGGCTTCGGTCTGAGGTGGATCGGGCACTCCGAGCGCAGCGCCGATCCGCGCCAGGTCGGCGACGTAGCCGTCGCGTCCGGCCTGGTCCAAGGGCTTGGCTCCGAAGCACGTATGCGCCCGCAGGAAGCTGTCGGCTTCGGCGATATGAACCCAGGTCAGCAGGTGCGGATCCGAGGCTGTATAACGGCGCCCGTCCGGCGCCGTACCGGTAACCCGTTCGTGGATAGCCCGCACCCGGTCAATGGCCGCGCTGGCGTCGCTGGCCCGGCCGAACGCCGTAACGGCAAGGAAGTAGCTGGTCCGCTGCAGCCGCCCCCACGGGTCGCCCCGGTAACCGGAGTGCGCCGCCACGCCGGCCATGGCCAGCGGATGCAGCGACTGGAGCAGCAGGGCGCAGATGCCGCCGGCGAACATCGAGGAATCCCCGTGGACCCGGCGGATAGGGCGGTCCCCGGCGAACCACCGCTCGCCCTCAGCCTCGTGGATCGCGCGGCGTCGCGCCGGGCCCTGGGAACCGGCCACCCGCTCGAATATCGACGCGCCGACGCGCTGGCGGACAGAATCGGCAGCACCGTGTATCCGCACCTGCCTAGTATCCGCCGGCCGTGCGCCCGCTACGCGCTACCGGGTCCCCCCGGAGACGACCTCGCGGAGCCGGACCCGCCGGCCGGTGCGGAGAATGGCTCGCCGGTAGATGCTGATGGCAACCCTCGCAACGGCCACCGTGCACAGAACGCTGAGCGCCGCCGCGGCAGTGAACTCCCACCAGGTAACCCTGCCGAGGCTCACGAGGACGGGCATGGCGAACGGCGCCGTCGGCGGCAGATAGGCGAGCACCTTGAAGAACCCGGACGGGCTCCCTGAGCCCAGCGCCGTGAGCGAGATGACGTAGCCGAAGATGATCGGCGGGCTGAGCGGGAAGGCCAGGCTCTGCACCTGGTCCTGGCGTTCGGCCAGGGAGCCTGCGGCGGCATAGACCCAGCAGTAGAAGGCATATCCGAGCACCAGCCACACCAGCGTGCTGACCAGCACCAGGGGTGCCGTCCCGTGCAGCAGGTCCGAGCCCACCGCCTCGGCGAGGCCGATAGCAACCGCCACTATGAGAGCCGCCTGGGCGAAGGCCACCAATCCGATCCCGAGCACCTTGCCCGCCAGCAGCTGGACCGGGCGGATGGCGGCCAGGAGCACCTCCACGACCCGGCTGGACTTCTCCTCCATCACTCCGATCAGGGTCCAGGTGTTGTACTGCGTGAGCATCACGAACACGAGGATCAGGCCGACTATGGACGTGGAGCGGGCAACCCCCGGGACGGGACCAGCTTCGAGGCTCGTCACCGGGAGCGGCCTGGCCCGCGCAAGCTGCGCGGCCTGCGCGGCCGACAGACCAGCGGCCTCGACCGCCTCGTCCGCGCCGAGGCTCCTGGCGACAGCGCGCACGAGCTGCGCCGTCGTCGAAGTGTCGGCTGCACCGATCGCCGTGTTCACCATGACTGCCCTGGCGTTGACGACAGCGAGGTTGACCCGGCCCGAGCGCAAGCCGTCGCGGGCGGCCTCTACGCCTGCCTCGGGAACCAGGCGCACGGTGGTCCCGGCCCTCGGGCCGGCGGCGACGATGGCCGCCCGGAGCAGAGCCGGCAGGGGACCCACGACAGCGACCTGCTGGGGGTGTGATTTCCCCCGGTTGACGACCGGGATGACGATGGCTCCCGCCACCACCGCCAGGATGAGCAGGGTCCCGATCCGGAAGACCCGTCCGCGGAGCCGCTCTCGGACCTCCCGCGCTGCCACCAGGCCGGTGTCGCCCAGGAGCGATGCCAGCACCCCTCGCCGCGGCTGGGCCGTGGTCCGGGCCGTGGTCCGGGCCGGCTCCCCGCGCCGGCGACGCCACACCAGCAGCAGGTTACGCGCGCGCCAGTGCCGCCAGCGACAGGCCGCAGCGCTATCGTCTGGCCTATGTCGAAAGCCGGCTCCGACCAGCAGCCAGACGGTGCCATCCGCGACGCCTTGACCCGCTCGGCGGCGGCCGGAGGCTGCGGGTTCTTCTTTGATTTTGACGGCGTCCTTTCACCGATCGGGCCCGAGCCCGACGCCGTTCAGCCGGTTCCCGGCGTCCTGGACCAGCTCGGGGAGCTCGCCGGGCTGGTCGAGAAGGTCGGCATAGTCTCGGCCCGTCCGGTGCGCTTCCTGCAGAGCCGCATCGGGGACGCCCGCGGCATCTCGCTGTACGGCCTGTATGGCCTCGAGGCCAGCCGCGATGGCGCCACATACAGCGATCCGGCCGCCGAAGGCTGGATAGCCACGATCCACACGGTCCTGGAAGCGGCCAGGCAGGAGCTATCCCCGGATGTCTTCATTGAGGACAAACGGCTGTCCGTAGCGTTCCATTACCGTCAGCATCCTGAGCGCCGGGCCGAAGTCGAAGAATGGGCCGGGACCAAGGCACGTGAGCACGGCCTGGCACGGCAGGAGGGCCGGATGGTCATCGAGCTGAAGCCGCCGATACCGACCGACAAGGGCACGGTGCTGCGCACCGAGATTACCTCGCTGCGGTGCGCGTGGTATTTCGGCGACGATGTCGCGGATGCCAAAGGTTTCGAGGCGCTCCGCGACAAGCACGAACAAGATCCGGAATTTCTCGGGGTCTGCGTCGCGGTGGCGAACAGCGAAGTCGGCCGCGCGCTTGCGGACCAGGCGGACTTCTCGATTGCCTCGCCGGCCGCCATGCCCGCTTTCCTTGCCGCGGCGATCGAGCAGATCTCCGCAGTCCGCTAGCCGGATGGCCGGAACCGCCCTGGGGCAGCACGCCCGCCGGGCATGGCCAGGGCACCTGCGCGACGCTGCCGGGTAAGGCGAGATCGGCCAGGGCACCTGCGCAGTGTCAGGTAATGCCGAGGTCGGCCAGGGCCGTGCGGGCGGCGCCCTGGCCGCACATCCCGTGTACCCCGCCGCCCGGCGGCGTCGACGCTGAGCAGAGATAGACGCCGGGAATGGCAGTGCGGTAGGGATTCCATCTCGGCGTGGGCCCGAGGATCGTCTGGCGGAGCGTCGCCGCCCCGCCGTTGATGTCGCCACCTACGTAGTTCGGATTGTGTTCCTCCGCCTGCGCCGCTGTCGTAGTGGCCCGGGCGAGGACAAGGTCGCGGAAGCCGGGCGCGAACCGCTCGATCTGGGCCTCGATCCGGTCGGTCATGTCTACCGTTGAGCCGGGCGGCACGTGACAGTAGGCCCACAGCGTCTGCTTCCCTGCGGGTGCCCTGGTCGGATCCGCCACCCCGGGCTGGACCACGATGCAGTAAGGACGTTCCGGATGGCGGCCCGCTGCTACCTCCGACTCACTGCGGGCGATCTCGGCCAGGGTGCCGCCGAGATGCACTGTCGCCGTGTCCGTGCAGACCTCAGCCGCCCAGGGGACCGGTCCAGCCAGAGCCCAGTCGACCTTGCAGATGCCCGGCCCGTAGCGGAACCGGCCAAGAGCCGCCGCGTACGCTGCCGGCAGCCGGCGGCCCGCGAGAGCGACCAGCTGCCGGGGCGTGACGTCGAGCAGGACCGCCCGGGCGGGCGGCAGGCTGTCCAGCGAGGCAATCCAGCGGCCGGTGACGACCTGGCCGCCGAGCGCAGTCAGCTCGGTGGTGAGGGCATCGACGAGCCGCGCGCTGCCGCCTTCAACGACGGGCCAGCCCACCGAGTGGGCCAACATGGTGAGCAGGAGCCCGAAGCCGCTGGTCAGCGGAGCGTCCAGCGGCCGGATGGCGTGCGCGGCCACGCCTGCCAGCAGCGCGCGGCCCGCATCGGTCGAGAATCGCCGCGCCAGCAAGCTGGCCGGAGCCAGACCGTTGAGGCCGAACCTGACCATCGCGGCCGGGTGCTGAGGGACGGATCGCAGCGGTGCAAGGACGGCAGGCACGATGAGGTCGGCATCTCGCACCAGTGGCCCGAAGAGCCGTCGGTAAGCTGCCCCGTCGGCGCCGAGTCCCTGCGCCGTAGCTGCCACTGAGCCCATGACTGCCGCCGCCCGGCCGCCATCGAGCGGGTGCGCGAAGGCCACCGGCGGAAAGCGGAGCCTAACGCCGCGCGCCGCCAGATCCATCTGTCTGAAGAACGGCGACGCGGCAGCCAGCGGGTGCACCGCGGAGCAGACGTCATGGTGGAAGCCGGGCAGCGTCAGGTCTGCGGTCCGGCACCCGCCGCCCGGCGTATCGGCACCCTCGAAGACGTCAACGGCAACGCCGGCCCTGGCAAGGGTCACGGCGGCAGCCAGACCGTTCGGCCCGGAGCCGACCACGACCGCCTCTGGCGAAGTCACAGCCCGAGTATGCCCTTCTCCGCGGCCACGGTGACCGGCACAGCCGCCCCGGCGAGGCGGCGGCCTAGCTTGTCGAGTTCCTCGTCGGCCCGGTCCGGCCGGTGGTGGAACAGCACGGCGTGCCTCGCCCCTGCCGAGATTGCCAGGCCGACCGCATAGTCAGCTGCCGCATGGCCGAACGAGGCCTCGGCAGCTAGTTCCTCGGGCAGCAGCGACGCATCGTGCACTAGGACATCCGCATCTTTCGCCAGCGCGGTGGCAGCGGCGTGATACTCGCCCCAGCCATCGGGCCCCGGCCCGAGGAGGGTCGGGCAATGGTCAGGAAGGTAAGCCAGGACCGACCTGCCGTCGCTGACCCGGTAGCCGAGGGTAATGCCGCCCTTGTGGGGAATCTCCCGCGCTTCGATGCCGAATCCGCCGGCCGCGTAATGCCCCGGCGCGAGGGTGCCGAAGGTCCAGGCGCCGCGCAGGTCGCGCGGCGCGATCGGAAAGTGCGGCGGCGACATGCCGCGCTCAAGAACCGCCTCGGCGCAGGCACCGTCCTCCTGCTCGGGTAGCAGCAATGTGGTCCTGGCACCTTCGGTATCCCCGGCCCGGAAGAACGGCAGCCCGTGCACGTGATCCCAGTTCATGTGGGAGAGCAGGATCGTGCCGGTGAACGGCCGGCCAGCCAGCAACGGGGTGACCTGGCGCAGGCCGGTGCCCGCGTCGAGGATGAGGGTCGGCACCGGATCCTTGTCGTGGGCCACGGCGACGCATGAGGTGTGACCGCCGTAGCGGACGAACTCTGCTCCTGGCGCCGGGGTCGACCCGCGGGTTCCGCAGAAGTACAGGCGCACCGTTCAGACCTGGCCGGCGTCTTCACGCCGGTGGCCGCCGGCCAGTTCCTCCAGGGCGGACCGATCGAGCTGGCCGGCCTGGGCGGCCGCCACCCGGCACGCCGTGACCGCGACGAGCGAAGAGGTGCGGACACCGCCCTCAAGGTGGGCCCGCTCGCCGAGCAGCGCGCCTGGCCCGTACTCGGCGAGCGGCTCGCCGTCCCGGTCCACCCGGACGACCCCGTCAAGGACCAGGTAGACGTCGGTTCCCGGCTCACCCTGCCGGACCAGTGCCGCCCCAGCAGGCACCCGGCTGATTCTCGGCGTGGTGCCGCCGTGCATCAGCTGCACCGACAGCGTCCGCTCCAGGGCGGTCTCGACCGCGGTGACCAGGGCTGGCGAGTCGGCGTCGC
>OCTA010000949.1_pt1 | contig 27016 bp, 22 predicted proteins | sample 1538991 | NCBI WGS metagenome assembly OCTA01 (sample SAMEA3539302, study PRJEB22396) | soil metagenome | biome: tundra; feature: field; material: soil | place: USA | collected 2010-05 | depth 0.15 m | reverse complement strand
AGCGCGGCCCGGCCGCGGCGCAGGCGAAGTTCAAGGTGCGGATGTCGGGCAGGCCACGGATCGTGGGCGGGCTCGCCGGGCTCCTCCCCCGCTCGTCGCGCTGGAGCTTCGACGTGCGCCTCGAGGCGGGTACGGACGGATGGAAGGTCGCGTGGGCTTCCTGGACTCGGCTCGAGGACGGGGATTGATGTCGCCCGCCGCGAGCTCCTATCCAGTGATCTATGCCGTCGTCTCGCGGATTCCGCGCGGCCGCGTTGCGACGTACGGCCAGGTCGCGCGGCTCGCAGGCCTTCCGAACCACGCGCGCCTCGTCGGCTATGCCCTCAACGCGCTCCGCGAGGGCAGCCCCGTGCCGTGGCAACGCATCGTGAACGCGAAGGGCACGATCAGCCTCAGGAGAAGCGGCTCCGGTCACGACATCCTCCAGCGGCTGATGCTGAGACGCGAAGGCGTTCGCTTCGACCGAAGGGGCGTCATCGACCTCGCGGCCTTCCGCTGGCGGCCGAGACCCCCCATCCTGGGCCGGCCGCTCTCAGCGCCTCACCACCCGATTCCGTAGTCCTCCTCGTGGTCGCTCGAGCCGCCCCACATCGTGCCGTGCTCGCGGTCGAGGTAGATCGCGTTGATGGGGCCCGACGTTTTCGCGGCCGGCTCGAGCTTGTAGCCCATCTTCGTCAGCTCGCCACGCACCCAGGCGGGAAGCGACGCGGGGATCATCATGGCGCCCGGGCGCGACTCGTGGGCGCCGAACGAGCTCCTCATCTGATAGCTGTTGATGTTCGCGGCTTCCGTGGCCTCCTGGACCGTCATCCCGAACTCCACGACGTTCAAGAAGAACTGCAGGAGGTTCTGGTCCTGCGAGTCCCCGCCCTGCACGGAAAAACAGAGGTATGGCTTGCCGTCCTTCAGCGCGAGCGTCGGCGTGAGCGTCACGCGCGGGTGCTTGCCCGGCTCTAGGGCGTTGAACGGGCCTTCTGCGCGGTCGAGGACGAAGCTTTGCATGCGCTGGCTCATGCCGATGCCGGTCTTCCCCGCGATGACCGCCGGGAGCCAGCCACCTGACGGCGTGACCGAGACGACCCAGCCTTCGGCATCGGCCGCCTCGACCGACGTCGTCCCGGCGTAGAACTCCTCTTCGAAGGTCCGGACCCTCGCCGACTCGGATGCCGCGGCGGCCTTCTTCCGAACCGCCGGCTTCCACTTTTCGAGAAGATCGAGGTACGGGTTCTTCTCGCCCTGGAACGGATACGGATCGCCCGGCTTGACGTTGACGTCGTTTCTCGCCCAGTCGATCGTCGCCGCGCGCTGCTTGCCGTACTCCTTGGAGAGAAGGCCCTTCGTCGGCTCGGCGGGTGGGAAATAGGGATCACCGTAATAGAAGTCGCGGTCCGCGAACGCGAGGTTCATCGCCTGGTAGAGCGCGTGAATGTAGCGCGCGCTGTCGTAGCCCATCGCCTTTAGATCCATGCCCTCGAGGATGTTCAGGGCCTGGAGCATCGCGGGCCCTTGCGTCCAGACATCGAGCTTGTAGACGTCGATGCCCTTGTACGACGTCTTCACGGGTTCCTCGATGTGGACCCTCCAGTTCGCGAGGTCCTCGAGCGTGTGGAGGCCGCCGACCTCGCGCGAGCCGCGCACGAACTCCTGCGCGATGTCGCCCCTGTAGAAGCGGTCGTACGCCGCGAGGATCGCGTCCCTCCGGCTCCTGCCTTTCGCGAGCGCCTGCTTTTCCGCCTCGACGAGCTTCCGGAGCGTCGCGGCGAGATCCGGCTGCCGGAAGATCTCGCCCGCTTGCGGCGGCTGGTCGCCCGGGCGCGGCAGGAGGACGCGCCGCGATTCGGGCCACTTCAGCAGCCAGTCGCGCTGCCTCTGTGCGGTCGAGACGTGCTGCTGCTCGACCGGGTAGCCGTCCGCCATGTCGATCGCGGGCGCGAGAACGTCGGCGAGCGAGAGCTTCCCGTACTCGGCGAGCATCACCATGATTCCGCCCGGCGTCCCGGGCGTGACCGCGGCGAGCGGGCCGTATTCCGGCGGATACGCCATACCCTTCGACCGGAAGAACTCCGGCGTCGCTCCGGTCGGTGCGACGCCGAGCGCGTTGATGCCGACGACCTTGCCCTTCTTCGGGTTGTAGATGAGCGCCTGCGTTTCGCCGCCCCAGGACAGCGTGTCCCACATCGTGCAGGTCGCGGCGATCATCGCGGCCGCCGCGTCAACGGCGTTGCCGCCTTTCTGGAAGATCATCGCGCCCGCGGTCGCAGCCAACGGCTTACCGGTGATCGCGAGCCACTTCTTCGCGTGAAGAGGCGGCTTGTTGGTGGCCGCGCGGGCGGAAAGCAGGCCGAGAGTGCCCGAAACAGCGACGACGGCGAGAGCGCCTCGCAGGGACCGGCCCGCTGACGGTGTCATACACGCCTCCTGGGATCGGCGAGCGCGCGCTCAGAACCCCTTGACCGTCGCCGCTTTCTTGTACATCCAGTACGTGAAGCCCCAGCCGAGAAGGACGACGAGCGGCAGCGTCCACTCGTAGCTCGCGGCCCACGTCGCGTGCTGCGACATCATCATGAAGATGAGCGGCACGGACATGTACGTGTTGTGCTTGCTGCGCAGGCCCGCCATCGCGGCGATGGCCGGGTCGGGCTTTTCACCGTTCTTCGTGGCCGTGATGATCTTCTTCTGCGCGGGCCAGATCCGCATCCAGACGTTCGCCGCCATGATCGTCCCGAACATCGCGCCGAGGTGGATCGCCGTGCCGCGGAAGCCGAAGCCGGCGAACCGCGAGAAGAAGTAGACCGCCGCGGTCGCCACGACGAGGCCGAAAACGAAGTGGATCTCGGTTTTCACGATCGCCTTTGCGAGGGGGTCGTAGACGACGAACATGAGGAGGGCGACGAGGACGGCGATGCCGCCCGTTCCCCACGTCTTCAGGGCCGGGTCTTTGAACACCAGGCCGGTGTTGTAGTAGACGAGCCCGAGCAGGATCAGGCCCGTGATCCACGTCCAGGCCGCGCCCCACCGGAAGGCCCAGAGCGCGCGTGGCATCAGCTCCGGTATGACCTTCTTCTTCGTTTCCGCGTCCATCGTGGGTGCGAAGTTCGAGTTCACGAAATTGAAGAACCACAGAAGGCCGATCCAAAGGACACCCGCGACGATGTGCCCCCACCGGAACAGCGACTCGAAAAAATTCATGCCGTCCATGATGTCCTCCGTTGATTGAGACCGGATCTTAGCAACGGCCGAAAAATGTCCCGCCTCAGCTCAGGCGCCGACTGCCTTCGCGACCTGCTCGGCGAGACGCAGGAACGCCTTCGAGACCGTCGAATCCGGTTCGGACACCATGATCGGAGTTCCGGCGTCGCCCTGAATGGCGACGTGCGGGTCGATCGGGACCTCGCCGAGGAACGGAACGCCGAGGAGGTCCGCCGTCTTCTTGCCGCCGCCGTGCTTGAAGATCTCGTCGCGGTTCCCGCACTTCGGGCATTCGTAGTAGCTCATGTTCTCGATGATGCCGAGGACGGGCACGTTCACTTTCTGGAACATGGCGAGGCCCTTGCGGGCGTCGATGAGCGCGACGTCCTGCGGGGTCGTGACGATGACGGCGCCCGAGAGGGCGACCTTCTGCGTGAGCGTGAGCTGCGCGTCGCCCGTGCCGGGGGGCAGGTCCACGAGCAGGAAGTCCAGCTTTCCCCAAGCCACGTCGCCGAGAAACTGCTCGACGGCCTTGAAGATCATCGGGCCGCGCCAGATGACCGGCGTATCCACGTCCATCAGGAATCCGATCGACATGACGCGCACGCCGAAGCGCTCGATCGGGAGGATCTTCTCCTCCTCGTTCACGAACGGCTTCGTCGTGATGCCCATCATCATCTGCTGTGACGGGCCGTAGATGTCCGAGTCCATGAGCCCGACTTCGTAGCCGAGCCTCTTGAGCGCGAGCGCGAGGTTCGCTGCCACCGTCGACTTGCCGACGCCGCCCTTGCCCGACGCGATGGCCACGACGAACCGCGTGTCTTTGAGGATGTCCTTGCGGGCGACGGCGCCGGCCATCACCGGCGCCTGAGGCGTCGCGGCCTGCACGGCGATCGTGACGGACCTGACGCCATCGAGAGCACGCAGGGCCGTGTCGCATTCCTGTTTGATGGCCTCGGCCGCAACGGGCGCATCCGTCGTCAGCGCGAGGCGGAAGGAGACGTTTCCGCCCCCAACCGTGAGTTCCTTGACGAACCCGAAGGAGACGATGTCGCGCGAGAAGCCGGGGTACTTGACCCGCCGGAGCGCGTCGAGAACGGTCTGTTCGTTCAGCGTGGCCGTGGACACTCTTGCTTCCCTCTCGAAGCCGGAGGATCTCACAAGCGGGCCGCTCGGGCGGGAAGCCTCGTCAGACGCGAAGCGCGAGGATTTCGCGCCGGACCCTTTCCATCAGCTCGCGACGCGCGTGCACGGACAGGCCCGCTGTCGGAATCGGATGCCCCGCGCGCACGCGGACAGGGCCGCGCCGCACGATCATCCCCTGCGCTCCGAGGACGGCCCGGGCTCCGGAGACGCCCACGGGCACGATCGGCACGCCGGACTTCAGCGCCGTCAGGAAACCGGACTTCTTGAACGGGCCGAGGCTGCCGTCGCGGGACCGCGTGCCCTCGGGGAAAACGAGGATGGACGTGCCCTTCGCGAGGCGTTCGTCGAGCTCCGAGAGGACGTCCTTCGCCTTGTCGATCCGGCGCCGGTCCACGGGCACGAAGCCCGCGAGCCACATCGACCAGCCCATGAACGGCACCCAGAAAAGCGACCGCTTCGCGAGAAAACGCACGTCCTGCCGGATCGCGAGGAGAAGCAGAAGGATATCGATGCCGGACTCGTGGTTCGACATGTAGATCGCCTGAGGGAGCGCCGCCGCGTCGCCCGAGACCTCGATCGTCGCGGGAACCCCGGTGAAAAACAGGATCGTCCGGGCCCAAGCGCGCGCCCAGAAGAGGTAGGTGCCGCCCCGAGGCGGGATCCAGGCCGTCAGGATCGCCAGAAAACCGAACGCCGCCGTCGAAAGCGCGATCACCGCCCAGCTCCACAGGGACACGCCGAGGTCTCTGAGGAGCTCCATGCCGAAGGAGTCTAGCGATCCGGGGCGGGCCCGTAGAATGGGCCCGTGGACCAGTTCGACTCCACGACACAGTACGTCGCGGTTCTGAAGCAGCCGCTCTGGAAGCTCGCGCGCGTGCGCCGGTGGATTCAGAACGTGTCGTTTCACCTCGGGGGCGTCGCGATGATGGCGGTCCAGCTCGCCCGCGAGGCGCGAGGCCGGTGGGAGACGTCCGAGATCATCCGCCAGATGGACGCCCTCGGCGTCCAGTCGATCTCCATCACGAGCCTCACCGCGCTCTTCACGGGCATGGTGCTCGCGCTCCAGACGTCGTACGCGCTCGCGCAGTTCGGCGGCAAGCTCTTCGTGGGCCGCGTCGTCGTCCTGTCGATCTGCCGCGAGCTCGGCCCAACGCTCACGGCCCTCATGGTCGCGGCGCGCGTCGGCTCGGGAATCACGGCAGAGCTCGGCACGATGGCGGTCACCGAGCAGGTCGACGCGATGCGGGCGCTCGGCGCCTCGCCGATCCGGAAGCTCGTGCTGCCGCGCGTGGTGGCCGTGACGGTCATGCTGCCGGTTCTCACGCTGCTCGCCGACTTTCTCGGAATGGTGGGCGGCCTGTTCATCGCGGTCGTGGAGGTGAAGGTCGGGGCCTCGTTCTACCTTTCGACGGTCCAGCAGTCCGTGCACCTCAACGATGTGCTCCACGGGCTCTTCAAGACCCCGTTCTTCGGATTCGAGATCGCGATGATCGGCTGCTACAACGGGTTGAACGCGTCCGGCGGGGCGGACGGAGTCGGACGCGCGACGACGATCGCGGTCGTCGTCGCGTCGATCGTCGTCCTCATGTCCGATTTCTTCCTCACGAAGCTTTTTCTCGTGCTGCCGCTGGGGCTCAAGTGATGTTCAGCGAAACGGCGGTCATGAGGTTCGTGCGGGCCGACCGGCCCGCCGGCGCCCCCATCATCGAATTCAAGCGCGTCCTCAAGACGTACAGCTCGCACCGCGTCCTCGACGAGGTCGACCTCACCGTCCGGCGCGGAGAGGTCCTCGTGATCCTGGGAGGCTCCGGGACCGGGAAATCCGTCTCGCTCCGGCACATGAACGGTCTCGAGCAACCCGATTCGGGAGAGGTCTGGGTGGATGGCGTGGAGGTCTCGCGGCTTCCCGAAGAAGAGCTCGTGGCGGTGCGCAAGAAGGTGGGCATGCTCTTCCAGGGTGGCGCGCTGTTCGACTCGATGACGGTCTTCGAGAACATCGCCTTCGCGCTACGCGAGCACACGCGCTGGTCCGAGGAGCAGATCACGGCCCGCGTGGGTGAGGTGCTGGGGTTCGTGAATCTCGGGCGCGACGTGGAACAGCTCCTCCCCTCCTCGCTTTCGGGCGGGATGAAGAAGCGCGTCTCGCTCGCCCGCACCGTCGCGCTCAAGCCCGAAATCCTCCTCTACGACGAGCCCACGACAGGGCTCGACCCCGTGACGGGGATGACGATCAACCGCCTCATCGTCGACCTGAACGAGCGCCTCGCGACGACGTCCGTCGTCGTGACCCACGACATCGTCTCGGCGCTCTTCGTGGCCGACCGCATCGCGTTCCTCCAGAACGGCCGTTTCGTCTTCATCGGAACTCCGGAGGAGGCGCGTGCCTCGGAGGTCCCCGACCTGCACGCCTTCCTCGTCGCCGGAGAATCGCGGGAAATGAGCACGTCGAAGGGGGGCCCGCTTTGAGAGCCGACGTCAGAACCACGACACGCGTCGGGGTCATCCTCTTCGCCGCCTTCGTGCTGCTCGCGGGCGCCATTCTCTTCATCGGAGGCACGAAGGGGTTCTTCGTGAGCCGCACGTCTTACTTCGCCCGCTTTCCGAACACGCAGGGCATCGTGGGAGGAAACCAGGTGCGCCTCGCGGGCGTGATCGTGGGCGCCGTGCGGGGCATCGAAGTGCCCCGCGTGCCGGGCCAGGACATCACGATTCACTTCGACATCGAGCGCAAATACCAGCACCTCGTCAAGACCGACAGCCGCGCCGAGATCAAGACGATCGGGCTCCTCGGCGACAAGTACCTCGAGGTGACGCCGGGCTCCTCCGACAAGCCCGACCTCGAGCCCGACCACGAGATCATCGCGTTTCGCGGGGCCGAGCTCGAGAAGATCCTCTCCGGCTCAGGGGACCTCGTCGACAACGTCGTCGCGATCTCGAAGTCGCTCAAGAACATCCTGGGCCGCACCGAGAAGGGCGAAGGCTTCCTCGGGGAGATCACCTCGGAGTCTGAGAACGGCCGGGCTCTCTCGCGCTCGCTTCGGCAGACGCTCGACAACCTGAACGGCCTGATGAAGGACGTGCGCCAGGGCAAGGGCCTCGTCGGACGCCTCCTGAACGACGAGAAGGCGGCCGACAAGGTGCTCGACGAGCTCGGCTCGGCGTCCGCTTCGCTCCACAGGATCCTCGCGACCGTCGAGAAGGGAACGGCCACGGGCGAGGGCCTCGTGCCCGCGCTCCTTTCCGATCCGGAGGGAAAGAGGAAGTTCTTCGCGATGGTCGACTCGCTGCAGGTCACCGCGGAGGGCCTCGCGTCCTTCTCGAAGGACCTCAAAGCGGGGAACGGCCTCCTCGGTCAGCTCGTTTCCGACAGCGACTTCTCGAAGGAATTCCTCGCCGACCTCAAGAAGCTCTCGTCCCACCTCGCGAACGTCGCCGCGAAGCTCGACTCCACGCAGGGGACGGCCGGCAAGCTCATCGCGGATTCCGCCGTGCACGACGCGATCGACGACATTCTCGTGGGAATCAACGAGAGCAAGCTCCTGCGCTGGCTCGTCCGCGACCGGCAGAGATCCGGCATCCAGAGGCGGTACGACGAGGCGCAGAAGAACCTCGCGGCGACGCCTCACCCCACCCCGTGAGTCTCGCCCTCGTCGCCGGAGGAGCCGGCTTCCTCGGGTCCGCCGTCGTCCGAAGGCTGCTCGGCACCGGCGAGGGCGTCGTCCTCCTGGATGCGTTCGAAGACGCTGGAGACGGGCGCTCCCTGAAGGAAGAACGCATCGCCGCGTTCTCTCGCCACCCGCGCGCCGCCGTCGTGCGGGGCGACGCGGCCGATCCCGCGTTCCTCGAGAGCGTGCTGGCGGAGCACCGGCCCTCGTCCATCGTGAACGCGACCCTCCTCCGGCCGAACGGCCGCGGGCTGGGGCCGCTCCTCGAGAGCGCTCGCGGCGCGGGGGTCGGAGTTTTCGTCCACCTTTCGGACGGACGGCTCTACGGGCCGCGCGACGAGGCGGACCGGCGCGCGAGAGAGGACGAGGCGCCCGAGCCCGGCGACGATCCGGATCTCATCGCGAAGGCCGCGGAAGAGGAAGCCCTTCTCGCCTCCGGCCTGCCCTTCGTCAACCTCCGCGTATTCTCCGCCGTCGGCCCGGGCGGCGGGCCGGCGCGATTTCCGCTCGACGCGCTGGAGGCGCTCTTCGGCGGCGAAGAGGTCGTCCTTCCGGACGACGCGCCACGCGACTTCGTGCACACCGAGGACGTCGTCCGCGGCATCCTCTTCGCGATCGCGCGGAGGCCGCTCGGCGAGACCGTGAATCTCGGGTCCTCTCTCGCCGTGCGTCCCTCCGAAATCGTGCGGGCGCTCGCGGTGCGGGCGGCCCGCGAGGTCCGTATCTCGGTTTCCGGAGAATCGCCGCGCCCCCCTCGCATCGCGGACCTCGAGAAAGCCTGGCAGACGCTCGGCTACTCCCCGCAGCTCGGGGTCGGCGAGATCGCGTGGGAGATCGTGCGCGCACGCCTGTACCCCGAAGAGGCCGGGCGCGCCGCGCGCTCGGCCGAGATGTCCTCACGGACGAGAGCGGAACCTCCGCGGCCGGTCTCGCGGCGCGAGCTCTTCGGGCTCTTTCGCAAGCCGTTCGACGCCGCCGCGAAAAAGCCGCGACGCTGACGGAAGGGTAAGATAGGCTTTACTCCGTGAACATCTGCATGGTCGGAACGGGCTACGTCGGCCTCGTGACCGGCGCCTGTCTCGCCGACTTCGGCATGGACGTGACGTGCGTCGACAAGGACGAGACGAAGATCGCCCTGCTCAGGAAGGGCGTCTCGCCGATCTACGAACCAGGCCTCGAAGAGCTGATCCACAAGAACGAGAAGGCTGGCCGCCTGCGCTTCTCCACGAACATCGTCGAGGCCATCGAGCGAAGCCTCGTCATCTTCATCGCCGTCGGGACGCCTCCTCGGAAAGACGGCTCGCCGGATCTCTCGTTCATCTTCGAGGTTGCCGAGTCGATCGCGACGCACATGAACGGTTACAAGGTCGTCGTCACGAAGTCCACGGTGCCCACCGGAACGGGGGCGCAGATCGAGGACATCCTTCGCACGAAGAACGGCCGGTACAAGTTCTCCGTCGTCTCGAACCCCGAGTTCCTGCGCGAAGGGTCGGCGATCGAGGACTTCATGCACCCCGACCGGGTCGTCATCGGCTCGCGCGACGAGGAGGCGATCGCGATCGTCAAGGACGTCTACTCTCCGCTCTCGATCGGCGGCGTTCCGTTCGTCGTGACCGACGTCGAGTCGGCCGAGCTCATCAAGTACGCCTCGAACGGCTTCCTCGCGCTCAAGATCTCCTTCATCAACGAAGTTGCGGCCATGTGCGAGAGGATGGGCGCCGACGTGAAGGACGTCGCGCGCGGAATGGGCCTCGACAAGCGCATCGCCCCGCATTTTCTGAACCCCGGGCCCGGCTACGGCGGCTCGTGCTTCCCGAAGGACTCCTCGGCCGTCGTCGACCTCGCGCGGAAGAACGGCTACACGTTCGAGATCATGGAGGCCGTCCTCTCCGTCAACGACCACGTCAAGGCGCGCATGGTGGACAAAGTCGCGGCCGTATGCCCGGACCTGAAGGGCAGGCGCGTCGCCATGCTCGGGATCGCCTTCAAGCCGGAGACCGACGACATCCGTGAGAGCGCGTGCCTGAGGCTCGCGTCCGACCTCCAGGCGCGCGGCGCCGACGTCGTGGCCTATGACCCGGCCGCGATGGACAACGCGCGGAAGGAAATGCCCTCGCTCAAGCTCGCCGACGACGTCTACTCCTGTGCCGCCGGGGCCGACGTCCTCGTCCTGGCGACCGACTGGAACCAGTTCCGCAAGCTCGACCTCGACCGGCTCGAGAAAACGATGAAGGCGAAGAACTTCGTCGACCTCCGCAACCTCTACGAGCCGAAGGAGATGCGGAAAGCCGGTTGGAACTACGCCGGCCTCGGCCGCGCCTGAAGCGCGTGCATCATGGCCGCCGGCTGGCACCGATGTCACCCTCCCCACATCGGAGGTGCCTCATGGCCATGAAGATTCAGGACACTTGCATCAACTGCGGATCGTGCGAGCCGGATTGCCCGAACCAGGCGATCACCGCCGGGGATCCGACGTTCTTGGTCGACACGGCGCGCTGCACCGAATGCGTCGGAGCGTTCGACGCACCGAAGTGCATCGAGATCTGCCCGATCGAGGGCTGCATCGTGACCGAGCCGGCCGAGCCGCGCGAGCTCCTCGAAGCCCGCTACGCCCAGCTTCACGCCTGAGGCGGCGCGAGCCGGACGCGGCGCGCTCACACCCCTTACAATCGCGGTTTCATGCGCGTCGTCGTCACCGGAGCCGCGGGGTTCCTCGGGAGCCATCTGACCGACCGGCTCCTCGCCGAAGGGCATGAGGTCGTCGGCCTCGACAATCTGGTCACGGGCGACGAACGGAATATCGCCCACCTGGCCGGAAACAGGAAATTCCGCTTCGTCCTGCACGACGTCACGGAGTACATCTTTCTCGACGGACCGGTCGACGCGATCCTCCACTTCGCGTCCCCCGCCTCGCCCATCGACTATCTCCAGATCCCGATCCAGACGCTGAAGGTGGGCGCGCTCGGCACGCACAAAGCGCTCGGGCTGGCGCGCGCGAAGAACGCCCGCTTCCTTCTCGCGTCCACGTCCGAGGTGTACGGCGACCCGCTCGTCCATCCGCAGCCCGAGACTTACTGGGGAAACGTGAATCCCGTCGGGCCGCGCGGGTGCTACGACGAGGCGAAGCGCTTCGCCGAGGCGATCACGATCGCGTACCGCAACTTTCACGGCGTCGACACGCGCATCGCGCGCATCTTCAACACTTACGGCCCGCGCATGCGCCCGAACGACGGCCGCATCGTCCCGTCGCTCATCGGCCAGGCGCTCCGCGGCGAGCCGCTGACGGTATTCGGCGACGGATCGCAGACGCGGTCGTTCTGCTACGTCCCGGATCTCGTCGAGGGGATCACCCGGCTCCTCCAGTCTGATTACAAAGACCCGCTGAACCTCGGCAACCCCACCGAGATGACGGTCCTGAAGTTCGCCGAGACGATCCAGCGCCTCACCAGCACGAAGGCGCCCATCGTCCACAGGCCGCTCCCCGTGGACGACCCGAGGCAGCGCCGCCCCGACATCGCCCTCGCGAAGAAGATCCTCGGCTGGGAGCCGAAGGTCGGTCTCGAAGAGGGCCTGAAAAGCACGGTCGCGTATTTCGCGTCTCGCGACCGGCCAGGCCCGCTCGCTCCTTCGTCGTAGAATCCTCGCAGCGGCGTGACCTTCACCCTTCCTCAGGTTCTCGTGCTCTTCTGCGCGCTCGCGGCCGCCTCGTTCGGTGTGCTCGCGCTGCTGCTCCTGCGCTGGAACCGGGCCCGCACGGAGCTCGTGCTCTATGCGACGCTCGCGTTCGCGATCGCGTTCTGGCTCGCGACTCCGCTGCTCACTCCGGTTCCGGTCCCGGTCTCCCGCGAGATCCTGGGCCGCCTCGTGCGGGCGCTCTCCTTCGTCCTTCCCGCCATCGGTTTTCTCTTCCTGCTCCGCTTCCTGAATCTCCCGCTGACGCCCGCGCTGGGGGCTCTCCTTGCCCTTCCGCTCGTCGGCACGTTCCTCGCGCTCTTCCTGCCGGCCGCGAGCCCGCTCGTCGGGGGGCTGTCCGTCCTCTCCGTCGGACTCGTCTCGATCGGCTTTTTGATCCTCTTCGCCCGGAAGGAAAACAGGCGGCGCGACACGACGCTCGTCTTCGTCGCCACGGCCTTTCTACTCGCGGGAGCGACGCTCGAAACCGGCTCGCGCTGGGTGGCGGGTTCCGGGGCGTTCTCCGGCGCCTTCTTCGGATTCGCGTTCCTCGTCTTCACCGCGCTCCTCCTTCCGACGGTCGCCGACGAGGAGCGCCGGCTCTTCGCGCGGGCAACCACCGACGCGCTCACCGGGCTTCTCACGCGCTCTCTTTTCCTGGGCCGCGCCGCCGAGGAGCTCGTGCGCGCCGAGAGGACCCGGCGCTCGGCGGCGCTCGTCGTCGTTGCGGTCGACGGGTTCGAGGCTTTCGAGAAGGAGAAGGGGCGCGAGGCCGCGGACGAGATCCTCGCCTCCTTCGGCCAGGCGATCGGGCGGACGATCCGCGGGATCGATCTCGCCGCCCGCCGCTCGCATTCCGAGTTTCTCGTGCTGCTCATCGAGGCGGACGAGACGAACGCGACGATCGCGGTGGAGCGCATCCGGAACGCCGTCCCCGGCGTCGAGGGCCGCGTCATGACGCTCTCGGCCGGCATCGCCGTGCACGGCCGGCTGGACAAGACGCGCTGCGATGCGCTTCTCGAACGCGCCGAGAGGACTTTGGCGCGCGCGCGCGCCGCCGGCGGGAACCGGATCCTGCTCGAGGAAGCTAGCGCGCCGCTTGCTTCGCAAGCGACCGAGTAGGGCGCGCTAGCAGCTGCTAATGATGGGGGAAACACGGTCGTGTTTCCCCCCTGCCCCCTTCACCGCTCGAGAAACGCACCAGCTAAAAACGATAGAAGAGGCTGGCCGCGAGCTGCCGCGAGGCGCGGCCGACATCGAACCCGAAGTCGATCGACAGCGACCGCGCGACCGTCACGCCGAGGCCGCCCGTGAAGCGGTCGTCCGCGTGCCCCCCGTCGAACACCGTGGCGACGCTCGCCGAGTACGGCGGATCCGTGATTGGGAACGGGGTGCCCGAGGCGTCTTTAGCCGCGAGGCTCGCCGTGACGCCGTGCGCCGGCTCGCGGTGATAGCCGACCCGGAACGCGAGGCGTGCGTCGTTTCCCCCCGCCACGTACTCGAGCCCGATGCGCGGCACCAAGACGTTCGGCGCCGGAGAGACGTCGGCGAGGACATCCGAAACCGGAAACCCCGGTGGCGGCCCGACGAGCCCGGCGTACGAGACGACAGGGAGCGGGCGGTCGAAGATGTCGCCGTAGGCCACCCACTGGACCTCGGCCGCAATCGTGAGGCCGGGCATGGGGTGCGCGGCGAGGCCGAGCGAGGCGTCGCGGGGCACGCGGAACGTGAACGGGCGCGAGGTCTGGCCGACGAGCGAGGACGGGACGTCTCCGCTCAAGACGAGCGTGCCGTCGTTGCGGGGCGAGGAGCGGTAGACGGCTCCCAGCGTCAGAGCGCCGTCCGGAAGGAGATCCGCGTGCAGGCCGACGATGTAACCCGCCTTCGTGCCCGAAACGCCGTTCACGCTCATGTCCACCGTCTTCGTTTCCGTGGCGGTGGGCGACAGATACGTCGTGCTGACGATCCGATGCGGACCCGCGGCGTCACCGTCGAGATCGAAGGAGGGGCGGTTGAGCGTGATTCCTCCCCCGATTCGGATGCGCTCCGAGAGCCGATAGGCCAGCGAAAAGCCCAGCAGACGGTTCGTGAGGCGGACTCCTCCGAACTCCCGGAACGTATAGAGGTAGTCCCGGCGTGTCGCCCCGCCGGACCGATTGTCCCGAAGCTCAAGATACTCGTATCCGTCGGGGCCGGCGTCGCCTTCGAAGCGCAGGTTTTCCGCGTAGGTGAGCGCCGCGACGAACCGCCCGCCGAGCGGCATGACCACGCCCGCGAAGTCGAAAGACGAGGCGCGCGCGTCCCGATCGACATTCGATGCGTCGATGCCGGGATAAGGCGCCGTGAGAGCGCCGGTCGCCGTGGAGCGCGCCGTGGCGAGGCCGAGCGTGTCGTTGGAACTCTTGCCGGAGAGCGCGAACTCGACGGAGGAGATCAGGCCGAGCCCCGCGGGGTTCGCCAGCGCAGCCGTGGCGTCGTCGGCGATCGCCGTGAAGGCGCCGCCCATCGCGAGCGACTTTCCTCCCGGGTTCGTGAGGTTGAAGCTGACCTTCGAGAGGAGCGCCGAATCGGTCTGGGCGCGGGCCGAAGAGGGGACGAGAACGCCGAGGAAAAACAGCAGCGCCACGTTCCGGAAGCGTCGTGTCGTCATCGTGCGTCTCCCGTCGTCAGAAGGTCGGCGAGCGCGCCGGGCGTCTCGAAGGGCTCGGAAAGTAACACCGTCGCGCCGCTGGCCACCGAAACGAGGCGCTCGACGGTGCGCCCGCCCGGACCGGGCCCGGTGAGGACGATGCGGTAGGGGCCGGGAGCGAGATCCGTAACGAGGAGGGGCGTCGTGGCGTTCGCGGGCAGCACGACCGAATTCCCGGTGCGTTGATCGACGATCGAGACGACCCGCGCGAACGGCAGCGCGACGAGCTGCAGGCGCCCCGCGGCAAGAGCGGCGGCCGCCGGCGTCGCGGGTGGTGCCGTCCGGGAGGCGAGAGCCGTCGTGGGAACGGCCGCCGGCGTCAACCGCCTCACGGAGCGCCCCGAAGAGCGGACGCGGGCCGCCCACCATGAGGCCGCGAGCACGAGGACGATCCCTGCCGCGGCGAACCACAGGAGGAGGCGCGCCTCGTAAAGAGAATGCTTGGCCACGGGAAGCGTCGCCGAGCCGGGCCTCCGCGCCACGCCCACGATCTCGGTGCCGCTCGTCTGCTCGAGCGCCGCCGCGTCGTCGGGCGGACGGTCGATCCCGGCGGGCAGCCGCAAGCCGCCGGCGTCGCGCAGCACGGCGACAAGACGGTCCACGATCTCGCGCCAGCTCGCGGGCCGGCTCTCGCGCCGCTTCTCGAGCATCTGCCCCACCAGGCGGACGAGCGGCACGGGCAGCGAAGGGGCGTCGGAGGGCGCCGCGACGGGCGGTGCCACGGCGTTGAGATGCGCGGCGATGTACTCGACGGGAGCCTTGCCCTCGAACGGACGACGCCCCGAGAGCACCTGATAGAAGATGACGCCGAGGCTGTAGACGTCGCTGCGCCAGTCGAGCGGCGCGCCATGCCCGAGCGACCCGAGCTGCTCCGGCGACCCGTACGCGACCTTGCCGAGAAAGAATCCCGTGGCGGTCAGGGACTCGAGGCCCGTGGCTTTCTCGAACAGCTTCGCGACGCCGAAATCGAGGAGCTTCACGAGCCGGTCGCCGCCGCGCTCGATGACGAGTATGTTGTCCGGAGACAGGTCGCGGTGAACGATCCCGCGCGAGGAAAGGTACTCGAGCCCGTGCGCGGCCTGCACGAGAAGCGGCACGGTCTCCGTCCACGGCCGGCCCGCGAAGGACGTCAGGGGCGTGCCGTCGAGGTACTCCATCGCGAGCCAGGGCGTTCCGTCCTCTTCTCCGATCTCGAGGAACGAGACGACGTTCACGTGGAGGAGGCTCTTGAGGATCGCGGCCTCGCGGTCGAAGCGCACGCGCGCCTCGGCGAGGTGCGCCTTCGACTCGTCGCCGGGCCCCTCGGCCTCGCGGATGACCTTCAGCGCGACCGTGCGCTCGTCGCGCTCGTCGACGGCCTGGTACACGATGCCCATGCCGCCGCGGCCGATCCGCTTCAGGATGCGGTAATGGGCGATGCGCTCGACGGCGCCGGCCAACCCGTCACCGTCCCGTGCCGGCCGTCGCCGGACGCAGGAAGATGTTGGCCGGGTCGCCCGTCACGAGGTCGATCTTGGACGCGAAGGCCAGGAACACGCCATCGCCGCCCACCTGGCGCACGACGATCTGCACGTCCGTGACCTCCGAGAGATTCAGGCCGAGGATGTTGCGGAAGAGCTCGTCCGAGAGGTAGCCCATCGGCGGAATCCGCTGTGTGACCGTGGCGATCGGCACGAACGATCCGGGCAGGTACGCTGCGATGATCACGTCGCAGTAGGAGCCGGTCACTTCGTTCAGGATGAGGTTCGTGCGGTACGCCGACGAGTTCTCGGCCCCGTCGAACTGTACGGTGCCGAGGTTCGACTGGAACGACGAGTAGCCGTGCAGGTAGGAGTAGCCCTCCATGCCGGTCTTGTAGTCCCCGACGCCGGTCGTCGTGGAGATCGTGTAGGCCTCGGTCTGGACGTCGATGTCCGACCAGCCCTGCGCGCAGCAGGTGCCGTCGCTGTTCGTCACGTTGTCGATCTCGATGTGTCCGTACGTGCCCGTGCCGGGCAGGATGCCGAGCTCCTCCTCGAGCACGTCCTCGAAGTGAAGGACCGTTCCCCCGGTGAGCCCCGACAATCCCGACGTTATGGTGTTCAGGTTGACGTCGACGTACTTGAGCCTGAGAACCCGCGTGGCGCTCGCCGTGTTCGTGAGGGTCAGGCGCGTCCGCCAGAATGGCTTCGAGCCGTCGTCGAGGGGCGCACCGCCCGCGTGGACCGCGGGAAACGAAAGCGGCGGCGGATAACCGCCGTCCGGCAGGCTCGAGAGCGAGAACCGCGCCGCGGAGGCGCCGGTCGCGGCGCTCGAGCCGAGTCCCGGCAATGCCTGCAGGCCGTTCGTCGTGACGCCGACGTGGAGCGAGGCGTCCTGCGTGTGGTTGTCGATGACCGTCGCCATCCCAACGACCGACCCGAGCTTCCCACCCACGGGGTCGGCCGCGCTGTTGTCCTGCCACGTGAACCGGGCGTAGGCATAGGAGTCTGCGAGCGGGGCGGGATCGAAGAGGTCCACATCGTCGAAGAGCTGCACCGTGGCGTTCGCCGGAATCGTCTGCACGAGGCTCACCGGGGCCCCGCTCTTGAGAACCGGGAACCCGTTGGCGTCGAAGAGGTCGATGAGGATCTTCGTGTCGTAGCCGGACGTCTCGAGGAGAAGCAGGTTCGAGCGCCGGTCCACGTCGTGCGCGAGGCCCGACACCCAGTAGAAGGGAGCGCTCTGCTTCACGCCTTCGCCGGGAATCGTAGGCCTCAGCTCGAAGCCATACTGCCCGATGGGCGGCGTCGTGCCGGCGAGCGTGCGGCGCGAGGCGTTCCTCGCCGCGACCGTCGCCGGCAGTGGCCGGTTATTGACGAGCGCCGTGGCGGTCACGGTGGGCGCGGCAGAGCGCACCTCGGCGGTGAAGGCGCCCTCGACGCCGACAAGCGTCGCCACGACGTTGCGGTAGCGGCGCGTCTCGCCCGCCGCGAGCGTCAGATCGAAGCGGCGCAGGAGCGAGCCGTCACCCGGCGCGCCGACCGGGTTGAAGAGGAGCGAGACCGCAACAGGATTCACGGCGTCGGTGTTCGTGAGCCAGAGGTCCGCCGCGAAGCGCCCGACGCTTCGCGCGTCGATGGCGTTCGGAAACGCCGCGTACAGGATGCGTGTCCGCGCCGCCGTAGCCGAAATCGCCCCCGCGCCGGTCGCCGCGGGCTGCAAGGCCGGGCCGTCGTCGGTCACGAGCAGGGTTTCCGGGCTGTCGGCGAACCCGAGCGTTGCGAGCGCGATTGCGCCGACCTCGGTTCCGGTGCCCGCGCGGCGTTTCGCGCGGTCCACGGTGAGCTGCACCGTGCGCGACTCGTTCGCCGCGAGCGGGCCATCCCAGGGCTGTCCGTCCAGCGATACCACGGCGATCCATGGAGCCCGGATCGTCGCAACGAAGGACGCCGCCTGATCGGAGGGGTTCAGGATCGAGCGCAGCATGGGATCCCCGTTCTTGTCGACGTCGGCGGCCGGATCGCTCCACACGACCTTCGCCGCCGAGGGCGCAGCCGTGATCATGCAGTCGATCGGGACCAGGAGCGTGGAGTCTCCCGCCGTGAGTAGAACCGACGCATGCACGGGGCGCAGGAGAGCCGTGACGTAGAGCGACGTCACGCCGACCGTCTGCACGGCGTTCGGAGCGAGCGTGAAGGAGTCCGGCACGACCACGAAGCCGCTGTCGTCCGGCTTCGCACGCACGAGGATGGGGTCGTTTCCGCCGTTCCGCACGACGAACGACGTGGTCGGGCGCGTACCGGCCGCCGGGAGGAGCACCGCGATGGGCGCCGGCTCGGACACGAGCTGGAGCGCGGTCGAGAGGACGCCGCCGACCGTCACGCGAACGGCGGGCGACCACGGGCCGACCGATCCGCAGGAGGCCTCGGCCCGCACCTGGTAAACGTAGTCGCCAGGTCCCCCGGTGAACGAGGACGCCCCTCCCGCGACGACCCACTCGCTCGCGTTGGCAGACGCGGCCGACGTCTGCCGGATGCGGAAGGTCAGGCCGGTCGGGCCCCCGCCGGGCCCGGGGCCGCTTCCAAGCGTATTCCACGTGATGACCCAGATCGAGTACGCGGGCGGGCTCGGCGGACTCACGCTGAGCTCCCCGACGCTGGGAGGGACGTTGCAGACGGTATCGACCGGGACGGCGACGACGTTCGACACGATCGCCACTGCCGACGCCGTGGGACACGAGGATTTGACGAGGATGCGGTGGTAAAGGACCGTCGCGCCCGCAGCACCGGGGGTGAGCGTGATCGCCGAACGCTGCGTGGTCGTCTGGTCGAGGCCCGACGTGAATCCCGCGTCGAGGGCGCGCTCGACGACGTAATAGTTGACGCTCGAGGCGGTCGGAACGGTGAAGACGTTCGACCAAGAAAGCGCGTACGACTCGCCGGCCTGGACCTCGGAGGGACCCGTCAGGACGGGCGCGGGGACCGGGCAGGTCGCCCCGCGCGTACCGGGCGCCCACGCGCCCGCCAAGGCGGTAAGCAGCGCCGCCCGGACGATCGACCGCGAAAGCCGCAAGCTCGAACCCATCCTTCTCTAGAATCCCTCTCTATGCGCACTCGGGAGTGTCACGGCGCGCGTTCCATCCCACGCGCGTCCGGGTCCGTCCGGGTGATCGCCGTGGCGCTCATCGCTTTCGCGGGCCCGCTCCGGGCGCAAGCAATTCTACCCCCCGACGCCGCCGTCAAAGCTTACCAGGCGGGTCAGGCGGCTGCCGAGAAGAAGGACTGGCCGCTCGTCGTGCGGAAGATGAACGAAGCTCTGGCGACCGGACACACGCAGGCCAAGACGCACTTCGGGACGACCCGCAATTTCGTCGACCTCTACGACCCCTACTATTGGCTGGGTGTCGCCCACATGGAGCTGGGTGAAGTCCTCGAGGCGAAGCGCAACCTTCTCCTTTCCCGAAGCGAAGGGGTCATTGACGGTTTCCCGGAATCGGCCGATGTCCTCGGGAGGCTCGGCCAGCTGGAGCGCCGCGAGGCCCAGCAGGCAGCCGCCCCGCAAACGCCCACCGCCGCTCCGACACTGGCGGCGACGGCCGCCGCGGCTCCCTCCGCCGTCCCAACGGCGGCGGCTCTCTCTCAGAGCGACGCGACCCAGAAGCCGAGTGACCTCCCCGGCGCGGATTTCGAGCGCATCCTGACGCTCTTCTCGGCAGGTGACTTCGCCGGGGCCGAGGCCGCCATCGAGAGCCTCCGCCGCGCGCGTCCTCTCGCCCGCGAGGCGGACCTCCTCGCGACGCTCGTCCTCGGCACCCGCTACGTCCTCGAAGGCCGCGCCGACCTCTCCCTCCTCGCCCGGGCGAGGAAGGCGCTCTCGTCCTGGCGAAAGCGGGGCGGCGGCCGCCGCTCCGAAGAAGCTCTTCTTTCCCCGTCCCTCCTCGCGACGCTGAACGGAAGCTGACGCTTCAGCGCGACCTCACGACCCACGTTCCGGCCGCGAGGTCCTGGAAGGCGCGCTTCTCCTTCTCGAAGAACGCCCACACCCAGCCGAGGCCGAGCGGGAGGCCCGCGAGCACGAGGACGACGGCGCGGATGAGGGCGGCCTTCCAGCCGATGCCCCGCCCGCCGATCTCGCCGCGCTTGACGACCGTGAGGCCGAGCAGGGATTTGCCCGGCGTGCGTCCGCGCCACGCCCAGCCGCCCACGACGTAAAGCGCGTTCGCGAGCGCGGCGAGCAGGATCGAGAGGGCTGTGACGCCGCGAAACGCCCAGTCGGGGGACGCGTCGCGCGTTTGGAGCTCCGTGCGGAAATAGTCGATGAGGAAGACGGGCGCGAAGAGGAGAAGATTGATGGCCGTGAGGATGACGGCGTCGACGAGCGCCGCGAGAAGGCGCGCGAACGGATTCGCGGCGTTCCGAGGCCCCTCGTTGAGCGCCGAAGCGCGCCTCTCGCGGAAAGCTGCCGCGCGCTCGAGCGAGGCGGGGCGCGGAGGCGCCTGGGACGCGCTCATCTGGATCGAGAGGTCCGCCAGCTCTCGCGGGGCGACCGCCGAAACGAAGGGGGCCGCGAAGTCGGGAACGGCGCCGGGCGGCGGTGCGACGGTCGAGACGTCGTCGGGCGGCCGAAAAGCCGCGGGGAAGGCCTCCCGGAAAGCCGAGCCCGCCCGCGGCGCGGCCCGTTTCTTGTCGACGTCCTGGAACAGCTCCGAGGCCGACATCCCGTCCGGCCCGAACGCCGAAGACGGCGGCGCCGCGGCGGGTGGGTTCGTGGCCCCAGGAACCGGGTCGAAGGTGATGCCGGAAGGCGGCCGCGGCGCCGCGGCGGGCGGCTGGGGCGGAAGCGCGTCGGCCGCGAGAAGCGCCGTGCGATCCGACGGCACGCTCGGCGGGACGATGCGCAGGTCGATGACCGCCGCGCCGAGCTGGACGCGGTCACCGCTCTGGAGCCGCGTCTCGCGCGAGATCCTCTTTCCTCCCACATACGTGCCGTTCGAGGAGTTGAGGTCCTTGACGATGGCCTCGCCGTGATTCAGCGTGAGGAGCGCGTGCGAGCGCGAAACGGACTCGTGCTCGAGGCGGACGGTCGACGTCCGGCTGCGGCCGAGCGTCGCTTCGCCGTCCAGAAGGTCGATCTCACGGCCCTCCGCCGAGAGCACATACTGGAAGACGTCGTTCGTCACGGTGACGGAAATTGTACCCGGCCCCGGAGCGCGTCGGCCGTCGGAGTTCCGCCCCGAGCCGCGAGGGCCCCCGGAGGGCCTGAAAACACGACGCGGCCGCCCGCCGGGCCGCCGCCGGGCCCGAGCTCGATCAGGGTGTCGGCTCGGGCGAGGAAGCCCGTGTGGTGCTCCACGGCGACGATCGAATGGCCCGCCGCGAGGAGCCGCCGGAAGACCGCGAGCAGCACGTCCACGTCGGAAGGCGCGAGTCCGGTCGTCGGCTCGTCGAAGATGAAAAGCACCGGCTCGTCCGGCCCGCCGCCCTTGAGGAACGAAGCGATCTTCAGCCGCTGCGCCTCACCGCCCGAAAGCGTTCCGGTGGACTGACCGAGCGTCAGGTACGAGAGCCCCGCTTCCGCGAGCGGTCGGAGCCGGTCCGCGATCGCCCGCACGTCGGCGAAAAGCTCACGCGCCTCGTCGACCGTCGTGGCGAGGAGCTCGTCCACGTTCCTGCCCCGCAGCCTCACCTCGAGCACCTCGGACTTGAACCTTCGCCCATCGCACACGTCGCACACGACCGTCACATCGGCGAGGAACTGCATGTCCACCGTGACGACGCCGCCGCCCTCGCAGCGCTCGCACCTTCCGCCGGGCGCGTTGAAGCTGAACGAGCCCTTTTCGAGGCCACGCGCCTTCGCGGCTCCCGTGCGGGAGAGGAGCGTCCGGATCTCGTCCCAGGCCTTCGTGTACGTGGCCGCGTTCGAGCGGGAAGAGCGTCCGAGCGGCGACTGGTCGACGAGCACCACGTCCGAGACCCGGTCGAGCCCTTCGATCGCGTCGTGCGCGCCCACCTCGTCCACGCCCGCGAGCAGCCCCTTCCCCATGCGCTGCCGGGCGCCGGCCGCGAGCACGTCCACGACGAGCGACGACTTCCCCGAGCCCGACACGCCCGACACGGCGACGAGCTGGCCTAGGGGAAAGTCGACGGAGACATTTTGAAGATTGTTTGCTCGCGCACCCACGATCCGGATCGATTCGACGGGGCTCAGTTGCAGACGGTCGGAAGATAGTTTCTTAGAAGGTGAATGGGGGTCGAAAGCGCCGAAGGCGCTCGGCGTTTCGGCTGCGATGAGCTCGCTCGCAGCGGCTTCCGCATAAGGCGCACTCTCTCTGTGTCCTTCCGAAGCAAGAATCTCTTCTCTTTCTTCTGTCTCTCTCCTCAGCGATCGGCCCGTCGCGGTGTCTGCCTGTTCCAGCTCGGCCGGTGTCCCCTCGAACACGAGCCGCCCGCCCCGCGCTCCCGCGCCCGGCCCGAGGTCGATGACGTGGTCGGCCGCGCGGATGACGTCCGTGTCGTGCTCGACCGCGACGACGGCATTGCCGGCCGCCGCGAGGCGTTCGAGGACGCCGAGAAGCCGGTGCGTGTCGCGGGGATGGAGGCCGACCGTGGGCTCGTCGAGGACGTAGAGCGTGCCGGTGAGGGCGTTGCCGATCGCTGCTCCGAGCTGGATCCGCTGGGCCTCGCCGCCCGAGAGCGTGCGCATCGTGCGCGCGAGCGTGAGATACCCGAGGCCGATCTCGACGAGCGTTCCGACGCGGCGCCGGAGATCCTCGACGAGCGCCGCTCCCCGCGCACGTTCCTCCGCGCGGGGGAGAGCGCCGGCCAGAAAGACGAGCAGCTCGTCGAGCGTGAGGGCGGTGACGTCGGCGATCGTCTTGCCCGAGAGCGTGACCGCGAGCGCCTCGCTCCTCAGGCGCGCCCCGCCGCAGGAGGGGCACGACGTGTAGCCGCGATATCGCGACAACAGGACCCTCACGTGCACCTTGTACCGCTTCTTTTCGAGGTACTTGAAGAGCCCCTCGACGCCGTACCACTCGCCCGCGCCCTTCCAGACGACGTCGCGCTCGCGCGGCGAAAGCGTGTTCCAAGGTACGTCCCAGCGCAGTTTGTGACGCCGCGAAACCGCCTTCAGATCGTCATAGGCGCTCTCGTACGCGGGCGAGTTGAACGGCGCAACCGGCCGTTCGCGGAGCGACTTGCGTCCGTCGGGGATGACGCGGGCCGGGTCGATGCCCGTCACACGCCCGAAGCCCTGGCACGTCTCGCATGCGCCGCGCGGCGAGTTGAAGGAAAAGAGAGCGGGAACGGGATCCGTGAAGCGCCGCCCGCACACGTCGCACACGAGGCCTCGAAAGAAGCGGCGGGCAGAGGGAAGAGCCTCTCCGTATTTCAGGACTGCAAGCTCGCCCGAGGCGGTGTCGAATGCCATTGAAAGTGAAGAGAGGATTTCTGGATCGGTGGCAAGGAGGACGTGCCGCCCGATGAGAAGCGCGACCCTCCCCGACTCATCGACCCCGGTCTCCTCTTTCGAAGAAATCTCCAGGACGTCTCCCGATGCGGAGACATGGCGGAAGAAGCCCATGCGCCTCCACTCCGCGGTCTCCGCCTCGAATGAATTAACGGCGCGCCGCGCTATGACGAGGACGCGCGCCCCCTCTCCCCACGCCGCGAGCAACTCGGCGCGCACGCTCTCGGCCGTGTGGCGGCGCACGGGCGTGCCGTCCTCCGGACAGCGCAGCGTTCCGGCGGCCGCGAAAAGGAGACGCAGGACGTCGTGGATCTCGGTCGCGGTCCCAACCGTGGATCGAGCCGAGCGCGCGGGCGCCTTCTGCTCGATCGCGAGCGCGGGCAGGACGTGCTCGATGAGGTCCACGTCGGGGCGCTCGAGCCTCTCGAGATACTGCCGCGCGTACGTGGACATGGACTCCACGAACCGGCGCTGACCCTCGGCGTAGAGCGTGTCGAACGCGAGCGACGACTTCCCCGACCCGGATGGGCCGGTGACGACCGTGAGCGCGCCGATCGGAAACGCGCACGTCACGTTCTTCAGGTTGTGCGTGCGCGCGTTCACGACCGTGATCGCGGAGACGGCGTGAGAAACGGGGCGCGCGTATCTCACCGCGAGAACACCGCGAGCTGGTTCAGGCCGAGCAGGAAACGCCGGTAGAGGACGAGGGAGACGCCGGCCGAGCGGCCCGCCTCCTCGAGGGCCGCACGGCCGAGGAGCATCTCGTGCTCATCGCGGGCGTGCGGCGACAGGAGGCCGACGGCCGCACCGGCCTCGAGGGGCCAGCGGCCGGAGGGGTGCGGCGTCGTCGCGACGATCCGGCCTTCGGGAGAGAGAAGCGGAGAGAGTCGGGACAGGACGGCCGCCGGGTCCGCGACGTGCTCGAGGACGGCGAGGAGGAGAATTCCTTCGAATGGCCCCTCGCGGACGAGCAGCGGCGGCGCCTCGCCGCGGGCAATGTCCCATTCGAAGAAATCTTTCTCCGGAAATCTCCCGCGCTGGGCCGCCAGCACGTCCGCGTCGCGGTCGCACCCGAAATAATCGGGCACGCGGGCTGCGAGGTCGGTCAGGCCGCACCCGACGTCGAGGACGCGCCCACCACGCGGCAGGTGAGGAAGCGCGGCCTTCAGGCGCGCCGCCCCGACGCGCATCGTGAGACGTCCGTAGAAGGGCGAGCGCGGCGGCACGCGCCCGGTTTTACACCTTCCAACGTAAGATCGTAGGCTGGATGAGCAAGGCCTCGTTCACCCTTCGCGGGGCGCGGCCTTCGGACGCGAACGCGATCGCTTCCCTGATCCGCGCCCTCGCCGAATACGAGAGGCAGCCCGAGGATTGCCATGCCGACCCGAAGCTCCTCGAGGAGCATCTCTTCGGAGAGAAACGCTTCGCCGAGGTGATCCTCGCGGAAATGGGCGGCGAGACCGTGGGTTTCGCTCTCTTTTTCCACAACTACTCGACGTGGCTCACGCGGCCCGGCCTCTACCTCGAGGATCTCTTCGTAATGCCCGCCTGCCGGGGACTCGGCATCGGCGAGGCGCTTCTGACGCATCTCGCGCGGCTCGCCGCCTCTCGCGGCTGCGGGCGGATGGAGTGGAGCGTGCTCACGTGGAACGAGCCCGCGATCCGTTTCTACCGCCGGCTCGGGGCGGTTCCGATGGAAGGCTGGCAGGTCTACCGGCTCGCCGGAGACGCGCTCGCCCGTCTCGGGCGATAATCGGGCGGACTCCAGGGCAAGACGTGCAGAAAAGCAAATCTCAGACGGACACGCAACCGATCCGCATCCGCGAGGGGCGGAAGGGATCGGGCGTCATTCGGCGTCCGGTGTCGCTGCTCATCGATTCACCGGACCCCACGGCTCTCTTCGACCGCACGGGCCGCGTCCTTCTCGCGAACGAGGCCGCGCTCGCCGAGGGCACGCCCGGCCCGGGCAATCTCGACACGGCGCCCGGGAGCTCGCCGCCGTTCTGGCTCACGCCGCCGGGGCGTGACAGCCTCATCGAGGCCACGGTTAGCCCTGGGGGCGCGAAGAACTTCGAGGTTCGTATCCCTGCCGGACCCGAAACAGGCGAGCGCGTGTTCTGGGTGACGACGCGCCTCGCCTCGCAGGCGGCCGAAGGGGGCTTTCTCGCCGCCGCGCGCGAGGTGACCGGAGCGGCCGGCGAGAAGCTTCGCGCCGAATCGGCGGACACCGTGGCCGAGCCCGCCGATGCGCTGACGGGCTTCGCGAATCGAGAGCAGTTCCACTTCGAGCTCGAGCGCGAGCTGGCCCGCGCGGACCTTTTCGGACGGCCGCTCTCGCTCCTCGTCATCGGGCTCGACAACTTCAAGACTCTGAACGACACCCACGGGCTTCTCGCGGGAGACGAATACCTTCGCTCCATGGCCGAGACTCTTCGCGGCACCCTCCTGGGAGGAGAGACCGCCGGCCGCGTGGGCGGCGACGAGATCGCAATCCTGCTTCCCGGAGCCTCCGCGGCCGAAGCCGCGCCGCGCGCCGAGACCGTCATCGCGCTCATTCGCCGGATGGCGCCCCTGTGGGAGAGCAACGCGCTCACGCTCACCGCGAGCGCGGGGGTAGCCGTGTTCCCCGATCATGCGGGCGGCGCTGCCGACCTGTTCCTCGCGGCCGACCTCGCCATGCATCAGGCCAAGCGCCGCGGCGGCGGCCGCGTGCGCCTTCACGACCCGTCGGACCGCGAGCGAGACCGCACTGGCCGGCTGCGCGAGCAGTCGAACCGCATCCGCGCGTCTCTCGCCGAGTCGCGCTTCGTCCCCTACTTTCAGCCCGTGGCCGAGGTCGGAAGCGGTCGCATCGTGGCCGTCGAGACTCTCGCCCGCATGCGCGAGCCCGACGGACGCATCGCGCTTCCCGCCGAGTTTCTCGGAGCCGCCGAGCGCTTCGGCATCGTGACGGCGATCGACCGCGCCATCATCGCGGCCGCTTTCGACGGCCTCGCGGCGGCCCGCAAGCGCATCAGCCCCGAGCTCGAGATCGGCATCAACCTCTCGGGCCTGGACTTCGACGACGACACGCTCGTCGCCGACATCTCGCGGATGGCCCGAGCCAAGGGCATCCGCCCCGAGCGCGTCACGTTCGAGATCACCGAGACCGCCGCCCTGCGCGACTTCGACCGCGTGCGGGACTTCACGCTCGCGCTCACCGGAGAAGGCTTCCACTTCGCGCTCGACGACTTCGGCATGGGCTTCTCCTCTTTTCGCTATCTCCGCGAGCTGCCCGTCTCCTCTCTCAAGCTCGACATCAGCTATGTGAGGGATCTCCCGAAGGAGAAGGCGAACCGCGTCTTCGTGCGGGGCATGGCGGGCATCTGCCGCGGCCTCGGCGTCAAGACCGTGGCGGAGGGCGTGGAATCGGAGGAAGTCATGGAAATCCTGCCTGAGCTCGGCGTGGACCGCGCCCAGGGGTGGCACGTGGGCTATCCGTCGCCGGACCTTCCGGTCGTCGAAACCGGGGCGAGCCTCATTCTGCCGCGGAGGCCGCGGCCCTGATCCGTCCGCCCCGGGGCCCCGCAGGGCGCGCGTCGGGCCTTGCAGTGGACGCAGTGCTCCTCGTCGTGCTCGGCGCCCTCGTCGCGGGGGTCGTCGGGCTCGCCCAGCGCTGGCAGGCGCCGATCCGCCCGGCGGTCGAGATCGACCTCTCGCCTTCGGCGCTGCCCCTGTATACGCTTCT
>OCTA010000948.1_pt1 | contig 27024 bp, 25 predicted proteins | sample 1538991 | NCBI WGS metagenome assembly OCTA01 (sample SAMEA3539302, study PRJEB22396) | soil metagenome | biome: tundra; feature: field; material: soil | place: USA | collected 2010-05 | depth 0.15 m | reverse complement strand
TTCGTCCTGCATGACCGGGACGCCAGCTTCACGCAGGCGTTCGATGCCGTGTTCCAGGCGGCCGGGATCCGGGTCATCCGCTCCGCCGTTCAGGCACCGCGAATGAATTCGATCATGGAGCGGTGGATTGGCAGCTGCCGACGTGAGCTGCTGGACCGGACCCTGATCTGGAACCAGCGCCACCTGATGATGATGCTGCGGGAGTACGAGGACTTCTACAACTCCCACCGGCCGCACCGCGCCCTGGACCAGGCCGCGCCACTGCGGCCGCTGCCAGATGGCGTCACCGACTTGGATCATTTCCGGGTCCGGCGGCATGACCGCGCGGGTGGCGTCATCCACGAATATCGCCTGGTGGCATAGGTTTTCGGCACCCACAGGGTCAGGCCGCTGGTCAGCAGGGGGCTTCCGACAACGATGTGCACCTGGCCGCCGTGGATTGCGCTGCGCCCCGGCGGCCAGATCCGGCAGGTGCCCTGGATGGTGACCGGCACGATCGGCACCTGGCTGGTGACCGCGATGATGGAGGCGCCATCCTTGAAGTCGCCGATCGTGGCATCTGGCGAGGTCGTCCCCTCCGGATAGACCAGCAGCGAGTGCCCGGCCGCCAGGGACCGGGCGGCCGCCTGGTCGATCCGGCGGAAGTCGGGGGAATCCCGGTCCACCTCGATCATCCCGGCAGTGCGCATCGCGGGGCCGAGCAGCAGGATCTGGAACATCTCACGCTTGGCCAGGACCCGCAGCGACAGTGGCAGCGCCTGCAGGTGGACCATCGGGTCCAGGTTGGACTGGTGATTGGACACCACGACGTATGCGGCGGCCGGCCTGACATGTTCAAGGTCATGGACGGCCACCCGGGCCCCCGCCGCGCGCAGCCACACCGCCGCCCACCACCGCACCATCCGGTCGGTGACAGGCGACTCGGCCCGGGCGGATCCGCGGCACAGTAGCAAGACGGCGACGGCCAGCGTCGCCAGTACGCCCGCGACGAACGTCGGCACTGTGCGCCAAGATACCCATCCACCCTTCCGGCGCACACCGGCATACGGTTGCGGGGTGCCCATCGGCTCTGCGCAAGCCAGCGCGGCGGCCTCGGTCAGGCTTTGCTGATGGCTATCTTCTTGGCCGGTTCGTGCTTCGGCTCCGGGATGCGGATCTCCAGGACCCCGTCCTTGTAGGTCGCGGTAATGTCAGCCTCGGTCACGCCCTCCGGGAGCGGCAGCGACCGGGACAGCGACCCGTAGCGCAGTTCCCGGCGCACGTTGCCCTTCTCCTCCCGCTTCTCTTCCTGACGGCGTTCGGCTTCGATGTGCAGCATCCCGTGCGAGACGGTCACCTCGACATCGGAGTCCGGGTCGATGCCGGGCAGATCAGCCCGTATCACCAGCGTCCCGTCGTCCCGGAATTCCTCGACCCGGATCAGTTCCTCGGCCTCCCGCCAGCGCGAGAACGGCATCATCCGCGCCCATTCTTCGAACATTCGGTCAAAGCGGCCGAAGACATCGGCTGCTTCCCCGCGAGGCTCGCGTCTTGCCAGACCTGGCATGGTCCTCACCTCCTGGCCGCCAGGCAATGCCGCGACCCGGCGAGCAGATAGGGCCTTTGGTCCCGATTCCGGGACCGGTCCCGGCACCCCTGGGGCATCCCGACACAGGTGACCATGGTCCCTGGCGGTGCCGGCCTGGCTGCGGGGAAGCTTGCCCTGAGGAGTCGTGATGGTTTTCGCCGATCGTGATGATGCGGGGCGGCGGCTTGCCGACCGGCTGGGGCACCTGCGGGACGAGCCGGTCGTTGTCCTGGGCCTGCCGCGGGGCGGCGTCCCGGTCGCGTTTCAGGTGGCGCAGGCGCTGGGCGCGCCGCTGGATGTCATCGTCGTGCGCAAGCTCGGGGTGCCGTTCCAGCCCGAGCTGGGCATGGGCGCGGTCGGGGAGGACGGGGTGCGGGTCCTCAACCCCGAGGTCGTGCAGGCGTCCGGGGTGTCGGAGGACGAGCTCGCGGCCGTCCAGGCTCGGGAGCAGGCTGCGGTGGAAGCCCACGCCGCGCGCTACCGGGTCCGGCGGCCGCGCGAGCCGCTGCACGGCCGGGTGGCCGTGGTGGTCGACGACGGCATCGCCACCGGGTCCACGGCCCGGGCCGCCTGCCAGATCGCCCGGGCGCACGGGGCGGCGCGGGTGGTGCTCGCCGTGCCCGTCGCGCCGCCCGGGTGGCAGGCACGGATCGGCGCGGAGGCCGACGAGCTGGTCTGCGTGGACACGCCGAGAGGGTTCTTCGCCATCGGGCAGTTCTACGCCAGGTTCCCCCAGGTGTCCGACGAGGAGGTCATCGCCTGCCTGGAGCGCGCCGCCGCGCGGCCGTCCCTGGCGCAAGCCAGCACCGCGCGCGCCGCCAGTACCGCCGACCCGCCAGCCCGCAGCGAGGAAGTGGAACCCGATGCCGGCGTCGTCCGGCTGGCCGGCTACCTGACCGTGCCGGAGAACCCCCGGGGGATCGTGGTCTTCGTCCATGGCAGCGGCAGCAGCAGGCACAGCCCCCGCAACCGGCATGTCGCCGGCGTCCTGAACGACGCCGGCCTGGGCACGCTCTTGTTCGACCTGCTCACCCCCGAGGAGGAACTCGACCGGGCCAACGTATTCGACATCGGCCTGCTCGCCCGGCGCCTGGCCGAGGTCACCGGATGGCTGCGCGCCCAGCCGCCCGCGGCACAGGCCGCGGTCGGCTACTTCGGTGCCAGCACCGGCGCCGCGGCGGCGCTGTGGGCGGCGGCCGAGCCGGGCGCCGATATAGCGGCCGTGGTGTCCCGCGGCGGCCGCCCTGACCTTGCCCGCCCCCGGCTTGCCGCGGTGACCGCGCCGACGCTGCTCATCGTTGGCGGGCGTGACGAGGTGGTGCTGGACCTCAACCGCCGGGCCCAGGCGGAGCTACGCTGCGAGAATGACCTGGCCGTGGTGCCCGGTGCCACCCACCTGTTCGAGGAGCCGGGTACCCTCGATGCCGCCGCCGCGCTGGCCAGGGACTGGTTCATCAGCCGCCTCCCGCATGGCCCCGCCTTGAACGGGTAGGTCCTGGCCCGCCGTGCTGGTTACCGGGGCCGGGGGGCGCGCAGTGCTTCCCGGCGGACTATCTGGCGCAGGCGGGGGACCGTGACGATGCCGGTGATCTTGCCGTCGCTGAGGACGATGGCGGCCAGGTCTTCGGTCAGTGGCGGGCGGTTGAGCAGCGGGGCGGCCGGATCGCCGCGGGCCAGGTAGGCGGGCGGGACCGGGGTCATGATCTGGCCGAGCGTGGTGCTGGCCTGGCTGGCCGGCGGGACCCGGGCGAGCCTGCTGATCCCGGTAACCCCGGCCAGCGATCCGCCGGGGCCGATGACGGGAAACCCGGTCTGCGCTGAGTTCAGGGCGATCCGGTCGATGAAGTCCGAGACGCTCATCCAGGTGCCGCCGATGTCCGGGTCTGGGGTCATCACGTCGCCGGCTCGCAGCCCGGCAAGGGCGGCGGCCGCGGTTCCCGCCGTGGCCTTGGCGGCGGCCGCGCTCATGACGAACATGCCGATCAGGGCCAGCCACAGCCCGCTGGCATCCGCCCAGATCAGAACCTCACCGATGCCGACGGCGATGAGCACCGCGCCGATGGCGCGGCCCGCCGCGGCTGCCGACTGCGCGGCGCGCACCCGGTCGCCGTGGCGCCGCCACAGGATCGCGCGCAGGATCCGCCCGCCGTCAAGCGGGGCGCCGGGGAGCAGGTTGAAGGCCGCGAGCAGGACGTTCATCACGGCGAGCCAGCCGAGCGCGGCGACGGCGATGGCCGGGCCGCCCCCGGCGCGGACCGCCGCAGCCAGCCCGCCCGATATCAGCCCGGCGGCCAGTGGCCGGCCCCGCCGTGGCGATCCGCGAGTCAGCCCGGGCGGTCGGCGGCTCGCTGCCGAGCTCGGCCACCCCGCCGAGGGCCCACAGCGTGATCGAGGTGACCGGCCCGCCGTAGCGGCGGGCCACCGGCGAATGCGCCAGCTCGTGAGCCAGGAGCGCGGCCATGAACGCGGCCGCGCAGGGAACGGCCACCGCCCAGTACGCGACCGCGAGCTGGTGAGGTGTCATCGCCGGCAGGACCTGGGCGCCCAGGAGCCAGCCGATCAGGATGACCATGACCAGGACGCTCCAGTGCATGCCGATCCGGATGCCTGCCATCCGGCCCAGCGGCACCGTCTGCCTCATCGATCCCGCCGCCCTTCACCGCATGTGCGGCCAGGCCGCCTGTCCGGGGCCCTGACTGGTCCGGCTCTGTTCGTGCGCCCAGCCCGGCCCGCGCCTGGCGGGAGACCTGCTGCTTAGCCGCCGGCCTCATGCGGCCTGACCCCGGCGGGCAGGGCCGTAGGTCACATGCAAGGTGGGAGTTATGCCCTGCTGCATGAAGGGCAGGTGCGCGAGCTGCTACACGTCGATGGTGATCCCGCATGACCACCGGCCCGCCGCGTCCGGCGCGCAGCGCAGGTCGTGCAGCGACGCTGCCTTGGGCGCCGCCCCGGTGATCTCCGCCTCGCTCACCTCGGCCAGCGGCAAGACCAGGATGACCCCGCCGTCCGGCGCCGGCCGGACGGTCACGGCGACCGGGATCTCGCCATCGGCGTCCAGCCGGTAGATCACCTCATCGACGATCGCAGGTCAGGAGCTGTGACACAGTTCTGGAACCCTACAGGCCGGGACTAGGTCCCGGATCCGCCGCCGGCTACTTGCTGGGCTGCGGCACGGTGCAGTTGATCTTCGGGTTCACGCCCGTGTAGTTGAGGGGGCCCGCGAGGATCGTCACCGCGATCGTGCCGGCCTTGGTGCAGCTGCCGATGGATCCGCTGTAATAGCCGCGCTGCCCGGCGGCGATAGCGCCGATGATCAGCCATATGGCAAGAAGCACCGATCCGATGTGCATTTGGGTCTCCGGTCTCCTCGGGCTCAAGGTCGCGGTGGAGCTGGCCGTCTGCGGCCGCCTGGCCACAGCCTGGGGGGCGGTCGGCTGCGCCGCGGCCATCGGCTGTGCCGAAGCTGAGCCTTCTAATGGTTCCGGCTGCGCGCTGCGCGCTGCTACGGCGGGGCGGGCACTGTTGCCTGGTCAAAGAAATGGGCCCGCGGGGCGATCTCCCTTCGCCGGCATTGCCCGGATCAGGTCCTGGGGGTCGCCGTTCAGCTTCTCAGCTGCCTGGCTTCTCAGCTTTCCGGCGCGACTCCCGGGTCCCCCCGGCAGTTCGTCCGGTCCAGCTCCCTCTCTCGCCTCGCAGACGTTTTTATGCTGCACGGCGTCAAGCAGAGTGCCTAGGGCCGGAAGTCCCGGCTACGGGGGCCGAACGTCGGTTGTCTGCCTCCGCTGCCGCTCTGGCATGGACAGGAAGGTCCGGATCGCATCGGCGGTCGTGCACGGCGGGCACCGGTCAGGCTGCCTTTGGCACTGGGGCCTGCATCGATGGGGACGACGGGCGCCGGAAGCCCGGCAGGTCCTTACCGCCCGGTCGGCACCGGGCGCTCCGCGCAGCCGTGGTCTCACCGGCGGCGGCTGGGTCACTGGCCCGGGGGCTCGGCTCCGGCGGCGCCTTGCACCGTTGCGGTTATGCCCAGCAGGCCGGCGCGCCGCTTGCGCTCGCCCAGGGCCCAGAACGCCAGCCCGAGCGCGATCATGACGGCCAGGGAGCCCAGCGTCACCGACTCGAAGAATACCCGGGACACGCCCCAGCTGGACTTGATCGAATACGACTGGCCGAACAGCGCGTTGATCGCTCCCGGCCACAGCAAGGTGATCACGGTGACGACGACGAAGGCCTCGGTGATGATCACCGCGAGCCATGCGCCCGCCTGCCCGCCGGGCACCCGGTACGGCCGTTCGGTGCCGGGGTACTTGCGGCGCAGGATGACCAGTGCCGGGAAGATAAAGAAATAAGCCAGCACCGTAGTGGAGATCGTCAGGGCCAGCATCACCGCGAAGAAGCTGGCCAGGCTGCCCCTCGACAGGACAAAGACGAGCACGCACATCACGGAGCCGATCACCCCGGAGGTGAGGTTTACCGCGATCGGCGTGCCGAAGCTGGCGAACCGCCCCATCCAGGCCGGTGCCGCGCCGTCCAGTGCCGCGATGGCCTGCGTGCGGTCGGCGCCCTCGAGCCACACCGAGCCGCTGCCCACCAGCGTCAAGATCACCAGGACCGCGAAGAACGCGTCCAGCGGCCGCGAGTGCAGCACCCCGGCCACGGCGCTGTAGGCGTCGGTGAAGCCGCTTACCGTAGACAGCCCTGATCTCGGGATCACCAGGACGATGCCCAGGATCACCAGGCCGTACAGCACGGCTCCGAGGACGCCGGACTTGGCGATCATGACGGGCACGTCCCGCCGCGGGTTGCGCATCTCCTCCGACGCGCCGCTGGAGACCTCGAACCCGACCCACAAGAACACCAAGATCCCGATCGCGGTCAGGAAACCGGTCACCGACGGTTTCAGGTCGGCGGCCGTCGAGGCCCCGGCCGGGCGGCCGTGCTGGACCAGGAACGTGATGAACAGCACGGCGAACAGGCCCACGACCGCGATCTTGACGAAGGTGCCGATGTTGGGACCCCACTTGCCGATCCGGAACGCCATGATCGCGATCCCGACCGTCACCCAGGTGAACACCAGGCCGACCGCGATCTCCCAGCCCGTCCCCAGCGGCTTGTGCAGGATGAAGCTGTCCAGGGCGGCGATCGTCGTGGCCGTCAGCGTGCCGCCCACCCAGATCGGGTTCGACAGCCAGTACAACACGGCGGTCACCGCGCCGGCGGCCCGGCCGAAGGACATGCGCGCCCACTCCTACGGGTTTGCCTGTCGGCGTGGGGCCTACGTCACCGGGCCCGAGGGGAAAGGTCGGCAGGACGATGCAGACGTCCAGCCCTTCGGCGCAAGCTCTAAGAACCTCGTGCTCGGCGGTGAACCTGGATCATTTGTAGGGGCCGAACAGATGCGCGATGTCGGTGTAGCACGTCTCGTCGGCCGGCCTGCCCTCCCGCGTCCTGCCCAGCCCGAGGACGCCGACGGTGGAGGGAACACCAGCCGCTCGCACCCTGCGGCCCGGGCCGCGTCGAGCACATTTAGCGTCCCGCTGACGTGGATGTCGTAGTAGATGGGTTTCTCCAGGACTCCCACGCCGTAGTTCACGCTGGATGCCGCGAACCCGGGCCCGGGTGGCTATGACGGCTCCATTCGGCCCCACCAAGACGGCCTGAAGTGGCTCCACCTGGAGCTTGCGTGACGGCCTGATGTGGCTCCGCTTTAAATTTAAAGCAGCAGCGAGAAGGAAGACCAGATCAGGGATGGGGCCGGATCTAGACGTCAGGAGCATCCCGTCCGACAGGGTGGGGCCGCTTCAAGGCGTCCGAGTGGCGCCATGTCGAGCCGTCCTAACCACCCGGGCGAGAAACAGGGAACCCGCCGCCGATGCAAAAGCCGATGACACCGATCTTGCCCGCATCCGTCCTGGCCGCCCAGCCAGGTGTGCACCGCTTCCTGCGCCGTCATCGAAGAATCCGCGGTTCAGCCGCTATTCGGATGGGTGAGGACCAGCCTGCTGTTAAGATCGTCGGCTTAGCCTGGCCCCTGCCCGGGTGAACTGGCGCTTGACGCGCACCCTCTGTCTCAGTGCCTGGCCGGTCAGGTGCGGGTCAACAGGTCCCCCAGCGGTTGTTCGTGGTGCAGGCGGCTGATGGCATCGGCCAGCAGCGGGGCGATGGACTCCACCTGGAGCGGGGGCGCCGGGGGGTGGCCGCGGGGCAGGCTGTCGGTGGTGACCATGCATCGCACGGGCAGCCGCCCGAGCCGGCTGGCGGCTCCTGCCACCAGCAGGCCGTGGGTCGCGGCGACGACAATGGCGGGCGCGGCCCCGTGAGCGAGGAGAACCCGGGCGGCTGCCTCGATGGTGGCGCCGGTGCTGATCATGTCGTCGACGATGACGGCGGGGTGGCCGGCGACGTCACCGGCTATCTCCTCGGCGCGGACGGTGGCACCGGTCATCCGGGTCTTGCGCACCACTGCGACCGGCCGGTGCAGCAGCGAGGCGTAGTGCTCGGCGAGCTTGACCGCGCCGAGGTCGGGTGCGACGACTACCGCGCCGCCGGGAACCTGGGGGGCGAGCGCGCCGGCCAGGGCGGGCACGGCGGTCAGCATCTCCACCGGTATGCCGCACATGGCCTCCAGCGCGGCGGTGTGCGGGTCCACCACGACGAGGCGCTGGGCTCCTGAGGCCGCTAGGGCGTCGGCGACGACCCGGGCACCGACGGCTTCGCCGGCCTGGCTCCGGCGGTCCTGCCGGGCATACCCGAAATATGGCAGGACGGCGGTGATTCTCCCCGCGCCACCCCGGCGGCAGGCGTCGAGCAGCAGGAGCAGTTCTACCAGGTGGTCGCTGACCGGGGGCCCGGTGGGCTGGATCACGTAGACGTCGTCGCCGCGCAGGTGATCCACGACCGGGTGCAGCTCACCGTCCGGGAACCGGTCCAGCTCGCAGGCCGCCGGCTCGGTACGCAGTGTCCTGGCGACGGCGGCGGCGAGCAGCGGGTTAGCGGTCCCCGGCACGATCCGAAGGCCCATCCGTCACCTCTCAAACCGTTATGAGCTGCCGGGCGCCCGGGCTCAGCCGGCGGGTCCTATGAGGCCGTAGTGGCCGTCGTAGCGGTGGTACAAGAGGTCGCCGCGGGTGGGCCAGCGCCAGCCGGTACCCGTCCTCGGCCCGGTAGATCACGCTGTCCTCGCCGGCTGACTTCTCGGTGAACAGGTGGAAGCCGTAGTCCACCAGTTCGGCGTCGGCGGTCGGCTCATCCGGGGTCTGGTGCGCCAGCCGCCACTCACCAGGCTCGCCCGCCGGCTGGCCGCCCGGATCACCGCCCAGTTCTGCGCCGCGCGTCCGAGCCGGATCCGTAGCCGGTCGCAGGCATGCCCGACCGCCTCGCGCATCGTCTGCCCGGCTGCCCGGGCAGGGATCAGCCGCCCGTTCAGGTCGATGTTGGCCTGAGCGATCAGCGGGTGCTCCACCGCCGGGTCCGCCGCCATGGTCAGCTTGACCCGGGCGAGCAGCACTGGTTCGGGAGCCATCCGCGGCAGCGAGCTGACCCGCTGCACAGCCAGCCTGACCGCTCGATCGGGCCCAGCGCCCCGGGTCTCGGTCTGCACCTGCAAAGGCTTGCGCGTCTGCCATGACGTTTACCTCCATTCACCCTCGGCCTGGGATCGCTCCGCCCCGGGCCTTCGAGACCCGTCAGATGAGCGGGCGGCCAGCCGGATGACGTCTTCGCCTGGCGGGTGGTTAGCGCCTTCCCCCTCGGCTGGCTCGGCCGCTGCCGGCTCCAGCAGTTCCCGCACTTCGGCGGGAGCAGCGCGAACGCTTTCCTCCTTGTCTACCCGCCACGGCCTTGATGCCCAGAGGCGAAGGTCCCGGCGCGTCGCGACTGCTCGTGCCGGGCGAGGCACCGCGCGATGTCAAGTCTGAAGGACCTGCGGGACGATTTCCCCCCGCCGGCATTGCCCGGATCAGGTACTAGGGGTCGCCTTGTGAGCCTCTCAGCCTCCCGCGTCCATGACCTGGCCGAAGACCGGGGCGAGCTCGCCCGCGGCGAGGTCGGCCGCGAGCAGCCGCACCGCGGCAGGAGATGTCGGAACCCACGTCCACTGGCGAGACGACACCGCCCTGGGCGATGTGGGTCGCGGTGACGCCGCCGATCGGGAGCCCGTAGCCCGGTGCATATCCGGCATCGCATACGACACTGTCACACTTGAGATCGCGGGCTGAGGGGGCTAACAGTCCCCATGCCCGCCCCCAGGCCGTCGAGAACCACCCGTCCGCCGCGTGGGCGCCGGGTGGGCTGCATGCGGCCGCGCCACTATGCGCCGGCAGAGGCTTGGCATCGCCTGCCGTGAGCTTCGGCGGCAGGGTGAGGCCGTTTGGCCCTGCCCTGCCCGGTCCGGCCGTGCTCATCTGGGATAGGCGGGTGATGTCATCCCTGACGGACGGAGGCGGACCGGTGACTAAGCAGATTGGCCAGCGATACCAGGAATCGCCGATGGCCGCCCTCGAAGAGCGCGTCACGTCCTTGAGGACCGCGTGACGGCCCTCGCCGACGTGGTCCGCGTCCTGGCACGCGGGCTCGAAGACCTTCCCACCGCCGAACCCGGGCAGCGGCCTGCTGCGGAGGCAGCCAGGCGAGCCTATGACCTGCTGCTGGCGGCCGAGCCGCGGATGCCCGGCCCGCAGGCCGGTGCGGACGACCGGGATGCATGACAGGCAGGTGGCGCGCCGCGTATCACGGGGGAGGCCATGGCGGGCGGGCTGACGACCCCTGTTCCTGTGCGGCGACGTGATGCCCGGCCGCGGCGTCGACCAGATCCTGCCCTACCCCGGCGACCCGGAACTGCGGGAAGAATACCTCGACGATGCCAGGACCTACGTCCGGCTGGCTGAACGCGCCAACGGCCCGATTCCCTATCCGGTCAGCTTCTCCTGGCCCTGGGGTGACGCCCTCGAGGTGCTTGCCGCTATGGCACCGGATGTGCGTGTGATCAACCTGGAGACCAGCGTCACCCGCAGCGCTGATTTCGCGCCCGGTAAGGCCGTGCACTACCGGATGAGCCCGCAAAACCTGCCCTGCGTGACCGCGATCCGGCCGGACGCATGCGCGCTAGCCAACAACCACGTGCTCGATTTCGGCCGCACCGGGCTAGCGGAAACTCTCGGTGCCCTGGCCGGCGCCGGGCTGCCGGCCGTGGGAGCCGGACCCGACGCCGCCCGCGCGCGGCAGCCCGCGGTCGTCCCGGTGCCCGGAGGCGGCCGTGCCGTGATCTTCTCCTGCGGGGCGGTGTCCAGCGGCATCCCAGCGGGATGGGCCGCTACCGCCACCCGGCCCGGCGTGGATCTGCTGCCCGACCTGTCCGGCGCGGCCGCCGACGCGGTCATCGCCCGGGCGAGCGCCGCCAGGCAACCCGGCGACGTCGTCGTTGTCTCCATCCACTGGGGCTCCAACTGGGGGTATGACGTGGGCCGTGACCAGGCCCGCTTCGCCCGCCGCCTCATCAACGGCGGTGTCGACCTGATCCACGGCCACTCCTCGCACCACCCCCGGCCGATCGAGACCTACCGGGGCAAGCTCATCCTCTACGGCTGCGGCGACTGCATCGACGACTACGAGGGCATCAGCGGCTCCCAGAAGACGTACCGGGACGACCTGCGCCTGCTGTACTTCGCCTCGGTCCGGCCGGACACGCGGGAACTGGCTGCCCTGCGCATGGTGCCGATGCAAGCCAGGAAGATGCGGCTGCACCGGGCCCGGCCCGCCGACAGCAGGTGGCTCGCGACGGTCCTCGGGGAGATCAGCCGTCCTAATGAGTCTTTCGGGGCACGGATCAACCGTGAGCCCGGCGGCGCGCTCGGCCTGTGCCTCTGACGCCCGGCCTAAATCCCCGGTACCGGCACTGGCGGCGGCACTACGAGCGCCTGGAATCTCGAGCCCGCGAAGCGGCGCACATGGCCCTCAGCCTCTGCGCACCCGCGTCGCAGATCACTCCCAGGGCTTCCATCGGCTGCTCGGCGCCGCACTGTCCGGTAGGCGGCGCAGGTCCGCGGGAAGCAACGCGAACGCCCGAGCGCGCCGGCGACGTGGCCCTGCCGCGGCCGGGTCACGCGGCGGGGATCGTCGCGACCGCTGCGGCCGGGCCGGCGGGGCAGGTGGCAGGCGTGGCGCGGTATGAGCGCGCGGCCGGGGACACCGCCAGGTTCCTGGTGTTCGTCGACGCGTCCTGGCGGCGCGCCGGGCTGGGCACCCTGCTGCTGCGCCGGCTAGCCGAATCGGCCCGGAACGCCGGGGTGCGGCGGCTGGCCGGCGACGTGCCCAAGGGCGATGCGGGAATCCTGGGCCTGCTGGAGGAACTGGGCCTGGAATACCAGGAGGAGGTGACGGCGGCCACCGTGCACGCCAGCTTCGCGGTGCAGGAAACCGATGCCTATCTTGACGCGGTGCTGGCCGACCAGCGCGCCGCGGCCCGCGTCGAGCCGCAGCAGGGCGCAGTCGACGCTGCCGAGGTGACCGCTGGTGCACACCAGGAGAAGGCGGCTGCAGGCGGTCATCGCGGCTTCGAGGACCCAGGGGTTGATAGGCGACCTGGACGGCCTTACGGAGTGCAAGGTCGCCCGGCAGGACGACGTCTTCTCGCCGGAGCGCGATGATGAGGGCGCCCTGCACGGTCCAGGGGCCGATCCCCGGAATCGCGGTGAGCTCTGCCATGAACTCGTCGTCTGGCAGCCTGCTCAAGACGTCCGGGTTCAGCCGGCCGTTCGACAGCCGCCCGGCGAGGTCGCGGAGCGTGCTGGTCTTCCGCCACGACAGCCCGGCCTCGCGGAGCGTGCCGGGATCGACTGCCAGCAGTTCGGCGGGTGAGGGGAGGTGGCCGCCGAACAGTGCCTCCGATGCGGGCCAGGGTCCGGCTCGCGGTAGCCTGGCCTGGATCCGCCAGACCCTCACGCTGCTCGCCGTACCCCGCCTGGCCGCGTCCGCCGTCCGGCCGCAGAGCGCTGATGAGATCGGGGCCAAGGCCCGGACATCAAGCAGCATGCAAGGCAATCCCGTCGCGTTGAGCCACGACGACCCGAAAGCCGCTCTCCTGCGGGCACTGTGAACCACGCACGCTCCAGCTGACGCCACCCGCGGGCAGCCCCGGAGAAAGCCCTTGCGCTTGCAGGTACCGGCGGGCGGGCGCTGCATGCCAGTTCCTCCGCGCCGTGCTTCAGCACGCCCCGCCCCGAAACGTATCTCCGGCCACCGGCACGGCCGGACCCTGACCTCCGGCTAATCCGATGCCCGCAGGACCGCCCGGCATCATCAAGATCAATACGACCTCCGCCTCCAACTCACATATATCCCCGGTCGGCGCGGGCAGGGCAGCCATGCTGGCCACCCGGCCTGCCGTCCAGAACGGCGGATATTGGACCCTTTGCCGCAAGGGCGTATCGCGGTATGTATCGGTACGTGGCCGAACGAGCCGTGGTGCACGTTGGAATCGCCGATGACCGTTTCGCGGTAGCGGCCGCCGGCGGCGTAGCCGTCGAGCATGGTGCGGGTCTGGCCGACCATCGGTTGCGATCCCCTCCATCGCGTCCATCGCGCGCCCTGGGCCGTGGCAGGGTGCGGCTGGCGGCGAACAGTCGCCTGTCCATAGCTGTCTGTCTGTTGGCTATGAGCGCGGCGAGAATGCGGCTCTCCGGTCCCGCAGCGAGCGTTCGCGACCCCGAACTCCAGCCAGCAGCGGCCCGCACAACGCACACGGCGGGAGGGGATCCAGTTTTCAGTAGGCAGGGCACGCGGGGTCGTCTTCCCGGGCCGGCGCACCGCGCTCCCGCCGGAGGACCTCAATCAGCACGGAGTCGTCGAGGCGGCCCAGGCCCAGGTCGTGGCCGCGGACGTAGAGCCGGCGCGCGGCGGCGGCCAGCGGCGCCGCGGCCCCGGCCTGTTCCGCCGCGGCGCCCACCAGTCCCATGTCCTTCACGAAGATGTCCAGCGCGCTGCGCGCCGGCTCGAACTGGCCCTCCACCATCCGGGCCCCCCGGTCGTCGAGCATGAAGGACGCCGCGGCGCCCTCCCGCAGCACCCGCCAGCACTCCGCCGCGGTCAGGCCGAGCGCCTCCGCGAATGCCAGGGCCTCGGCGGCCGCGGCGATGTGCACGCCGCACAGCAACTGATTGACGAGCTTCATCCGCTGGCCATCGCCGGGGGAGGACCCGACCACAGGAGCGCTGCGCGCCAGCGCGGAGAGCACCGGCTGTGCCCGCGCCACCGGCTCTTCCGGGCCGGACACCATGATCAGCAGGTCGCCGGTGGCGGCCCGCGCCGTGCCCCCGGACACCGGGGCGTCGACCACGGCCACGCCACCCGCGGCGAGACGGTCCGCGGCGGAGATGACCGCCTCGGGCCCGACCGTCGCCATGACCACCACGATGCTCCCGGCCGCCAGCGCACTGGCCGCCCCGCCGGGCGCGAACAGCGCCTGCTCCACCTGCTCGGGCGTGGCGACCATGATCACGATCAGATCCGCGCCGCCGACCGCGGCGGCCACCGTGTCCACGGGCCGCACCCCGTCCGCCGCCAGAAACGCAGCACGCCCCGGCATGACGTCGTAGCCGCGGACCACGTGTCCCGCGCGGGCCGCCCGCGCCGCCATGGGCGCCCCCATCGCGCCCAGCCCCAGCCAGCCGACCTGCATCAGCGCTCCTCCCGCTCGCCCTTGAGGATGGCTACCACGTCCGCCAGGGTGCCGTCGTCGCCGACGTTGCCGGCGAACACCACGTACGGCACGCCGATCGCCTCGGGCGCCGCATCCAGCGGCCGCAGCAGGGAGATGATGCCGGGAAACAGCTGGCCGGCCACCTCGGCGCGCCGGATGCCCAGCCCGTGCCGTGCCACGTCGTGCGAGGTGATCCCGCCCTTGGCGACGACCCAGGCGGGCCGGGCGGCCAGCGCTTCGCGGACGGTCCGGGACAGGGCGGCGGACACCGTGCGGGCGATGGCCAGGCTGCCGGCTCCGTCCCGGCCCGTGGCCACGGCGCGGCTGGTGTACAGCAGCACATCCGAATCGCGCAGCGCGGCGGCCACCTGCCGCGCCGTCCCGGCCGCTACCTCGCGGCCGCCGACGATGGCCGGGACGTCCAGCTCGAAGGCGGTGATCCCGCCCCGGGCGCGGAGCGCCGACAGCTGGCGGCTGGTCTGGCCGACGTGCGACCCCACCACGACCAGGCCGTGCCCGCCCTGCGGGGGCCGTCCCGCCGGCCAGATGTCCGCGCCGCGCAGCGGCGCCCGCGGGCCCATGCCGGTCAGCGCGCGCACGAACGAGGGGCCGGTGCGGAACAGGAACGACGCGCCCGCACGCTCGGCCATCAGCACCCCGGCCGCCACCGTGTCCAGGTCGGAGTATTCGGTGGCGTTGACCACGGCCCAGCTGCCGTCCCGCACCCCGGCCAGCAGCTCGCGGACTCGCTGCGGGCCGCCGAGCCTGATGTCGGCCAGGCCGATGCTGCCGACGTCGCCCCGCCGGATCGTGCCGCCGCTCTTCTCCGCCACGAAGTCACGCAGGTCCGATGCGCTGTAGCCGAACGCGGCATCCTGCGCGAACTCGGTCTCGCCCACCGGGACCAGACCGCCGCCCACCCGGGCCCAGTGGATGTCCCCCGCGGTCAGCCGCCCCGCCTCCAGGAACGCCGGCACGAACAGCACGCCGTCATAGCCGCGGCGCGCCGTCTCCCGGCGCACCGAGTCCAGGGCCGTCACCTCCGCCATCACGTGCCCGCGCAGGGTCGAGTCGCTCCGGCTGAGGAGCTGCAAACGCGCACCGCGCCGTCCGGCCACGGAAAGAAGGCCCCGTGCGGCCAGGACATTGATCTCAGCCGCGGCCGGCTCCTCCATGCTGCGGGTGTTGGTCAGGACGAAGCAGGTCGCAGCCGGGCCGGCCAGCGCCGCCTGGTACGCCGCCTCCTCCAGGACGGTCACCACCTGAACGCCGTGCACCGCCTGCGACCCGGTCGGGTCATCATCGAGCACGCCCAGCAGCAGGCCGTCCGCGGCCCGCATCGCGCGGATGGAAGCGCGCAAGCCGTCGTCGTCGGGCCGGGGTTCCGGAAGCCCGGCAAACACCTCGGTCGCGGAGGGCGGACTGTCGCGCACAGCGCGCCTCCCTTCCTGCGGGTACCGGGACGTAAGACCACCGTATTCCACGGCCCATGGCCGGGCGGGAAAGGTGGGCGCGCCGGGCCGTCGAACAGGACGACGGCACGGCATTCTCCTTGATCCAATTCAAGTCCGCATGCACGCAGATCGGGCCGCCCGAGGTCTCACCGAAGATGCACAGCGCCCGGCGGCCCGCCGAGATCTGCCGCGCCAGTATGGCGGCCCGCTGCCGCAGCGCCCAGCCGGGCCGGAGCGGCTAACCACCCGTCGCCGTCTGGTCCAGTCGCGCGGCCACCTCGTCAGTAACCGGAAGCATTGTCAGCCCGGTGAATTGTCAGCCCGGTGAGCAGCGGAACGGTGCGAAGCCCCGGCGGGAAGCGCCGCCGGGCGGGAATCGCCGTCATAGAGGATGGCCTCGGTCAGTGACGCCATGAAAGAACGATCCGGCATCCGGCCTGCCGGGCGCAACCTCGATTCCTGCCCGGCAGCAGAACGCGGCCGCGCAAACGCCGGCAGCCTGGCCTGAGATCACCAGCACTGCAGATTAATCATCCACACAGGTCACGAGCTTGATCGCCGGTCCCGTGCGTCCCGCGATCTCGCCGTTTACACCTCTGCGGCTCGCGTGGACAGCGGACTGCCGACATGATGATCTGTCGTGCTGCTGCGCCTGGCCTACCTCGCCCTGACGAACACGTTCACGCTCATGCGCTTGCTGCCCATGCGCGATCAGGACAAGGACATCGAGATCCTGGCCCTGCGGCACCAGCTCGCCAGGGGCCAGGCCGGCTGCGGCGGCCGGGGTCCCGGCTGTGACTTCGACGATGTCGGCCCGGTGCTGGCTGACTGGCCTGGCACCGGGATGCCGCACGACACGACGAAGACGCCGAGCAAAGCGGTGGCGCCGATGTGGGACCGTCACCGAAGCCTTGCCCGCTACGATCCGGGCGGCGATGGAGACAGCCTGACGGGCCGGGATCGCGAACGCCTGGGTCGTTCCTGAAGTGATCTGGAACTGTGACGACGCCGCGGTGTTCATGCCGATCACCTGTCCCGCGGGACTGACGCGGACCGCCCGAGTCGCCTGGCTGGAGGGGTACGTTGGTGCGGATCAGCCCGGTCAGCTGATCGGTGATGCCGGCCGGCTGATCGGCGGCGGTGATCGACTGGCCTGGTCCTCTGGAGCGGGTCAGGCGTAGAGGGCCTCGACGTCGGCGGCGAACGTGGCCAGCACGTAGTCGCGGCGGACCTTCTGGGTCGGGGTCAGCTCGGCGCCGACGGCGAAGCCGCCGGGCAGGATGCGGAACCGCTTGATGGCTTCCGCGTGTGATACGGCCGTGTTCGCCCGGTCGACGGCCTCGCCGACGGCGGCGAGCAGGTCCGGGTCCTGGCTCAGGTCGCCGGCGGTCGCGCTGGCCGGCTTACCCTGCCGCCGCTTCCACCGGGCGAAGGCCTCCTGATCCAGCGTGACGAGCGCGGCGATGTAGGGCCGCTGGTCGCCGACGACGACGCCCTCCTCGATGAGCCAGTGCTCGCGCAGCCGGTCTTCCAGGACCTCGGGTGCCACGTTCTTGCCGCCTGCGGTGATGATCAGGTCCTTCTTCCTGCCGGTGAGGTAGAGGAACCCGTCGTCGTCCAGCCGGCCGAGGTCGCCGGTGCGGAGCCACCGGCCGTCGAACGCCTGGGTGGTGGCCTGCGGGTCGTGCCAGTAGCCACCGAACACGACCGGTCCGATGACCTCGACCTCGCCGTCGGGCGCGATCCGCAGCGCGCAGCCGGGCAGCGGCAGGCCGGTCGAGCCGATCTTCTGGACCGCGGGCGGGTTCATGGTCACCCCGCCTGTCGTCTCGGTCAGCCCCCAGCCCTCCATGATGGTGATCCCGGCGCCGCGCAGGAAATGCCCCAGCTCCTGGTTCAGCGGCGCGCCGCCGCTGACCGCCCAGGCCACCCGTCCCCCCAGCGCCGCGCGCAGCCGCGCGTAAACCAGCCGACCGAACACCGCGTGCCGCAGCCGCAGCAGCGGACCGGCCCGGTGTCCTGCCCGGCTGCACGCGATCGCGGTGGCCTCGGCGGCGGCGAACAGCCGCCGGTGGCCCTCGGCTTCGGCCCGCTCGCGAGCTGCGGCGACGACCTTCTCGAACACGCGGGGCACCGCGAGCAGGATCGTGGGGCGGAAGGCGACGAGCTCCGCGGGCAGCTCGCCGGTATCGGCGAGGAAACCAATCCGCCGGCCGTCGTGCACCAGGCACAGGGCGACTATCCGGGCCAGGATGTGGGACAGCGGCAGGAAGAACAAGCTGGAGGACCCGTCCGTCAGCACCCGCTCCCGGACCCCCGGTATACCGGTGACGGCGCGGACCGCCTCGGTCAGGTTGCCGTGGCTGATCATGCAGCCTTTCGGCCGGCCTGTCGTCCCCGACGTGTACACGATGGTCGCGAGCGTCGCCGCGGTCACCGCGCCGCGGCGGCGGCCGATCTCCCCGGCGGTGACGCCTTGCCCGGTCCTGGCTAGCGCGTCCAGCCCGCCGCCGTCGAGCTGCCACACCGCTTCGACCTTGGCCGCCTGCGCGGCCGCGATGCCCTCGGCGCACCGCGCATCGCCCGCGAACACGGCGACCGCGCCGGAGTCGGCCAGGATCCAGCGGATCTGCTCCACCGACGAGGTCTCATAGACCGGGACGGTCACGGCTCCCGCCGCCCAGATCGCCAAGTCGCACACCACCCAGTCCAGGCTGGTGGCCGACATCAGGCCAACCCGGTCACCAGGCTGGATCGCGGCGGCGATCAGGCCGGCCGCGACTGCGGTAACCCGGTCGGCAAACTCCTTCGCCGTAACCGGCTGCCATATGCCGCCAGCCTTGACGGCGAACATCGCACGGCCCGGATCCCTGGCAGCCCAGCCGAAGACGTCATCGCACGCGTTGCCGCCCATGAATCACCACCTGTATCAGAGCTATGCCAGGGCTCCAGCCTGCCCTGCTCCGTCTGGCCTGCCCAGGGACCAAGGGCCCGCAGAGACACCAGGCCAGCTCGACCCAAACGTCCCGCCCGCATATCCGGCCGCCGCTAGCGGCCCTGCAGACCGCGAACCCCGGGGCGCGGCTGGTCGCGCTGCGCAAAGACGGGACCACGTTCCCGGTCGAGATCAGCCTCAGCCCGGTGGCGACCGGGACCGGCAGCTTCACCCTCACCGTCATCCGCGACGTCACCGAGGCCCGCAGGCTCGCCGACCTCGTCCGCGCCGCGGTCACGGCCAAGCATGCACGCCTCGGCCAGGAACTTCTCGACTCGATCACCAGCTTGTGCAACGTCGGCCTCAGCCTGCAAGCTGCCTCGGACCTGCCCCGCGACGTGGCCGGCCAGGCCATCGCCGAAGCCTTCGGGCAGCTAGACGATACGATCCGCGAGATCGGCAACAACGCATTCGCCGCCTGCAGCCAGGAAACCCATCCCGCACCCCGAAACGGTGCCGGGTGACCCTGCCCTCACTCCCTAATCACCGTGTGGCGCTGAATCCCAGGTGCGATTCGCCGTCGCCGCTGCCGTGATGGTCGCCGAAGACACGGACCGCGTAGGCGGCGGCCTGGGTACGGCGCTCCATGCCCAGCTTGGCGAACAGCGCGGACACGTAGTTCTTCACCGTCTTCTCGGCCAGGAACATCCGCTCGCCGATCTGCCGGTTGGTCAGCCCGTCCCCGATCAGCTCCAGGATCTTGCGCTCCTGCGTGCTGAGCCCGGCCAGCGGATCGCGCTTGGCCGACTGATCCCGAAGCCTGGCCATCAGCTGGCTGGCCGCCCGCGGGTCCAGCATCGACTGGCCGGCGGCCACCGTGCGCACCGCGCCGACCAGATCGGTGCCGCGGATCTGCTTGAGCACGTAACCGGCCGCCCCGGCCATGATCGCGTCGAACAGCGCCTCATCGTCGCCGAACGAGGTGAGCATCAGGCACGCGACCTCGGGCATCCGGGACCTGATCTCCCGGCACACCGATACCCCGTCCCCGTCCGGCAGCCGCACATCCAAGACGGCCACGTCGGGGCGCAACGCCTCGATCCGGGCCAGCGCCGAGGCCGAGGTCCCGGCCTCGCCCACCACCCGGATGTCCGGCTCAGCCTCCAGCAGGTCACGGACACCCCGGCGGACCACCTCGTGGTCATCGAGAAGGAACACCGCGATCGACTTCTGAGCCTCGTCGGCGAACGTGGCATCGCTCACCGGGCTTCTTACCGTAACCCCTGACATTCGCGGGTACCCCTTCTAGAGTTCATGCCGGACCTATGTCTTTGGCCCCTTTCAACCTAGGTACTCCGCCCGGGGGAGGATATGGACCAAGGTCCCCGGTCAGGAGTGCGGACGGCACGGCGGAACAGCCCAGCCTTTGTCCCGTGGTCATGGTCAGCTCAAGCAGTGCGCGGCATGCGCCTCGTCCAAGATGAGGCGCGACGGCCCTGAGCTGAGCGAGATAACCAAGCCGCTGGCGTCCGGACATCGGCATGCATGTGAGCGAGACACCGGGCAGCACGCCACGCCGGCCAGACCGCGGTGATGGTGGTCGGGAGTTCGTCGCACGCCACGCACCGTATGGCCGGTTCGCTTCCCGTCAGCCTGGCCCGCTACTCACCGGTGGCCCCTCGTGATCGGGCCCCAGGGCCCTCGATCTGGAGGAAGCGGCACGGAGAACTCGGTGATGCCGCGCGAGGTGACCTGGGTCGCGGGCTCGTCCGCCGCGTTGATCAGGCCCGTGACCGGGCGGTTGTCGGCGAGGTACGTCCCGGTGAACGTATGTATGCCCCGTTCGCTGGCGGCCTGGGCGAGCATGCGGAGCAGTTCGGTGGCCACGCCGGCGTCGCGCCAGCCCGGGGTGACCGCGATGGCGACGTCCGCGGCGCCGTCTTGTTCGGCCGGCTCGTAGCGGGCGATCGCGACACCGCGCTGGCTGGCGGGTTCGACGGCGAGGAGCGCGAACCGGCTCGTATAGTCGACGGTCGTGAGGTACTCGAGCAGTCCGGGCGTGACCTGCAGGTGGCCGCCGAGGAACCGGCGGCGGATGGTGTCGGCGTCGGCGGACTCGATCGCTTCGGCCAGCGCGGGCGCGTCACTGGGCAGAATGGGGCGGATCAGGACGCTGCGCCCATCGCGCAGCATGACCAGCCGCCGGTACTCCCGCGGGTAGCCAGGTGGCAGATCCGCGGTCTGCCGCGCCGGGCGCACAGCCCGGGGATGAGCGCCCCGGCCCTCGAGGTCCGTCACAGCGCCAGGCTGCCGCCACCGATGCCGCCTGCCCAGAGCCGAAGGTCCCTGACGCGGGGCCTTCAAGGTCCTCCCGGCCGCGAACACCCTCGCCGCGCAGGAGATGAGCCGCCATCACCAGGTCCACGCCCACCTCGTCGAGGCCATCGCGAGGGTGGACGCCGACCAGACCCGCAGTCTCATCGCCGGGTACAGCTGCCGACCGCTAACGTCCTCGACGAGGGTCACTGGGGAAGCTGGCGCAGGAACGGGTCGGGTGAGGCGGTGGCTGGTCACGCGGATGCGCGCGTCCACTGCGACGGCGCCGTCCGGGCGGGCCATCAGGGGGTTGAGGTCAAGCTCGGCGACCTGGGGCAGGTCATCGGCGAGCCGGGAGACGCGGAGCAGCACGTCGCGCAGCGCGGGGATGTCGACTTCGTGCTCGAGCAGCGTCCGGGCGGCGCCGATAGCGCGGATCAGGTCGTCGGCGTCGGCGCCGGTGAGCGGGGCCAGCCGGGCGGCGTGGTCGGCGAGCACCTCGGTGGCGATCCCGCCGAGCCCGAACACTACCACCGGGCCGAATACCGGTTCCTGCACGACGCCGACGATGGTCTCAATGCCGCCGGTGATCATGGGCTCGACCAGCACTCCGGATATCCGCCCGCCGAGGCGGGCGTGCAGTCGGCCCATCGCGGCGCACCTCGTCGTCCCCGCGCAGGTCCAGTTCGACAGCGCCGGCCGCGATCTTGTGCAGCAGGCCGGGTACCTCGGCTTTGATCACCACGTGACCGCCCGGGCCGGCCGCCGCCTCGACAGCGGCGTCAGCGTCGGCGGCCCGGCGGAACGGCACCATGGGCAGGCCGTAGCAGCGCAGCAGACGGCCGGCCTCCTCGGCGGACAGCCAGCCGCCGCCCGTGTGCTGGCGGACCGGTTCGGCCTGCCCTCACTGAGGGCAGTACCCTGAAACACCAGTCCCCGCAGGGTCTGATCGCGTCTTGGGAGAGCAAGCTGTTGTCTTGCATCGTGCCGGTTTGGTGGCTTGGCGTCGTGGATCACCGGGCCTGGGCTGGGGCGATTGTGTCGAGGTGCGGATAAATGTCAGAGCCTGTACCGGTCACACCGGACTCTCCGGCGGCCCTGATCAACCGGGAGCTGAGCTGGCTCAGCTTCGCCCGCCGGGTGCTGGCCCTGGCCGAGGACCCGGAGCAGCCTCTTCTGGAGCGGGTCAAGTTCGCCGGGATCATGGGCATGATCTACGACGAGTTCGCGATGAAGCGGATCGGCGGCCTGTTCCGGCAGGTCCGAAGGGGTAAGGGCAGCCGCGGCCCCGACGGCCTGACCCCGGCCGAGGCGCTCGAGGCCTGCCTCGCGGAGCTGCGGTCCCAGCAGGAGCTGGTGGCCAGCCTCGTCGAGGAGCAGCTGCGCCCTGCTCTGCGCGACCTCGGCACCCCGATCCTGGATGCCGGGGATCTCGACCCGTCCCAGCGGGACTTCCTTGCCCGGTACTTCGCGGACTCCGTCGAGCCGATCCTTACCCCGCTGGCCGCGGACGCCGCCCATCCGTTCCCCTTCATCAGCAACCTCGGCCTCAACCTGGCGGTACTGGTCACCGAACCGGGTCACCGGAACCGCCGGTTCGTGCGGATCAAGGTGCCGGCCAACCGGCCGCGGTGGGTGCCGCTGCCGGACCATGCGGGCTGGGTGCCCCTCGAGCAGGTGATCGCCGCCAACCTGAGCGTGCTGTTCCCGCGGGCATCGGAGCCGGCCTGCTTCTTCTTCCGGGTCACCAGGGGGGCGAAGGATGATCCGTGGGCCGACCAGGCCGGGGACGAGGACGTGGACCTCTCGCCCGGTGCGATCATCGGGATGGTCACGGCGGAGCTGACCGCGCGGAAGTACGCGGGCGTGGTACGCGTGGAGGTCAGCGCCGGCACGCCCGCGGGCCTGCGGGACTGGCTCGCGGCTCAGCTCGGCGCCGACCCTGCCGACGTCATCGCGACTCCCGGGCTGCTGAGCCTCGCGGACCTCAACGACCTGCCCGTGACTGGCCATGCCGAGCAGCGCGACCCTCCGCACGAGCCGGTGACCCATCCGCGGCTGCGGGATCTGGACCCCGCCGACCCGTCCGCGATATTCGGCGAGATCGGTCGCGGGGACATCCTGGTGCACCTGCCGTACCACAGCTTCGACACCTCGATCCTGCGGTTCTTGCAGAGCGCCGCCGCGGATCCCGCCGTTCTCGCGATCAAGCTCACGATCTACCGCACGGGCCGCCGCGCCCCGATCATCCAGGCGCTCAAGGAGGCGGCCCGCCGTGGCAAGCAGGTGGCGGTCCTGGTCGAGATCACCGCCCGCTTCGATGAGGCGCCCAACATCAGCTGGGGCCAGGAGCTCGAGCAGGCGGGAGCTCACGTTGCCTACGGCGTGGAGCGGGTCAAGACGCACGCGAAGCTGGCGCTGGTGGTGCGTCAGGAGCCGGACGGCATCCGCCGGTACGCCCATGTCGGCACGGGAAACTACCACGAGGGGACGGCCCGGCTGTATGAGGACCTCGGGCTGCTCAGCGCGGATCCCGAGCTGGCCGCCGACGCAGCGGCGGTCTTCAACGAGCTGACCGCCGGCATCCCGGTCCTGGCTCCGGGCAAGCTCCTGGTGGCGCCGCACGACCTGCGCGAGCGGCTCACCGCACTGATCCGGCGCGAGGCCGGGCACGCCCGCGCGGGACGCCCCTGCGGCATCCGGGCCAAGATGAACCAGCTCCAGGACCCGCAGATGATCCGGGAGCTCTACCAGGCCAGCCTGGCCGGCGTCCCCATCGTCCTCAACGTCCGCGGCCTATGCTGCCTGCGGGCAGGGGTCCCGGGGCTGTCACCGACCATCCAGGTCTTTAGCATCGTCGGCAGATTCCTCGAGCACAGCAGGATCTACCGCTTCGAGAACGGCGGCGCGCCAGAGTTCTTCATCGGCTCGGCCGACTTGATGACCCGCAACCTGTCCCGGCGAGTAGAGGCCGTCGCCCCCGTCTGCGATCCGGCCGTCAAGGCCGAGCTGGAGACTATCCTGCGCACCTACGAGCAGGACAACTGCTCGGCATGGGACATGCAGCCCGACGGCGAGTACATCCGCCGGCACCCGGCCGCGGGGGACGCCCGGCGAGGCGCTCAGCAGGTGTTCATCGAGCGCTCCGCCGGGTCGGCGGGTTGCCGATCGTGAGAGGCAAAAACATGGCCACCGTCGTGCGTGAGACCGAGCAGGAAAACGACCCGCCGTTGACCGGGCGTTCGCCCGCGGCCGAGGTAGTGCTCGCCTACCTGCGCGACCAGGTGGCCGCCATCTCGCATTATGACCCGCAGGTCCGCCGTGACGAGCCAGACGCCGTGCACCAGATGCGGGTGGCCACCCGCCGGGCCCGCAGCGCGCTGCAGGCCTTCGGGACCATCATCGACCAGGACGCGACCCGGCCGCTATGCGCGGAACTGAAGTGGCTCGCGGCCACGCTCGGACAAGCCCGCGACAGCGAGGTGATGCGGGACCGGCTCACCGCCGACCTCGCCGCAATCCCGCCCACCCTGATCACCGGGCCTGTCCAGGCCCGCATCACCGCCCACTTCACCGCCGAGCTCGCCCAGGCGGGAAAGACCGCACTGGCCGCGCTCGAGGGGCAGCGCTATGCCCGTCTGCTCGGTAACCTGGATGCGCTGCTGGCCCGGCCGCCGCTGACACCACTGGCCGAACACAGGGCAGGCACGGTACTGGCCAAGCCGGTCCGGCGGGCCGCGCGGCGGCTGCTGCGCGCCCTGGCCGCCGTACCCGCCGCCGAGAACCGCGACGCGGCGATCCATGAGGCGCGCAAAGCCGCCAAACGGGCCAGGTACGCCGCGGAAGCGGCCGTGCCCGCGCTCGGCAGCACAGCCAGCCGTCAGGCCGAACAGGCCAAGGACTTGCAGCAGCTGCTCGGGGACCACCACGACAGCGTCGTCGCCCGGACAGTGCTGCTCGATCTCGCCGCAAAGGCCCGGGCGGCTGGGGAGGACACCTTCACCTATGGCCTGATGTACCAGCGCCAGGCCTGCCAGGCCGCCAGCATCGAGCAAGCTCTGCCCCGCTTCGCGGGCCGCGACGTGACCATCGGCTGTTGACCGGGACGAGGCGACAAGCTCGTGAAGCTGGCTGAGGTCGTAACACCACTTCCGTTCGGAAGAATCAAGATCTTTCTCCCGAACGGCCGGTGGTTTCACGCACCGGCCGGGGCTCTTGACTGCCCGGCGCCCACGATGTGACCGGCGGGGAGGGCTGACCGGCTGCTTCCGTCTCGGTGCCCTCGATGGCCGCCAGGGCACCCGATGCCGGCGCACGCCAGCGTGGTCGAACTGCCCGGGGTTCCCCCCGACACGACCGCCTGGATTGACAGTGATCACGACCTTTCTCCGGCTCCGGTCGGCTGATAGGCGTGCATCCGCGTCCTGTTCCGGTTTACGCGGCCCTAGGCACGCGCTGATGTACTAAAACCCGCAGGTCTGGCCCGGTTCCCAGGCGGGCCTCCTGGCCGGCATCTGGCCCGTGGCCGTCGACGGATCCCTGGGCGGCTTGATTAGCTGCGGGTGAGGGCGGACCGCGCAGCGCCTACGCCAGCGCGACGGCGACCAGCCCGCCGGCCAGCGGCCCGGCCAGGTAGATCCAGGTGCTGTGCAGGTCGCCGCTGACCAGGGCGGGCCCGAGGCTGCGGGCGGGGTTCATGGACGCGCCGCTGACCGGGCTGGCCCACAGCCCCGCCAGGGCGACGTAGCCGCCGACCGCGATCGCCGCGTTATGGCCCACGTTACGGGCGCCGGATGCGGTCCCGAGGATCACGGTTACCAGGCCGAAGGTCAGCACGATCTCCATGACCAGGGCGGTCCCGGCCCCGATCTCTCGTCCCGGGGCCGTCCCGCCCAGGCCGCCGGCGTCGCCGAACAGGGATCGCAGCAGCCCGGCCGCGAGCACTGCCCCGCTGACCTGCGCCAGGAGGTAGCCGGGAACCCGCCGCCAGGGGAAATGGCCGCGTGCGGCGAACCCCACCGTGACCGCCGGGTTCAGGTGCGCGCCGGAGGTCTCCCCGATGGTGTAGATCAGGGCGAGCACCATGATCCCGGGCGCGGTCACGGCCGCGGCCCGGCCGACCTGGCCATGGCTTACCTCGTTCACCACCCCGGCGCCGGCGGCGACCAGCACGAGGAAGAACGTTCCGCCGCCCTCAGCCAGCAGCCACCGCCACTCCAGCCGGTTGTCGGCGAAGGCCGCCGCTACCGGGGGCGCGCGGCGGGCCACCTGGCCGTATCCCGCCGTTCATGGGCGCCTCCCCGGTCATCTGGCCGCCCGCTCACCTTCGCCGCCGCGGTAGCCGGGCGGACAGGGGCGAACGGCCCTGCCGTTCAGGTCCAAGGACACGCTGACCAGCAATGGCAGGCCGTCGGTCATGGATGGACAGGCCGAATGGCCCTCCCGCCGGCGGCGCTTGGCGGCTGTGATGGCAGTTAGGCGTGTTCCCGCCGTGGCATGCTGCGACATGATGAACCGCGCCGGGAGCACCTGGCACTGGGTGTGCTGACTGGTCCTGTGCGTGCCGAGAACCTCGTCCACAGCTCTGACCAGCAGGGTTGCTCTCCGTGCCGTCCGGCCGTGATGATCATCGGTCATGTGCCTGCGGTTCATGTTCCTCCTGACCACGCGGCTGGCTGTGTGGCTGCGGCTCGCCCGGCGTGAGGAGACATGGAAGACCGCAGAGATCTTGATCCTGCGCCATCAGCTCGCCGTCCTGCAGCGGCAGCAGCCGCGCCGCCCGGAGCTGAACTGGGCGGACCGGGCACTCCTGGCGACCCTGCTCAGCGTGATACCGAAAGCCCGCGGCCATGGGCTGCATCTGCTGGTTACCCCGGTTATCTGGGGCCGGAGAGCTGGATCTTGACGTCGCCGCAGGTCAGCCCGTCGCGGACGCGTCTGTCAAAGAAGCAGCGACGAGGGGCCGCAGGGCCTGCGGCGCCGTGTACGAGCGCACGCCCGCTCAGAGAGTGTTGCGTAAGTAGTTAGATGCGCTTGGTGATGTCAGAGTGTCACCTGA
>OCTA010000947.1_pt1 | contig 27038 bp, 21 predicted proteins | sample 1538991 | NCBI WGS metagenome assembly OCTA01 (sample SAMEA3539302, study PRJEB22396) | soil metagenome | biome: tundra; feature: field; material: soil | place: USA | collected 2010-05 | depth 0.15 m | reverse complement strand
TCGATCAAGCCGACAACCCTCCGTTAAATGGAACGGTTATTTTGGCACAGCGACTTCCGTCGGCAATGTCCTGCACATTGAACAAGATAGTCGGGCCGACAATGCATCAAATGAACTAGCGGCCATCGGCGACCGCCACATAGATACCCAAGCCGATCATCCCAGCGCCCGACGCGGCGCGTTGGTTCCTGCGTAGTTGCCTGTCCCGTCTCAGTCGTTGCGCAAGTGCGCTTGCAAACACAACGACAAGCAGATCGGCGGTGGTGTTCAAGGCGACGGAAATACTGCCGAGCAGCATGAACTGCAAGGGCGTGTTTCCTTTCTCGGCGACCACAAACTGCGGAATGAACGAGAGGAAGAAGAGTGCTGTTTTAGGGTTAAGAACCTCCGTTGTGACCCCCTGCAGCAAGGGCCGCGAGGAACGGGGCAATTCCAAAGCGTCATTCGCATCAACATTACGCGTTCGTATCATGGTGATTCCGAGATAGATCAAGTACGCCGCACCGGCATACCTGACAATCTGGAATGCTGTCGCGGAGGTCGCCAAAATCGCCGACAATCCGAGCGCCGCCGCCAGGACGTGAACCAATCCGCCCGCGAACGTTCCCAGTGACGACAGCGTTCCTTCCCGCCTGCCGCCATTCAGGGTGCGACCGAGTACGTAAAACATGCCGGGTCCGGGTGTTAACGCAAGAAGTAGGGCGGCAGCGATAAATAGAGCAAAGCGAGTTCCGTCAAGCATGGCGTGTGTTCCGTTCTTATTATCATCGGGGCATCCACGCCCGGAGTAGGGGAAGTGCCGCGAACCCAAGTTACGATTCTGGAATGGACCCGGCACGGTATCGCAGTCTGAGATTCGACCCGCTAAAAGAAGAAGATCTTCCGGTCCTGTACTCGTGGTTGCAGGCGCCTCATGTCCGCGAGTTCTACCACAAGAAGTCTGTCCCTAAATGGGAAGAGATGCGCGCCGAGTACCTTCGACGCCTAAATCCCGACTGGCCCACGAAGTGTTTCCTGACCTGTGCCGGAATGATCCCGATGGGATACATCCAGGCATACAGGGTCGCGGACTACCCCGAATACGCCGCCATGATCGGTGAGGACAAAGGGATCAGTCTCGATCTCTTTATTGGCGATGCACGGTTTGTGGGAAACGGCTGGGGCCGCCTCATCTTGCTGAAGTTCCTCAACGAGGTTGCCTTCCCGCTATTTGACACGGAACAGATCTGTTGGATTTATCACGACACGCTGAATGGGCGCGCCCTTAGCGCTTCCAGGGCGGTTGGCTTCAGACACGTTCGGGACTTCACCGAGGAAGGTGATTTGAAGGAACTTCTAGCTCTGCACAGAGAAGAGGCTTCGGCCCGCGGCCTCGGAGTTGTGAGTGGATGACACGCTATCTTCACTGTCGCTCCAAAACTTCCGTTGCGGATTCAGGCGCACCGGCAATGGGCGTAAACCGCCAGTCCGCCGCTATCTTTTTCCCGTCAGGAGAAATGCCCATCCTTCGGACAAACTCGCCGTCCTCATACCGGAACGTTTCGATCAGCGTGTTGCCCTTCCATCTTCCAGACACTGTTCCGGTCGGGCCTGACGTCGGTTTGTACTCGCGGCCATGCGTGTTCAACTAAAAACTGACACGGCGGCGGGCACCGCTCGGAGCCGTGATGTCTTCGCGCACGTCGAGCCGGTCGCCCGACTGTTTGATTTGCATCTTGAAATCGGCGGTAATACACAAGCGGGCTGTCCTTGCCACGCTTGATTCGGGGATGTTCAGCTGCCACAACCCGCTAAAGTCAGGCCTCGAAGACTGCGCGAATAAGAATCCGCAGGCTTGAGCCCCAAGCGCAACGACGAAAAACCGCCGGTCCATCGCAGTCAATGTTACCAACCGGCGATCGGACGCAACTGCGAATCACTGGCTCTTGCTATCGCCATCCTGATCCTGAAGCGTGCCGAGAACGACTTCGACGTGATCGCAGTCGTAAGCGTCTCGCTCCTTGCGATATCCCTCTTGGTTGCCTTTGAGACGTCCATGTAGATACTGCTCGACCACGATACCGCAATTAAAAGCGTTCCGCATCCCTAGCGCCATTTCATGGTATGTAACCTTCGGACTTTTGTCTTTACTGCTTACGGTTGCGGCGCACGCTAGGACGGCAACTGCAAACATGGCCAATTTGCTCATGTCTGCCATCGTCTCAAAGCGCGAGGGACGGATTCAAGCCCTCCAACTCACAGCTCCCGAGGCTCCCGCGGTGAACAAGACAACCATCCAAGGCGCCAGCCGCCATTTCACTAGCAGCAAGAATGCCGCCAGTGCAATCGCCAGATCCGACGGCTTCCTAACGGTGCTTGTCCAGACGGGCGAATAAAGAGCCGCACCGAGCACTCCCACCACACTGGCGTTCACGCCTGTGAGCAGCGAGCGCACCAGGCGCTTGTCCCGTATGCTCGCCCAGAACGGCAGGATTCCAGCTATCAACAGCAATCCCGGCAGGAAGATCGCAGCCAGCGCGATAGACGCGCCCGCGGCTCCACTCACCGGCCCTTTCAAGAGCGCGCCCAGATAGGCTGAAAAAGTAAACAGCGGCCCGGGAATCGCCTGCGCCGCTCCATAGCCGGCAAGGAAGGCCTGTTCGCCGATCCAGCCCTTTGCAACCGTTGCCGATTCCAGCAACGGCAAGACGACATGACCGCCTCCGAATACCAGTGCGCCACTGCGATAGAACGCGTCGAACACCGCCCAGCCACTCCCGGCCGCGAGCAAGGGAGCGATGAACAGCAAAGTCGCAAACAACGCAAGCGAGATAAGTCCAGACCTTTTCGAATTACCCGCGACAAATGGATGAGACTCTGCCTCGATCGCAGCCTGCCCAAAGAAGAGGACGCCGCACAAACCACCGGCCGCAATTGCCGCCACCGTTCCAATCGCGGGAGGCAGCAAGAGCGCCACCACGGCCCCAAGCACTGCGATGCTCGCCCGGGTGCGGTCCGCGGCAAGTCTCTGTTGCATGGAAAGAACCGCCTGCGCGATAACCGCCACCGCCACCAGTTGCAAACCGTGAATGAGTCCGGCCGCTTTTTCGGAGGCCGCCGCTCCATTCGCGAAGGCGAACGCAAACATGAGCACAGCCGAGGGCAAAGTGAATCCAATCCACGCCGCAAGGGCTCCCAGCCAGCCGCCTTTTAACATGCCGATGCTGAACCCTACCTGGCTGCTGGCGGGTCCTGGCAGCGTCTGCGCGACGGCCACAATCTCCGCAAACGTAGCTTCACCGATCCAGCGGCGCCGCGTCACAAATTCCTCGCGAAAGTAGCCCAGGTGCGCCACCGGTCCGCCGAACGAAATGCACCCCAGCCGGAGGAAGGCCGCAAGTATTAGCCGCGCCGGAATGCGTTCAAAAAGGGGCAATGTCAGAGCACTCGTTCGACGGCCAACTCAGTCACATCGGCAACCAGAATGTCCGGCCCGCAAGCCTTCAGTTCCGCATAGGGCATCAATCCGGTGGCCACCGCAATTGCCTGAAATCCGTTCGCTTTCGCCGCCTGCACATCGTTCAGGTGATCGCCGATCAACGACACCCGTCCGCCGCGAGCCACTAGCCGTTCGCGCCGCGCCCGGTTAGCCGCTATCCGCGCCAGCCGCGCCCGCGTTCCGCCATCTTCGGCAAACGCCCCAACCGAAAAATGCGCTCGCAGGCCCGCCAGTTCCAGCTTCTTCCAACCGATTTGAGTCAGGTTGCCCGTCACCACGCCCAGCACCGCGTCGCGCTCATTTAGCGCGTTAAGAAACTGCGTCATGCCGCGGCAGATCCGATCCCGCAAATCATCCGCGCAGTTTTCAAGATAAGCAGTCTGACATTCAGCTACAATTCGCGTCATCGCCAATCGGATACGCCGCCCGCTGAAGCCTTGCGCGCACAGCATCCCCGCGATCAGATCGCGATCGAGCATGCCGGAAGTTTCCACGCCTTCGAGCGTCGTCGCAACTCCCGTCACGCGCCTGATGCCCTCTGCCAGCGCATCCCTATGATGCGGCCCGGCTCCGCGCAAGAGCGTGCCGTCGATATCAAACAGAACCAGGCTCTTCGAACGGCTCACCGTAGTTTCGGAAGCAGGGCGCTCAAAAGTCTAAGGAACGTGCCCGACACCCGTCGTCCAATTTCGAGAACCTCTTCGTGATCCAACTTCTTTCCGCTCAAACCCGCCGCCACGTTCGTCACGCAGGAAATGCCGGCGACCTCCATCCCCAGGTGATTCGCCGCAATCGCTTCCGCCACCGTGGACATGCCCACCAGGTCGGCCCCAATCGCTTTCAGGAAGCGGATCTCGGCAGGCGTCTCGTAGCTTGGGCCCAACACGCCCGCATACACGCCTTCCCGCAAATCGATTCCATGCTCGACCGCCGCTGCGTGCGCCAGCTCCCGCAGCCTCGGCGAATAGGCTTCCGTCATGTCCGGAAACCTGGGCCCCTGCGCCGGATCGTTCGGACCAACCAGCGGGTTGGCTCCCTGCAGATTGATATGGTCCGAGATCAGCACCAGCGCGCCTTCCGCGTAATCGAGGTTGATGCCTCCCGCCGCGTTCGTCAATAGCAAGCGCTTCACGCCGAACTCATGGAACAGCCGAATTCCGCTGACCACCTCACGCGCCGCATAGCCTTCATAGAGATGAAAGCGCCCCGCCATGACCGCTACGTCCACCGTGCCCTTGCCGTTCGCTCCCAGGGTTCCGATGACCAATTGACCCGCATGACCGGCCGCGGTCGCAGCCGGAAGACCGGGGATTTCGCGGTACGGTATGCGCACGGGATGAATCAGCGAATCGGCGAAAGCCCCCAGTCCGCTCCCCAGTACGATTCCAATCTCGGGCCTAAGCGACGTTCTCGATTGAACCAACCGCGCCGATTCACGCATGGTCTGAGTCTACCCCGATGGCCCACCGCGAGCCTCTGCCTCCACTTCCCGCAGAAGGCATTCGTCGAAAGTCTCCACTTGTCAAACTAGGAAAGATAGGGTACACTCTACTCCTAGATAGACTGGGAGGAAAAACATGGCAAAAACGGCAGACCTGCTTCCGGGTACGCTCGACATGCTCATTCTTAAAGCGGTGTCGTTGAAACCGCTGCATGGATACGGCGTGTTGCTGCGCATCCGTCAGATTTCGGGCGACGCGCTCGAGATTCCGCAAGGGTCCCTGTATCCAGCGCTCTATCGGTTGGAACACCAGGATCTGATCACCGCCGAATGGGGCCAGAGCGAGAATAACCGCCGCGCGAAGTTCTACCAGTTAACCGCTGCCGGACGGCGGCGCCTGCGTGAAGAAACGGCTGGCTGGAACCGCCTGGCCGCCGCAATTGCCTCGGCTTTAAACACGACTTCGGAGGAGGTGTGACGTGCTGAGGCGCATTCGTTCCCTATTCCATGTGCTCACGTCACGGCGTGATTTTGAAGAGGGTATGTCGGAGGAACTGCGGTTTCACATCGATCAGTACACCGACGACCTGGTGTGCTCCGGCGTACCGGCGGCGGAAGCGGCACGGCGCGCGCGCATCGAGTTCGGCGGTCTTAACAGTGTCAAGGAAGATTGCAGAGAGGCGCGCGGGCTTCATCCGATCGATGAGCTGGGGAGGGAACTGCGTTATGCGCTGCGGCTGCTGCGCAAGAGGCCCGGTTTTACGGCGACCGCGCTGCTGACACTCGCCCTCTGTCTTGGCGCTAATCTAACGATCTTCGCGGTGATCGACTCAATCCTGCTCCGTCCGCTGCCGTTTCCCGACGCGCGCCGGCTTGTCACCCTGTTCAATACCTATCCGAAAGCTGGAGTGGAGCGCGATGGTTCCTCGCTGACCAATTACTATGAGCGCCGCAGCCGCATTCCCGCCTTCAGTTCGCTCTCCATTTACCGTTACGGCACGGCCATCGTCGGCGAGTCCGGCTCAACGGAACGGGAACACATCACGCAAGTCTCTCCGGATTTTTTCGCAACCCTGGCGCTCCGCCCGGCCATCGGACGCACTTTCGCGGAAGAAGAAACCACGCACCAGACGGACAACGTGGTCATTCTTACGAACGAATACTGGAGACAACACTTCAATGCCGATCCCCACACGCTGAGCAAAGAAATTCGAGTGGATGGTATTCCGAAGACGGTTGTCGGCGTGTTGCCGCCCGATTTTCGCTTCCTTTCCTCCGATTCCCGGCTGTACTTTCCGCTTGCCTCGCGCCCTGAGGATCGAACGCCCTTGCAGCGGCATTCCGGAGGGAACGTCATTCAAATGGTTGCCCGGCTCGCGCCCGCCGCGACTCTCGCGCAAGCCCAGTCGCAGATCGACGCCCAGAATGCCGTATTGGAGAGAGACGACCCGCAAGCCAAAATGATGGCCGATGCCGGTTTTCGCTCGCTCGTGGCGCCGCTTCATGCCGACCAAGTGGCGTCGATTCGTCCCACCTTGCTGCTGCTGCAAGCGGGCGTGCTTCTCCTGCTTCTGATCGGCTCGGTCAACCTGGTGAACCTGCTCTTCATCCGCGCCAGCGGTCGCGTCAAAGAAATGTCTATCAGGCAGGCACTGGGCGCCGGCAGGCGCTACATAGTGAGCGAGGTGCTGGTCGAGAATACGGTCCTTACCTCGGCGGGAGGACTGCTGGCGCTGGCAGTCGGCGCTGGGGGAATTCGGCTCTTAGTGCTGTTGGGCGCCGACCGATTGCCCTTAGGGGAGCGGATCGGCTTCGACGCGCGATTGGCATTCGCCGCGCTGGCAGCCGCCATCCTGGTGAGCATTGCGCTCTCCGTGCCTATCGCATGGTTCAATCTCCGAAACAATCCCGGCATCGGGCTGCAAGCTGAGACTCGCGGCGGAACCGTCGGCCGCGCCGCGCAAAACCTGCGCCATGGCTTCGTCGTGGCGCAGATCGCTTTGGCATTCGTGCTGTTGGCCGGGGCTGGCATGCTCGGGCTCAGTCTCAAACGAGTGACGGAGATTTTCCCGGGCTTCCGGGCAGATCATGTTCTCACCGGCCAAATCTCGCTTCCCTGGAAAAATTATCCAGACAGCGCCGCCCGCCTGGCGTTTATCGAGAGGCTGATGGATAACGTCGGTCATCAACCGGGAGTGCTGGCGGCTGGCGTGGTCAACAACGTGCCGCTCAGCGGCTACAGCGGCAAAAGCGCCGCTACTGTGAATGGACACATTCTCCGGCCTGGCGAATCGCTGCGCGGGCACTACTCGTATGGCGTTGGCGGCGACTACTTTCGAGCCATGGGCTTCTCGTTGTTGGCGGGTAGATTTATCGAGGATTCGGACTCGCGGCGGGCGGCGCGAGTTTGCGTGATCGATCAGGACTTTGCGCGCTATTACTGGCCCAACGAGAGCCCGCTCGGCCATCGGCTATACCAGGGTTCCAGTGCGGGTCCAGATGCCGAGGCATTCACCGTTGTCGGCGTGGTCGGGAGCGTTAAACAGGCCGGGCTCGCCGACGAGACAGCCCAGGGGGCGATTTACTATCCCTATGTCTGGCGCACCGACAACAACATCTTCCTGGCCGCGCGCGCCAGCGTGCCGCCCGAGTCGCTTGGCTTGACGGTGCAAAAGGCAGTTCGGCAAATCGACGCCAGTCTGCCGGTGAACGACCTAAGGACGATGGAGACGCGCCTGTCCGATAGCCTGCTCGCTCGCCGTTCACCGGCACTACTCGCCGCCATCTTCTCTGGAATAGCCCTGCTGCTCACTGCCGTTGGCACTTATGGCGTGTTGAGCTATGCCGTGACGCAGCGTCAGCGCGAAATCGGAGTCCGCATTGCCTTGGGAGCGCGACCGGGCCAGATTCGCGGGCAGTTCTTCTGGCTCGCGTTGCGACTGCTCGGCGGCGGCACACTGTTAGGCATCGCCGGCGCTTGGCTTACCGGGCGGGCCATGCAAACGGTGCTCTTCCACGTGCCCGCTCTTGCGTGGAGCACTCTCGCCAGCGCCGCCTCGCTCATGATCGTGGTGTGTCTTGCGGCTTGTTTGCTGCCCGCCCAGCGGGCTGCCCGGATCTCGCCGTTGCAGGCCCTCGCCGAACAGTAGTGAATCGGTTTGGCAGCTGAACCATCCGCCGCGCGACTCCACCATAGGCTCGGAATCATTTAGGAAGATTTGCGAGACCTGCCCAGTGCTGAGCCGGCGTAATCGTTATGGACGATCGCTCGTCAATGCGGTCTGACGGTTGAACTTCGAAAACCATATGGTCAGAACACTTCTGATTTCCGCCGGACTGCTGAGCCGCTTCCTTCCGCCCGCCATCTTCGCTCAGCAGCCCGCCTTCCCCGCATTCTCCTGACCCAGCCCAGCGATGAGAACAAGCTGGTTCGGCTGAGTGGAAACACCCGCCCGTAAGCAATCCGCGCCGCTTCGAAAACCGTAAGTATCGGGGCGGCCCCATCAATGACCTGGTGGCAGCCAGTCCTGATTCGGCAGCGACAGTACTTACCGCCTTGCTTGGCGTGCCTGCTCGATACTATACTTAATCGATCAGGTTTATCGCCATCATGCGCCCATCCATTTTTGCCGTCTTCGCCGTCGGAAGTTTCCTCCTTCAGAGTTGCTCCAGTCCGTCCGCGAAAGAGGCCTCGCCCTCCGCAAGCCCGGTGCATTTGCTGAATGTATCCTACGATCCAACTCGCGAACTCTACCAGGAATTCAACCAATCCTTCGCCGCCAATTGGAAAGGAAAGACCGGACAGACTGTCGAAATCGAACAGTCCCACGGCGGATCTGGCAAGCAGGCCCGTTCGGTAATCGATGGTTTGCAGGCCGATGTCGTCACCCTCGCCCTTGCCTACGACATTGACGCCATCGCCGAGAAGGCCAAGACGATCAATCCAGGCTGGCAGAAGCGCTTGCCGGACAACAGCACGCCCTATACCTCGACCATCGTTTTCCTGGTGCGAAAGGGCAATCCAAAAGGCATCCGCGACTGGCCGGATATCGTGCGGAAGGGCGTTACAGTCATCACTCCGAACCCGAAAACCTCGGGCGGCGCGCGCTGGAACTACCTGTCGGCTTGGGGTTATGCCTGGAATGCGGGAGGCCACGACGAAAAGAAAGCGCGGGGCTTCATCGCGGCGCTCTACAAGAACGTTCCGGTCCTCGATTCCGGAGCGCGTGGCGCAACAACCACTTTTGTCCAACGGGGCCTTGGCGACGTCCTGCTTTCCTGGGAGAACGAAGCCTACCTTTCGCTGAAGGAGTTTGGCGCCGACAAGTTTGAGATCGTGAATCCATCCAGCAGCATACTCGCCGAGCCTCCGGTGGCCGTCGTGGATGCGAATGTCGATCGCCACGGAACGCGCAAGGTTGCCGAGGCGTACCTCGAATACCTGTACACGGACGCCGGTCAAGAGGTTGCCGCCCGAAACTTCTACCGGCCCCGCTCAGCGGCAATGCTGGCGAAGTACCGGAAGTACTTCCCAGATATCAAGCTGTTCACGATTGAACAGGTTGCCGGTACCTGGAAAGAGACTCAGCAGAAACACTTCGCCGACCACGGCGTCTTCGACCAACTCTACAACCCGCGGAGTTGAGGAATGCGAAAGCGGCAGCATACTGTTATACCGGGGTTCGGCCTCACGCTGGGGTATTCGCTTTCTTATCTCAGCCTGATCGTTCTGATTCCGCTTGCGGCACTGGTGGCGCGCGGCGCCGGCCAGCCGTGGGCTGACTTCAGCGCAGCGGTTTTCGACCCACGCACCCTGGCCGCCTGGCGTCTGACATTCGGAACCGCGCTGGCCGCTTCCATCGTCAACGCCATCTTCGGGCTTATCGTGGCGTGGACGCTTGTCCGCTACGACTTTCCCGGCCGCCGTCTGCTGGATGCCCTGATCGACCTGCCATTCGCGCTGCCCACCGCGGTTTCGGGCATCGCGCTCACAGCCATCTACGCGTCAAACGGATGGGTTGGCCATTGGCTCGAGCCGTTTGGAATCAAGGCCGCTTTCTCGCCGCTCGGCATTGTCATTGCGCTGGCGTTTATCGGACTGCCCTTCATTGTCCGAACCGTGCAGCCCACCATCGAAGATCTCGATCCCGCAGTTGAAGAGGCCTCGGCGCTGCTCGGCGCATCCAGATTGACTACTCTGTGGCGCGTGATCCTGCCCACCTTGCGTCCGGCTTTAGTCGCTGGTTTCATGACCGCTTTCGCCCGCTGCCTTGGCGAATATGGCTCCGTCATTTTCATCTCGGGCAACATGCCGATGAAGACCGAAATCGCCTCGCTGCTGATCGTGACGAAGCTCGAACAGTTCGATTACGCGGGCGCTTCCGCCATCGCGCTGCTGATGCTGGTGAGTTCTTTCGTTCTCCTCTTTATGGTCAACTTTGGCCAGTGGTGGTCTACGCGCGCGCAAGAACGGAGGGCTTGAGGAACCATGCCGACACACAAAGCGGGGAGCACTGAACCAGCCTGGGCGCGCCGGACGCTCATCGCGATTTCCGTGGCCTTCCTTGGCTTGCTGATCCTGCTGCCCGTTGCCGCCGTCTTTACTGAAGCGCTGCGCAAAGGGTTGTCTTTCTACCTCAAGAGCATCGGCGATCCGCTGGCCCTATCGGCGCTCCGCCTCACGCTGCTCACAGCGGCCGTAACTCTCGCTGCAAACCTGGTGTTCGGACTCGCCGCGTCATGGCTGATCGCGAAGTTCAGCTTCCCCGGACGCAGCTTACTGCTATCCCTCATCGACCTTCCCTTCGCCGTTTCCCCGGTCGTCTCCGGACTCATCTTTATCCTGCTCTTCGGCGCGCGCGGCTGGTTCGGGGCTGCCCTAGCCGAACGCGGCATTCAGATTGTTTTTGCGACGCCCGGCGTCATCCTGGCGACCATCTTCGTCACCTTTCCGTTCATCGCCCGCGAGTTGATTCCGCTAATGCAGGAACAAGGCACCGAGGAAGAGGAAGCAGCGATCTTGCTGGGCGCCAACGGCTGGCAAACGTTCTTGCGCGTGACGCTGCCGAACATCAGGTGGGCGCTGGTCTACGGCGTGGTGCTGGCTAACGCGCGCGCCATGGGCGAATTCGGCGCGGTGTCGGTGGTCTCAGGCCATATTCGCGGACGCACCAATACGCTTCCCTTGCATGTCGAGATTCTTTACAACGAGTACAATTTCGCCGCCGCCTTCGCGGTTGCAAGCCTGCTCGCGCTGCTGGCGCTGGTCACCCTGGCCACAAAAACCGCCCTCGAGTGGCGAATCCGGGCGGAACAAACCCCGCTCTCCGAGGAATGATACCCATGGCCATTGAAGCCCGCCACGTCAGCAAGACGTTTGCAAAGTATGCCGCCTTGCGCGACGTCAGCCTGCATGTCGATGACGGCGAACTGATCGCGCTGCTCGGTCCATCCGGTTCCGGAAAAACCACCCTTCTCCGCATCATCGCCGGTCTCGATATTCCGGATACCAACGATAAAACCGCGGTGATGGTGGACGGCGACGACATCTCACGCCAGCCCCTTAGCCAGCGTCGGGTCGGCTTTGTCTTCCAGCACTACGCCTTGTTCCGGCACCTGACGGTCTTTGAAAATATTGCCTTCGGACTGCGCGTGCGGCCGCGCAAATCGCGTCTTGCCGAACCGCTGCTTCGGCAGCGGGTCAACGAACTTCTTGAACTGATTCAACTCACGCGCTGGTCCTCGCATTACCCAACGCAGCTTTCCGGCGGCCAGAGACAGCGGGTGGCTTTGGCCCGCGCTCTCGCCATCGAGCCCAGTGTTTTGCTGCTCGACGAGCCATTCGGCGCTCTCGACGCGAAGGTCCGGCAAGAGCTGCGCCGCTGGCTGCGCACCCTGCATCAGCGCATTCCAGTGACCAGTGTTCTCGTGACGCACGATCAGGAGGAGGCGCTTGAAGTCGCCGATCGCATCGTAATCATGAACAATGGGCGGATCGAGCAGGTGGGCTCCCCCGACGAGGTCTTCCACCAGCCGGCGTCGGAGTTCGTACTCACTTTCCTCGGCAATGTAAACCTGTTCCATGGGCGCACGGAATCGAACGGCGTTGGCAAGGTTTTCGTACGCCCGCACGAACTTGATATAGAACGGCACAACGGCGATCCCACAGCGGTGCCGGCCCGTATCAGCAGGATTCAATCCGCCGGTTCCACCGTTAAAGTCGAACTGATCGACGGGCGTGGCGAGCCCATCATCGTTGAACTCACCCACGAACGCCACCAGCAGTTGGGGATTCGTTCCGAGGAACAGGTTTACGTCCGGATGAAAAAATCGCTTGCGCCAATGTACACTAACTAGATAGACTTTACTGTATTATGAAAATCAGGGGCATTCTGACACTCGCCGCAGCGCTCTCCTTATGGGCCCTGCCCGCCGCCGCACAGGACGATGTAACCACCAGGAATGGTTCTAGCGGCTATAACGGCGCTTGGGTTACCGGACCGGCATCGAATCCACTGAGCTTCCTCAACGGCACCGCCTATCGAACGTTCGCATCCCAATCGCCTTACCTGCTTCCCGATTTCCGTCCCGCCAGTCTGCTCAACGAACAACTCCCATCCTGGATCAGCCTTGGCGTGGAAGAGCGGATGCGCTACGAGGGCTATCACAACAGCGGCTTCAAACTGAACAATAACGATTCCTACTTGCTGAACCGGTTCCGGTTTCAGATGAACCTGCAGTTCACGCCCTGGTTCAAGGTGGTATCGCAGGTGCAGGACGCGCGGCCGTTTCTGCAGAAGCCTCCGTACGGTCCGCCTAACGAAGTCCGCTGGGATCTGAAACTCGCCTACGCCGAGTTCGGCGATCCTGAAAAAAGTTGGATCAGTTTGCGCGTGGGCCGGCAGTTAATCAATTACAACAACACCATCATTGCTAATTCCGAGTGGCGCAATCAGGGCCGCTCCTATGACGCTGCCGTCGCCAACCTGCATTACGAGCGCTTCCGGCTGGGCATCTTCGCCGCTTCGGTGGTGAACCCGCTCATCTCCGGAATCAGCCACCATGCGGAAGGCAACAACATTTACGGGCTGTACGGCGGCATCGACAAGCTGTTGCCGAATTCCACTTTCGAGCCTTTCGTCCTCTGGCGTGTTCAGCCGAGCGTGGCCGTTGAAACCAGCGCGAAGTTAAAAACCGGCAGGCAGGACGAAAAGGCGTACGGCTTCCGCTTCAAGGGCGTCGCGGATCAATCGCTCGATTATACGTATGAAGCGATTCTCGAACGGGGCTCGGATGGCTCTAACGGCATCCATGCCTGGGGCCAAACGTTTGGAGCCGGCTATCGCTTCAACGGCCTTTACCTGCATCCGCGCATCTTCTCGCAATACGATTACGCTTCGGGAGACAAGAATCCGAACGACGGCGACCACGGCACGTTTGACACGATGTACCCCACCGCCCACGACCGTTTTGGCGTCAGCGATCAGTTCGGATGGCAGAACATCGAGGCAGGCCGAGCGGGATTCACCGTGGAGCCGCGCCGCCGCTGGACCGTTACCGCGCAATATCTCGACTTCTGGCTGGCAAGCGCCACCGATTCGCTTTACAACACCTCCGGCGGATCGATTGTGCGCGATGCGAGGGGCAAGTCGGGCACGCATATCGGCGAAGAGTTTGACGTCTACACCTGGTTCGAGTTGAATCGGCACGTAAACTTCGGAACTGGCGTGGCGCACCTTCTGCCCGGAAGCTTCCTGGCCGCGACCACCAAGGGTCCCAGCTATAACTATCCTTACTTTGCAATCAATTTCAAGGACGACGGCAAAAGCCAGCGGCAATAGCGCGTTGCCGCCGCGCCCGTTCCTTTCCTAACCCGCGGTAATAGACTATTTGGTTACAAACCGGAGAACAAATGCCGACGCATCTTGCCATCCGGTTGCCGATGACTTAATCTGCCATTTCAGGAAGGGAACGGAAAAATGGAAGCCAACGCCGCTGCCGCTAAGCACGAACACACCAGAACCGGACTGGACGTCGAACATCTAAAACGCGCCTTCGTGGATAGTTTGATCTACGACCAGGGACGCTATCCGGAACGGGCCACCGGCCTTGATTATTACCTGGCGATCGCTTCGGCGATTCGCGACCGGCTTGTCCAGCGCTGGGTCAACACCATCAAGATGTATAGCCACGATGACGTGCGCGTGGTCTGCTATCTCTCGGCGGAGTTTCTGCTGGGCCCTCACCTTGGCAACAACCTGCTCAACCTCGGGATCGAGCGTCAGGTCAAGCAGGCCATGGAGGAACTGGGCCTGAAGGTTCAGGCGATTTTCGACGAAGAGGCGGAACCCGGACTTGGCAACGGCGGTTTGGGCCGGCTGGCGGCTTGCTACATGGACTCGCTTGCGACTCTGCAGATTCCTGCCATCGGCTTTGGCATCCGCTATGAATACGGCATATTCGATCAGGCGATCCGCGACGGCTGGCAGGTTGAGAACACCGACAATTGGCTGCAATGGGGCAATCCGTGGGAGATTGCCCGGACCGAAGGCGCCATGAACATCAGCTTTGGCGGACACACGGAGCCTTATGTGGATAGCGCGGGAGCCTACCGGGTCCGCTGGATTCCAGGCTATGTCGTGCGAGCCGTTCCCTACGACACTCCGATCGCCGGATACAGGACGGATACCGTTAACACCTTGCGCCTCTGGAAGGCGGAGGCGGTGGAATCGTTCAACTTTAACGCATTTAATGTCGGCGACTATGTGGGTTCGGTCCGCGACAAGATGCAATCGGAGAACATTTCGAAGATCCTCTATCCGAACGACGAAGACATCAAAGGCAAGGAACTGCGTCTCGAGCAGCAATACTTTTTCGTGTCGGCGTCGCTGCAGACTCTGGTCGCCATCCATCTTCGGAACAAGCGGCCGCTCGACCAATTCCACAAAAAATGGGCGCTCCAGATGAACGATACGCATCCCTCTCTCAGCGTGGCGGAGTTGATGCGTTTGCTGGTGGACGAACACGGTCTGCCTTGGGAAGCGGCATGGGAGATCACCCGGAACTCGCTGGGCTACACGAATCACACCCTGCTTCCGGAAGCCCTTGAAAAATGGCCCCTCGCCCTGTTCCAAAGCCTGCTGCCAAGACATCTGGAGATCATTTACGAGATCAACCGGCGTTTTCTCGGCGAAGTCGAAGCGCGGTTTCCGGGCGATACCGATAAGGCGCGCCGCATGTCCTTGATCGACGAGTCGGGTGAACGCTATGTCCGGATGGCGAATCTGGCTACGGTCGGCAGCCACGCGGTGAACGGAGTGGCGGCGCTGCACACTGAATTGCTGAAGCGGGATCTGCTGCGCGACTTCTACGAAATGTATCCCGAGCGTTTCAGCAACAAGACGAACGGCGTGACGCCCCGGCGCTGGCTGGCGCTGGCGAACCCGGGTCTGGCGGCGCTCATTAGCGGACGGATCGGCGAAGAGTGGATTAAGGATCTGGATCAACTGCGAAAGCTGGAGGAGTATGCCGACGACGCCGGTTTCCGTGAGGAATGGCGGGAGACGCAGCACGGGGGGAAGCGGCAGCTGGTGGATTACATTCACAAAAAGACCGGGACGATTGTCGATCCCGCTTCGATATTCGACATCATGGTGAAGCGCATTCATGAATACAAGCGGCAGCACCTGAAAGTTCTGCACATCGTCGCTCTCTTCAACCGCATAAAGAAGGATCCGAACGTTCGGATCACGCCCCGGACTTTCTTGTTCGGCGGGAAGGCCGCGCCTGGGTATCTCATGGCCAAACTGATCATCAAGCTGGTGAACTCCGTGGCGGAGGTTGTGAACGACGACGGCGATGTACGCGGCCGCTTGCGCGTGGTTTTCTTGCCCGATTACAATGTTACTTTCGGGCAGCACGTCTACCCGGCCGCCGATCTTTCCGAACAAATCTCGCTTGCCGGCAAGGAAGCTTCGGGCACGGGCAACATGAAGTTCGCGATGAACGGAGCGCTTACGATTGGCACTCTCGACGGCGCGAACATCGAGATTCGAGAAGCCGTCGGCCCTGACAACTTCTTCCTTTTCGGGCTCACCACGGAGCAGGTCTACGCGATGAAAGCTCAGGGATACGATCCCCGGCACTTCTACAATTCGAATCGTGAATTAAGAGAGGTGCTCGACGAAATTGCCTCAGGCCGGTTTTCCGGGGGCGACACGAGTCTGTTCCGGCCGCTGCTCGACTCGCTCCTTAGCTCCGACCCCTACATGCTGCTTGCCGATTTCGAATCCTATATCGAGTGCCAGGATCGGGTCGGCGCTGCCTATCTAAATCAGGACCAGTGGACCCGGATGTCAATCCTGAACACGGCGCGAACGGGCAAGTTTTCGTCCGACCGCGCGGTGCGCGAGTATTGCAACGAGATCTGGAATGCGAAGCCCGTACATGTCGGTTTAAGCGACCTATCGCCCGAGATCTAGCCCCTCGCTTAAGAATCCGGCGGGGGACGGAATGAATCCAAACTTCAATGCCAGCATACGCCCTCAGCGTCGCCTACATCGGCGGCCCGACCGCCCTGATCGAATTTAGGAATGCTGCGACCGGGTCTCGATCAGCTTGACACTCGGACAAAAATGTCCGACACTGGAAATATCACGTGAAGGGCTCTGAGCTCATTCGAAAGATCGAAAACTTAGCAAAGAAGCAGCATTTAACGGTCGAGTTCAGGCCGCGGCGCGGCAAAGGTAGTCATGGGACTTTGATTTTTGGCGGGCGTTTCGCCGTTGTCCCAGATGTGAAAAAGGAATTGAAGAAGGGGACAATGGCAGCGATTCTCAAGCAACTTGAGATTGATAAAAGCCAGTTGGAGTGATCGCCCCCCCGGTTTGCGAGGGTAGAACATGTTTTTATTTGAATACTCAGCGACGCTGGCTGCCGACGAAGACGGTGGCTTTGTGGTGACCTTTCCTGATTTTCCCGAAGCGATCGCACAGGGAGAAACCGAACAGGAAGCACTCGAACAAGCGGCGGACAGCCTGGAGGAAGCGGTGGCCAATCGCATTGTGATGAGCCTCGACTTGCCTCGGCCCAGCGCGGCGCCGGGTTCGTACGCAGTGGCAGTTCCTGGATCGACGGCCCTGAAGGCCGCTCTGTATCAGGCCATCTGCGGGCTAAGGATGAGCAAGGTGCAGGTGGCCGCCCACCTCGGCGTGGACGAGAAGGAGGTCCGGCGACTGCTGGATCCGTATCATCCCTCCAAGCTGAACCGCATAGAGGAGTTGATGAAGAGAATGGGGCGGCGGGTGGTCATCGGTCTGCAGTCTCCGCCTTCGGAAGGAAAGTCGTCACCTGTCCTCCAACCCGAGGGCACAATGGTGTGGCCGGACGCCAGAAGAACATCCAGCAGCGTTTTATCGAATGCCGACAACGCGCAAGCCTAAGAGGCTGGATCCCGTCGCGCCGGATGAGATCGCAGCATGAGCATTTTGATAGAGCAGGACAGAGATCAAGTGAACGCATCCGCCTCTTTTCACCGGCGGGTAGATCTGGACTCGCTGTGTCTTGTGAATGCGCGCATAGATCGGCAGCTCGACTGGAGCAGCCTCAAGAATCCGATTGAGGTGAATTTCGAATTCACACCGCGAGACGCGAAGATCGAGGGCTGTCGCGCCGAGATCCGGACCCACTTCCGCTTTCGCTCGATTCTTCAGAGTAGAACCCCGCCAGCAGGCCCTGCTGGTCGAGTGTACTTTTCAGGCGACCTACGACATCGATCCCGAGTACCAGCCCGAAGCCGGAACGCGGACGCTCCATCCAAGTCAGCTTGTAATGCCTCCTATTTCTTGGAGCGGCCTGTCGCGCCCGCCGCTTGATTTATCCATCCGATTCACCAGCCCGCCTAGCCCGACTCACCCATCGTCGCTTTCTGCCCCAACGCGTTTACAAGCGCTTTAATTTCATTTTCCTGCCGGCAACTGTAGCTTAATACCGGGCAGGGAACGCCTCGAATGATGTCGTAAGCATGCGTGCGCAGCCGTCCCAGGAAGTCCTGGCATTTGCCGCGTCCAATGATTACCAGATCGGCGTCCTGCTCGCGAACGGCTTCCGCTATGGCGCTGGTTATGCCTCCGGTGCTCAACTCGAACGGGAAGTTAGTCCCGGCGTCGGCTTGTAGATGAGTCAGGTGCTCCCGCGCTTGAGACACCAGGAAATCGTGCAACTCCGTGTCGAAGTATTTGTTTGGCCGCGTTTCGGCTTCGGGAACGCTGTGAACGACGATCACGTTCGCTCCGGAGCGCTGCGACCAGTCGTTCGCAAAATGCAACAGCGCGGTCGCTTCCTCGGTAAACTCAACGGCGCAGATTACTGTCCGCGAATCGGTCCGCTTCTTGTCGCGTATGTGCGAGCTTGGACAGATCCAAACCGGGCAAGTTACGTCGCTCAGGACTTTGGCCGCAATCGACCCCAACAACAGACCGCGAATGGTGCCGCAGCCGTGCGTGCCCATCACGATCAGATCTGTCTCGTTCGCGTCAGCCCACTTGACGATCTCGGGGCCGAGGTCGCCTTCCTGCAGCAAAACACGGTCCACCCGTTCTCGCGGCAGGTTGATCTGAAACTTATCGAGGTGCTGCTTCGAATCGTCGATAAAAGAGGTCCACGTATCGACATAAGTGAAGTACGCCTCCGTGGCTCCGAAGCAAGCCGCCGGAGTGTGACAAACGTGCAACAGCGTGACCCGGGAATTGAACTGATCGGCAAGCCGCTCTACCTGGTTCGTGATGGCGCGGCAATCGTCCGAAAACTCAATCGGGAATAATATCCGATCGTATTTCATAGTGAATCTCCTTCCAGTCCGCAGGCTCGCTGCCGGCGGATTTGCTGCTTACCTTTCTCCTTCAGACCACCAGCACCGGACACGGCGCGTTCCAGATAATTTCGTAAGCGTGGGTCCGCAAATGTCCCATCGGTTCGTCAAGATGACCGTGGCCTATCACCACCAGATCCGCGTCTTCAAACACCGCCGCCTGCCGGACCACTTCTCCCTCGCTGCCTTCCAGAACATCGATAGAGGCGTTGATCTCCAGCTCTTCGAGCAGTTTGCGGAGCCCCAGAATTGCCTCGCGCTTCGTTGGCTGCGCCGGTTCTCCCGGCTTGCGCGAGGACTCGGTTTCGCTGTGCGTGGGGATGCTGCTGACAACCGTGAGCTTGCCGTTAAAAAGCTGAGCGAAACTGGCTGCCGCCCGCAGCGGCACGCTACGGCAGTGCACCCGATAATCGACCGCGCAAACGACGTGGCGATAGGGATGGAACGGTTCGAGCTCCCGCACGTGGGGGGTAGTCCACGTTGGACGGGGCGTATCGTGCAAGACTTTGGCGGTCACCGAACCGATCAGGAATCGGCGCGCGGGACCGAAACCGCGCGTGGGCATCATGATCAAGTCGGCGTCGATCTCATCCGCGTACTCAACGATGGATTCCGCCACACCTCCCGATTTCACACAAGCGCCGACCGTCAAGCGGCCGAAGTGCTTTTCCTGGAATGCTCGCAATGTCTTACGAGCGGCATCCTCAGCCGCTGCCTGGTTGCCTTGCAGTTGCGCCGCGGGTCCGCTCCCGGTTTCATCGAAGTAGGACTCCGATGCCCCGTGCCAAACCGATATACAGGGAACGATGTGCAGCAGCCAGGGCTTGCCTCCGGTGGCTCGCGCGAGCCCCGCGACGTGTTCCGCGGCGGATTCACTAAACTGTGAAAAATCCGTCGGAAACAAGATTTTCTTGGTCGGAAACGACGGTAACATGCAGCCACCTCCCAGTAGGGCAGGATCGAGCCGACTGCGCTTGCACTCGCTCTCGAAGTGCTGTTCCTCAACAAAAGATAGAGCACTCGGGCTACCGTGCGCGGCAACGGACGGAAGCCGCTTTTGAATGTTGATTGTGCGACGGCGAAGAACTGCCGACCAGACTTGCGGACTACGGTTGCGTCAATAAACGCAGTGCCTTGACGCAGTTGAGCGAAGCCGCTAAATGCAGCTTTCCCTACCTGCCTGAGTACATCACTGACGTGGGGTTGTACTAACTTGGACGAACCGGTCGCCTGTCCATTGCTGCAACGGCTGACCGCTCCCTACACTGAGCACGCGGCCTGCCAGTTCCGTGTTATTAACTTCGAAACGCACTGTTCGCTGCTCCCCCGCTTTCAGGTGAAGCCGCTCAAAGCCGCGCAGCTCCTGATTGCTGCCGCCGGCTTGCGAGAGATACAGTTGCGCGACCTCATCTCCTTCGCGCGGCGACGTATTCTTGACTATCGCAGTGACTGTGGTGGTTTCCGCTCCGGGCGTCGCCAGTTTCAGCCCCGAATAAGCAAATGTGGAGTAGCTCAATCCATAGCCGAAGGGATACACCGGTGTGCCCTTGAAGTAGCGGTAGGTGCGGTTCTGCATCGAGTAATCGGTAAACGGCGGCAGATCGTCCACCGAGGCATAGAACGTTATGGGAAGGCGGCCCGCCGGATTGTTTTTGCCGGCGAGAGTATCGGCAATCGCGGTGCCCGCTTCCTGACCGCCATACCAGGCTTCGAGAATCGCCTTCGCGCCCGGCTTCAAGTCGTCCACCGCCAGCGCGCTCCCATTGATAAGGACAACAATTGCCGGCTTGCCCGTTTCGATCACAGCCTGAATCAGCTTTCGCTGCGGCTCGGGGAGACGCAGGTCGGTGCGGTCGCCGCCTTCAAATCCGGGAATCGCCAACCTCGATTCCTCACCTTCCAGGCGCGAGTTCAAGCCCACGCAGAGTATCGCCGCATCCGAATCCTTCATCAGATCCAAGGCTTCCCGCAGCGCTGCTTCCGCCGGCGGCGTCCACACCAGTTCCAGCCCCGCGCCGCGGCCATGCTTGGTGTAGTCAACCCGGATCTTATACGCCCTGCCAGTTTCTAACGTTATCGGCGAGGTTTTCGGCAGCATCTGCCCGTGCGGCTCCTGCTCATCACTGGCGGCCAGCTTCTCATCGACGTAAATGCGCCAGGCGTCCACCCGCCCACAGGAATCGCAGTCCGGACGGATAGCCCCGAGACTGTACTCGCCCGCTTGCGAAACCTTCAGATAGCCGGTCCATCTCGCCGAGAAGCCATCTGGCGGCAGCGTCTTCGAAAGCGCCGGTTCCTCCGCTTGCAAGTCGAAGCGGACGCGCGGCTCGGTGCGGGAGAGCAGCGGTTTCCCCGTGAAGTCTTCGCTCGCGAAATATTCAGCCAACAGCCCGTGCCTTTCGCCAGCGGCTTCGAGCGAAAGCGCGTTCTCCGGAACCAGCGCGGACCATCCAGCCACATAGGTGCTGCCCAAGGCAAAGCGCACCGTGGAGCGTTTGCCGAATTCACGCTCTAGGCCTTGCAGCGGCGTTACGATATGCGACGGGATGCCATTGTAATTGCCCAGCAGCGCGTCGGGATCGTCGGCGGCCGGACCAATCACCGCGATCCGCTTGGGCGCCTTCGTCAAGGGCAGCGTCCCATCATCGTTCTTGAGCAGAACAATCGCCTTCTCAGCCGCCTCCAGCGATACCTTTCGATTGGCGGCTGAGGCCACGTCCTTTTCACCCAGGCTTGAAAATGGAACCCGTTCTGGCGGATCGAACATCCCCAGCCGAAAGCGCGCCGTGAACAGCCGCCGCACCGAACGGTCGATCTCCTTCTCATCGATCAAACCCTGCTGGACCGCATCCGTCAGCGCGGCATAGGCTTTGCCGCAATCGAGATCGGTCCCCGCTTTCACCGCCATCGCCGACGCTTCGGCCAGCGACTTTGCGTAATGGTGGCCAACATAGATATCGTCCACCGCATCGCAATCGCTGACCACGTAGCCTTGAAACTTCCAGTCGGCGCGCAGCTTGTCTTTCAGAAGCATGTCGCTGGCGCAGCCCGGCACCCCGTCCACTGCGTTATAGACGCACATGATTGAATCGACATGCGCCTGCTCAACCGTCTGCCGGAATGCATAGAGATAGGTATCGTTCAGGTCCTGTTCGCTGGGATCGACATTGAACTTGTGCCGCAAAAGTTCAGGCCCGCTGTGAACGGCGAAGTGCTTGGAGGTGGCAATCGTCTTGAAGTAATGCGGATCGTCGCCTTGCATACCCTTCACGAACTGGATCGCCATTTGCGCGGTAAGGTAGGGATCTTCTCCGTAAGTCTCCTGGCCGCGTCCCCAACGCGGATCGCGGAATATGTTGATGTTCGGCGACCAGAAGGTCAAGCCGTAGTAGCGTCCGTGATTGCCGTGGGCGATGGCATCGTTATACTTAGCGCGCGCTTCGGTCGAGATGATGGTGGAGATCCGGCGCTCCAGGTCCGTATCCCAAGTCGCGCCCAAACCGATGGCCTGAGGAAAAACTGTCGCCAGACCGGCGCGCGCCACACCGTGCAAGGCTTCGTTCCACCAATCGTATGCGGGGATGCCCAGGCGCGGAATGGCGACCGCCGTGTTCTGCATTTGCGACACCTTCTCGGCGAGGGTCATCCGCGAGACAAGATCGGCAGCTCGGTCTTCAGGCGAAGCAGTGAAATCCCGATACTTGACGGCGTTCTCCTGGGCGGTGGCCAAGTGAATCGTGCTCAGCAAAAACCCGGCTGAGAGGACAAACAGGGTGCTCTTAAACTTGCCAGTTGAATTCATCTGATCCTTGAACCTACGGATTATAGTTCACAGCCCTAAGGATCAATGTCCCGATAGCGGACACCGAGGGCCACAAGTGAACGCTTGGGCATCGCAATTGACCGAAATACCGGTAGATCTTCTGGCACCCTGCTTGCACACACCATAAGGGAGAAACATCATGCGCACCCTTTACCAGGATCTGCGCTATGCCCTCCGCGTTCTTCGAGGCAGCCCAGCGTTCACAGCTGTGGCCGTGCTCACACTGGCGCTCGGTATAGCGGCGAATACGACGGTCTTCAGCTGGGTGGATACGTTGCTATTGCGACCGTTCCCCGGAGTTGCCGGCGGCTCGCGATTGGCCGCGCTCGAGACTCTATCGCCGAGTGGTGAATACTCCAATACTTCCTACCGGGACTACCGCGATTATCGTGACAGTCTGGCTTCCTTTTCCGGTGTGACTGCCTCGCTGCTGAACGCGTTTAACGTTGGGCCGCCCACCAACCCGCGGCGGATTTTTGGCGAGTACGTCTCTGGCAACTACTTTTCTGTGCTGGGCGTGCAGCCTGTTCGCGGACGCGCGTTCCTGCCGTCGGAATATGGCGAAAAGCCTGGCGCTTTTCCGGTTGCGGTGATCAGCTACCGGCTATGGCAGAGCCTTTTCCAAGGCGACCCGGGCGTGGTGGGCAGGACCATCCGCGTGAACCGCTATGAGCTGACCGTGGCCGGTATTGCGCCAGAGCAGTTTCGCGGCACGATGCCCGGCATGCTGATGGAGATATGGATTCCCGTGAGTATGTCGCCGTTGCTCAACGGCCAGGGCGACTGGCTGCTGGAGGACCGGGGTGCGCGGCAGATGTGGGTGACCGCGCGGCTGAAGAGCGGCGTGACGCTAGAGCAAGCGAACGCGGAAGTCGAAACGTTCGCGTTGCGTCTGGCGAAGGAATCGCCGCGGACCAGCGACGGCTTCCGGGCGCGGCTAATGCCCGTGTGGAAGGCACATTTGGGAGTGCAGTCGGTCCTGCTTGAGCCATTGCGGATTCTGCTGGCGGTCTGCTTCCTGCTGTTCCTGATTGTTGGCGCGAACGTAGCCAACCTGCAGTTTGCCCGAGCCACCGCGCGACGGAAAGAGTTGAGCGTGCGTATGGCCCTGGGCGCCGGCCGCTGGCGACTGCTGCGGCAGCTTCTCACCGAGAGCCTGCTGCTGGCAGGCATGGGGGCGCTGGCGGGCATTTCGCTGGCGGCTTGCCTGGGCCGCTCCCTCCTCTGGATGCAGCCACTGAGCGGGTTTCCAGTGGAATTCGACTTCCACCTAAACGCGGATATGCTCGCGTTTACCGCGCTGCTGTGCTGCGCTGGTTCTCTGCTCACCGGCCTCGCGCCCGCCCTGCATGCAGTGCGATGCAGCTTGGTGGAGGCGCTGAACGAAAGCGGCAGGAGCGGAACCTCCGGCGCCGGCCAGAACAGGTTGCGCGGGCTGCTGGTGGTGGCGGAAGTTGCCCTGGCGCTGGTGGCGGTGGCTGGGGCGGCGCTGTTCGCGCGAAGTTTCCAGAACGCGCGCGCCATCTATCCCGGCTTCGAAGCGCGTAATGTCTTGTTCGCGAAATACCATCTGGATACGTTCTGTTCGGACGAGGAGCAGCGAGCCCAGTTCTGCCTGCGTTTGCGCGACCGCATCAGCGCAACTCCAGGAATCGCCAACGTGAGCTTTACAAATAACGTGCCGCTTGAGATCGGCACCGGTATGTTGTCAAACATCCGAGTAGAAGGGTACGTTCCCGGTGCCAGCGAGGAAATGCGTGTGCCGGCTGCCGTCATCGCCCCGCGCTATTTCGACACTCTCGGCATCCCGGTGCTGCAAGGGCGCGACTTTACTGAACGGGACGACCGCAATAGCGTACCCGTAGTGATCGTCAACCAGACCTTCGCGCGGCATTACTTCGGAGGCGGCAACCCGGTCGGGCGCAGGATTCAGACAGACGGCGCTTGGTCGAGTGTGGCCGGTCTGGTGAAGGACAGCAAGTATCACCGGCTGACGGAGCCGGCGACTCCGTATCTGTACCTGCCCTACCGCCAGCGGCACGGTGGCGAGTATTGGATTGCTTTTTTCACCCGGACCGTGGGGCCTGCCCGTGCGTTCATCCCCGCGCTTCACCGGGAAGCCGCCGCCATCGATCCGAATGCCGGCGTCGCGGAAGTGGTCGAGTTCGGCGAGGTGGTTAGCGGTTCGCTCTATGCGCAGAAGGTGGCGGCGCTGCTGCTGAGCGTACTCGGCGCGGTTTCGCTGCTGCTCGCGGGGTTGGGCACCTATAGCGTGCTGGCTTACGCGGTGAGCACGCGCCAGCACGAGTTCGGTATTCGTCTGGCGCTAGGAGCCGAGCCCCACGATCTGATAGGTATGGTGCTGCGCCGGGGCCTGGCGCTGACCGCGGCGGGCATTGCAGTGGGAACGGTGCTAGCGATAGCGGCAATGCGCATGGCGGCGGGGCTGCTGGTGGGTGTGAGCCCGAGTGATCCGGCGGCGATTGCGGGCTCGGCGTTGTTCCTAGGGCTGATAGCCCTGCTGGCGAGCTACCTGCCTGCACGCCGCGCCACCAAGGTGGACCCCATAGTGACGCTGCGCGAGGCGTAATCTCCGCTTGCCGCGCGCGGCTCTGTCGGAACGGAGCGTTTTTTCCATAGGCCACTAACGCCAACCGCCGGAACCAGTGCTTCCTCCCAGCCGCGGACTCGGACTGTCTTCGGACGTTTTTCGGGTTTTGGTTCGTTGAACAACGGACATTTCACGTAGAAACGTCAGTTATAAAGGCAAATATTGCAGGATTTCGCCTCCATCCCAAGTAGATTTTCTAGTTACTCGTGTAAGTCATTAAAAACACTGCAAAAATATACGCAACCAGGACGTTGGCGGGTATGCTGGAGTTTATGCCTAGTCGCAAATTTACTCGCCGGGGCCTCGGGAAGGCTGCCGGTGTAGCCGCACTTTCGTCTGCCGTACCCGCTTCGGTTCTTGCAGCCGCCGGGCAAACGAGCAAGCCTGGTAAAGACTACACCTTCCCGGACGGTTTCCTTTGGGGGTGCGCAACCGCCTCCTATCAGATTGAGGGCGGCGCAGCCGAGGATGGGCGCGGCCCCTCCATCTGGGATAAGTTCTCCCATACGCCCGGCAAGGTTTTCCAGAATCAGACTGGCGACATTGCCGACGACGATTATCACCGCTACAAAGAAGACATTCATTTATTGAAAGAGTTGGGGGCGAAGTGCTACCGGTTCTCCGTGTCTTGGCCGCGCGTCTTTCCGGACGGCACCGGAAAGCCCAATGAGAAGGGCATCGCTTTCTACGAAAAGGTTGCCGACGAGTTGCTGCGCAATGGGATTCAGCCGTTCTGCACCCTCTTTCACTGGGACCTGCCGCAGTCGTTACAAGACCGCTTCGGCGGCTGGCAATCCCGCGAGACGTCCGAGGCTTTTGGCGAGTATGCGGGCTACGTCTCAGCCAAACTTTCCGACCGCGTGGGGCACTTCTTCACCATGAACGAGTTCAGCTCCTTCATCGATAACGGATACAGCGCTGGGGTGTTTGCGCCAGGTTTGAAAGTAAGCCCGGCTGAACTGAATCAGGCCCGTCACAACGCGGTGCTGGCCCACGGTCTCGCCGTGCAGGCGATTCGAGCCAAAGGCAAGCCGGAAACCAAGGTCGGCCTGGCCGAGAACCTGCAAGTCTGCGTCCCGGTCATTAACTCCGAACCGCACGTCAAAGCCAGCGTCCGGGCGACCCGGCTTCTCAACGCTCAGTATTTAACGGTCATCATGGAAGGCAAGTACATGGACGAGTACCTGCGCGAAGCCGGCGCCGCCGCTCCCAAGTACAGCGAAGCCGATCTGAAGATCATCGGCAGTCCGCTCGATTTCGTGGGCACGAACATCTACACTCCGCTCTACGTCCGGGCGGACGACAGCCCCAGGGGATTCGTTGTCGTTAATCATCCGGCTTCCTTTCCAACCATGGCTTCGAAGTGGCTCTTTGTAGGGCCTGAAGCGCTTTACTGGGGCCCGCGCCACGTCTCGCAGATCTGGAATGTGAAGGAAATCTACATCACGGAGAACGGCTGCTCTTCCGCCGATGTCCTAACCCCGAACGGCCACGTCTACGATACCGACCGCGTGATGTATCTCCGCAACTATCTGCTGAACCTGCAGCGCGCCGTCTCCGAAGGCGTCCCCGTTCGCGGTTACTTTCTATGGAGCCTGATGGACAATTTCGAGTGGGCGGACGGCTACAACCTGCGCTTTGGAATCTACTATGTGGATTACGAAACGCAAAAGCGCTATCCCAAACTAAGCGCGTCTTTCTACCGCGAGACAATCTCTCGCAACGCTGTTTTGTAACTAACATTACAAATATCGCCACCGGAACCCGGTTGCGGCTCACGCCGGATGTTAGCCTCAAATAGGGAAGTTGTGAACCGTT
>OCTA010000946.1_pt1 | contig 27082 bp, 33 predicted proteins | sample 1538991 | NCBI WGS metagenome assembly OCTA01 (sample SAMEA3539302, study PRJEB22396) | soil metagenome | biome: tundra; feature: field; material: soil | place: USA | collected 2010-05 | depth 0.15 m | reverse complement strand
TAGTTTCACTCCCGACCTTGAGATTTCAGGGCCGGAAATCACATCCGTCTCTGCGGGCACCGGTGGCAAACTGAATTCGGGTCTGTACGCAATTACCGCTGCTGCTTGGAATAGCTCAGATGTCAATACTCAGCAATATTCGGAATACCTGGACATCAAATACGTCGCAATTCCTCAAGATGGCGGAAAAATTACGGCCAATATTTTATGGGGGTCAGGGGCGGATGGTGGCAGTGTCTTCATCGCTCAAGTGAAGAGTTCAAATTCGGTGGCGAGTGGTGGGAGTGGCACGGGCGGCTCTGGCGGCTCTGGCGGTTCGGGTGGCAGCGGAGGTGGTGGCGGAACCCCTCCAGTGAGAGGCCCTATCCCTCAAGATGTCGTAGATGCCGTTTCCCAAAATCTTGCATTGGTCTGGCACTGGAACCAAGATTTGTTGCCTTCAGGCGACTACGGCGAAAGCACCGCAACGATCACTACCTTTGATCCGACCCAACACGGTGGGCCTGATCCGATGTTCAACAATTTTTCCGTCACCTACCAAGAAGAAATCCACGGCGGATGCTGGGCTAACCAAGCCTTTGAAGTGACATCCAACACAATAGTTGTCGGTGGTGGAGGAATGACAACTGGCCAATGGCGGGGATACACACTCAGCTTATTGAGCCGTGCGCTCTATCAAGCCGGTGCTACACTGCCGACAGCTACGAATTCAACAGAAGTAATCCCGTTGAATATGCCAATAGTCAATTCTACGGCTTCAGTGACGGTGGCTGGCGTCACCACGTTTACATTGACCGTTGGCCAAAATTATTTGGGCGATCAACTTCCCGATTTAACGACATTGGTGAATCCAGGCGATGTCGTAATCATGCGTAATCATGCAACATTTACGGCAAATGGTTTCAGTGATCCAAATATAAAGAATGTCGCTTTCGCACCCAACGGCGCAAGCAACGTCGAGACAGGCCATCTCGCAATTATGCTGAGTGGTGCCGACGCAGGCGATTGCGTCCCAATTCAAAGTAAAGGCGCAGGCAATACAAGTTTCGTTCTTGCCAACAACTGGCTAATTACACCGCAGACTGGCGATCAAGTCATCATCGTTTCACCTTCATCTGCTCCCGATTGGTCAACTCCGACAGTCTCATCCATCAATGGCAGTGGCGGGCCACAGACGATTGTAGAGCCGAACATGCAGAATTTGGCCTACCAAACTTGGCTCATCACTGTGAGAACTGAAAGTAAATCTGGATTACATGTGCCGGATTTGTTTGCGCCGATGAGAGATGTGTTTTTGCCCGGAAGCCAAGGATCAAGAACAATTAGTTCGTCAACCAAGATGGTAGCGACAGATGGAATTGTTTTTGCGGATGCGACTGCGGGTGTCATCGTCTATACGATGCTGCCGTTCATTCAGATTCCTAATCAGACACTTCGTGTCCAGAAAATTGACGCATCGGCGAACACAGTGACTGTCGGAATTGCTGCCGGGTCGGGTGATCTAATAAATGGTGCTGCCACTGTTGTGCTGACAAACCAATATGATTTTGCCTACATCGTAGTCGGAGGAAATTAAATTGGGACAAGCTATATCCATTTCGAGTGTCGGCGGCGGTGGTGGAGCAATCCTTCCCGGTGGCGGTGATACATCCGGTACACCTACCGGTGCTGGAGCAGCCCCAGGCAATGTTTCATCCATTACCGTAAGCGGCATACTCGATCCAGCGGCTCTGGAAATTACACTTACCGTATCATTTACTCCAGGTAGCGGAACGGCCAGCGGCGTTCACTGTTGGCTTGACATCCCAGATCACGGATCGGCCACAGACGCCACCGCAAAGTTGACTGTAGGTTCTTCGACTGTCGGCACAGCAAAAGTAGCCGGGCCGTTCGAGCCGATTGATCTTGGATTGCAAACAAATCCCACTCAGCCGTGGACGTTTACTTGCGGATTCCCGCAATACACTGGATTAAATCCGGCACAAAACATTCCTTGCCGTCTGTACATCTCTTCTACCTCTTCAATGACGGATAACGTCCTAATTCAGGACGGCCTCACAGGCAATACACCGAATTGTGCATTCACATTAGTGTCCTTGGCATCAGGCACACCGACAGCGGCCACGAATGTCACCGTAAATTGCGGAAATCTAGTTTGCCAAGTCATGGGCAACGATAATTCGACTGGTAAATTGGAAACTCCGATATGGGCAACCATGGGTTCCGTTCCCAGCAAACCTCCGGCAGGTTGGGGTTATCGGTTGTACATTTCTTACGGAACTGCCGATCCGACAGTACCGGCGAATCTAACTGCCGTGACAGAAGTTGAAAATGTAGCAGGCCCCGTTCCGCCTCCTACTAAGTCCGATGGAATCAGTACTGCCCATACGTTTGTATTGCCAACCCCCACAGCTACGACGAACGCTACCATTTGGGCGATTGCGGGCATTACGAAGGGCGGCACATTCCTTGCCAACAACGTTGTCCCTGGCATAACCAATTCGTGCCCAATTACGTTTGGATCGACCAGCGGAACCCTTGACGCATCTCAACAGATGATTTCCACACTCGCAGCAAGTATGGCTGTGGTATCAGGGGAATTTGGAATTGCAGCGGCGGGTGTGACAAATGCTCTCATGGGCAGCGGGGCAGTTTCCACACTCAACCTACAAGCGTTGGCAGTCACTAATCCGGTGTTGGCGGCTTTGTGTACACAGGCGGCGAACTTAGCGTCCGGTTCTATAACGACTGGGAATGCTGCCCTTTCATCTAGTGTTGTGACAGCGGGAAAAATGGCGGCTAACAGCATCACTGCGTCGAATGCGGCCATCGCAGCGGCGGCAATCGGCACCGCTGGGATACAAACAGCCGCAATCACAACGGCGTTGGTAGCCAACCTAGCCGTTGGGACGGCGCAAATTATAACCGGAAGCATTTTATCTGCACAAATCGGAACGGCAACAATAGCAGATTCCAATATGGGTACGTGCTCGGTATCCAAATTGATAGCAGGTACAGCCAATTTTTCGGGTACAGCAACTTTTCAGTATGGTGGCAGCGGGCCTAGCGTTCAAATCAATTCGACCCAAGTTGAATTAAACAGTTCGACCAATTATGTCGGTATATCATCGTCGGGGATCAGCATCAGCACTTCATCCGCTAGTCTGGATATATCAACTACGATTTCGATGACGATGGGCGTGAACACGCTCACAGCAACATCAAGCTACATTGAAATGGCCAACAGTTCCAGTGGTCAAGCGGTACATTTGACTTCATCGGCACTCACCATTCAGAACGGTTCGTCCTACGGTGTGTCCATCAATGGTTCAACTGGGTGGGCCACTTTCGCATGTTATGGTGGAACACCGACGACCATTGGCAATTTGATTTACAACGGTGTGCCATACTCATTGACGACTGGCACGATCAATGCATATGCCATTACGACATTTGGTGGTAATGTTGCAGCGCAATCATCAGGCACAGCGTCGATTCTTTCTTTCAATGCGTTGACGATTGGGAACGTCCCATGCATCAATAATGCTTTTCAGTTCATAGGCTCCGGTGGCGTGAATTGTCCTTCCGCTGCTGTAATTTGCTCCAGTGTCACGATTGGAAGCACCCCAGTTATCAATAGTTCTTTTCAGTACGTCGGTCACGGCGTGAGTTGTCCTTCATATGCTATATCCTGTTCCACTCTGACGGTTGCGGGCGATTTGGCTATCAATAGTTCTTGTCAGTTCGTCGGCTTCGGCGTCTATATGACTGGATACGGTGTCACAGCTTCGGGGTTTAATCCTTATGTTTCGAGCGTCCAATATTATGGTGCCACAGGTACCTTCACCTACAGCACTCACGTCCTCACAATTAAAGGGGGAGTTATTACGTCTATTACGTAGGCGTAAATATTGATATGGCAATCGCAAAGGTAATCAGTCGTTCTGGCACTAACCAATTCAACTTTGATTTTACGCCATTTTTAAGCGCCTCTGATGGCACGCTGAATGATTCTCTCGCCACTGTGACTTGGACACTTCCAGGGGAAATAACTTCTGTAAGTCAGACGAACACGGCCACAGTCGCAACAATCGCCATCGCACCGACAGTCGATGCCGGTGATGTAGCTTTATCTCTCAACGCAAGGTTCGTGTTAAGTGTCAATGTGGTCACCGCTAACTCGCAAAATTTCACGCTCAATTACGGAGTTGTTTTTGCAGCGGTTGTCACTTTTCCGGGAGTAGTGTCATAATGGCAATCAGCGCCGGGCCCAATATTTGGTCTCCCGACCAATTCGTCTTTGATTTTACCCCGTTTCTAACGGGCTCCATTTTAACATTGACTGATTCCATCTCCACCGTGACTTGGACAATTCCATCACAATTAAGTTCATCCTCTCAGACGAACGACACCACAACCGCAACGATTGTAATCGGATCGGTTAGTTCAACTGGCGTCCTCGACACCCAATATATTTTGGGTTGCGCTGTGGTCACAACTAACGGGCAAAATCTGACGCTTAATGTGCCGGTTCTTGTCACAGCGGTCGCCAAGTTTCCGGGAGTTCTTGACTAATGAAGATTACATTTTTACAGTTGAAAAACGCTCAACCGGCGCTAACCAAATTACTCAACACGGATTTGGATGTGCGAGTGTCACTCACATTGAGACGGGTCGTGAAGGCTGTTGATAATGAATTGGAACACTTCGACGCCGAACGGATGCGTTTGATCGAAAAATACGCAACGAAGGATAAAGCCGGGAAGATTCTCACCAAAGACGATCAAGCGGTTTTTGATGATGAGGGTGCGTATGTCCAATTCCGAAATGAGTTTGAGAAGTTGGCAGGATTTGAAATTGAAATGGACGTGAAGCCGATTGATCTTTCCAAAGTCGAAGGGGTCAAGATGTCACCCGTCGAACTCAATACACTTGATCCGTTCTTGGTGCAGGAATAATAAATATAGTTTAGGGAAACAAAAACAATGGCAACAAAGAAAATCTATCGCATTTCGCTGGCTGATGCAAGAGGCCAACTCCATAACGTCGTAGTCACATGCTCGGCAATGGCCGATGCTGTCACGGCAGCGCAAAAATATTTGGGTCTGGACGCATCAACTGAGGCCCATACATGCCAGTTTGTCGATGAAATCCAGGTAGAGGCATAACGATGAGTTGGGGTTTCGATCCTTCCGGATGGGTAGATGGTACAACGATTCCACATAGTAGCGATTTTCAAAACATCGCTGCCGACATCGCAACTTTTGGAGCCACTGTCGGAGCCGCAGCACATGGCTTGACTGGGCTTGGATACCTGTTGCTCAAACCCAAAGAATTACCCGGTACAACTCACACTGTGACGACGGCTTCGTGGACGGCTTCAGTCGCCACATACACCGTGGCGGCGCATACGCTGGCAGTGGGGCAACTAGTTTCAGTGAGCGGCGTCACGCCGACTGGATACAACATTTCTTTGGCAGCGATCACAGCGATTGGCGGCACCACAACTTTCTCAGTTGCGATGACGAGCAATCCCGGCACATGGACATCAGGCGGGACTTCTCAAAGTGATGGTGTGGCAGTTGCAAATGGAATGTTGGCAATAGATGCATCCGGCAACCTACAACTCTACTTCAGCGGCTCCTGGCACAATCTAGGCTAGGTCAAGTTCGTCTGCCAAGAATTGTCAAATCGCATAAATAATTGACATGGCCGAATCGAAAACTCAAGCTGAATTCCGGGATCATGTTGTCTCAGGCTTGGCTACAATCACCGCTACTCAACAAAGCGTAATCGAGAGACTTGATAAAGTGAACGGCAACATCCGAACCCACAGTAATCGCCTAGACACACTAGAACAACTCAACGCTGGAACGAATGGTGAAAAAAAGATGAACGCCATCTGGTTCCGTGCCCTCTGGGGCCTCGCCGGTGGGGTGCTGATTTTCACGGCAGAGCATTTTGGATTGTTCGTTGCTGCCCTGTTGTCGAAGTAGTCGTTTAAACCTCCCGCCATGCCTCAGGGAAGCCGCTGAGCGAACCGCAGGGGACGGGTTGAGTAGTTGGGTACCCATTTCTTAATTCGTTCATCCATTCGTCTTATTTTTCGTTTTCAAGCTACTTACATCCCAACGTTTAGTACCACGTTGTCCTCACCAGTCATAGGATCTTGTCTATTCATATCGGCACCACCTTGGTTCCATAGATTCGTCGAAGCCGTTCCAGCTCCCCACGATAGTGATTGATTTGAAGTACCATCCGATCATACTCCAGCTTCATATGGTCATAAGCAGCTCTCAAATCGTTATGTTGCTTCTTGAGGTAATCGTAATCCGTATACATCATTTCTTAATTCGTTCATCCATTCGTCTTATTTTCCAGAGACTTCAGAAGTATTCAGAGACTACATTAGATACTAATGGTCTCTTGCGCTTACACTGTTCATTGTAGCGCCATTTTCAAATCTGTCAACCACCATTGAAAATTGAAAATTCTATCTATCATCTCTCATCTCTATCTACTTGACAACCAAGGTAATAGAGCGAAAATACCATTGACGGGTCGGTGTTTTCGGTATTAAGATGGAAGTATGAAACACTTAATCATACTATTTCTTGCCTGCGCTGGGCTGCTGGCGCTCACCGCTTGTGATCCGTATTTGGGTCGCACCATTCACGGACAACAAGCTTTGCGATCCAATCCCACCCCCACAACTTCCGCACCAGAAGTTTTGCCGAGTGATTGGGAGATTTCAGAGCAAACAAATCAAATGGACGGCGTTATTACACGATTCGTCTCTTCCACACATTGTCTTCTCGAAGGAATTGATTTTGGTGGATTTGCGTACCTCCGTCTTTGTGTCGAGAACGGAAAGCCGTGCTCTGTGCCAGTAGCAGTGGACACCCCGAAAGGTTGTTTTGTTGAAAGCAACGTTGAAGATTCCAACTATAGTCGTAGGGTGCGTGTGAAGTTTGATGACGAAAAGCCACACACTGAGATATGGAGCATCGTTGACAGCCACCACGGAATCTTCCCTCCCAATTCTCCAGCATTCATTGCAAAATTGAAGAAGCACTCCACATTTCTAATAGAGTTTGGATGCGGCGCTTCCGATTCTGCTGTAGTGACTATAGGGATACGTGACTTACAGTCAAGCCTAGTTTCGATGAAAGGAAGTAATTGACATGATCGATCAAAGTCATCTACAAACACCCATGGCCCCCTCCCAAGAGTTGAACGAAGCCCAGCGGCGGCAAAACACCTACCAACAGAACATCGACCGGAACATCGCACGCCGGAAGCGGTTGTCTGCTGGTACTGCCAGTGAAACTGAATACCTACATTCCATCAACGCCAAGCTCGGCTCTATCAAGGGCATTGCGATTTGGTTTCTGATCCTCTCGATCTTGGGTATCGTGATTGGGATATTGGTAGCGGCGAACTCTCACTAAATATTTGGGTCATACCATTCACGGACAAACAAACCCGATCCCTCAGGGCCTCCCCATATGAAGCGGAGCAACCCAGAGAGATCGGGTTGAACGCCTTGAAAATACCTACGTCGTTGAAATGGTAAATTTGGTTCATCCACTTGTCGATTTGTTCTTGGGTCGGTTGATAATCAAATTCAAAATTGTAATGCAGACTGCCACCTGAAATGTGTCTGATATTCGTCAACACAGCCCTGACTTGCGCTTCGGTCACTGTCTTGAAGCATCTGTAAATGATCTTGAGAAGCCGCAACCGAGTTTCGTTGACATTATCATTCATGATGTCCACCCCGTACAGGGATTGGATTGCTCCGGTCGGATCGTGGTGCAGCGATAACTTTTTGAGCAAAATCCAAACTAGAAATTGGCCGTTCCCTACAGCCGGGTCGCAGAACGTTTTGTTCTCTTCCCACATCGCTTTGGGCAGCTTGGAAAGCATCTCACAGACCAATTTGTCCGGAGTGAATACTTCAGCGGTCGCCTTTGCTCTCTTGGCTCTCACTTCGGTGGTTGCTGACGTGACCATTTAGATGAACTCCTTCCAAAAGTCCTTGCGGAAGAGAGCGATGAAGTCGCCATCGTATACCTCATTTCCAAATCGAAAAGATTTACAAAAATCAAGAAACTTTTCACTCTCCATCGCTTGTTTGATGTAGGGTAAATGTTTGGGAGTGTCCACTATGCCGTAGGCGAATTGTGCCAGTCCATATTCTCCGGTTTCATCAATGACAAGCTGTGCTAACTTGTGACGAAATATGACCTTTGGGGTTCCAAAATGACCATTCTTGTTTGTGTTAGAATAAAGCAGTCGCATTCCCTTTTGTGGGAGAGAATAAATGCAGGGATATTGAAAGTCACCGTGCTGCGTATCGCTCATCCAGGATTTGTCACTACCATAAGAGGAACGTGAATGAAGTACTTCACATCTCTCTTCACCATCTCTAGCAAGAATTTTCTTTACAAGGTCGAATTGGGAATTCGGGAGAGCGGTCGTCCATTTTTTCAAGTCTACTTGGTTGATCTTCCCCTCTTGGTCTTTAACTGTTGTGCTTTTCGTGCCGGGGCAGTTTTGCAAGACGTACCAGTCGTAAGGTGTCGTTGCTCCAAAGGTTTTGAGACCATCGGTTACAGTATGCATTTCTAAGTACTTCATCTGTAGAGAAGTCATTATCTCGTACAGCCAACGTGACCGCTTGTTCGGACGCCGCCAGCCGGGAGGATGTACGGCACAGACATAACCATTTTCTTTCGTCAAACCTATAGCGAGTGAAACAAACTTATCCCAAAGAATTGTTCCACAGCCATTCTTGGAGTCTTTCGTTCTGTGTTTCTCAGCCTGATACGGCGGGTTCATCACGATGCAGTCGAATTTCATGTCGCACTCCCCTTCGGTGGTATGTATTTTTGCTTGTTCTACCGTCTTGGCTGGCTCCAGCCTTCAGGCAACTTCAAAAAGATCGTCCAAGCTGGCTTGACTAAAGAAATTCTCCGGCTTGGCCAAGTGATCTGACAATCGCTGCTGGGACATGGCCACGTACTCGGGATTTATTTCGATTCCATGGTACGCACAGTTCAAGGAAATTGCAACTACTCCAGTTGTGCCGGTGCCGCTGAAAGGGTCTAGGACTTGGCAGGGGACGGCTTGCTTCTCATCCAATTTGCATTTGCAAGTTTGCCCATCGACATTGAACACAGCAAAACAATCCGGGCAACATCCATGTTTACTGGTTCCGGCCTGAATACAAATCTTGGGAAGCTCTGGCGGAAAAGTGGCGAAGTGAGCACCTTTGTAATTTGATGGGCCGATTGTCCAGACGCTTCGCCGGTTTCTGGTTTCTCCGTCAATGAAAATTACTCCCCCGTCATTCCGATTACTTCCCTCGGCACGTTCTACGCTTTTGCCCATTCTGGTTTTGCCGGGAGTTTGGCAAGGTTCTTTGATCGCATCGGCATCGTAGTAATACTTCTCACTTTTACTCAACAGAAAAATGTACTCGTGTGATTTGGTAGGACGATCTTTTACACTCTCCGGCATGACTGCGGGTTTGTGCCAGATGATTTCTGAACGAAGATACCAGCCGTCCTTGCGAAGTGCAAAAGCTAGAAGCCATGGGACGCCGATTAGGTCTTTTTTCTTCAAGTTTGGAATTGCGTTGTTACGTTTCGGGATGACAACATTGGCTTTGCGTTTCGAGTCTACTTTACTGTCACCAGCGGTGTAATAAGAATCACCGATGTTGACCCACAACGAACCATCAGGCCGGAGGACACGCCGAACCGCACGGAAAATCTCAACCAAGTGTTCGATGTACAATTCGGGAGTTGTTTCCATGCCCAACTGATCCTCACCAATTCCAAAATCCCGAAGGTTGTAATAGGGGGGGATGTCACACAGCATTGAATGGAGTTCTCAGGCATTGAAGCCAGAACTTCAAGGGCTGAGCCGGTGTGAATATGAAAATCGTCTACGGTCGTGGTGAAACTCATGCAATTATCTAGGTCGGGATTTTGGGTCAGTCCTTCAGCGCCTCGGTGATCGCCGCTTTCACCTTAGACCGTGCCCCGTCCCGGATGAGTGAGGCAATCTGCGGCTCCAGCATCAACCCAGAGCACGCAGAGACGATGGCGGCTTTCACAGCTTCTCTCAGGGCCTTGTCTGCCTCAGCCCGGACGATGGCGGCAAAGTCGAAGTCATGCATGGCGGCAATCAAGGCGTTGTCAATTTCTTGTTCAATTTCTGCGGAGTGGGATGCGAACGCATGGACTACTTGATAGCGCATGGAATCGACATTCAAACGCAGCATTAGGTTGGGTGTCATTGATTTTGAAATGCTTCCTGTGTCAGTGCTTCGTGTTCGGCAAGGTCGGCATCGCTGATGCATCCCTTCGGAAGCCAACGTAATTCTGTTTCGCTAAAACGGGGACGGGGACAAAGGTACTCATGACAAGATGGACACACCAAGCAAGGCAAGGCATGTTCCGGGCCGGGGCCACCTAGATTAAGCTCACCGATCCGAAAAATGCCATGGATGAGATAATTATATTTTGGATGGCAGACTGGGCAGGGCAGGTCATTGGCGTGCCCACAATCGGCGGCGACGAGGCAGACATTAAACTGATGCCCACATCTTTTATCTTTCACCAAGAGGATGTGAGTTTCATCGAATTCTCTCAGTGTCAACTTTTTCGTTTTCAATTTCTTCGTCTTCAAGTATTCGCCGCTCCCTTGCGGCTGATCTCATTTCACCACGGATCGGAGATTTGTCAATTTTCCAATAAAACGAACCAAAATTTTTCTGGCAAAGTCCATCTATCATCTCATCTATCATCTCAAGCAGATAATCTCAAATAGATAAAAATAAATCCGGTCAATCCCTTGACAATATTCTCCATAATTGGTAATGTGGAGACAGAAGGGCACTATGAACATCAGTACTCGATTTCTCTCTAACACATCAGGCACCCCAAAACAAATCGAATGGGCCAATCGGATAGTGGCTGGCTGGATTGAGTCCATGGAGCGGGAACATCTCAATAATACGCTGCGACAAGACATGAGTGATGATTGGTACACGACCTGTGTAGCCGCACGGTCGCAATGGTTTCGGGGTCTCGACCGATTGATTGCTCTGGGTGCCAGCCGTGTAATAGATGAGCGCAGGAACGGTATTGTGCAGTGGTACGACGAGATTTTTTCAAAATTATATTACAAGACGCCAGCGGGCAAAGATGCTGGCATCGCTGCCGTAACCAGAGCCGCAAACACCAAGGCGGAACGAAAAGCACTAATCGCCGCTACCGTTGATTGCGATGCGCCACGTTAACTCCAATGACAAACAAATCAGCAATGTACGAAGCGGTGGGAGCGGGCATCAAAGCACTGCCAGCCGATGAAGCGGCCAAGATTGATGCCTTGGATCACCCGGCTATCATGATAGACACCGACGCATTGATAGTGGTGACCCGTGAAAGTTTGGGGCAAGATGATTCGTTCTGTTACCTTAAAAAGAATCACATAGTGGTAATCTACCATGGTGTAGAACATACGGAACGTCCCTTCATCACACAAATCAGCCGTCATGAAATCAAAATCTTGCGGGGTGAGATTAAGCGCAGCTACCGAGACCTAGTCAGCAAGCGGTGGAGGGATTTTAATGTGGATACGGATGGCAGGCCAAGGTGTGGCATAGTAGAGCTAAAGCTGAAAAATAAATTTGAAGAGATTGTATCCGGCCCGCCCAGTGAAAATGTCATAGCCACTCGGTGTGGGAGGATACGATGAGGAAGGGATCGGCGCAATCTACGGATTGCTACGGCTGGTCATTGCCGTCTTTTCACCGATCCCTTTTATTATTTTCATCAATGTGTGGGGCTGCGTAGTTGGCCCATAAACTACAACCACCAAAACACCAATCGGATCAGCAAAGATCATACTTGCCGTTCCAAACGGGTGACGCCATCGATAGACGATATAGTCTCCGATGGTGTGTTTGGTAACCGTCTTAGGATCACCCTCAGTAATCTCGACTTCACGCTGAATCAGAGCGTCCATTTATTCCGCTCTCGTCCAATCGATGTGTTTGAACTTCATGCGTTGGCCTGGTTTTGCCAACCAACGTTCAAGATCGGATTTGCGGATTGCGAATGCCTTTTTGCCACCGCTCGGAACGTGCTTAGCTTTGAGGATGCCGCCCTCGCATAATCGATATACCAGGCCGTAGGTGCAGTCCATCACACGGGACGCATCCTTGACGGAGAGGAGTTCCTCTGGAATCTCTGCGATCACTGGGAGTGTCTCTGGGGTCGGCTCTGCGATGGATGCGACACCAGCCATGGCGTGCTCTGTGTTCACTTCATTCCATCCGGGCAAGTGAGGCCCACGCATTGGCTCCATCGCCGTTGCTGTGCCTGTCTGTTGTTCTGCGATCTGTTCTGTAAACGATTTCATAATTTTTCTCCTACTGCTTGCTGTCGTGCTCGGCGTGGGCGTGTCCCTTATTATGTGACGGCCCAGCGCCTTTGGATTTCCGCCCGAAAACGGCTTTGCTCGCAATTTCTGTCACATCCAGGATGAGGCGATCCGGCACATGCATCATCCATTCCGGGTAATCCTCATCGGCGGCGATGCCTTTCATTTTTAGATCGGCGTGAATGAGCGCTACGATCTGGTCACGATAGTAGGCGATCTGTGAGGTGCGGAGCATTACTTTTTCCTCTTTTTGGGTGTGGGTATGGGTTCGGCTTCCCGCCACCCGTACATCGCAAAAAGCTCTTTGGCGTCAGGCTTGTTCAAGTTCGTCGAATCCGTAAAACTATGCTTCGGCAGCGGCGACGCCAACGTGTCGGTCACACTCAGCGTGACTTTGAATTTCCGATCATCCTCTTTCACAATTTCAGAGAGCCAAGCCCTTACAATCGGTTCTAATCCTTTCGCCCGCAGATCGGCGTTAATCAACTCTGCGATGTCTGCGCAAAAATATGTGACTTCCTGTTTCATGTTATTTTTTCTCCTTTTTGGCTCTGAATGCCTCAAGCGCTTGGACAGCCACATACTTTTTGCTGTGGCCTTTTTGGGATGCGTATTCACAAACCCATTCCCAAAGGGGTGCTGGCATTTCCATGCAAACCCCCACCAGATTTTTACGAGTGTGTGGGTATCGTTTTCTAATAGTCGGTGTTGGCATGGAGGTATCTATACCGCAGTGGTTTTGGTGTCAAGTGGCAACGCATATTCACCCCGGCCCACCTTGACGATCTTGCCTTTCTCTGCCAGCCGTCTCACACAGTCTTTCAGGGTACCCCGCTTTGCGCCTGTGAGTTCCACCAAGCTCTTTGGTGACAGACTTCCAAATCGCAAGTGATCCAGGACGACATTTCCTAGTCTGGCTTTGCGCTCCGCTGCCTCTGGGTGCTTGAGACGATACTGATCTTTGGCGTATTGCAGGCGTCCTGCTCTCCACTCAGCATCGTTCTCATAATGCAGTTTGCACTTGGCCAACGCCTTCTCTTTTTTCTCTCGGATGTGGGAGTATGCCTGTGTAATTTTTTCTTGGATCATGGCTTTCAGCGGGCCGTCGTTCGGTGGCGTCTTCCCGTGTTCGTTCCAATACCATGTGCTGATGACAGCAACAATTTCGTCGGTGGTCAATTCATAACATGCTAGATGGTAAGCCATGTGTTCTTTCTCCTCTTCGGTCGGTACTGTGTTCCAGCGGATTCTAAACTTTTCATTGATGTGGGTGATGGCCCAAAGGCGCTTTCGCTTAACTCCAGGCATCAGGCGACGGAGTTCCAAATACAATTTCTCTCTTGGATCGTCTTCGTTTTCGATTGCTCTGGATTGCGCATGGCGGATGTTGACAACGGCGTGTTTGGGTGTATGATGATAAGTACTAGTAGACAATTAAACCTTCCAAACCCCGTCTTCTCAAAGGACTAGAAAATCATATGAGGAGTTGGGGTTTTTCTTTTTCAAAGATATATATAACAACCCAAAAGTGTGTTTTACGCACGTTTAGTGCCAAACTAATTGGGGGTCGATTCTTTAGGGATGTGACGGGTTTTTCTTTAGGGATGTCCCCTTTTCGACGAGTTTGGGTGGGTTTTTCTTTAGGGGTAGTATACTATAGAGTAATACTAGAGAGATATGAATTAGATACTAGTAAGTAAGAACATCCCTAAAGAAAAACCCACCCAAAGGAAATGGACATTTGGCGAAACCCACGCCCGCCGAACCCCACGGCGTACCTTTGTTTCATTTTAAAAGTCGGACTTCCTACACTAAAGCCCAGCGGCGCATGAGCGGTAGTGGAGCCTCTGGGAAAAGGGTATGTTTCTAATGGGGATGTGAAGCGGGGAATATTTGACAATAATTGGAATTGTTGGTAAAATGGATTAAATGGGCAAGAAACAACGCCGACAAACCAATCCGTCAAAGAAACGACACAAACGGGCGACTCCGAAACAAATCGCCAAGCGAAAGGCCAAATTTCAAGCACTTATCCAAAAGCATGGATTGAACCACGCCAAGCTCCGCATTCAACCAAGTGGCATTGACGGCCAAAAGTCCAACTTCATCAATGACCTTATTGCAAAACACAAAATGAAATCACGATCAGACAAACTCTCATCATCAGACCGTAAGTTCGTCACCCAGAACCAAAACACCAAGTACGACAGTGCCCCGGCCAGTCCAGCACCCAGTCTCCCAGAGCTTCTCAAGCACGCTTTCAATTACCTGTCCCTCCACACCGGCATGACCAGAGATCAATTCGCAGCAGAATATAAAGCCGGTGGCATGACCCATATCAACACCTTGTACGAACAGGCGGCTCTACAGCGGCTCACTGAGCGGGCTGCGGGCTTTGAAAAGCTCTGAGACACTGAGAAGCACTGAGAGTGGCTGGGAGATCGGGTCGGTAAATACCTCCCATGAACTGGGGCGACGAAATAGACATTCCTGAAGACGATGACGTGTGGTTCGACTTCAGTAGACAGAAACCTAGATACAATCGGGACGACGGTCAAAGCTGTACTGATCCTACTTTTGGTCGGGGGCGTATCTCGCAAGCTACGCTCAGTCCTTTTTCATTTGCTAGATAATATCAAGCAGTCGTGCCCTTCATATCGGCATCCAACAGTCCGCCGTACTGTCCTGCGAAAACGGCATGACGTTCTGAAAGGAACGAGTGCAGGGCCGGTTTTAATAAAGTCATGAGTATTTTCCGGCTCTCACTTCCAACAAATCTACAGTTCGGCGGCGCACGTCAGAACTAGCTCAAAATCCATATACATATAAATTCTTCTAGACACATCTAGTTGTCCAGAGGAAAAGATATGAGAAATTGGCGAACCCCTGAATCCGACAAAGCCTACCGACACAATTACGAAGTTATGCGCAGGCTCACCATTGAAGGCCGTGCATCACAACTGCTTAGACGTGCCAGACACATTTCAAAAATAAAAGGATGGGATTATGATCTTGATGCAGCTTGGATTATAGAGAGAATGACAAGATGCAAAAGGACTGACACACCGTTTGTACTCGTCGCCGATCACAGACACCCGTATGCTCCCAGCATCGATAGGATCGACAGCACAAAAGGCTACACCAAAGACAATTGCCGGATCGTGGCTTGGGTGTACAATCAAGCCCGCTCCAATTACTCTGATGAGACTGTGAACCAATTTGCGTTGAGAGTGGTCAGAAAACAGATGAAAGCTGAAAATGACAACATCGATTACTGGAATCGTGGCAAGCGGCTCACAGTATGCTCACAGGTGACGCTAGGGAGCCGCTCAGCGAACTGTCAGGGGTCGGGCGATGCTCAGCCTACCCATGAAACAGAAAGTGATGTTTTTTGGGCAGATTTGTTAGAAGAACTCAGAACTAATTGCGGGATAATTTTCGATGATGCGATTGCCGACCTAAAAAATGCTGACGGACGATGAGCTTGCCGCATGGCGAATCCGTTGGGAACAAGAATTGATGGACTTGTTGCGGCGAATTCCTCCGGGGATTAAAACTCAGATCGTCGAGTACAAAGGCGTCAAGATCGGCATACAATTGACAAATCCCAAATCAATGTAATAATAGTAGTAAGTTGAAATACAAACCAATACCAGAATTATCAGAAGAAGATATTGGGAAGAAATTCGATGTCAGCGGCGTTCTGGTGTCAAAAATCAAGAAGAGAGAAATCTGGAAGCACGTCGCCTGAATGGAATACTAAATAGTCTCTGAGGATTTACAAATATGTGTGCTGCGACGTTTTTATGGTGTGAAGATAACGGGGCGCTCACGTCGTCTCACGGTACGGTTCAAACTGGTTTTGGTGGCAGCGGTTCATCGACCGATGTGAATTGGAAGAACCATGATGATTGCAGTAATGGAACTGGGGGCACCGCTTATACGGCCAACCCGATCACTGCGGGAAACAATAGCTACGTTAAGTACCAATACGGTTATTTCAGCGGCAGCTTCAACCAGATTTCTGCGGGACTTTTTGCCCACACAGCGGGCACCCTGGGCACTGGCTTGACGTTAGAAGGCGCAGTCACTAGCACGTATGCGACGCCTGTGACAACTACACTGTCGGCAACCAACATGACCACGGCGATATCGATTGGTTCTGGTGCGGCAGTTTCGTTCTCCGCAACTGGCCCGTGGGGTGGATCGCCGACATCGACGCTCACCGTTGCTGGGTACAGCCAGTACTTACAAACTCAGCTACAAACTACGACTTCTGCCGCTGCGGGGGATTGTGCCTCCGTCACAATTTCGTTCGTTTACAACGAGAATTGATCTCGACTGAAATCCTCGCATAAATGAAGAAGTAAAAAAACCCCTTGAGAGAAATCTCAAGGGGTTTTTGTTTTCTCTCTAAATAATTCTGCTGTAGCCAATACAATGGCTCCCATTCAATGCAATGATAACTCTCCAACAAAATCAAGGAACGAAAAGCGGAACCACTGGGCCACTTTCCTACAACCTTGCAGCCGCACCTATAAACGGCAATTTACTAATTGCTTGGATTTCGGCGAACTCCACCGTTGCTTATCCGACAGTATCCTCTATCGTCACGACTGGCGTCACTTGGACAGAAATAACCCACGAGAATGACACGGCTGGCGGCAAGTATCTCACCACTTCCATGTGGAAAGGTGTCATCGGTTCGGGCGCAACTGTCGCAACGGCAGTCACTTTTGCCAACACGATCCTTGACGGAGCTAACGTTTCGATTTGCGAGTTCGCCGGTGTGTCATCGACTGGTGATATCACGGCCACTGTAGCGAGCGGGATTTCAACCAGTCCTTCGACGACTGCGTATAGTATTGCGAGTGCATACGATCTCATCGTAGTATGCCTTGGATATATGAGTTCCACTGCTCCATCCGGCCAGCCAGGTGGAACATTTTCCAATGCCACATTTGCGGGCACAGGCACGTGCGGCGTCCAAGGAAATTACATCCTTAATAATAATGGCGGTAGCCCGATGGTGCCTGGGGCCACTTGGTCAATCGGTTTAACTGGTGATGACTGGCAGACCATTGTTTATGGATTTAAAATCAATGCGCAGACACCAACCACTCAAACGCAAGCTGGAAAAGGTCGAATCCAATACACGACCACCAAGACGCAATCTGGTGTCGCCAACATACAAATCACGACGACCACCAAGACACAAAGTGGTAAAGCAAACGTAAACAATAATACGACCCGTACCCTAACGGGTGTTGCGAATATTCAAACTCCTTCGGCCATCGCTTTAGTTGCTCACGTTGCGTCGGTAGCCGGTAGCGGCAACAGTGGAACCACCACAGCCGCAATCAACACCACTGGCGCTAATCTAATTGTCCTTGCGATTTCTAGCTACTTTTCATCGGCTGTTCCCAGTGTCAGCGATAGCAAATCCAACAGTTGGACACAACTAACATCATACCCCCAATCATCTCCGGGTCAGAGCAGGATCACATTATTCTATTGTTCTGGGCCGACAGTTGGATCGTCTCACACGTTCACCGTTGGCCCCGATTCTTATTATTTCCCGAGCATTGCTGTTCAAGCGTTTTCTGGTGTGGCGTCTTCATCACCTTTCGATCAACAGAACGGGGCGGTGTCTGGTTCGCCCGTCACCACCTACCAACCAGGCAGCATCACACCTGGTGTGTACAACGAACTAATCATTTGTGCTGATGCACAAGGGCCAGCGGGCAACGCAGCATTATGTTCAGGGCTGACAGTCACAGACACCGTTGCTTATAATGCTGCGCACAACTTCAGTATTGGTATGGCCTATGTCGTCCAGGCGAGTAAGGCAGCGATCAACCCGACCTGGAGTGATGGTAGCGTATCGGATTATTTTGCTTGCGCCATTGCGTCTTTCAAGACGGGAACGCAAACAACCCCTCGGACACTTACTGGAAAATCTAGAATCGGCATAACGACCACTAAGACGCTGGCCGGTGTAGCTCGAATCCAAATCCTCACGACCAGAACACAATCTGGTAAAGCGAACATCAAAAATACTACAACCCAAACTCTAACGGGTGTATCAAGAATTACTATCAACACCCCACAAACGTTGAGTGGTGTTGCAAGAATCCAGTTAACGACCACAAATACACTCACTGGTGTCGCTCGTATTACCATAACGACCACGAAAACGTTGACTGGTGTTGGTCGAATCCAAGTAGCAACCACAAAGACGCAAACAGGCGTAGCGAACATCAAAAACAATACGACCCGAACTCTAACGGGCGTTGGTCGAATCACTGTAGCAACCACGAAAACTCAAAGTGGAAAAGCTCGAATCCAGCTAACGACTACACAAACACAAAGTGGAAAGTCCAGAATCACCATAACGACCACTCAGACGCAATCTGGTAAAGGTAGGATTCAAGTTGTCACAACCAGAACTCAATCCGGCGTAGCAAACGTAAACAATAATACGACCCGAACCTTAACGGGTGTCTCAAGAATTACTATCAACACTCCACGTACTTTGAATGGTGTTGCTCGAATCCAGTTGACGACCACAAAGACACTTACAGGTGTCGCTCGTATTACCATAACGACCACTCGGACACAGGCTGGAAAAAGTCGAATTCAAATCGTCACCTCCAAAACTCAAAGTGGCGTTGCAAACGTAAAAAATAATACGACCCGTTCTCTAACGGGCGTTGGTCGAATCACTGTCACTACTCCACATACACTGGCTGGTGTTGCAAGAATCCAGCTAACGACCACAAAGACGTTGAGTGGCGTCGGAAGAATTACCATTTCAACGACCCGCACGCAATCTGGCAAATCCCGCATTACTGCGTCAACCACCAGAACTCAATCCGGCGTAGCAAACGTAAACAATAATACGACCCGATCTCTAACGGGCGTTGCAAACGTAAAAAATAATACGACCCGATCTCTAACGGGCGTCTCAAGGATCGCTGTCACTACTCCACATACACTGAGTGGTGTTGCTCGAATCCAGTTGACGACCACAAAGACGTTGAGTGGCGTCGGAAGAATTACCATTTCAACGACCCGCACGCAATCTGGCAAAAGTCGCATTCAAATCGTCACGACCAGAACACAATCTGGTGTCGCAAACGTAAACAATAATACAACCCGAACCTTAACGGGCATCGCCAGAATCACGGTGAGCACTCCACGAACTTTGGGTGGCAAATCCAGAATTACGGCGGCGACCACTCAGACGTTGAGTGGTGTTGGAAGAATTACCATCACCACGACGAAAACTCTTGCTGGCAAAAGTCGGATTCAAATTGTCACCACCAGAACTCAATCCGGCGTAGCAAACGTAAACAATAACACGACCCGTTCCCTAACGGGCGTCTCAAGAATCCAGATCGCAACTGCAAAAACGTTGGCTGGCGAAAGTCGAATTGGAATAACGACCACTCAAACGTTGGCTGGCGTAGCGAACATAAAGAACAGTACGTCCCAAACTCTAACGGGCGTCTCAAGAATCACTGCGACTACCACGCAAACTGAATCTGGCAAATCCAGGATCACCGTTTCGACCACCAAGCCGTTGAGTGGTGTTGGAAGAATTACCATTTCAACGACCCACACCCAAGCCGGAACATCTCGCATTACTGCGTCAACCACAAAAACTCAAAGTGGTGTCGCCAACGTAAACAATAATACAACCCGATCCTTAACGGGCGTCGCTGAAATCACTAACGGCACCATCAAAACGCAAAGTGGCGTCGCAAACATCAACAATAATACGACCCGTACTCAAACTGGTGTTGCTCGAATCGGACTAACGACTACTCGAACACTTGTTGGCAAAAGTCGAATCGAAATAACAACCACAAAGACAGTTATTGGTGTATCACGAATTCAGGCGGCAACTACCAAGACACTTTCTGGTGTCTCAAGAATTGGACTGACGACCACCAAGACACTTTCGGGCATCTCAAGAATCGGCCTAACGACTACCAAGACACTTTCTGGTGTCTCAAGAATTGGACTGACGACCACCAAGACACTTTCGGGCATCTCAAGAATTGGACTGACGACTACCAAGACAATTACTGGTGTTGCTAAAATCACGACGGTCACCACCAAGACAATTACTGGTGTTGCTAAAATCACGACGCTCACCACCAAGACACTTACTGGTGTTGGTCGAATCGGAATAACGACCACGCAGACGTTGAATGGTACGGCGTCCATCTTGCCCCGTACCGGTCGGTATATCACTGGTGTTGCGTACATCGTCGTAGACATCTCAGAATGCAACACCATAATCGTCGAAGAAGAGGATTGTACGGTTGCCATTGAGCCGGAGGATACCACGATCATCATTGAGCAGGATTGGATGGTGGTCATTGTGATTGAACAGGAAGACGCCACGATCTATGTGACGCCTGAAGATTGTACTGTTGTGATCTCGTGTTGCTGAGGAACATAAATATTCATTCAAATGGCCATAAATCAAATCATCAAAAAAACAGACAGCGTGATTACGTATGGGTTCGACTGGACGGACTGGCTGTCAGGTTTCAACGACACAATTTCGTCCGTGGATTGGGCGGGAACGTCGGCACAGATCGTCTACAGCAACACCAGTCACACAACCACATGGGCTTATATTCGTCTGGCGGGCTTACAGGATTCTGGTGTGGTCGGAACTCTTTACGAAGTCGTTTGTACCATCACAACAGCGGGTGGATTGGTAAGAGCTAAAGCCGTCCCCGTGTTTTACAAACAAGGTGTCCCAAATTATTGGGTCACTAGCCACCAACAAACTGGCGTGGCAAATATCAGCTAAATAATTCAAGAGGAAATCAGAACACATGTCAATTACACTACCCAATGGCCAACTGGTCGAAACGAACACACCCACGGCTGGCCAAAACAGGCAGACGATGACACCAGGTGATCCGACTGCCACGACATTGCAAAGTTTTGAGGGGTTGTCTGGCAACACTTACACGGGAGCAGCCGTTTGCATTTCCCCGACAAATTGGTCGGCCTATCATACACCTACTTCGGCGACGTTGGCGACGATTACACAAAGTGCCGGATCGTCTGGGATTTGTCATGTGTTGCAAGGCATCTCGGGGTCTTACGTCTGCGCAGCTACCGCAGCGACGACGGCGGTGCAACTTTCTGTGTTGGACGGATCGACAGTCAAGTTTTCGATTACATTTTTACCCGCCGCAAATGCCACTGTCAATTTTCACTACTTCGATCTGAATATCGCCGGAACTGCTGCCACATCGATGACAGTTGCATTTTCTGGTGCTGGGCCAGCCGGAAGTTTCCAGAGCATTTCGGCATATGGATACGACATCGTATAATGTCACTCGGCTACATTTTTGAAAGTTTCTGGGCAACACCCGGCGCATGGTTTGCGCAGGTGTTGTCTATTGTTGCGTCACTTGGGCAAACTCCTAGTGTCACCAGTGGCGTCGGCAATACTAACCTGACTTCAGGGACGTTATCGATCAACGCACAACAGCCTTTGTACTTTCAAGATACACCGTTGATCCCCACAAGCTCAAAAACATTGATTGCATCCGGCAACGTTAGCCCGTTGCGTTTTTGTTGGATCAAAAATTTGGATGCACTGAATTACGTTTCGATCTACTCGAACAGTTCTGGATCATCTGAAGTCATCCGACTTTTGCCGGGTGATCCGATGTTGATTCCGATGCCGCCATCTGGAACGCTTTACGGTCAAGCTAACACTGCATCTGTGTATTTGCAGGTTTATTTCGTGGCAGGTTAAATCACATGGCAAACGAAATCTCTTACGTCATCACAATAACATACGCAAATCCGAACTATAACATCACCCAATTTACGTTTACGAGTGGCAGTGATGCAATCAGCATTCAAGGCGAACCCGGCCCGTACCAACGTGGGACATTTACAACCTCAACTAGCCAGACAGCAATACCAAGTGCAGCAATCGGAACTCTTGGCGCAGCGGTGCTAAGAAACTGTGATGCGACCAATACGATTTTTGTCTATCCGACCGCAGCCGACACTAACGCATTATTGCAACTCAATCCCGGCGAAGTTCAATTTGTTCGTTTCGCTACGACAGCAGTTCCGAGCGTCAAGTCATCTGCTGGCACGCCAATTTTGGAATACTTGATGATCGGCAACTAAAGAGAATAAATAGAGATATGGCACAACAAACAACTTCAATGCAAATCGTTCAGATGAGTGGCGTCGCATCCGCTTCCAAAACTGCTTTCGTCAATCCTCTCGCTGGTAATGCCAGCCATGCGACAATTTACAACTACGACGTAGCTGGTACCAGTGCAACTGCACTTGGCACAGCGTTGGTTGGTGGTGGGACAGGCGTCATCGCCGTCACGCCAAGCGTTGGTGGCTCTGGCTATGTTGTCGCTCCGAATGTCGTTGTATCAGGTGGTGATGGAACGGCAACTGCAACGTCCACTATCGTTGCTGGCAGTGTGACCGCCATATCAGTGACTGTTAGTATTGCGTACACGACACTACCAACACTGACTATCGATGCGTGTCCAACAACGTCAGCGATCACTGTGTCAACAGATAGCACAGGATCACCGTCGTTCAGCATTGCAGTAGGTTCATCGTTCGCATTCAGTCTCTCCGGTTTCGGAGACTCAGACTTCGGCCCGTGGAAGGCAGGCGCAACGATGTTCAACATCAGCGGCGCTGTCACCGTGCAGCCGATTGTAGTCGTCACATCGTAATCAGTGCCATTCAGACCATCGCAACCATGCAAGGTATGTGGTGCAGCACAACTCACAGGCAGCTATTATTGCGAAGAACATAAACCAATCCCTGCACCACGACCATCCACCTATGAACGTGGTTATGACAATGACTGGAAGCGTTTTCGCAAATGGTTTCTCGGCATCAATCCGATGTGCAACGATTGCGAAATCAAGCCAGCCACACAAATCCACCACCTATTAAAGATTAAATTGTATCCGGCCCTCCGTTTAGTCGCATCGAACTGCATCCCGATCTGCGCATCGTGCCATTCCGTGCGGAGCGCAAGAGGCGAATAGCCTTCGGAGGGGATGGATCGGAGGGGATGGGGATAGGCCCAAAACTACTGTTTTCAACGACTTACGGGCGACCGACACGTTGGGCAAATTTATGTTTCCGCACTTCAGGGATTTGGTTTGAAAGCGAAGATTGCTTATATCATCTGGAATGGGTCGCCATCACGCAGCCAAGCCCACCAGCGCATCGCTGAACCTGGGATATGGTCGAATAGCCTCTACATACGCAGCGGCGCTGCGAAGGATTAGAGGATTATCTTTGGCAAATGCGATCATTTTATTACATGGCCCGCAGAGTAAGTCACGAATACACTTCCCACAGGAAAGCTTTCCCGGACAGCAACTATGATCGTGATCGACATTGGCACTCGTTAGTGGATCATGACAGATTGCGCAGACCCCTTTTTGGTTGGTCATCATGCGATTGAAATCCTCAAGCGTCATGCCGTAATTTCGCAGCAGCATGTATTCCTTCATATACATTTTGCCACCTACTGTGCCACGTTTCATGCGTGGGCGATTAAAGATAGGATGCTTCTCTTTACGCCTTTTATACTTTGAGGATTGCCTAATCTTTTCACAAGCAACACACCTATGACTTGACTGGTATCTGGTAGTGTTTTGGCATTTGTAGCATCCTCTGCCTTCATATGTCAGCGCACCACGTTTAGTTTTAAGCGGCTGTTTCTTTTTTGGCTTCTTTGGAAGCGGGGGATATTTCAGTCTAAATTGCCTTCGTCTTTCTCGGCGAACGGCGTTCCTCTCTTCTCTGGTTTGGCTCATTATGCGTACAATATCGGCTCATTAAATAATAGCATGGATTATGCGTCTGTCAACTTACGTGCTCCTAACTCACTAAATATCAACAAATGCCAGCACGCAAATTACCATCGAGTGTACTTGAAGCAAGGGGCAGCTTTGCGCACGACCCACAACGCAAGCGAGTTGACCCGATCTCCCAGGGCGACTTAGGGAAAGCTCCGGCTTACTTCACCGAAGAGGAAGCCATCGTCTGGGACGAACTGAAGTCCATCATCCCCGAGGGACTGGCAAAGAATGCCGACCGATGGATATGTGAGATAGCCGCACGATTCATGTTCAAATTCAGAACCACCGGTTTGAAGTCACCTGAATTGGGCAAGCTCATTGACGCTCTGGGCAGGCTTGGATTATCACCGTCCGACAGATCGAAGTGTGCAGCGCCAGTCGCACCTAATCCCAACAACGAATTCCGTGAGTTCTAACCATCCATTCACCGACAAAGCTCTAGCTTATTGCGACGATGTTTTAAGTGGCAAGATTCCAGCATGTCGTCAAGTCAAGCAAGCAGTTCAAAGACACCTTGACGATCTCGACAAGATCGAATCCGATCCGACCTATCCCTACACCTACGACATCGACAAGGCGGAACGAGTATGTCGCTTTAGTGAGATGCTTCCACACGTCAAAGGCCGCTGGGCAAGCGCCAAGGACAATCATCTCAAGTTAGAGAATTGGCAATGTTTCTTCATGACTTGTCTATTTGGATGGGTAGCCAAGGATACCGGGTTCCGTCGTTTCACCGAAGCGTTGTTATTACTCCCACGCAAAAACGGCAAGTCTTTCTTGGCATCCTGCATCCTTCTCTATTGCCTACTGTGTGACGGTGAACCTGGCTCGGACGTGTTCTCAGCGGCCAATGGTTTGGAACAGGCAAAAACTGTATTCGACCCATGCAAAAAAATGATAGAACGGCTCCCCGCTCTGAGAGATCGTTTTGAGATTGAAGTCATGAAGGAAAGCATCACCATCCCGGACGGATCGAAACTGGTTCCACTTATCGGAATTCCCCGTGATGGTTCATCGGCACATGCTTACTGCCTAGACGAATACCATGAGGCCGAGAACGATAGTCTTTACTACTCACTCTCACAATCCACCGGCGCAAGAACGCAACCGTTGGGATTGATCTGCTCGACCGCAGGGGTCACGATAGAAGGCCCATGCCACCAAATGCAACGGGAATGTGAAGAGATGTTGGACGGGGCGTTGGATCGTCCTGAACTCTTTGCGCTTATCTTTACCATTGACAAAGAAACTGACTGGACGACCGAAGCCGCTTTGAGAATGGCCAATCCGAATTTGGATGTGTCCGTCAATTTGAAAATGTTATTGACTGAACATAAAAACGCAATCCGAAACATGTCCAAGCAGGCAGCATTCAAGACGAAGAAACTCAACATCTGGTGCTCATCGTCCACTGCATTTTTCAACATGGCCGATTGGCAACGTGGTGGCGATTCCAAATTAAAGATGGAAGACTTCAAGGGTCAACCTTGTTGGATGTCAGCCGATCTTTCATCACGTCTCGATTTAACTTGTGTGTTGATACTCTTCAAAGTGAACAACGATTTTATTGCGTTCCCGAAATTATACTTGCCGGAAGCCAGAGCGACCGATCCAACACTTGGAATGTACCAGAGATGGACGGCGGAAGGGGCATTGACAGCTACCGAGGGAAACTGGATTGATCTAGAGCAGGTAATCAATGAGACTGTGGCTGACATAGAAACTTACAACCCCATCGAATTCGCATTTGATCGCTGGCACGCTGAGCTTTACATCCAAACCATAGCCAAGCGTTGCCCCAAACTTGCGGCTCATCTCATTGATGTCCCTATGGGCGAAACGAAGTATCTGTCTCCGGCCATGTTTGAGATTGAGGCTTTACTGGTGGATGGCAGATTGAAGCATAATAACAACCCAGTCGCTAATTGGTGTATGTCCAATGTCTCCTCCAAACCCGATCCCCGTGGCCACGCCTATCCTAGACACGCAGGTGGTCGGACAGAGAACAAGATCGATTATGCCATGTGCCTGATTCTCGCAATGGGGCGAGCGATGATCCAAACCAAACGTGGAACGTCCAAGATATTTTTCGGTCATTAAATATTGGCTAAATAATTGACAGTATGGCTCTCATCTCACTCAACCTCACCAATATCCCGACTGTTCGGAAAAAAGAAAAGAGATTCAATCCCTTAGAAGTACCGGGGATGATAAACAACATCGGCGCAGTTTTTGGCTGGGTGTTCGGCGGGCAGCAAAGCGCATCTGGAGAACTCATCGATTCCGATACTGCACTTTGTATTGAATCGGTTTACACATGCATTAGGATCATCAGCAACACCATCGGATCACTTCCACTCAAATTATATGAGATCAAACCAAAAGGAAGAGAGGAAGCGGTCGAAAACGATCTCTACAATTTACTATCGGTATCACCCAATTCCGAAATGGGCGCAGTAGTTTTCTGGCAAACGGTGATTACTGGAATGGCACTAACCGGAAATGCCTATGTGTACATTCAGCGATTGGGAACTCAGGTTGACGCACTGTGGCCTTTAGATCCCCGCATGGTCAAGCCGAAAAGAATTGATGATGGCACACCCACTGGCAAATTGGTTTATGAATCCCGTGAAGGACTGAAGGCAGGACAACTACGGACATTCGCCGCTGATGAGATTTTGCATTTCAGATTATTCTCACTTGGTGGCATGGTCGGTCTG
>OCTA010000945.1_pt1 | contig 27096 bp, 25 predicted proteins | sample 1538991 | NCBI WGS metagenome assembly OCTA01 (sample SAMEA3539302, study PRJEB22396) | soil metagenome | biome: tundra; feature: field; material: soil | place: USA | collected 2010-05 | depth 0.15 m | reverse complement strand
GCCCGCCGACGCTCGCGCGGCCGACGCGCCTGCCGACGGCCCCCCGGCCGATGCGTCGGCCGGCGGCTGACGGCGCGCGCGTCTTGCGCGTCCTCGCGGCTCGCGCCGTCGAGGCGGCGCTCGTCGTCCTCGCCCTGGCCTCGCTCGTCTTCTTCGCCCTGAGGCTCCTTCCGGGCGACCCGGCGCGCCTGGTCCTCGGCGACGCAGCGAGCCCCGCGGAGCTCGTGCGCGTCCGCGCGACGCTCCACCTCGACGAGTCCCTGGTCGTCCAGTATGCTCGCTTTCTTCGTGGCCTGGCGACCCTCGACCTCGGGGATTCGCTGCGGCGCCCGGGGACCCAGGCGATGGCTCGCGTCGCTCAGGCGCTCGTGCCGACGTCGGAGCTCGCCGCCCTCGCCGTGCTGATGGGCGCGGTCGTGGGGCTCGGCGCGGGCCTAGCGGCGAGCGGCCCGTGGCTCGCGCCGCGATCGCGGTCCGGGATCGAACGCGCTCTCGTGGGCGTCGCCGCCGCGCCCCTCGTCGCCGTGGCCCCCGTCGCCACCTGGGCCCTCGCGGTGCGGATGCGCGTCGTGCCCCTGCCCGGCGATCCGGACGCGGGCGTCTCCGGGCTGCTGTTCGCGAGCGCGTTGCTGGCGATCCCCCTCGCCGCGCACGTCGGTCGCATCACGCGCGCCGCACTGCTCGAGGTTGCGCGCGCGCCCTTCTTGCTGGTGGCGAGCGCGAAGGGCGGCACGGCAGCGCGCGTCTGGGTCGTCCACGCCCTGCCCGCCGTGGCCGGGCCGATCGTCACGGTCGTCGCGAGTCAGCTCGGCGCGCTCCTCGGCGGCGCGGTGGTCCTCGAGCGCATGTTCGAGCGTAGGGGCCTCGGCACGCTGATGCTCGAGGCCTACGTGACCCGCGATCTGCCGGTGCTCGAGGGCGCGATCGTCGCGGCGGGGCTGCTCTTCGTGGTCGCCCAGACTCTCGGTAAGGCGCTGCACGCGACGCTCGATCCCCGCGCGCGAGGGGCGCCGTGAGGCGCGTGCGCGTGAAGGAGACGCGTCGCGCGCTCGATCTCGCCCCGCTCGCGCTGGTCGTCTGCGCCAGCGTCGTGGGCGCGCTCCGATCGAGCGGCCCGGCCGGGAGGCTCGTGCCCTGGCGCTCGTGGCTTCCGCCGTCGGTGGAGAGCCCCCTCGGCTACGGCGAAGCCGGCGTGGACCTCACCGGCGTCGTGGCGACGGCGGAGCTGAAAGCCATCGTTCTCGCGGTCGTCGTGGCCGCGCTCGGCTTCCTGCTGGGCACCCCGCTGGGGTCCGCGGCTGCGCTCGCGCGCGGACGCCTCGAAAGGGCCGTCGAGCGGGCCTGCGATCTGGTCCAGGCGTTTCCGACGTTCATCCTGGCGCTCGCCGTGCTGAGCGCCGTGCGGACGCCGTCGCGCGTGCACATCGGGATCGTCTTCGCGTTGACGGCGTGGGCGCCGTTCGCGCGGCTGGCGCTGTCGCAGGTGCGCGTGCTCCGGGACGCCGCGTTCGTCGAAGCGGCCACGGCGCTCGGTCGTGGACGCGCGGGGGTGCTGGCGCGCCACGTCCTGCCGAACCTCTTCGGGGTGGTCGCGGTGCAGCTCGGCTCGACGGCGGCGGCCGTCGTCGTGAGCGAAGCGGGCCTCGCGTTCGTTGGCCTCGGTCCGCCCGACGGCGTGTCGCTCGGCGGCGTCCTCGACCAGGGGGTGGCGGCGATGCTGCGGGCGCCGCACGTCCTCGTCGTGGGAGCGTTGGCCGTCTTTGCCACGAGCGCGGCGCTGCTCTCGGCGGGCCGGGCGCTCAGGTGAGAACCGCAACGACGCCTCTTAGGTGAACGGCATTGCGAAGAGGGGGGAAACTTTGCCGGCGGCCGACGCGGGGCGCCTGGGTCCGGCGCCTGGGGTCCGTTTCCTTGGCCTAGCTCAGGGACAGGCCCATCGCGAAGAACACGAGGCCGGTGACTCCTACGGCCAGGCTCACCCACCACATGGGCTTGCGCCGCGTGAGGGCGGCGATGGCCGCGAGGGCGATCGAGACCTGGAACACCGTGACGCTCTTCGCGAACTCGTGGTGCACGTGGAGCTTGTGGGCCGCCTTCTCGTCCATCTCTTCGACGCGGACGTCCTCGGCGTCGGCCGCTTCCTTGAGGTCCTTCTGCACGCTGCGCTCGTGCTCGGCCTCCGCCTGCCAGCGAGCCGCGAGATCCGGCGGGCCCGACGCCGCCTGCGTCGTGTAGACCACGGACTTGATCCCGGCCGCCTGGTAGTGCGCCCACGCGTCGCCGGCGCGCGACTGGTGCAGGATCGCGTCGTCTTTCCTCAAGATGGCATCGTTGGCGTTCGCGCCGGCCTCGAGTGAAGCGATCGCCGCGAGAACGGCGATGACCGCGGTCGACAGCGAGAGCCAGAGGGTCCACGCGTTCGCCTTGCGGTCGGCGCCGCCCTCGCCGTGCTCCCGCGCTTCTTCGAGCCGCTCCTTGAGCTCCTGCACGTCTTGCGTCTCGAGGGCTTCTTCGGGCATGGGGCCTCTATACTCATCGTGCTATCAGCCAGCCTCCGATGCTGTCTCTGTCTCTTCTCCCACGCAACCTCGAGGCCGCGTTCCGCGATCTCGCGTCGGAGAAGCCGGCGACGCGGGCGTCGGCCATACGCGACGTCGTCCGTCACGCCCTCCTCGCGTCCGACACCCGCGCGCGAGCCGTTCCGCTCCTCGAGCGCGCGCTTCGAGAAGACACCGCGGCCGCGGTCCGCTCCCAGGCCGCAGTGGCGCTCGCCGACGTGAGTGCGGGCGAGGCGCTCGCGGCGCTGCTCATGGCCGTAGAAGACGAAGACCCGCACGTTCGCCAGATGGCCATCGCGGCGATCGGCGAGATTGGCGACGCGCGCGCCACCCAGCGGCTCGCGCGGGCGCTCTCCGACGAGCGCCCCGAGGTCCGCTACCAGGCCGTCATCGCCTATGCGCGCGTCGTCAAAGACGACGCGCACGCCGTTGCGAACGCGCTCGCCCGCGCGCTCGACGACGCCGACGAAGCCATTCGTTACATCGCCATGCGCGTCGCCGAAGAGCACGGGATCGACGGCGAGCCGCTGCGCGACCCGCGCATCGTCGCGCGCGCCGAGAGCCTCGTCGACGCGGCCGACCCCGCGGTGTCGGTGGTCGCGGCGATCTACCTCGCGCGCCTTGGCCTCGAGAAGGGGAGGCGCGTGGTGCTCGACGTGGTCGCCGGGACGCGAAAGACCCCGGAGCTCGAAGACGAACAGGCGTGCGTCGATCTCGCCGGCGAGCTCTCGCTCCGCGAGGCCATCCCCGACCTCGAGCGCCGCGTGTGGGGCTCGCGCCGCATCCTGCGCACGGTGCTCTCGTGGGGCGCGGGCGACGGCGCGAGCAGCGCGTGGCACGCGCGCATCGCGCTGGCGCGCATGGGCCACGCGAAGGCGCGAGGCGACATCCTGGCCGACCTCGCCTCGTGGCGCCGCGAGACCCGCGAAGCCGCGGTGGTCGCTGCTGGCAGGGCGCGCGTCGCCGAGGCTCGCGGACTTCTCGAACACCTGGGCGCCTCGGTCGACGACGCGCTGGTCCGCGAGGCGCTCCTCCGGCTCGTGGTCGGCTGAGTCGCGTCATGCTCGCCCTTCGCCGCGCCCTCTCGATCGCCGCCCTCCTGGCCATCGCCGTGTGGCTCGGCGGGCTGGTCGCCCTAGGCGCCGTGGCCGCACCGGTGATCTTCGCGACCGTCGCGTTCCCCGCGAGCGCCGACGCGATGAGCATCGTCTTTCGCCGCTTCGACTCCGTCGCCATGACCTGCGCCGCGATCGTCCTCGCCACCGAGGCGGTGCGGCCCGTGGCCGGGCTGGCGTTCGAGCGCTTCGCGCACGTGCGCGCCGCCGGATCGCTACTCGCGGCCGTGGCGGCGGTCGTCGAAGGCATCAAGATCTCGCCTCGCATCGCGGCCCTCCACGCCGCTGGAGCGATCCGCTGGGTCGATGAGCCGGGCCGCGAGCTCGCGCACCTGCACGACCTCGCCGAGTGGTGCGGCAAGATCGAGCTCGCGCTGCTCGCCGTGGTCATCGCCCTGCACGCGGTCTCGCTCTCGAGCCCCTTCAAGCGGCGACGGGCTCTGTAAAAATCCAGGCACATTCACGGGGTGCCGCCGGTGAGGGCAGGCTGCGCGCTTGCACGAGGCCGAGCGCCACGTGAAGATGCCCCCGGGAAGCGGGCCTATCCGCGTCGTGTCGGGCACTCTTTTTCAAGGCGAGGCAGCGTATGTCGTTCCGCAATTGGTTCGGGCTGGTGGTCGCGAGCGGGTTCATCGCGGTGGTCGCCGGCGGCTGTTCGAGCAGCGCGTCGTCGGGACCCTCGCCGTCCGATGCCTCGGCGGATGTCGTCTTCGGTCATCGCATGCTCGACGGCGGAGCGCTGGGCACGGGAGACGACGCCGCCGCGAGCAACCTCGGGGTCGACGGGACGACCGGGCAGATCTGCACTTCCGACAAGGATTGCGTCTCGGCCACCGGCCCGGGCGTCAACGTCTGCAGCATCGGCGTCGCCGGCACGGTCGGCAACGTCGACATCCAGTTCTGGTCGACCCCCGTATGTCTCATACCGCCCACGACGGCGAACTGCGATCCCGCGCCCATCGGGAAGGCGCCCGGCCCTCACTACTGCGACGGCCCCGACAACATCGCCTCGCCGGGCATCTGTGTAGCCGACGACCAGGCGAATCCGCAGCCGGGCCAGGGCCTCTGCTTCCCGAAGTGCTCGTACACCCTCGGGGGAACGGCCACCGGCTGCGCGGGGAGCAACGTGTGCAGCCTCGACTGGTTCTCCCCCCCCACCGCCAGCTCGTCAGCCGTGACGGGCGTCGGCTTCTGCCAGAGCACCTGCCAGGTGGATTCGGACTGCTCGAAGCTCGGGGCCGGCTACGGCTGCCAGACGGACATCGGTCTCTGCACCACCAAGAAGGTGACGCGCGCGAAGCCGATCGGCAGCGGCTGCGTCGCGTCGACCGACGGCGGGGCCGACGACAACACCACGGGCGCGTGCAATTGCCTCTCGGGCTCCTCGGGGCAAGGGGTCTGCACGAGCTTCTGCGTCGTGGGAGGCGCGGCCTGCCCGAACGGCTGGGTCTGCGAGACCGACGAGACGTCGTCTCCGTTCCCGGGCACCACCGTCACCGTGAGCACCCAGACGCGGGGGGTCAGCGGCTTCTGCGTGCCTGCCTGCTCGCTGACCGACGCGGGAGCGGCGGCGGCGGGCACCGGAGACGCAGGCGAGGCCGATGCCGCGCCCGACGCCGGCGGTACGCCGGCTGGCCAGGGTTGCCCCGTGGGCACCTCGTGCCAGGGCAAAACGCTCGCCGGGCCCGACTGCCAGCCGTAGCCCTGATGAGGGTCGCCGCCTGGCCTGCCGTGTGGCATGCTTAGGGCGAGGCTTTGTCTTCCCGTTGGCTTTACGCGGTACCGCGCGCGCTCGGCGCGTGCCGGTTCGGGCTCTGGCCCGCGGCGGCGGTGATCCTTGCCGGCTTCGTGCCGGCGTCCGGATGCACCGCTGTCAAAAGCGGCACGAGCGTCGAGACCATGAACCCCGGACCGGAGGCCGCGGGAGGGAGCTCCGGGGGATTGAGCGCGGACGCGGGCAGCGCGTGCCACGCGTCCGACGTGTCCACCTACGCGCCCTCCCCGTACGTGCCCGCCGCCGCTCCCTCGGCCGTGTGCCTGGGCGTCGACGGCGGCGAGCTCTGGGACGCGTTCTACGACGCGTGCTTCGGCCCGGCGAACTCGAAAGCCAGCTGCGACTCGTTTACGAGTGGCGCGTCGACCGCGGCGTGCGCCGCGTGCATCCTGACCTCGTACACGAACGAGCGGTTGGGCCCGGTCGTCAACTACGGCGACTTCGTGGACAAGAACGTCGCGGGGTGCATCGAGGTCGAGGCGCCGCGCGAGCTCCCGTGCGCGAAGGCGGTCCAGGCGCTGACCGGCTGCGAGATCGCCGCCTGCCAGGCGAACTGCCCGGTGAGCGACGCAACCACTCTCTTCGCGCGCAAGTCGTGCGCGGCCGTCGCCGACGGCGCGGGGTGCAATTCTTTCAACGCCGGGACGGAGGATGGAGGCGCCGGCGTGGCCGCGTTGTCCTGCAAGGCGACCGAGAGCGACGCCGGGGTCGCCGGCCCCTGCATGGACGAGACTTTCAAACAGTTCTACGAAGACGTGGTGCCTCTCTTCTGCGGGCGAGCCCCGGTCGACGCGTCGGCCGGGTTCGACGCGTCGTTCGGCGATGCCGCCCTCGAGCCCGTCGATGGCGGTGAACCCGGCGACGCCGGTCGTGCGGTCACGGCCGCCGACGCCGCCGCCGAGTAGCGCGACTCACGCACAGCCTCCCCCAAACGGCCTCCCCCACGGCCTCCCCCACGGCCTCCCCCATCGCCCATGGCCATCGACGAGCTCCGCGCCGACGATCCCGACATCGGGCTCCTCCGCGTGCTTCGCGACGACGGGAGCGCCGACCCGGCGACCGATCCGCGCCTCTCGCAGGCCACCGTTCGCCAGGCGTACCGCGAGATGAAGCGCGTTCGCCTGCTCGACGCGCGCATGACCACCCTGCAGAGGCAGGGCCGCGTCGGCTTCTACGGAGCGGCGCAGGGGCAGGAGGCGGTCCCGATCGCGACCGGCCTCGCGTGCGGGCCCGACGACTGGGTCTTCCCGGCGCTGCGCGAGCAGAGCATCATGCTAGTGCGCGGCTTTCCGCTGCGCGCGTTCGTGGCCCAGGTGTTCGGAAACGCCGGCGACGTGCTCAAGGGCCGGCAGATGCCGAGCCACCCGTCGGGCCGCGCCGTGCACCAGGTGAGCTGGTCGTCATGCATCGGACCGCAGATCCCGCAAGCCGTGGGGGCGGCGTGGGCGATGCGCGCGCGCAAGTCCACCGCGGCGACGATCGGGTTCATGGGCGACGGCGCGACCAGCCAGGCGGATTTCCACGCGGCCATGAACTTCGCCGGCGTGTGGAAGGTGCCCTGCGTGCTCGTCTGCCAGAATAACCACTGGTCGATCAGCGTGCCCGCCGAGCGACAGACCGCCTCGCGCACGTTCGCCGTGAAGGCGCGGGCCTACGGCATCCCGGGCGTGCGCGTCGACGGCAATGATGTGCTCGCGGTCTCGAAGGCGATGCGCGCGGCGCTCGATCGCGCCCGCACCGGCGGCGGCCCGACCTTCGTCGAGGCGGTGACGTACCGCATGGGGCCTCACTCGACGAGCGACGATCCGTCCCGGTACCGCTCGCAAGCCGAGGTCGAGGAGTGGGCCGCGAAAGACCCGCTCCGGCGTTTGCGCCAGCACCTCGTGCACCTCGGCGTCGTCACCGACGCGAGCGACGCCGCGCTCGAGGCCGAGCTGACCGCGGAGATCGCCGCCGCCGTCGACGAGGTCGAGCGATTGCCGCCCCCGGCGCGCGAGTCACTGCTCGAGGACGTGTACGCCGAGATGCCCTGGCACCTCCGCGAAGAGCTCGAAAGCTTGAAAAAAATCGGGCCGCCGCCTACGCACGTCTAGCGGCGCCGGCTCGTGCGACGAGCATGAATCGTGCGCACATTGTGTCGACCAGCGGCTGGAGAAAACAGCGGCTGGAACGGCGCCCTCACAGAGAGCTCCCGAAGATAGGTGACCCGCATGGCAGACAAGACATACGACGCAATCGTGATCGGCGGCGGCCCCGGCGGCTACCCCTGCTCGATTCGCCTCGGTCAACTCAAGCAAAAGGTGCTCTGCATCGAGAAAGACGAAGTGGGCGGCGTTTGCCTCAACTGGGGGTGCGTCCCAAGCAAGGCCATCATCGCCACGAGCCACACCTTCGAGAAGGTGAAGCGCGGCACGACGTTCGGCCTCGTGGTCGACAACCCGCGCATCGACGCGAACAAGCTCCAGGACTGGAAAGAGGGCATCGTCAAGAAGCTCACGGGCGGCGTCCGGTCGCTCTTCAAGACCAACGGGGTCGACCTTCTCTACGGCGACGCCCGCGTCACCGGCCCCAAGACCGTCTCCGTGAAGACCCGCGAAGGCACGACGGAGGTCATCCAGGCGACCAAGGCGATCGTCATCGCGAGCGGCGCGACCACCATCGAGATCCCGAGCTTCAAGTTCGACGGCAAGCAGATCATCGGCGCCAAAGAGGCGGTCAGCCTGCGCGAGATCCCCAAGCGCATGCTCATCATCGGCGGCGGCATCATCGGGATGGAGCTCGGCGGCGCGTACCAGCACCTCGGGAGCGACGTCACGATCGTCGAGGCGTTGCCCACGGTCCTCACGGGCGTCGACCCCGACATCGCGGCCGTCGTCGAGCGCCTCTACGTCAAGCGCGGCGCGAAGATCCTGAAGGGCGCCAAGGCCCTCGGCTACGAGCGCCAGCAAGACGGGTCGATCGCCGTTCGCATCGACGTCGGCGGAAAGACCGATACCATCGAGACCGACGTCGTACTGGTCGCGGTCGGCATGCGGCCCAACGGCGCGGGCCTCGGCCTCGAGGAGCTCGGCGTGAAGATCGACCGCGGCTTCGTTCCGACCGACGCCACGGGCCAGACCAACGTGCCCGGCATCTACGCCGTCGGCGACTGCTCGAGCCTGCCGATGCTCGCCCACAAGGCCACGAAAGAGGGCGAGGTCGTCGCTGAAGTCATCGCCGGCCAGAAGGCCGCCAAGGACTGGGTGGCGATGCCCGCCGCCATCTTCACCGACCCCGAGATCGCCACGGCGGGCCTCGGCGAGCAGCAGGCCAAAGAGAAGGGCATCGAGATCCGCATCGGCAAGTTCCCGTTCAGCGCCCTCGGCCGAGCGATGTCCGTGAACGAGACCGACGGGTTCATCAAGGTCGTCGCGGACAAGAAGACCCATGCGCTCCTCGGCGTTCACATCGTCGGGCCTGGCGCCACGGATCTCATCAGCGAAGGCACCCTTGCGCTCGAGATGCACGCCTTTCTCGAAGACGTCGGCCTCACCGTCCACCCCCACCCCACGCTCGGCGAGGGCATGATGGAAGCGAGCCAGAACGCCCTCGGCCACGCCATCCACGTCATGAACCGCTAGAGCAAGCGCCGGCGTCGTGGAACGGGCCCGTCTCGACGCTCGCCGTGCTCAACGCACCGGAAGTGCGTTTCCGCGCGGCGACCGCCGAGCCGGACCCGTTCGACTTAGCCGCCTCTTGCTCTAGCTACATCAGTCCCCCTCGGCGCTGTTGGGCGAGAGGGAGAGCGAGAGGGAGAGAGAGATTGGCCGCAGAGACTGCAGAGCGCCGCCGCTTGCTAGCGCGCCGCCAGCAAGGGGGTGCAGAGGGGCGGGAGCGCCGAGACCGGCGTGGCGCCGACGTTCGGGGTCACGGTGCTGCACCCCGGGCTCCCGGGGCCGCCGGCGCAGCCCCACCAGTTGTGGGGGGCGTCGAGGGCTCCGGTCAGGCTGCTGGCGTCGAGGCCGGGGTCTCCGCCCACGATGGCGTTGCGCTCGATGGTGGCCGCCGCGGACTGGGTCACGATGCCCTCGGCGTCTCCCGAGAGCGCGTTGCACTCGATGTCGGCCGTCACGGTGAACCCGGTCTCTTCTTCGAGCAGGATGCCGACCGCGGCGCCGTCGATCGCGTTGCGGGTGACGAGCACGTCGACGTCGTTCGAGCCGAAGCCGAGCTGGGAGGCCGTCACGTAGAGCCCCGTGGCCTCGGGGACTCCGCGGGCGTCGATGCGATTGCCGACGAAGCGGGTCTGGACCGCCGCGCCCTCGCCGAAGTCGGCCATTCCCACGGTGCACCCGCTCACGCGGTTGCCGCGCACCGTCACGCCGAGCGACGGAATGAAGACGAAGACGCCGAACCCGCCTTCGGTGCACGCCGAGACGACGTTGTCTTCGACGACGTCGGCGGTCGAGCCTGCGTCCCCGCCGGCGTTGTCCGTGTGGATCCCGGCGCCGCATCCGGTCACCCGATTTCCTTCGAAGCGGACGCCGCGCGAGAAGTTCGACGCGATGCCCGCGGGGGCGCCGGTGACGACGTTGCCGGCGATGGTGCCCGCCCCGCCGGTGTTGAAGATGCCGATGGCCTGCGGATCCGCGGACAGGTTGTCGACGCGGCTCCCCTCGATCCGGAAGGTGCCGCCGCTCGTCGCGTCGATGCCGCGCAGAAAGACGTTCCGCACGGTCACGTCGCGGACCGTCAGGCCGTCGATCGGGGTCGCGTCGTCGGTGATGACGCCGTTGCGCGCATCGACGTCGGCGCTCCCCACCGTCGTTCCGCTCGTGAGCGCGGGGTTGTCGCCGTCGACCGCCAAGCGCTCGAGGGTGACGTTCGCGGCGCGCACGAGCACGACGTTGCTCGCGGCGCCGCCGCACAGCGAGCTGTCGGTGCACGGGTTCGGGTTCGAGACGGCCGGAACGACGACCGTCGCGTCGCCGGAGCCGACGACGGTGAGCGCCTTGTCGATGACGACGTTCTCGACGAACGTCCCCCGGCCGACGAGGACGGTGTCGTTCGGGCACGCGGCGTCCACCGCCTGCTGGATCGCTGCGCACGGCTTCGAGGCCGCGCGGCAGTCGTTCGCGGTCGACGCGTCGCCGGCGTGGGAGACGAAGCGCGTGCCGCAGGTCGCCGCGGCCGGCGCGGCTTGCAGCTCTTCACTCCTTGTCTCGGTGGCTTCGCCGCCAGGGGCCGCGCTGCAGCCCGCCAGACCCGCCAGCGACCCGATGCCGATCACGATTGCGTTCCCAAGACTTCGCATCGCACCCCTCCGTTCTTCTGTCGGTGAAAATCGCTCGTGGTGAGAGAGCCTCTGCGACCTGCGCTCAGGAGCCGAGGACGCCCTGGAGGAGAGCGTCGGCCGTGGTCGCGAGCTCTGTCAATCGATCCGCGCGACCTTCTTCTACGGCCACGAGGACGAGCTCGTTGATTCCCCCGATGACCGCGGTCGCCATGGCCTGCGAGAGGCGGGTCTTCTTGGGACCGTCCTTGCGGCTCAGGGCGACGAGCCGCCGGAGCTGATCGGCGAACCGCTTCTGCACCTGACGGCGTATTTTCAGCGCCTCGGGGCCGGCCGCGTAGATGTCCATCATCAGGGTCCGCGTCAGGGCGGGCTGCGACTCGAGCGTCGAGAGATAGGCCCGGGTCGAGGCGCGGAGCTTCGTCGCCCAGGGCAAGTTGCCCGCCGTCGCGTCGAAGGTGGCCTTGAGGACGATGTCGCTCAGCGTCGCGTAGACCGCGATGAAGCACGCCTCCTTGTCCGCGAAGTGCTCGTAGAACGTTCGCTTCGAGACCCGAGCTTGCCGCGCGACGTCCGCGATCGTCACCGTCGAGTAGGCTTTTTCGGCGAGAACCGCCGCCATGGCGCCGACCAGGCGCAGCCGGTGGGCGTGCTGGGGGTCGCTACGCGCCGCGTCGTCGGAGGCCGCCTCGGCGAGCTCCGGCACATCCGGGAGAGACCGGGCTTGCATCTGGTACCGGATAGTACCACACTCGATTGGTACCGCGCGGTACCGCTCGACCCTTCTTGCAGGGGCGGGCGGGGCCCCCGCGGCACGAACCCCAGGAGACCGCAGTGAGCCTCGACGATGTCACCTCCCTCGGCCACGTCCACGTCGCGATCATCGGCAGCGGTTTCAGCGGGTTGGGCGCGGCCATCCGCCTCAAGCAAGAGGGGATCGACGCGTTCGTCGTCCTCGAGCGGGGCAGCGACGTGGGGGGAACGTGGCGGGACAACACGTACCCGGGGTGCGCGTGCGACGTGCCGTCGCATCTCTACTCGTTCTCGTTCGCCCCGAACCCCGGCTGGAGCCGCGACTTCTCCCCTCAGCCCGAGATCTTCGCGTACCTCCGCGGCTGCGCCCGCCGGTACGGCATCGTGCCGCACATCCGCTTCGGCACCACCGTGACCCGGGCCACCTGGGACGAGGACGCGCAGAAGTGGCGCATCGAGGCGACCACGGTGACGCGCACGGCGACGAGCGCGGCGACGAGCACGGTCACGCGCACGGTCACGTTGAGCGCGAACATCCTGATCGGCGCCGCCGGGGCGCTCAGCGAGCCCGCCGTCCCGAAGCTCCCCGGCCTCGAGAAATTCGAGGGCCAGGCCTTCCACTCGGCGCGGTGGAACCACGACGCGGACCTCACCGGGCGCAACGTCGCGGTCGTGGGCACCGGTGCGTCGGCGATCCAGTTCGTCCCCGAGATCCAGCCCACGGTCGGCAAGCTCTCGGTCTTCCAGCGGACGCCGCCCTGGATCATGCCCCGACGCAACCGCGAGATCAGCGGGCGCGAGCGCGCGGTCTTCAAGGCGGCGCCCGCTCTCCAGAAGTTCGCGCGTGCACAGATTTATGCCGTGACGGAGCTCTTCGGAATGGGATTTCGCCATCCGACGTTGCTCAAACCGCTCCAGCGCGCGGCCGAGGAGTACCTCGCGAAGTCCATCCCCGACCCGGGCCTTCGAGCCAAGCTCACGCCGAACTACAAGCTTGGCTGCAAGCGAATCCTCTTCTCGAACAAGTACCTGCGTGCGCTCGCCAAGGAGAACGTCGACGTCGTCACCGATTCGATCAACGAGGTTCGCGCCCGCTCGATCGTGACCCGAGACGGCCGCGAGCACCCGGTCGACACCATCATCTTCGGCACCGGCTTCCACGTCACCGACCTGCCGTTCGGCAAGTACGTCACGGGCAAGGGCGGGCTAAACCTCGACGACGTGTGGAAGGGCAGCCCGCAGGCGCACCTGGGAACCACCGTGTCCGGGTTCCCGAATTTCTTTCTGCTCCTTGGTCCCAATACCGGCCTTGGTCACACTTCGGTCGTGTACATGATCGAGAGCCAGATCGCGTACCTGCTCAGCGCGCTCCGCTACATGCGGGACAAGGGCGTAGCCACGCTCGAGCCCCGGGCCGAAGCCCAGGCCGCCTTCATCGCGGACGTCGATCGCCGCCTCGCCAAGACCGTGTGGAACACGGGCGGCTGCGCGAGCTGGTACATCGACAAGACCGGCCGAAACTCCACGCTCTGGCCCGACGCGACCTGGCGCTTCCGGAGGCGTCTTGCCGCCTTCAAGGCCTCCGAGTACCGGCTCGGTCGACCGGCGAGCCGACCGAGTATCCTCCCACGGCCGTCGCGGCCCTTGCCTGCCACGGCGTCCGAGGCGACCGCGCGACCCGTCCCCGCAAGCACGCCGTCACGGCTGTCGATCGAAACTGCCCCTCACGTCGAGACCCAGCCATGACCGAACAGCTGATCGGATCCCGCGTTCCGGATCTGCGCCAGGTCCTCGTCGACCTGGTGCTCCGCTACCGCATGAAGCGCGGCGGGGGGCGTCCGATCACGCCGGAGGGCATGAAGCGCAACGCCGCGCTGTTCGAGCGAGCCAACGCCAGGTTCGCGCCGCCGCCCTTCGTCGCCATCGAGCCGGTCGACGTCGGGTCGATGTCGGCTGAGTGGGTCTCGATCCGGGACCAGGCGTATCGCGGCGGCGTCATTCTCTACTTCCACGGCGGCGGCTTCGTCATGGGCTCGCCGCAGACCCATCGCGTGGTCACGTGGCGCCTCGCCCGGGCCACGGGGCGGCGGGTTCTGGCGGTCGCTTATCGCAAGGCGCCGGACCACGTGTTCCCGGCCTGGGTCGACGACGGCGCCGCTGCTTTTCAGTGGCTCGTCGATCGCGGCTACGCGCCGAAAGACATCCTCGTCGCCGGGGACTCGGCGGGCGGCAACATGGCGCTCGCCGTGGTCCACCGCCTGCGTCGCGAGGGCCGGCCGCTCCCCGGCGGAATGATCCTGTTCTCGCCCTGGGCCGACCTCGCCTGCGAGGGCAAGAGCTACCGCAGAAACGAGCGTCGCGACGCGATGTTCCACGCGAAGAGTGTTCGCGCGACGGGCGCGTTCCTGACGCGCGGGAACGACCCGAAGCACCCCGAAGCGTCGCCCGTGCACGCCGACCTGACCGGGTTCCCCCCGATGCTCCTCTTCGCGGGCACCCGCGAGCTCTTCGTCGACGACGCGCGCGCCATCGCCCGCCGCGCTGCGGCGAGCGGCGTCCGCGCGGACCTCCACGTGTACCGGCACATGCCCCACGTCTTCCCGCTCCTCGCCGGCGTGCTCCCGCGTGCAAAACCCGCTTACGACACCATCAAGCGCTTCGTCGACGAGACCCAATCCGTCTTGGTCGTCCCCTCCGAGCGCTCGAGCGAGAGGGAGAATAGCCGCGGAGGCGCAGAGGGCGCAGAGATGAGAGGGGCGTAGACGTCTCGTACGCGCACGCAGCGTGGGCCGAACCCCAATCTCGGCTCGGCGTTCTCTGCGCCTCTGCGGCCAATCTCTCTTCGCTCGAGAGAGAATGGACTACAGCGTCTTGAGGTACTCGATGACCGCGCGCGAAGACTCGTCGCCCAGGTCGGCCAGGAAGGGGTGGCCGCTGACGTGGAACCCGTCTTTGGTCCCGTCTTCGAGGTAGTCGCCCTTGCCCAGCGGCGTGGCGGGATCGCTGGTCGTGAGGCCCACCTTTTCGAGGTCGAGGGGCGCGTCTCCGTGTCCCGCTCTTGCGCGATGCGCCTGGCGACCGCGCCGACGTGCTCGCGATCGAAATCGGGCCTGCCGGCGATCTTCGCGAGCGCGTCGTCGTACGCGTGGATCTTGATCTTGGGGTTGCCGAGGCCGATGACGAGCTTCTCGCCGCCCGGCCACTTGACGATCTCCGAGTGACACATCGCGCAGCTGTGCACGAGGAAGGGCACGTGCGTGTTGGGGTCGTCGGTCAGGTGTATCCCGATGGGCAGCCCGTCGCGCGTGTCGGCGTCGGCGCTCTGCGCGTCGGCCGCCCGGGGCGTGAAGCCGAAGCGGTCGGCGAGCTCGGCGACGTTCGCGCCGAGCACGTCCGGGTACATCTGCTGGAAGGCGAGGAAGATGGGGTAGGGGAGTCCGGTCCGGTACGGGTCACCGACGCCGATGCGCGAGAAGATGGCCTCGCCCGCGTCTTCCGAGATGTGGCTCACCCGGTACTCGGCCGGATCCGACATGGTGGTGTCGATCTTGGCCGTGGGCGCCGATGCGGTCGGCGGCATGGCCGCGCTCGAGCAGGCGCCGGAGCCGGCGCTCAAGCATGCGCCCAGCAAGGCGCCCAGCGAGGACCGCGCGATCACCGCAGGCGGGGCCTTGGATGCACGGCGAACCGACCGGCTCAGGTTGCGAGTCTCGACTCGGGTCTGCATGGTCGCCTCGCCTCGCCTCGCCTCGCCTCGACGCCGGCTGCGCCGCTCGCTGCGAAGGCACTACCGCCGGCCTTTGAAGCCCATCATGTTCTGAACGACGGCCTCGCTTTGCTCGGCGACCTCGGCGGTTTCCCGGGCCCTGCCGGCGCAATCTTCGCACAGCTTCCGGGCTTTCCCGTCGACCTTGACCGTCTCGAGCGTGTCTACTTCTTCACTGCACTCTTTGCACACGGCCATTGGAATTCTCCTTCGATCCGGATCCCGATCTCGCGGGCCCGTGTAAGTGTAGCTGCCCCGCGTGTTAGATTGGACGGCGAACTTCTTGAACACAGGCCGCGTTCGCTCGTAGCGAGCGCGCCAACGCGAGGTAGGCGCGCCATGGGCATCTTCGATCGAATGGGGAAGGTCATTCAGAGCAACCTCAATGCTCTTCTCGACAAGGCCGAGGACGACAAGAAGCTCATCGAGCTGAACCTCGACGAGATGGACGAGCAGGTCAAAGGGGGCCAGCGCGAGGTAGTCTCGGCCCTCGCCGCGGAGAAGCAGCTCGCGAAGAAGGGCGACGAGCTCCGCGCCGACGTCGAGCGCTGGGACCGTCGCGCCGAGCTCGCGCTCAAGAGCGGCGACGAGCCCCTCGCCCGCGAGGCGCTGAAGCAGAAGAAGCGAACGTCGGCGGAGCTCGCGTCCGCCGAGAGCGCGCGCTCCGAGCAGCACACCGCCGCCCTCAAGATGAAGGACGACCTCGAGCGGATGAAGCAGAAGCTCTCCGAGCTCAAGATGAAGCGAGGCACGCTCGCCACGCGCGCGGCCAACGCGAAGTCGGGCGGAGGGTCCGAGCAGCTCGGCGCGCGCGGTGGTTCGAGCGCGTTCGACAACTTCCGTCGCATGGAGGAGAAGATCGAAGGCCGCGAGGCCCAAGGCTCGGCGATGGCCGAGGTCGAAGAGGCGATCGGCAAGGGGCCGAAGACCGAGGATCTCGAGGCCAAGTTCCGGGAGCTCGAGCGCGGCGGTGGCGGTGGCCCGAGCGACATCGACGACGAACTCGCCGCGCTCAAGAAGCGCATCCGCATCTGAGTCAGGAATCGTTTCGCTTGGAACGGCAGATCGTCGTCGCTTTCCGGATGCCGCCGGCGGGTCTCTCTCCGGGACCCGAAGGGCCGTACCTCTCGCGTGCGCGCTCGATCTGCGCGCGAGGCGAGGCGCTCGGCGGGCGGCTCGTCGCGTGGAGCGCCGCGCTGCTGGCGATGGCGTGGGACACCGACTCGATCGAAGAGGCGTTCGAGCTCGCGACCAGCCTGCGCGAAGAATCGTCGGCCCCCGAGCGCTCGTGGACCTGCGGGATCGCCGAGGGCGAGCTCGAGTCCCTCGCCCCCGACGGGCAGCGCATGTACCTCGCGTGGGGGGAAGCCCTGCGCTCGGCGTCGAGCCTCGCCCGCGTCGCGAAGGCAGGCGAGGTGCTCGTCGACGGCGACGTGCGGGCCCTGCGCGCCGGCCAGCTCGCGCTCATCGGCGCACGCTCGGCGACCGACGCCGGGCAGCGTGTTCGCGGCTGGCGACTCGACCTCGAGCACCCGTGGAAGCGCGGCGCTGCCGGCTTCGAGTTCCGCGAAGGGTCCGACGCCGCGATCGTCGTGAACGCCGACGAGCTCGAGATCATCGACCCGGGCCACGCCGACGCGACGCAGCCGATGCCGGTGGCGGACTTCTCCGACGAAGAGCTGTCGACGTCCGACGTGCTCCAGGTCATCGAGGCCGCCTCGCTCGACCCCGAGTCGTTCCACGACGAGCCCGCGACGAGCGCCCGGCGGCGCGAAGGAACGCTCGCCGATCGCGTTCGCGCGCTCTCGCGCCACGACCGGAAGAGCGACCCGATGCTGGCGATCGCCGATCTGCGCCGCGCCCGCGCCCGAGCCAACGACGGGCCGCCCACGGTGCGCTGCCAGGCCGCGCTCGCCCTTGCCCTCGCGCTCTCGATTGCCGGGCGGGTCGAAGAAGGGCTCCTCGAGGCCCTCGACGCCCTGGCCAGCGCGCGCGTCGCCCAGGATCCGAAGGCCGTGGGCGCTTCGATCGCGCTCCTCTGCAAGCTCTACGCGGGGGCCGGCTTCCCCGATGCCGCGAAGACGTTGAGGGAGACGGCCGAGGGCCTCTGAGGTCGCGCGGATCGCGAGGGCTCGCCAGCGGCTGCCACCAGCCGGTGCCGTTGACAAGTCGCGGACCCGGACGAATGCTTCGATAGCGCGTGGCGTAGAGCCCGCGTCCGCGCGAGGCTCTTTCGCCTCGTCGGAACGCCCGCCGGCCGCGATGAGCCCCGGCGCGGAGGTCTGAAAATGCATCCTGGTATGTTTGGTTGGTGGAACGCGCGCAGACGCGCGGCGTTCGGTGAGATGGATCAAGGCGCTGGCTGCGGCGGTCCCGCGGGCGGCGCGTGGGCCGGCCCCCACGAAGGGCACGGCGGTCGTCATGGCCACCGGCACGGTCCGCCCGACGGAGCGGGCGACGAGTTCGGCGGCGGAAGCTTCGGCGTTCGCCGGCCGCTGCGGTTCCTCGCGTTCAAGCTCGAGCTCGACGAGGCGCAGGTCACGGCGCTCGCCACGGTCCTCAGTGATCTCAAGACGGAACGGGCCCAGTCGGCCGTCGACCAGCGGAGAACGACCTCGTCGCTCGCCGATGCGGTCGCCGCCGAAGCGTTCGACGAAGCCGGCGCGAAGGCCGCGGCCAGCGAGCGCGTGAAGAGCACCGAGCGGGTGCAAGCCGCGGTCGTGAAGGCTCTCGGGCGCATCCATGCGTTGCTCAAGCCCGAGCAGCGAACGCAGCTCGCCTACCTGCTTCGCACGGGCGGTCTGAGCATCTGACGGGGGAAACCGCAAAGGCGCAAAGGCGCACGGAATGGGGGTGAGGGGCGCGTACGCGCCACGAGCCTCAGCCCGTAGCGGTGGTGGCGGCGTCGTCGATGTCGACGACGTCGTCGTCCGCCATCTTGCGAGCACGGTCGAGCGCTCTCCCGACGCACTCGGGGTCGCCCGCGGGGACGATATGGCCTCCGGGAACGATCTCGAGGTGCGCGCCGGGTACGAGGCGCGCGAGCAGGCGGCTGTTGTGGTGCGGGAGCAAGACGTCGTCGTCGCCCGCCACGATCACTGTCGGGCACCGGATCTCTCCGAGGCGCGAGCCCGTGGAGTGCCCGAGAACGGCAGCGAAATGGGCCAAGTAGACGGCGAGGCTCGTGGGCTCGGACCGAAGGGCGGCGGGCCAGCCGGCGAGCAGCTCCTTCGCCCGGGGCACGTCTCGCTTCGATAGAAGGAGGCGCGCGAACGACGCGTCCACGTCGTTGCGCCGGAGCTGCCCGCTGAGCGGCAGCGACAGGAACCTCGCCAGCGCGAGCAGGCCCGGGGGCCGCACATGCGGGAACCCGGCCGTCGTCGCCATGAGCACGAGGCCCGCGACGCGCGAGGGATGGCGGAGCGCCACGTGCTGGGCGATCATCCCGCCGAGCGAGATGCCAGCCACGTACGCGCGATCGAGGCGCGCGTGGTCGAGCACGGCGGCCACGTCGTCTGCGAGCAGCTCCATCGAGTAGGGCCCGCGCGGGCGCTCGCTCCGGCCGACGCCGCGGTGATCCGGGGTCACGACGCGCCAGGGGTCGCGGCCGCCGGCCAGCCGCTCGGGCACGTCGAACCAGAAGCGCGACGACAGCCCCAGGCCCTGAAGGAGGATCACCGGAGGCCCCGCGGTGCCATGAACCTCGTAGTGGATGCTCGCCCCCCGGGGGCCCGTCGCAAAGGGCATGGAAGGAACTCTTCAACCTAAATCGGACGAGCGTGATCTTCGATCACGCTCGTCCGATTCATTCGCCCAGGTTTGAAGCTAAATCAGCGCTCACGGTCGTGAGCGCTGATTTAGCACGTGCTAAAGGCTCGGCCCCGCCCGTGAAGTTCGTTGATTCGTGCGAAGTGAAAGTGGTCGCCGGCGACGGTGGGCGCGGCTGCGTGGCCTTTCGACGCGAGCGGTACATTCCGCACGGCGGCCCCTCGGGCGGCGACGGAGGGAAGGGTGGAGACATCGTCTTCGCGGCCGACGCCGGGAAGACGACCCTCCTCGACGTAGCCATCTCGCGCCGGCTCGTGGGCGAGCGCGGCGAGCACGGAAGGGGCAAGGATCAGTACGGGAAGACCGGGCGCGACCTCGTCGTGCACGTGCCGGTCGGGACGCAGGTCTTCGACACCGCGACCAACGAGCTCCTCTTCGACATGGACGCCCTCGAAAAGAGGGCGGTGATCGCTCGCGGCGGCCGCGGCGGCCGGGGCAACATTCACTTCGCGACCCCGTACGACCGGGCGCCGCGCCGCGCCGATCCCGGCGAAACGGGCCAGGAGCTGAACCTCCGCCTCGAGCTCAAGGTCATGGCCGACGTCGGCCTCCTCGGGTTCCCGAACGTCGGCAAGAGCACGTTCATTCGCTCGGTTTCGCACGCGCGGCCGAAGGTCGCGGACTATCCCTTCACGACCCTCGTTCCCCACCTCGGCGTCGTGGCCGTCGACTCGGACCACTCGTTCGTGGTCGCCGACATCCCCGGCCTCATTCCCGGCGCGGCGAGCGGCGCCGGCCTCGGCATCCGGTTCCTCAAGCACGTCGAGCGCACGCGCGCGCTCTTGCACCTCGTGGCCGTCGACCCCGGCGAGGGCCGCGATCCTGTCAAAGACTTCGACGCCATCAACGCGGAGCTCGCCGCGTTCGACCCCAAGCTCGCCGAGCGGCCCCAGGTCGTCGCGATGACCAAGGCCGATCTGCCCGACTCGCAAGAGGCCTACAAGAAGGCCAGGCGCCGCTTCGCGAAGCGGGGCATCGACCTGAAGCTCGTCTCCGCGGCCACGGGCGCAGGGGTTCGCGAGCTGCTCTTCGCGCTGTACGCTCTCGTCAAGAAGGCGTGAGCGACAAGACCGAAGAGGCGACCCCACGGCGACTGCGCCGGGCGCGCGAAGAGGGAGACAGCGGCGCGAGTTCGTATGCGGCGCAGGCCGTGGCCTTCCTCGTCGCGGTCGCGGTCGTGCCGGGCGCGCTCCGGGCGCTCGTGTCGCGCGAGAGCGCCGCGCTGCGCATCGCCCTCGCGGGGGCCGCGGGCGGCGGAGGCGGCACCGACGCCCTCGCCAGATTCGATCCGCAGGCGCTCGCTACCGACGTCCTGGCCCTCGTCGTCCCGGCGCTGGCGGTCGTGGCGGCCGCGGGCGCCGCGGCGCATCTCCTCCAGACGGGCGGAACGATCGCGAGCTCGCGGCTCGCGCCCCGGCTCGATCGCCTCGATCCCATCGCGGGAGCCCGGGGTCTCGTCTCGGGGGCGCGCCTCTTCGCGGTGCTCCGCGCGTTCGTGGCGGCCGCCCTCATCGGCTGGCTGGCCTACCACGATCTCCGCGAGCGGGTGGTCGACGTGTCGCGGCTGGCGGGCCGGCTGTCGTGGACAGGCGTCGTCGTGGCCGCCGTGGCAGGACGCTTCTTGTGGCACGCGGCGGTCGTCGGGCTCGCGCTCGGCCTGGCGGATGCATTCGTCACGAGGCGCTCGTGGCTGGGGAGGCTCAGGATGACCCGAGACGAAGTGCGGCGTGACCACAGAGAGGCCGAGGGCGATCCGCAGGTTCGAGCCGCGCGCCAGCGCGCCTACCAGGAGCTCGTGGCGCAAGCCACGGTCGCGAGCATCCGGACGGCGAGCGTCGTCGTGGTCAACCCGACGCACCTCGCCTGCGCCCTCCGCTACGACCAGAAGGGCGGCGACGAAGCCCCCGTCGTGGTCGCGAGCGGCGAGGGCGACCTGGCCGCCCGCATCGCCCGCGCCGCCCAGGAGTGGGGCATCCCGGTCGTGAGAGACGTGCCCCTCGCCCGGGCCCTCATCGAGCTCGAAGTCGGCGACGCCATCCCCGAAGCCCTCTACGAAGCCGTAGCCGAGATCCTCCGCGAGCTCTCGGCGCCGTCGCGGTCTGGAGAGGGAGATTAGCCGCAGAGCCGGGCTAAGGGAGGCCGCCGCCCGTGGGGAGGTGCTCGCGGGTGAGGTTGCGGGTCGGTGGGTTGCCGGCGGTGACCTGGAGGTCGTCTTCGATTCTCACGCCGCCCAGCGGTGTGAGGGCGTCTACGGTCTTCCAGTCGACGAGGGAGGCCTCGGGGCCGGCGCGGAGGCGCTCGAGGAGATCTTCGATGAAGTAGATGCCGGGTTCGATGGTGAAGACCTGGCCGACTTCGACGTCGCGAGTGTTGCGGAGAAAGGCGTTGCCCGGGCGCGCCTGGCGCAGGGCGCAGCCGACGTCGTGGGTCTGGAGGCCCAGCGAGTGACCGAGGCCGTGGGGATAGAACGCCCGCGTCACTCCCCGCGCGACCGCCTCGTCGACCGCGCCTCGCACGATGCCCACGTCGCGCAGGATCGCGGCGGTCTGCCGGTGCGATTCGTCGTGCAGGTCTTCGTACGAGAGGCCCGGGCGAACCGCGGCGCAGAGGCGCGCCTGCATCGCTTCGACGCTCGCTACGAGCTCTGCGAACGCGTTGGCCGCGGCGCCGCTTCCCTTGACCCACGTGCGCGTGACGTCGGCGCCGTAGCCCCGACACGTGGCGCCCGCATCGACGAGCAGCGACGCCGCCTCTCTCGGCTCGGAGCGCCGTCCGTAGGCGACGTGATGCAGGGTGGCCGCGTTCTCGTCGAGCGCCACGATGTTCTTGTAGGGCGTCTCCCAGTCGTCTTGCGACGTGGCGCCGAGGTAGAGCAAGTGCAGGTCGAGCTCGGACGCGTCGCGCTCACGAAACGCGCTTCGCAGCGCCTCGTGCCCCGCCCGCGCGCGCCGGTTCGCCTCCGCGAGGCAAGCCACCTCGTAGGGGGTCTTGTGCACGCGGAGCTCGTCGAGCGCGGCTGCGAGCGGGGCGGTCGCGCTGGCCGCGGTGGCCCCAAGGCCCCAGCTCGCGGCGCGCGCGCGGTCTTCTCCGATGCACGCCACGCGCCCGCCGCCGAGGTGGAGTTTCACGTCGGCCGGGTCGGCGACTTCATCGACGTCGAACACGTCGAGGAACGCTCGGGTCGGGGGCGGCGGCGGTCTCTCCCAGAAGCTCCGCGCCGCGAGGCGCCAGAGCTTCGGCCGCTGCCCGATGCGCACGACCAGCGCGCCGTCGGGCTCGGCGAGCGGCAGCCAGTGCTGCCAGTGGGGGACCGGCCGGAGCGGCCAGTATTGATCGTCGAACGCGCTCCGCTTGACGAGCGATCCCGAGTGGAGCACGACCGCGTCCCACCCGTGCGCTTCGAGCGCCTGGCTGTAGCGGCGCTCGAGGTCGGCCACGTGCTCCGCGTAGAGCCCATCGAGGTGTCGATCGAGCTCCGCGTCGAGCACCGGGATCACGGTCGTCGGTCGCGCGGGCACCGTGGAAGAGTGTAGCGCGACCCCGCGCGGCCAAGGGGGCCAAAGGGGGGCAAGGGGACCGCGCTCATCAATGCTCTTCCGCGCGCGAGCGCGGCCTTCGCGGTAGCGTGGGCCGGCATGAACGTCGGCGATCTGGTACGCGCCATGGAAGCGATCGCGCCCGCGCGGTTCGCGGCATCCTGGGACAACGTGGGCCTCCTCGTCGGCGACGAGGCGAGCCCGTTGAAGAGCGTCTTGCTCACGATCGATTGCACGCCCGAGGTCCTGAACGAAGCGCGCGGCGGCCGGGTGAGCGCGGTCGTCTCGTACCATCCGCCGATCTTCACCGGTCAGAAGCGCTTCGTCGCGGGGTCGGTTGCCCACGACGCCGCGCGCGCGGGCATCGCGCTCCACTCGCCGCACACGGCGCTCGACGTCGCGACCGGGGGGACCAACGACGTCCTCGCCGACGTCCTCGCGATGACGGCGCGCGCGCCGCTGCGTCCTCTCGCTCCCGTGGAGACGGCGGTGAAGCTCGTGACGTTCGTTCCCTCCGAGCACGTGGCGGCCGTGAGCCACGCGATGTTCGCGGCGGGCGCGGGACGCATCGGCCGGTATTCGTCGTGCGGCTTTCGCGCGGCCGGCACCGGGACCTTCTTCGGCGAAGCGGGCGCCCGGCCCGCCGTCGGCGACGCCGGCAAGTTCGAGGAGTGCGCCGAGGTCCGCTTCGAGACGCTCGTGCCCGTCGCGCGGATCGGGGACGTGCTCCAGGCGCTGCGCGCGACCCATCCCTACGAGGAGGCGGCGTTCGACCTCGTGCGCCTGGCGTCGGCGCCGGCGGCGCAGGGGATGGGACGCGTCGGCGCGATCCAGACGACTGGCGTGGCGTCGATCATCGCCGCCCTCAAGCGCGCGCTGTCGCTCGACCACGTGCTCGTCGCGGGGCCCGTCGATCGCGACGTGTCATGCGTGGCCGTGTGCGCGGGCAGCGGCGGGGACCTCGTGGGAGAGGCGATCGCCGCGGGGGCCGAGCTCTTCGTCACCGGCGAGCTCCGGCACCACGATGTCTTGCGCGCCACCGCCGCCGGGCTCACCGCGATCTGCACGCTGCACTCGGCGAGCGAGCGCGTGGCCCTCGTTGCGCTGGAGCAGCGCCTCTCGGCGACGCTGCCGGGCGTGACGGTCACGCGGAGCCGCGTCGACCAGGAGCCGCTGGTGTTCGCGTGAGCGTCACTTCGCGAGATCGAGCTCCCAGTCGCCTTCGCGCGGGGCGTCGTGCGCGCCCGCGGCGCCGACGCTCGACTGCGCCGGGACGGGCGGCGCATCGCCGCGGAGCGCTCGCAACGCATCGCGAATCGTTCGCGTTCGGATCGACGCCGCCATCTCTTCGCGGCGCTCGAGCTCTTCGACGAGGCCGAGCGCTCCGCCCATCGCTTCGCGCGCCGCGCTGAGCCGCGCCTCCGAGAGGGACCACTGCTGTCGCAGGCCCGCGAGCTCGAGCTCGAGTTCTTGCGTGCGCTCGTTCGCCTTCGCGAGCTCGGCCTCGAGGGCCGAGGCTCGCGCGCTGGCGTCGATCGCCAGCGTGTGCGCCGTGACGTGCCTTCGCTCGGACTCGGCGATGCGCACGAGCATGCCGGCCGTGTCGTCGGCGTCGTTCGCGAGCTCGCCGCGGAGGCGCTCGACCTCGGCTTCTAGGTTCGCGAGTCGCTCGAACCGCGGCGGACGCGAGAAGGTGTGGGCCACGTGCAGAGGCGCCAGCGGGGTCTCGTCGAGGGCCGACGGCGGCGTACTGTCGATCCTCGGGTCCCGCGTGAGGCGCGCGGGTTCGATCAGGGGTCCCCGGGAGTTTCGCGTGTCGGGCATGAAAGCTCTACGGTAAAGCATGCCTCGCCGAGGCCGCTCGGTCGAGCCGGCCGAAAAACACGCGAGGATCGCGGGTGCGTAGCGGATTACGCTAACGCGCTGCACCACAGGAGACCTCCTTCCGAGCCGAGCTCGCACGCGCTAAGAGACTGGTATTGTGACCACGACGACGAGGCCGCGACTCGATGCAGGGCCCGCGTCGCCCGAAGGCGACGAGAGCGCGCTCGCGCCCGAGCTCCTCGTTCGCCTTTACGACCGGATGCTCCTGGCGCGCTGCCTCGAAGAGCGCTTGATCCGGATGAACAAGCAGGGCGACGGGTTCTTCTGGGTCGGCGGCCCGGGTGAAGAGGCCCTGAACGCGTCGCTCGGTCTCCTCGTTCACAAGGGGCAGGGCCCCGAGTTCGATTATCTGCACCTTCACTACCGATCGACGGCCACCCTGCTCGCCATGGGCGCCGACCCGATCGACACCCTCAGGCAGATGAAGAACACGGCGACGGACCCCTACTCGGGCGGCCGAAACTTCTGCAATCACTACTCGGTGCGCCGCTGGAACGTGGTGCCCGTGTCGTCGCCCATCGAGGTGCAGTTCTCGATGGCGCCGGGCACCGCGCTCGCGAACAAGCGCGCCGGGGGCCGGGGCATCACCATCGTTCAGGGAGGCGACGCGGGAACGGCCGAGGGAGACTTCTCGACGTGCCTCATCTGGTCGTCGCTCCCCAAGCGCGAGCTGCCTTGCCTGATGATCGTCGCCAATAACCAGTGGGGCATCTCCACGCCCGCGGCCGACGCGCACGCCGAGAAGCACATCGCCGATCGCGCCGGCGTCTTCGGCATCAAGAGCGCCGTGGTCGACGGGAACGACGCCGAGACCTGCTACCGCGAGCTGAAGAAGGCGATGGACTACGTGCGCGCCGAGCGCCGCCCGTTCTTGCTCGAAGCGATGGTGTCGCGGCTCTACGGGCACACGTCGGCGTCAGGCGCGAACTTCGTGCCCGAAGAGGTCGACTGCTTCGTGCCGTTCGAGAAGAAGCTCGAAGAGCGCCGCATCATGACGCGCGCCGAGATGGACGAGCTCCGCGCGCGGTACACGCAGCAGCTGCTCGACGCGAGCAAGAAGGTCCGCGAAGAGCCGCAGCCGAAGGGCGACGACATTCACCGGCACGTGTTCGCCGAGCGCGACCTCGTGCGCGAGCCCTCGCGGGCAGCGGGCGTGTCGTCGCCGTCGTTGCCGCCGTCGGCCCCGTCGAGAAGCTCGAAGAACGGAGTGCATTGATGGCGACGATGGTGCAAGCCATCCGCCTCGCGCTCCACGTCGGCGAAGAGCGCTTCGGAGTGACGGACGTCTTCGGGCAAGACGTCGGGCCCCCGCTCGGCGGCGTCTTCACCCAGACCCAGGGGTTGAAGACGGCCTGGAACTCGCCGCTCGACGAGCGCGGCATCGTGGGCACGGCCATCGGCCTCGCGCTCGCCGGTCAGCGGCCCGTCGCCGAGATCCAGTTCTGCGACTACGCGTTCAACATCATCGATCTGCTCAAGCTCGCCGGCGGCATGTGCTGGTCGTCGGCCGGCGACTGGAACTGCCCCATGGTGCTCATGACGCCCGTGGGCAGCGGCATCCGCGGCAGCATCTACCACTCGCACTCGTTCGACGCGCAGGCGACGCGGATCTCCGGCTGGAAGATCGTGATGCCGAGCAACCCGCTCGACGCCTACGGCCTGCTCCTCTCGGCGATCCTCGACCCGAACCCCGTCATGTACCTGGCGCCCAAGGCGCTCCTTCGCGGCAAGGCCACGGCGTCCGAGCACATTCCCGGCGAACCCGAAGACGAACGCGCCCTCTCCAAGATGATCGACGCGCCGCTCGGCGACCGCTCCCGGTGGCGCCCCGAGTGGCCCGACGTGAAAGATCTCCTCGTTCCGATCGGAGAGGCGCGCGTGGCCCGGGCGGGGTCGAACGTGACGGTCATCACCTACGGCCGCATGGTGCCGGTGGCGATGCAGGCGGCCGAGCAGGTCGCGCGCGACGGCATCGACACCGAAGTCGTCGACCTCCGCTCGCTGTCGCCTTACGACTGGGACGCCGTGAAGGGCAGCGTGAAGAAGACGCGCCGCGTACTCTTCCTGAACGAGGACACTGAGGTCACGAACTTCGGCGAGCACCTCCTCCGCCGCACGGTCGAGGAGCTCTTCTACGAGCTCGAAGCCCCCCCCAAGCTCCTCGCTGGAGCCCACGTCCCCGGCGTCGGCCTGGCCGACGCCCTCGAGCGAGCCAGCGTCCCCCAGGTCGACCAGGTCGTCACGACGCTGCGCGACCTAGCCCGCCACCAACCCTAGAGCGAGCGGCGGCGTCGCGAAACGGGCCCGTATCGACGCTCGCCGTGCTCAACGCACGGGAAGTGCGTTTCCGCGCGGCGACCGCCGATACGGACCCGTTTGGCTTAGCCGCCGCTCGCTCTAGTTACCCATGGCTGGGGGCACCCACGCCGTATGAAACGGGGCATGACCGCCCCCCCAACGCGCCCGGAGTTTCTTCCTAGTTACCCATGCGTGTTGGCCATCCCCGGCGGCGATCGGCGGCCCAACGATTTCACTACGTTGGCCGCGGCTTGTTCCTAGTCTAGTTACCGTGGTCGCCGCGGGAGGCCTGCGGAAGTGGAGTTACCCATG
>OCTA010000944.1_pt1 | contig 27107 bp, 30 predicted proteins | sample 1538991 | NCBI WGS metagenome assembly OCTA01 (sample SAMEA3539302, study PRJEB22396) | soil metagenome | biome: tundra; feature: field; material: soil | place: USA | collected 2010-05 | depth 0.15 m | reverse complement strand
CGTGGCGCAGCATGTGAGGATGGGCGAGCAGCGGCAGGGCAGCGGCCTTGCTGTAATTCCGCAAGAGCAGATTGACGGTCGAGCGGTGCAGGGGACGGAGGTCTGAGGCCAGGCCGAAACCGCCGCACCGTTGCCAGTCGTCCCGCCCGCGCATGGCTCCCTCTCCGGCGTGAAGCCTGAACTAGAATTGCCACATGGATACGTTCCATCTCGCCCAGATCAACATCGCGCGCCTGACTGCGCCGTTGGACGATCCCAAAATAGCGGACTTCGTCGCACAGCTTGACTCGATCAATCAGCTGGCCGACGCGAGTCCGGGATTTGTATGGCGGCTCCAGTCCGACAATGGAAACGCGACGGATCTTTCCTACTGCGACGATCCGTTCGTCATCGTCAACATGTCGGTATGGGACTCCATTGAAGCGCTTAAAAACTTCACCTACAAGTCCCGACACCTGCAAGTCTTCCGCGACAGAAACAGGTGGTTCGAGAAAATGACGCTCCCGCACTACTGCCTCTGGTGGATTCCCGTGGGCCATCGTCCTGCAATAGCGGAAGGGCGAAATCGGCTTGCATACTACCAGCGCCATGGTTCCACGCCGGAAGCGTTCTGGTTCTCCGAATGGCATCCGGCGCCGCCATCCTGTTTAGCATTAAGATGATCTGATGTATGGCCGATACTCTCGAAACCTACCGCACCGTTACTCCCTATCTCGTAGTGCCCGATGCCGACGCCGAGCTTAAGTTTCTCGAGGCCGCCTTCGGAGCCACGCCAGCCATGTGCCAGCGCAATCCCGACAACACGGTGATGCACGCTGAAGTCAACATTGGCAATTCGTTGATCATGCTCGGGCAGGCCGGCAGCCAGTGGAAGGCCCTGAAGGCCGCACTCTATCTGTGGGTCGAAAACGTCGATGAGACCCATTCGAAGGCGATCGCGGCGGGCGTGACATCGCAGAGCGCTCCCGAAGACAAGCCCTACGGACATCGGAACGCGGGCGTCGTGGATGCCTCCGGAATCACCTGGTGGATTGGCTCGCCAGTCAAGTGACGCCTACGCAAGCCAGACTACTTTCTCTGCTCCAGGTGTTTGTAGAACCCTAGGTCCTGGCCGGTCACCAGCTTCGTGATGTAGAGGATCTGTCCGTGATGCATGGCGAAGTGCTCGACGACGTGGTAGATCGCCTCAATGCCAGTGACATTCTTCTGATGTTGAATGTCATAGTTCTGCAAAAGCGCGGCGGGTTCCATCCGTTGCAGAATCTCGTCCACTTCCCGCAGTGTCGCGTCCAACCGCTCCCGCAACTCGGCGCCTGGAATGTGCCGCTTCTCGGCGAACTCCGCCGGGCGGTTCCGCGCGTCCGGGACGCCTCCGAACGGAACCACGATCCACTGCCGAACGTTGCCATTCAAGTGCAACAGGAGGTTGCCGATACTATTGTCGCTCTCATGCGGGCGCCACCAGATCCGATCGTCCGTGAGCATTCCCAGGCACTGACAAGTGCGCGGCCAGAATTCATCCAGCAACTTGCTCCGAGAGAAATCGAGAAACACGCGCGCGAAGTTTAGCTCGTCACTCACTCATTCATGGTACTTGTGAAGGGCAGTTCGGGGCTTGTCTAGTAGAATCGGTCCTTTGGGACTTCCAGCCTTCCTGCTCCCCGAGACCACCATCCACGCGAACGGCGCAAGCCCCGTCCTCGACCTTGGCGACTCCCCCGCCCCATTGCTTCTGACGCTCGGAATCCTGGACGTCGTCGAACAGGAAAGTCTGCTGCTGGGGATACACGGGTCCGCCGACGCCGCCACCTGGCTCCCCGAACCCTTGACCGGATTCCCCGAAAAATTCTACCCGGGCGTCTCAGCGGTCTACCTTGATCCCGCCGCTCACGCCATCCGCTTTATCCGTGCGGAATGGAAAGTGAATCGCTGGGGCCGCGGCAGCAAGACCCCGAGCTACCGCCTTTACCTCTTCGCCGAACCGCTCGACCCGCCTAGAGCCGGTTGATCAGGCTGGCGACATATCCCGCCCCAAAGCCGTTATCGATATTCACCACCGTCACATTGCTGGCACAACTGTTCAGCATCCCAAGCAAAGCCGCCAGCCCATTGAAACTAGCGCCGTAGCCGACACTGGTGGGGACCGCGATCACCGGACACGAAACCATGCCTCCCACCACGCTCGGCAGGGCTCCCTCCATGCCCGCGCAAACGATCGCCACCCGCGCCTCCGTCAGCCGCCCGCGGTGATGCAGCAGCCGGTGAATCCCAGCGACACCCACGTCGCAGATCGTGTCCACTTCATTCCCCATAACTTCCGCCGTGAGCTGAGCCTCTTCGAGCACTGGCAAGTCGCTGGTGCCGGCGCACACAACCGCAATCTTGCCTTTGCCGTGAACCGTACGGTCTCGCCACACGCGCACCACGCCCGAAGCCGGAAAGTACTCCGTCTCCGCCGTCAGTTCCGAGACCCGCTCCGCCATTTCTGCCGTGGCCCGCGTCAGCAGCAGATTACTCGACTTCGCAAGCAACGCCCTGGCGATCCCGGCCACCTGGTCCGGCTGCTTACCTTGCCCGAAAATCACCTCCGGCATGCCGTTGCGCATTTCGCGGTGATGATCGACTTTGGCGAACCCGAGATCCTCGAACGGCAGATCCCGTAGCCCGGTCATCGCCTCGTCAACGCTGCTCTCGCCGTCCCGTACCCGCTCTAAAAGATGCTGTAGTTGCCGAAAATCCATAATTTGAATGCGGGGAAGCCAAGCGGCATCCCATAAAATAGTAACGTCCCCGTAAATATGAGCCGCTTCTGGACACGCCTGCGCCTTACCCTCGACATGATTAAGTTCGAGCACTCCATCTTCGCCCTGCCGTTTGCCCTAACCGGTGCGCTGCTGGCGTGGCGTGACGCCGCGTTTTCTATCCCAGGCCTGGGCTGGCGCTTCCTCTGGATTGTGGTGGCCATGGTTTGCGCCCGTTCCGCCGCCATGGCCTTCAACCGACTGCTGGACGCCCCGATTGACGGGCGCAACCGCCGCACTTCGAACCGCCACCTGCCCGCTGGCCTGCTTTCCAGCCGCTTCGCCTGGGGCTTCACTTTCGCCTCCTGCGCTATCTTGTTGTTGGCTTCCCGTGAGCTTGGACCGCTGTGCCTGCTGCTGGCGCCAGTCGCGCTCGCCATCCTGTTCTTTTACTCTTTCTGCAAGCGGTTCACCATGTTCTCGCACCTGATCCTGGGTTTCTGTCTGGGCATTGCGCCGGCTGCCGCCTGGATCGCCATGCGTGGGACGCTCGACGCACGCATCTTGTATCTAACCGCCGCCGTAATGTTTTGGACAGCCGGATTCGACGTCATTTACGCCTGTCAGGATTTCGAGTTCGACTGCGCCGAAGGTCTCTGCAGCATCCCGCGCCGCTTTGGGATTGGCGGGGCGCTTCTGATCGCGCGGCTTCTGCATGTCGCCATGATTGCCTGCCTGGTCCTGCTGGTGATTTCCTTTCAACTGGGGGCGCTGAGCCTCTCCGGCATCGCGGTCGTGATCGCGCTTCTGGTCTACGAGCACGGCTTGGTAAAGCCCAACGATCTCTCTCGCGTCAACGCGGCATTCTTCACGGTGAACGGCTACGTCAGCCTGCTGTTCTTCGCGTTTTGGGCGGCTGACATCCTGCTCCATCGCAGGCTTTCGCTAATTCAATGACTTGTCCACAAGACTAACTCACAATGACTCACCCACAATGATCAACCCACGCATCGACGATCCTCGCCTGAAGTCCATTTTCGAAAAGGTCCAAGCGCGTGAACGCCTCAACTACGAAGACGGCGTTGCCATGTATCGCAGCCCGGACATCCTGGCCTTGGGCCATATGGCCAATCTGGTGCGTGAGCGGCTCCACGGCGACATCACGTATTTCAACGTAAACCGCCACATCAACCCGACGGATGTCTGCGTTGCCAGCTGCCGCCTGTGCGCTTTCGGCAAGCGGGCCAAGGATCCGCAGAGCTACACAATGTCGATGGAGCAGTGCTGGGAAGTCGCGGGTCATGGATACTCGGAAGCCGTCACTGAATTCCACATCGTCGGCGGTCTGCATCCTGAGCTGTCGCTCGACTGGTTCTGCGAAATGATCGCGGGGCTGAAGGAGCGCTACCCCGCCGTGCACTTGAAAGCGTTTACCATGGTCGAGGTTGCTTACCTGGCTAAGCGCGCCAAAATCTCGATCCTCGAAACGCTGCAGCGGTTCAAAGACGCGGGCGTGGATTCACTCCCCGGCGGCGGCGCGGAGGTCTTTTCGGAACGTGTCCGGCGCATCATTTGCGATCACAAGATCGATGGCGACGAATGGCTCGAAACCGCCCGCCTGGCACACCGGATCGGCCTCAAAAGCAACTGCACTATGCTGTACGGGCATCTGGAAACGCCTGAAGACCTGGCCGATCACCTGGTTCGTCTGCGCTCGGTGCAAGACGATACGAACGGGTTTGTAACGTTCATCCCGTTGGCCTTTCATCCCGCCAACACGGCGCTGAGTCATCTGGCCACCACGACCGGTTTCAACGACATCAAGCAGATCGCCGTCTCGCGCCTGATGCTCGATAACATCCCGCACATCAAGGCGTATTGGATCATGCTGACGCCGGGAATCGCGCAGGTCGCGCAGCGCTTTGGAGCCAACGACATCGATGGAACCGTGGTCGAAGAAAAAATCTATCACGATGCCGGCGCCACTACCGCCCAGCATCTGCGACGGCAGGACCTGCTGAAGCTGATTCGTGGAGCGGGTCGAGAGCCCGTCGAACGCGACACCGCCTACCGGCCGGTTACGCGCACGGAATCTACATTTACCGTCCTTGTGTAACGGACTCGGGCAGCTTTCGAGAAGCAGCCGCAGCTTTCATCGCACGCGCCTTAACTTTGTCGGCGCGTTCCAGTATGGCTGCGCCTTCGTCGGCAATCGAACGCAGCCAATCGATCCCCGCCTGATCCCTTGCAACAACCGCTCTCAAGTCAATCACCAGATCGCGCCCAGCCAGCGTCGTTCTCGCCGTTTCCCAACAGCCTTGCAACTCGGGAATATCGCCCCCGCCAAGATTTCCGATCAGTTCCAAGCGGAATGATGCGTTGCTGTCGTGGATGTAATATTTCAGATTCGAAGACCGCACATAGATTCGATTCTTATTTTACAACCGAGGTTCCAGCTATCAGGACGGGAACGGGAGAATGTTGGTTTACCCGGACGCCTCTTCCATCCGCCAAACTTGCCGCGCCTTGAGGCAGGCGACCCGGTAGGCGGGCAGACACCCCTCGTGCTTCGTGAACATTGAGACAGGATCGGCTTGAATGAGCCGCCAGATCTGTTCGTGAAGGCGGGGGCTGATGAGGATCTCGCCCGCACCGGCGCCGTCGCAGTAGCGCGTTGCCTTGTTCACCGCATCGCCAATGGCCGTAAACTCGATGCGCTCGGGAGAGCCGATGAAACCGTGAAGCACTTCACCGCAGTGAATGCCAATGCCGATTTCGCAGGTGGTGAGACCTCGACACGCGCGTTCCGCATTGATGCCCCGCATTGCCGATTGCATATCGGCTGCCGCCTGTATCGCGTTCTCGTGCTGGCAAGCATCTGGCTCAGGGCTTCCAAACACGGCGAGGATCGCATCGCCGATGAACTTGTCGATGGTTCCATTGAAGCGGAAAACGGCATCGACCAGGACCGGGAAATAGGCGTTCAACAGATCCATGACTTCCTGCGCGTCCATACCGGACGTCAGACGCGTGAACCCCCGGATGTCGGCGCAAAGAATCGTGACCCCGGATCGTTCGCCTCCCAGACGGAGTTTCCCCTGACCTGACGCGCTTTTGCTAACAGTGCCGCGCGCAGTTTGGGCGAGAAGTTGGTCAAGAGGCGGCGCCCAGTAGGACCCCAGAATAGCCGATTTTATGTTTTTACGTGAATTCCCGTCGAATCCGAAGTCTTTGGTCTGCGAAACGTAGTAAGGAACGTTGTGTCGAACTGCCCGGCTACGAATTCGTCCGTGGACAGGATTTCTTCGTGCAGCGAGATGGACGTGTGAATGCCTTCGATGATAAACATGCTGAGCGCGCGCCGCATCCTCTCGATGGCTTCCCGCCGGGTCTGGCCATAGGTGATGAGCTTCGCCACCAGCGAATCGTAGTAGGGCGGAATTACGCTGTCGGTGTAAGCGGCCGTATCCACCCGCACGCCGATGCCGCCCGGCAGATTAAGCCCGGTGATGCGGCCCGGCGAGGGCGCGAAAGTCTCCGGATGCTCGGCGTTGATCCGGCACTCGATGGCGTGCCCGGAAAGCGAGAAACCGTTCGGGATAATCTGCTTTAGGCTCTCACCCGCCGCGATCTGAATCTGCGCCTTCACCAAGTCGATGCCGGTCACAAACTCGGTTACCGGATGCTCCACCTGGATGCGGGCATTCACCTCGATGAAGTAGAGATTCCCTTTCTCGTCCATCAAAAACTCGACCGTGCCGGCGTTGGTATAGCCGATCGCTTTCATCGCCACGCGAAGCCCGTCCGAGATCTTCTTGCGCAGCGGCGCATTCATGCACGGGGAGGGCGATTCCTCAATCAACTTTTGATGGCGACGCTGAATGGAACACTCGCGCTCACCAAGCACTTCGACATTTCCGTGCTCGTCTCCGAGGATCTGAAACTCGATGTGCCGCGGCCTCTCGACCAGTTTTTCCATGTACACGTCGCCGCAACCGAACGCCGCCGCCGCTTCGTTTTGCGCTTGCACCAGCAGAGCCGGCAACTCTGCGGCGCTGCGAGCGATACGCATGCCGCGTCCGCCGCCCCCGGCAGCCGCCTTCAACATGATGGGGTAGCCAATCCCGTCGGCCAGCCCCAGCGCTTCTTCGGGACTGTTGAGAATGCCGCGCGAACCAGGCAAGATGGGGACGCCAGCTTCTTCCATAATGGCGCGCGCCCGTTGCTTCAAGCCCATCTCCCGAATCACCGCGGGCTTCGGACCAATGAACTTGATGCCCGAGAGTTCGCACACTTCCGCGAAATCCGCGTTTTCGCTTAAGAAGCCGTAGCCGGGATGTATCGCATCGACGTTCGTGATCTCCGCCGCGCTCATGACGGCGGCGATGTTCAGGTAGCTGAGAGAGCTTTTCGCGGGGCCGATGCAGATCGCTTCATCGGCGAAGCGGACATGCAGGCTGTGCCGGTCGGCCTCTGAATAAACCGCAACCGTCCTGACGCCCATGTCCTTGCAGGCGCAGATCACACGGAGCGCAATCTCACTCCGGTTTGCAATTAGAATTTTTCGAAACATGAGGGGCGGCCAGCGCTACAGCGGGCGAATCGTCAGCAGCGATTCGCCATATTCCACGGGACGGCCATTTTCGACCAGTTTTGCCACTACGATACCGGAGACTTCCGCCTCAATCTCATTCATCAGCTTCATCGATTCGATAATGCAGATGACCTGCTTAACCTCCACCTGGCCGCCAACTTTCACAAACGGCTCGGCGCCCGGCGATGGCGCGTCATAGTAGGTGCCGACGATGGGCGATTTTACCACTACGTCACTGTCGTGTTCGCTAGCGGGCGGTGCGCCCCCCCCCGCCGGACTGCCCCCGCGGTGTTCCGACGCATGCGTTCCACCCCCATACGACGCGCCCGCCTCATGCGGAAATATGGTTGGAACGATAACATCCTGGCTCAAGCTATGGGCGTTGCGGATGCGCACCTTGTTCTCGCCGCGCTGGACTTCCAATTCCGCGATCCCCGTTTCCCGCACCATGCGGATCATTTCCTTGATCTCTTCTATCGTCATCTTTTCATTTGCGGAGGAAGCGGGAGCCATGGACTCTCAGAACCTGACTCAAAGATCCTATCTCAGAGAACCACCAGTTCTTTACCCGTGGGTGTCAGGATTTCACAACCGTGCTCTGTCACGACGACTGTGTCCTCAATGCGGATACCGCCGACACCTTCCAGGTAAACTCCGGGTTCAATTGTGATTGCCATTCCCGGCTCCAGCTTCGTCCTATCTTTCCGGCCCACGCGCGGGCCTTCGTGAATCTCCAGACCGAGCCCATGGCCGGTCGAGTGGATGAACAACTTGTCCATCCCGTAACCACGCAAGACACTGCGAGCCGCACGGTCCACGGTCGCGCAACTTGCTCCCGGCTTTACTGCATCAATGGCGGCAAGCTGACTCTCAAGCACCGCACGGTACATGCGCCGCGCTTTTGGGTTCAGTTTGCCCACGGCATGAGTGCGGGTCATGTCGCTGCAATAGCCAGCGACCCGCGCACCCATATCTACCAATAATAGGTTATCCTGCTGAATCGGATGGTCGCTCGGGTGGGCGTGCGGAAACGCGGTTCTTTCGCCGGAGGCTACGATGGTCTCGAACGCCGTCCCGTCCGCCCCCAAGCGCCGCATTCGATACTCGATTTCAGCCGCCAGGTCTACTTCCGTCATCGACGGCTTGAACTGCCGCAGCGCTTGTTCGAGGGCCGCCGAGTTCAGTTGAACCGAAGCCTTGATGGTGGCGATCTCGGTTGCCGATTTCATCATCCGGAGCCGCTCCACCGCGCCCGAAACGGGTTTTAGACGGATTTTCGGAAGAGCTTCCTGGGCCTGCCGGTATTCGTCGAAGCTGATGCGATTCCGTTCAAAGGCGAGCGACTTTACGTGCAACCTCTTCACCCAGCTGCCCAGATCCTTTAGCAGCGGACCTTTGGCAATTCTCACCTCGCAATCCGACTCGCGGGGGGCCTGCGCCTGGTAGCGGGGATCGGTGAACAGCAGCGCGCGATCCGCCGTCAGCAGCAACATGCCGTTGCTGCCAGTGAAGCCCGTCAAATAACGGACGTTCGGAAGAGCGGTCACCAGGAACGCATTGGCGCGCGCTTCCTGCAAACTAACGAACAGCCCGGCCCGGCGCTCGGAGAAATCTGTTTCGGCTTGCACGTCTCCCCTTTCAGGGTTTCAGCAGCAACTTACCCGTGGTCTTGCGGGATTCAAGATCGCGATGCGCCGAAGCGGCATCTTCAAGATCATACGTCTTGTAGATGTTAACGCGAAGCTGCCCGTCCGCAATCCACTCGAAGACTTCGGAAGATCTCCAGCGCAGCTCCGCGGGATCGCTGATGTAGTTCGCGAGCGAAGGCCGGGTCAGATACAGCGATCCTCCCTGGCTTAGCGCCAGCGGGTCGATTGTCCCGACAGGCCCGCTCGACTGGCCGAAACTTACCATCATGCCGCGCGGGCGCAAACATTCCAGGCTCTTGTGAAAAGTCGTGCTGCCGACCGAGTCATACACCACGTTGACTCCTTTGCCATCGGTGATCTTCTTAACCTCTTCGGCAAAGTCCGACTTGGTGTAGAGAATCATGTGGTCCGCGCCATGCTCCTTGGCAAGTTGCGCTTTCTCTTCGGTGGAGGCGGTTCCAATGACAACCGCGCCAACAATCTTCGCCATCTGCACGATAAGCAGCCCCGCGCCGCCGGCAGCGGCATGGACCAGGCACGTCTCTCCCTTCTGCAACGGGAATGTGGAGCGCGTCAAGTAGTGTGCGGTCATGCCCTGCAACATCACGGCCGCTCCATCCTCGACGCTGACCGCCTCCGGCAGTTTCACCAGAAATCGCGCGGGAACCGCGGCGTACTCGGCGTAACTGCCGCGAGCCATCGTATAAGCGACTCGGTCACCCACCTTGAACGCCCCGTCGGCGGCGACGGCGGCGACGGTGCCCGCGCCTTCGCTCCCTAGCTTCACGGGACTTTCGGGGGCTTTGTATATCCCTTTGCGGAAGTAAACGTCGATGAAGTTCACGCCGCTCGCTGCAAGCTTCACCAGCACCTCGCCGCTGGCTGGTTCGGGCTTGGGGACGTCTATGTATTTGAGGTTTTCGGGACCTCCGATGGGGTCGGCTACAACGGCTTTCATGTAGTCGATTCTACGACGCTGGCTCTTTTCTAATCCGCGTCCAACGGCGAAAATGAATCACCGCCGTGCATAGGGCGAGATATCCAATCGCGAAGGGCGCCGCCAGCCACTGCAGCAGGGCCGTGAAGGTGGCCTGAGTGATGTCCAGCCGCCGCTGCAACATCAGTTTCGCGGAACCGATGTTCCACACATCAACCGTGAAGTAGTTCGCTTCCTCGTTTACCGCGATCAAGCGCGCGGAGGTTTTCAGCGCTATGGCCCACTTCCACCTTTCGAGAATCGGTGAACCCGTGCAGAGGATCGCGACCACCGTATAGGGAGTCCGTGCCAGCTTCCCGATGAACCTGGTGCGGTTCTCGACAACCTCCCGGTCGTGCACGGAAAGCAGCGCGCCCCGCGCGGGATCGAAGGCCGCCGGTGGGGTGCTGTAGCAAGTGAGTACGTCGATCTGCGCGGTATGCTTCGCTGCGTAGAAGTAACGGAGGGCCTTTTCGCCAGCCTCGCGCGGTCCGCTTTCTATCAGCAGGAGCCGCTCAAACGATGGCTGGGCCCGTGCAAGAAATCGGTGCATACCAGCATGTTAGCGTGGCAGCCAGCTTTCGGGTAAGCTGACGTTGTGAAAAGCTACCGCAAAGAACTCTTGTTCCAAACTCCATCCCGGCGCGCCTTTGTGAACATCACACCGCAAGTTGAAACCTGCCTGCGCGAGAGCGCGGTTTCGGAAGGTTTGGTGCTGGTGAATGCAATGCATATTACTGCTTCCGTCTTCATCAACGACGATGAAACCGGGTTGCATCGCGACTACGAGAAATGGCTGGAGAAGCTCGCGCCGCACGAGCCGATATCCCAGTACGACCACAATCGCACGGGCGAGGACAACGCCGATGCGCACATGAAGCGGCAAGTGATGGGCAGAGAGGTAGTGGTTGCGATCACCGCCGGACGGCTCGACTTCGGCCCCTGGGAGCAGATCTTTTACGGGGAATTCGACGGTCGCCGCCCGAAGCGCGTTCTGGTGAAGATCATCGGAGACTGAATAGATGGACGACGTCAGAGGGCTCTGGCTGACCCGCCTGCTGCTGCTGCGAGGCATCGGCGTAATCTCGCTCATCGCCTTCGTGGTCGCCCTGAATCAATTCCGTCCGCTGTTGGGCGAACACGGTCTGCTGCCCGTCCCGTTATTCGTCAAGCGAGTCGCCTTTCGCGACTCTCCCAGCCTGTTCTATTTCTGGCCGCGCGACGTTGCCTTCACTTCCGCCGCCATCGCCGGAATCGTGCTGTCCTCGTTGGTGGTGACCGGCCTGGCGGAGCGTTTCAATAGTTGGGTTTCCGCCGCAATCTGGGCCGCGATTTATCTGCTTTATCTTTCCTTCGTCAACGTAGGGCAGACCTTCTACGGCTTCGGATGGGAATCGATTCTGCTTGAGTGCTGCTTCTTCGCGATGTTTCTGGGAAGCGCCGAAGTCATGCCTCAGCGGATCTCCATCTGGCTCTTTCGCTGGCTTCTTTTCCGGCTGATGTTCGGCGCGGGATTAATCAAAATGCGCGGCGACCCTTGCTGGCGGGACTTAACGTGCCTGAACTACTTCTACGAAACGCAGCCCATGCCGAATCCGCTGAGCTGGTATTTTCATTGGGCGCCGCCGTGGGTGAACAAAGGCGGGGTCATGTTTAACCACTTCTCCGAGTTGATCGTGCCATTTTTCTATTTCCTGCCCCAGCCGTTCGCTGGCATCGCGGGAGTCATTACAATCGCCTTCCAACTCACCATCATCGTAAGCGGCAACCTCTCGTGGCTCAACTGGCTGACTGTCGTGCTGGCCTTCTCAACTCTCGATAGAAAGTTCCTTGCGCTTCCGTTTGGGATGCCGCCCATGCGCGCGCCCTCCGCTGTGTTCGAATGGACGAACATTGCGATCACGGCTCTGGTGGCCGTGCTGAGTGTCCCGGTGGTCATCAATATGGTCTCGGCGCGGCAGATCATGAACACGAGTTATAATCCGTTTCACATCATCGGCACATACGGCGCATTTGGCAGCATCACACGACCGCGCTATGAGGTGATCGTCGAAGGCACGCGGGACGCCCTGGTAACTCCGGCAACTAAGTGGGAAGAATACGAATTCAAAGCTAAACCTGGCGACGTGAAGAGCATGCCTCCGCAGATTGCGCCCTGCCATTTGCGGTTGGACTGGCTGATGTGGTTCGCCGCGATGTCGGAGTATCAGGACTATCCATGGTTCGTCAACCTGATGGCGAAACTGCTGCAAGGCGACAAGGACGTGCTGAGTCTCATGCGGACGAACCCATTCGGCAAGCAGCCGCCCAAGTACATACGCGCGGAGCTATACGAATACCATTTCACGACGCCTGACGAGCATAGGAGAACAGGCGCGTGGTGGACAAGAACGCGCGCCGGAGCTTACTTCCCGGCCGTCTCGCTTGATAACGTGGCCTTCCGGCAAATTCTGAAGACGCGGGGATGGCTGGACTGACAGTCTCCGCCACCGGAGCCGGATCAACCCGCTGAGTCCGCCATCGCCCCGGGCCGTCGATGTTGGGCAAGAAGCCTGTTAGAAGCCCAATCGCAGGCAGATAAGAACAAACGCTGTAAACGAATTCGATGCTGGTGCGATCCGCGAGCGCTCCCAAAAGTGCGGCCCCGATCCCGCCCATCCCGAAGGCGAGGCCAAAGAACAATCCCGAGATCATGCCGATTTTCCCGGGCAGCAGTTCTTGCGCGTACACCAGAATCGCCGAGAACGCGGAGGAGATTACCAGCCCGATGACAATGCTGAGCATGCTGGTCCAAAACAGATTCGCGTAGGGCAGCGCCAACGTAAAAGGCAGGACGCCGACGATGGATGCCCAGATAACATACTTGCGTCCGATGCGGTCGCCGACCGGGCCGCCTATCAGCAGGCCCACCGCCGCCGATCCCAGGAACAGGAAAAGGTGAAGCTGGGCGCTGGCGATGGAGACATGAAACTTGCTGATCAGGTAGAAAGTGTAGTAACTGGTTAGACCGGCGAGGTAAAAGTACTTCGAAAAAATCAGGGCAATTAATATGGCGAGTGAGAATGCGATTTTCCCGGGCGGGAGTATGGGCCGCAAGTCCGCCGGGTTCGAACGACCGCGGGAAGCCTTCTCGGATAAATGATTTTTGTACCAGCGTGCCACTTTGGTAAGAACGAAGATCGCAAGCAGCGCCGCCAGCGAGAACCACGACAAGCTATGCTGCCCTCTTGGAAGCACGACGAAGGCTGCCAGCAAGGGGCCGATCGCCGAGCCAAATGTTCCGCCCAGTTGGAACACGGATTGTGCCAGCCCGTGCCGTCCACCCGAAGCCAGGCGGGCCACACGCGACGACTCCGGGTGAAACGAGGCCGAGCCTAAACCCACGCAGGCGGCAGCCGCCAGCAAGACTCCGAAACTCGACGCCCACGCCAGTAGAATTACTCCCGCGAAAGTGAATGTCACCCCCGCGGGCAACGAGTACGGCTGCGGCCGGCGGTCCGTATAGAGACCGATGAACGGCTGGAGCAGCGACGCAGTGAGTTGGTAGGTCAGCGTCAGCAACCCCAACTGCGAAAAGCTCAACCCATACGAAGCCTTTAGGATCGGGTAAATCGACGGGATGAGAGACTGAACGAGGTCGTTCAGCAGATGACAAAAGCTGATTGCATACAAGATGCCGAACACGGTTTTGTGCGCCGCCTCGGAGCCGAGGCCGTCTGAATTCATGCAAATTTATTTTAAGGCCGGGCTCGCTACCTGCTTATGGAAGAAGGGCCGGGATTCCACTTCCGAGAAGCGGAGTTCATAGGTGCTACAGCGACCGTTGCATTCGATTCTGATCTTTATAGGAGCTTCGCTAACGCAAGTCCAGTGCGAAACCGTGCCGCATTCAGGGCAGGGATGCATTCCATTGTACTTAGGATTGTTTGTCAGATTTTCGGACATTGGATTCACCTCGACTATGAGTTTCACCAGTATGACGTAAGAGAGCGAACATTCGACCACAAAATTTCACAGATTTTTGTAAATCCCTCTTAATCCTATTGAAGGAGCGGAGGCTAGGTTTGGGATAAGATAAGGGCATGACGCGTCGTGAGCGGCAGCAGCGTGTTGCTGAGATCCGTGAGCAGGTACAGAACGGGACTTACAAGATCGATGCGCTGAAGCTCAGCAAGAAAATCATCGACAAACACACCGTGCCAGCTGCCCGAACCCGCGCGGCCCAACCGTAAACCGGCGCCCTGACCTGGCGGCATTGCGGCGATCTTAAGGACAACCCGATCTTGGAACTTGGCGTCAAACCATTCCGCTTCTCCGTGCCGCCGGGCAATTTCGAGAGCCGCCGCGCGAGTAGTGGCGCTCGTCCCTTTCATCTGGTCTTCGCGCTCTTCCCGCGAATGTCCCACACACGACTACTGACCACTCCCTGGCGGTCTTGACTCTGTAACGCATTGACTGGCTGCGATCTGCGCGATATCGAGCAACCGGGGTGTTTTCCCTGCCCCGGCAGAAGTCGAAAGAGCGTCTCGGAACATGCTGTTGCAGAAGGGGCAAGCGACGCCGATGGTATCGGCCCCCGTGGCGGCTAGTTCCCTTGCCCGCGCGTGATTGACGCGCTCACCTGTTTCTTCGCCCAGGAACACCATGCCGCCGCCCGCTCCACAGCAGAACGACCTCTCGCGCGAACGAGGAGGATCGATCACCGTGGCGGCTCTGGCGATCACCCGCCTCGGCTCGTCATAGACATTTCGGTAGCGACCGAGATAGCACGGGTCGTGAAAAACAACCTTTTGATCCGCGCCGCCCTGCGGGATTTGGTTTGCGTGGCGCGCCAGGAACTCGCTGTGATGCTCGATTTCGATGTCGCCGCCGAACTCGCGCCAGTCTTCCTGGATGGTGCGGACACAGTGGGGGCAGATGGAGACAATCTTCTTCACCTTCGCTTGCGTCATCGCCTGCAGGTTCGCTTCGGCAAGCTGACCAAAGGCCAAATCGTTGCCGAGCCGGCGCACCGGGTCGCCCGTGCAGCGTTCCTTTTTCAACACGCCAAACGACGTGCCGAGATGCTTCATCACGCTGGCAAACGCGGTAACGATCTCGCGCCCTTGCGGATCGTACGAGCCCATGCATCCGAGCCACAGGCAGTACTCTTGCGTGCCGTCGAAGATGGGGAATTGCTGCTTGGCGATGAACTTGTCGCGCTCGCTTTGCGAGAAGCCCATGGCGTTGCCGCTGCGTTCCAGATTGAGGAAGAGTTTGCCGCCGTGGTCGTCTTCCCACGCGCCCGTGTTCACTGCCCCGCGCCTAAGACCGACGATCATCGGCAAGTGCTGGATGCCAACCGGGCATTGGTATTCGCAAGCTCCGCAGGTGGTGCACTGGAAGATGGCTGTCTGCGAAATGGACGCGCTTAGGATCGGCTTTTCGCTATCGTTGCCAAACTCCTTCAGATAAGAACGCATTCCCAAGGCAATCAGTTTGGGGTTCAGTTCCTTGCCCGTGTTGTTGGCCGGACAGTGTTCCGTGCAGCGGCCGCATTCCACACACGAGTAGGCCTGCAACGCCGTGATCTGAGTGATATCCTTGCCCGACACAACACCGAAGTCCTCGTCGCCGACAAGGGGCGGTATCTGGCTGAAGAGGCTTCGCTTAAGAAAGACGGTGAGCGGACTCAGGATCAGGTGCAGATGCTTGGTATTGGGGACGATGGGAATGAATGTGAGCAGGGTCAGGATGTGGACCCACCAGAGTGCGCGGCCTGCTGGCGATTGTTCGGGCAACCACCACTGCAGCATGTAGGTGACCATCAGAATAAAGATGAGGCCGGCGATGAGGCCCGACTCATAGGACACCGCGCCAAGCCAAACGGGCCGCAGCACCAGACGACGGAAGGCGAGCCCCGCGATGGAAACTGCGCACATGGCCGCGAAGGCAAACGCGAACCAGTAATAGAATTCGCCGAAGCCGCGGCGGTAGTCGAGGAACCCAAGGCCAAAACCTTGCGCGAAATGGTTCAGCGTGACAAGAGCAAAGGCCAGGAAGCTCCAGAACACAAAAGCGTGAGCGAGACCGGGCAGCGGGCGCTCACGAATGACCTTCGACTGGCAGATCACTTCACTAAAGAATTCCCAGGCGCGGGGCGCTAAGGAGCCGATCTTGAAATCGACATCGCGCCGCGAGTGCAAGATGCGGTGTACGACCTGTCCAAAAGTGCGCCAGAAGAGGAAGAGCGAGAGAGCGGTAAGCGCGAGCAGTAGAATCCACACGGCGATTCTTATCATCTCAGTTGCCAGTTTTCAGTTGTCAGTCACAGTTCGGGAGTTATTTTCGCAATGCGTTCAAGTGCCCTGTCCTTAGTGCTTTGGAACACAGTCCCCCATTTTTTCTGGTTGCTTCCCGGTAATTCGTCTCATTCGAGTACTAGCCTGAAACCGGGAATTTACTCAACCCCCGCTCGTTGAGAGCAGGCGCGAGCCACCATAACAGGAAAAAAATGTCCGACAACGTAAACTCAGACGGTTTCAATCTCGCCAATGCGCGAGTCCCCGTTTTTCAATGGATCTCGATCATTGGCATGATAGTTAGCCTGGTCTTCGCGCTTTCAAGCCGCCTGACGATGAACGACCGGACGGCGGTGGACCTCTCCAAACTGCAAAGCGATGTAACCGAGATGCGGAAGCAAATGGCCATGCGGGACGACGTCTCAGACCTCACCAAACAAATGCGCGATCTTGAGATTCAAGTCGCAAAAATGAGCGACAGGTTGGAGCGGAAATGATTGGGAGCTGCATGGCGTTAATAGGCAAGCCGGCCATTCAATACTCCCGGCCCAGGCGCGCCTGGCGAGCCTTATGGGCGGCCTGCAAGCGGCCTCACGTTATCGGCGCAGCCCTTGGCTTATACGCCATCGCTTTTACTTACATTTCGATGGCGCAATTAACACACGAGCGCCGGCTGACGGAAGTTGAGCGGCGTATGACCTTCGGTCTGCTATATGCCGAGAGCGGACAGCGCGGTTACCTGCTGACTGGCGACCGGGCCTTCCTCGTGCAATACCGGTCCGGCCTGAATGCGCTCACGACATACGAGCCGGTTTATCGGGATGCGCTGGTCGATTCGAAATCCAAGAACGGCTGCTTCGAACTGGAGTCGTTGTTGCGTAGGAAAACCGCGGAAATGTCGCTCACGATTGCGATGCACGACCAGTTCGGCCAAGCTGCCGCGATCGCCATCGTCGATGACAAAGGCGGCAATGCCTATACGGAAAAGATCTACCGGCTGCTGCTCACGATCCGCAATAGAGAGGCTGACCGAGTGGCTCCGTTTCAACTCTGGAGTTCCCAGCGATAAAGTCTGCCCGCGCTAGATGCTAGAAGCCATAGTCCCACCTGCGGTTGCCTGGCCCGCGACTGCCTGCGGAACCCGTCTGCAAGAATCATTGCCGCCAATTTATCGCCCCGGCGGCTAGCCCGCACGCGCACGAATACCTGCTCCGAAGCTCGATGTACTGCGCGGCGAGTAGGACCTGCCCCGCGCAGTCGCGAGTCATAAGCATCATCGCAAGAACAACCAACGCTTCTGCTTGCAGAGAGTTGAAGCGAACGAAAAAAAAGCACAACAAGCGACGAGGAACCCGCCCATGATACAACACAGTAAAGGCAACACAGGCAGCAGGCAAGAGTACGATGTACGCCCCATCCCCGATCCAACAGACTTAACGACGAAACAACTGACTCTTGCGATCGGCACCCTGCGAGATCTTTTGGAGGCGCGTCTCGACGGAATGGACAAGGCCAACGAGCTCCACCAAAAGGGTGTTGAGCGGATTCCCGATCTTATCCAAAAAGAGATGCGGCAACTTAACGACGTGAACACTGAGAAGTTCAATGCCATCTTTATCCAGTTCAGTGAACGCGATATTAGGACATTACAGACGAACCGCGACCGGGATGTAGCGGTGTCGGCGGCACTCCAGGCAGCTAAGGGCCGGCGCAAAAATAACTGCTATCGCGTTGTCGTTTCTATTTCATAATCTGGCGTCTCTGATCCGCTGAATCGCAATGATGAAAGTGCTTTCGGCACCGTGGAGCCGGGCTTTCCATCTTTGTATCAGTGGTTAGCTGAGGTCGAGCGGCACGACCGGGACGGCCGCAGCGCCGCAGCCGCCATTATCGGAAACAAGACTGGACACCTTTACACCGAGGAAATCTACCTGCTGCTGCGCGAGATCAGATATAGGGAAGCGACTCGCGTGGCTCCGTTCCAACTTTGGCGCGCCCCGGTCGAGATAGATCTGCACGATCCGACCAAGTCTTTGCCGTATTAGCGGCTTAAAACTTCTTTCTGGCTTCCTTGCCGAACTTGGTATCGGGTCCAACCTGAGCGGCCTTTTCGAAAGCCGCCCTCGCTTTGTCTTTATTCTTCAACTTCTGCTCCGCTTCGCCTAACCGAAAGAACGCTTCGGCGGAGTTGGGGTTGTACTTGGCCGCCTCTTCGAAACGTCCCGCGGCTGCTCGATAGCCGCGCGGAGTCGCCTGGTGCATGTAGAACTCGCCCACTTTAATGCTTCGCTCCGCTTCTAACGGATTGAACGCATACACCTTCGGCTTCAGTACTTCGTCCTCTTCGGGAGGCTGATCTTCATCGGGCGGCTGCGCTGCCCCGCCCCGATCCTGCTTCGAAGGACTGCTCTTCGCGTCTTGACCGGAAGCCAGAGAAACGGAAAAAACGGCGAGCAGACAGGCAAAGAATCTTTTGCGTGTCACGACTAAAGTATAACTTCCCCTCATGGCTGCCATCATTGCCAAGTCATTTCGATAACGCCCCCCAACCGTAATCACAAATCGTCAAATTATTTCCCGACGCTCTTAAACGTCCTATAGACAAGGGTTTGGCAGCGAGAACGCCTTGTTTCACGTTCCGAATCTCCGCAAATGGGTTCGTTCCACGTATTAGCTTGAATCGTGAAATCGATCGATTCTCCTAAGAAGCCAAAGGCCCTGCCGATGGGAACGATTTTAAGACCGAAGGAAAAACAATGAACTGGAAGAACCTGAAGAACTGGCTGCGAATGAGTTTCGCCGCGGCTGCCGCTCGTGTCGTGGCAGGGGCGGCCGACCCACGGATGTTCCCGCACAGCGTCTGCCTGCGCGGAAATGCTTCGCTGATTGCCCTGCACATCTCGTCGGATCTGCTGGTCGCGACGGCATACGTCGTGATCCCCGCCTGCGCGGCCATGCTAGTCGTTCGTGCGATGGCCTCAAACGAGTATCGCGACTATCTGCTTTCGAGAAAATTGACGCCCGTGGCGATCCTGTCCGCTGCTTTCATTCTGGCTTGCGGCGCCGGACACGCCATGAGCGCGCTCACCTTTTACTATCCGATTTATTGGTTCGAAGGGTGGTGGAAACCCTTTACGGCCATGGTGAGCCTGGCCACCGCCCTGGTTCTCGCCATGGCGGCTTTCCATAACACCCACCCCGCGCCACAGGGGATCGAAGAGGCATGCGACACAACCGGCTGCACTCGCAGGGGCGCATTCGGCCTGTGGACAGTATGGAAGAAGGTGCGATCCTTCGCCGCCGAACGGGACCTCACGGCGAGAATCGACCACTTGGAGAGCGGACAGGGCGGACCTTCAAAATGAATCAGGAACAACTAACCGCATTGGATCTGCTCTGCGGCTACATCTCGTTTGGCCTCGCGATTTACGCCATCACTTCTCTCTGCGGCTTATTGTTTGTGCGGTACAAACTGTCCGTCTTTCCGCACCTCACGCGAAAAATCGCGCGGTACTATGGCGGCGTGATCGTTCTGATCGTGCTGGAGATGTCGCGGCAGATCTGGGACAGCCTTTATTTGGAGCACTTCCCGCTAGTGGTCGCCAGAGCGATCCTCCCGGCCGTGTGTGTTGTCGTCGGCAACGCTGTGTTCGGGATTATGCGGCTTGAATACATAGCCAACGAGACGGCAAAGAAGCATGAGCCCGAAGCGACGGACGAGGAAAGCGTGTAGCGGGGCAAAGCAGTTTGGCCGCCGATGTTGCATGTCACAATCGTTATATAGCTTTCCACTCATAGCTGCGAAATGGAATTACGTGAAAAGGTTGCGCAGCTTCCCACCCAGCCTGGCGTTTACCTCTACAAAGACGGCGCGGGAACTGTCCTCTATGTCGGCAAGGCCAAGAATCTTCGCAGCCGCGTGCGGAGTTATTTCAACGAAGACCGGCTGGCCGAAGCGAAGACCGGCAGCCTGATCCGCGAAGCCCGGGACATCGCTTTTATCGAGGTCGACAACAACAAGGAAGCGCTGGCGCTTGAGAACAATTTAATCAAGCAGTACCAACCGCGTTTCAATGTGCTGCTGAGAGACGACAAGACCTACCCTTATGTCAAGCTCACCAGCGAAAAGTATCCCCGGGTCTATGTGACGCGCCGCATTCTGAAGGACGGCGCAACCTACTACGGACCGTTCTTCCCGGGAAACCTGGCATACCGGTTAGTCCACTTCATTCACCGTCATTTTCTGGTTCCCTCCTGCCGGATCGATTTCAACAAGCGGCACACCCACCCGTGTCTGCAATATCACATCCATCGCTGTCTAGGGCCGTGTGTCGAGGGGCTAACCAGCGACGAAGCTTATGCCGAAGCGGTTCGCGACGTTCGTTTATTCCTCGATGGGCGTCATCACGACTTGGCGAACGACCTGGAGCGCCGTATGCAGGCGGCTTCGAGCGACATGCGCTTCGAGGAGGCCGCCAGCCTGCGCAACCTGATGGCAACCGTCAGTGAGATGGAGCAGAAGCAGAAGATGGCGGCGGCGGAAGGAGACGACACCGACATCTTCGCTTATCACGCCGAGCCGCCCCTGGTTGCCGTCAATCTGTTTCACCTTCGCAAGGGCACCATCGTGGACCGCCGCGAGTTCTTCTGGGAAGACCAACTTGAGTTTGACGCGCCGGAATTCTTCGAAGCCTTGCTCAAGCAAATGTACGTAGGCAGCCGCTATATACCGGCGCACATTCACGTGCCCGCCGACTTCGAGGCGCGCGAGGAGCTCGAAGAATTCCTTTCCGACCTGCGCGGCAGAAAAGTCGAGATCGCCACCCCGCGGCGCGGCTCCAAGAAAGCGCTGCACGGCCTGGTCGAGATGAACGCCAAGCACAGCTTCGAGCAGAGGTTCCGGGTGATGAGGCCCTCGTCGCAAGCAGTCCAAGAGGCTTTTCGGGATGCGCTCAGCCTTCCCGAACCTCCCAAGCGCATTGAGTGCTTCGACATCTCGCACATCCAGGGCACCGACAAAGTGGCCAGCATGGTGGTGTGGGAAGACGGCAAGATGAAGAAGGCCGACTACCGTAAATTCATCATCCGCACGGTGGCTGGAAACGACGATTTCGCCTCGATGCGCGAGGTGATCACGCGCCGTTATGCAAAGCTCCAGGAAGAGAACCTTCCCTTCCCCAGCCTGATTCTGGTGGACGGCGGCTTGGGACAATTGCACGCCGCCGCCGAAGCCATGGAGGCGATCGGCGTCACGTACCAGCCGCTCGCGTCCATCGCCAAGCGCGAAGAGTGGATTTACGTTTACGGTCAGGAAGAGGAACCGATCGTCCTCGACAAGTTCTCTCCCATGCTGCACCTGGTGCAGCAGATCCGCGACGAGGCGCATCGTTTCGCGGTGACCTTCCATCGCACCCGCCGCAACGCCAATCGTCTGACTTCGGAGTTGCACGACGTGCCCGGCATCGGCGAGAAGACGGTGCAGAAACTATTGCGAACGTTCGGCAGCCTCGAACGCGTGCGGCAGGCCTCGAACGACGAAGTTATCCGGCTGGTTGGGAAAGCCACGACCGGCAAACTGCAAACCTTCTTCGAACAGCGCGCACATAGCGGCGCTTCGGCCCGCTCGCCGCTGCTGCAGATTCAGCCGATGGCCGCGGCTGTATCTTCAGAAGCCGACGAAAAGGCGCAGCCCGAGCACTTCGGGTAAGCCCGCGTCTTTGATCTCGGCCGCGGTTTCCTTCACCGGATACTCCACCCGCCGCAGCGCCACGGTTCGTTTCTCCGAATCGTAGATGGCATAAGCCGCGCGCGGATCGCGGTCGCGAGGTTGGCCCACCGAGCCGGGATTGAACATATAGAGCACATCCGGTTCGAGTTCGAACACAATCTCGGACCGTTCTCTCGGAACTTGCGGAATGCCGCCGACGCGCCCGTATTTCGAGAAGAAGCCGCCTTGCAAGTGCGTGTGTCCGAAGAAAGCAAGCGGGGCGCCGAAGTTCGCGAAGAGCGGCGCGGCCTCTTGCGCTGTGGACAGATACTCGTCTTCGTCAACCGGCGAGCCGTGCCAGATCTGGAAGTCAGGCACGAGCGACGGACCCGCCGGCAACTCGCGCAAATATCCTAGCTGCTCTTGATTCAGCTTACCGATGGTCCACAAGGCCGATTCCCTGGCGGCATCGTTAAACGATTCCAGGTCGTCCACTCCCGCCACGGCTTTATCGTGATTGCCCCGGACAACGGGCGCGCAGTGAGTCCGGGTCCACTCCAGAACCTTTGCCGGATTCGGATTGTAGCCGACTATGTCTCCGCAGCACACAATCTGTCGATACTTTCCCTCCGCGTTCGCGAGAACCGCTTCGAGGGCCCGCCAATTGGCGTGCAGATCGCTAAGAATCAGGAATTGCACAGGCGTATCACAGTGATTTCGGGAGGCGCGCCGATTCTTATTGGAACGCCAATGGTGCCCAGTCCGGAGTTAACGTAAATTGTAGATCCATGCTCCCGATAAAGGCCTTTGGTGTATTTGGTCTCGAAATCGACCACGTTGAAATTCGTGCCCATCAGCTCCAGGTTGATTTGGCCGCCGTGCGTGTGTCCCGAAAGCGTTAGCTGGAATCCCTTGCCGAAAGATCCGCGGAACACCTGGGGCGTGTGCGCCAGCAGGAGATTGAACGCCCCCGGCGCCACCAGCTCACCGATAGTCTCAATTGAATCTTCCCAATCGTGATAATCCATCCCGATCACATTGAGGTGGCTCTTCCCGAATTTGAGCAGCCTGCTTTCATAACGGAGGAAGTCCATATCATATTCCATGGCCTTGGCCTTTGTGTATGTCTGCACTCCAGCATACATTTCGTGGTTGCCCATGCATCCCCAAACACCCGTTGCCGACCGCAGACGACCGAGCTCAACCAGACACTCGTCCAGCGGATCTCGCTCTGCGGTAATCAAGTCGCCGGTGATGAAGGCAAGGTCGGGTTTCAATTCGTTGCATGCGTCCACCACTCGCGCCAGGTCATTTCGCGAAAAGAACGCGCTCATGTGGATGTCGCTGATTTGCAGCAAGCGCAGCCCGTGGAGGTCTGGCGGAAGGTTGGGGAACTGGATGTCAAGTTCGTTGACGCGGAAATCTTTGCGGGTGACGATGCCGGCGCCGAAAACCGCAGCCGGGACAGAGCAGGCGGCGGCCGTCGAGACGCGCAAGAAATCTCTGCGGCTGGCATTGAACCGCGGCAGCCGGTCCGCGAGCAGCAGCAGCGTCCCTACCGCTATGCAGAAGAAGCACCAAACCTGCACCAGTCCTGGCATCCACTCGCCCAGCAACTCCGATCGTTGACCCTGCCTGCCGCCCAGCAGCAAGCCTTCATTGAACAGGCAGAAGGCGATCGCCAACGTAACTGCCAACACGTAGTTCACTCGGGCGGGGATGCGCAGGCGATGGGCGGCGAAAACCTGCCCGGCAATCCCCAGAAGGCACACGGGTATGCCATAAGTGTCGAGTAGAAAACCGATTTGGGGAAGGCCCACAACCAATTGTATCGGCCAGGTGCCGTTCCTCTCAGCGCAAGTTGGAACCCACGCGCCCAGTACAATGCAAGACAATGTCACTGGTTGTTATTGGATCCGTCGCCTACGATGCAATTGAGACTCCGCACGGCAAGCGCGAACGTACGCTTGGGGGAGCCTGCACGTACATTGCATTGAGTGCCAGCTATTTCACGCAACCGTCTATCGTCGGAGTGGTCGGCGACGACTTTGCCCAGGAAGATTGTGCGTTTCTGGCAAGCAAAGGCGTAGATCTTGAAGGCTTGGAGCAAGTCCCGGGCAAGACGTTCTTCTGGTCGGGAGTGTATTCCGCCGATATGAACGAACGCACCACGCTGCAAACGGATTTGAACGTTTTTGCCGGTTTTCAGCCGAAGCTGCCTGCCTCGTACGCCGCCATGCCTTACCTGTTTCTCGGAAACATTCAGCCCGCTTTGCAGTTTGGGGCGCAGCAGCAGATGCCAGGCGTCCGGTTTGTGGGCGGCGACACGATGAATTATTGGATCTCGGGTTTCCGCGAAGAACTGCTCGAAACCATCAAGCATTGGGATTTCCTGCTGATCAACGATTCCGAAGCCCGGATGCTGGCCGGCACGAACAATTTGGGCAAGGCCGCGCAGATCATTTTGGATATGGGTCCCAATACTCTGGTGATCAAGCGCGGTGAATACGGCGCGATGCTGTTCCGCAAAGACACGCTCTTTATAGCGCCCGGCTATCTATTGGAAGACGTCTTCGATCCAACCGGGGCCGGCGACTGTTTTGCGGGGGGATTCGTCGGCTATCTAGCCGAACGCGGGTTCGACCTCCGGAGCGGCAATTTCGACGTTCAGGATCTGCACCGGGCGGTCATCTATGGGTCCGTGATGGGGAGTTTCTGTTGCGAGGAGTTCGGAGTAGACCGTTTCCGGACGCTCACTCGTAAAGAAATCGATCAGCGCTTTGAAGAATTTCGCCGCTTCACCGCGTTCTGAAAAACTGGCCGGACTGGCCGAGGCCGGCGCGGTAGTGCTAGGACTCGCCGTACTGGCGGCGGTCGCAGTCTGGTGGTGCTACAGCCGCGGGTACATCCTTTATTACGGCGACGCACAGGCCCACCTCAACATCAGCCGGAGCATCGTCGATTCCCGCACTCCCGGCTACGACCAGATCGGGACCGTTTGGCTGCCCTTGCTGCATGTCCTCTGCCTGCCGTGGGTGGGAAACACCTGGCTGTGGTCCACCGGGCTTGCCGGAAGCATTCCAGTTTCCCTCTGCTTCGTTATCGCGGGGACCTGCCTTTATTTCGCCGCGAAAGAGAATTACCGGACTTCGTGGGCGGCGGTCGCCGTGCTCTGCTGCTTTGCCCTGAATCCCAACATCCTGTATCTGGCGGCGACGCCCATGACGGAGATTGTCTTTCTGGCCGGGGTGGCGGTTCTCCTCCTGTCGTTGCTCCGGTTTCGCCGGACACAGAGCCGCAGGTGGCTGGCGCTGGGAGTTTTGGCCTCGTGGGCCATGAGCCTGACGCGCTACGACGGTTGGTTTCTGATTCCTTTTGCGGCGCTGTGGTTTGCCGCCTTCGCGCAAAAGCGACGCCTCCTCGTGCTGGTTTTTTTCGGTCTGCTGGCGCTGCTGGCCCCGGCGTATTGGCTGGCGCATTGCTGGTGGGAAACGGGCAACGCGCTGGATTTTTATAACGGTCCCTACTCGGCGAAAGCGATCCAGGCCGGAAAGCCGTATCCGGGATACCACGATTGGAGAGCGGCTTTCCTTTATTATCTGGAGGCGGCGCAACTGTGCAGTGGCTGGGGGCTGGCGCTGCTCGGAATCGCCGGGACCGCGTGTGCGGCGGCGCGAAAGGCAACCGCTGGTCTCGGCTTTCTCTTCCTGACGCCGCTTTTCTATGTGTGGAGCCTGCATTCATCCGGCACGCCAATTTTCGTGCCGCAGTTGTACCCACACGGCTATTACAATACGCGATATGGACTCGCGGCGGTAGTACTAATCGCGTTTTCCACTGGTGCGATTGTGCCATTCCTGGCGTCAAACAAGCGTGTGATCGCCCTATCGATTCCCCTAGTTTCGATCCTTCCCTGGCTCATAAACCCGGGCATCGAACACTGGATCTGCTGGAAGGAATCCCAGGCCAATTCCGTTGACAGACGCGCCTGGACTGGGGCGGCGGCCGGCTATTTCCGAACGAACTACCACCTAGGCGAGGGCATTCTGGCTCCATTCGGCGACTTGACTGGGATTTTCTGCCGTGCTGGCATTCCACTGGCTGAAGTCTTGCACGAGGGAAACGGACCCGCCTGGGAAGCAAATACGACCCGGCCCGATCTGCTGCATCAGACAAAGTGGGCTATCACGCAGGCGGGCACCGCCGTCTCACGAGAACTGGGCGGGGGCCCTTACAAGCAGGTCTATGAAATCCCGGCAAGGAACGGCCCGGCCGTACAAATCGCGGAACGAACCCAATGATCCTCATCCCCTTTACGAAACTTCATGGCGCGGAGAACGATTTCCTTTTGACCTGGGCGGATCAGGCGCCGGAACAGGATTTGCCCCAGATCGCACGTCGGATGTGCGCCCGCACAACGGGAGTGGGCGCCGACGGCTGGATGCTGGCGTGGCCGGGCGAAGGCGGTCTCCGCACCCGGCTCTTCAATTCGGATGGCAGCGAAGCGGAACTCTCCGGGAACGGCACGCGCTGCGCGGCGGCCTTCGCCCTGCTGAAGAACGCGGCGTCGCCTCCGATGATCGCAATCACGACCGCCGCCGGACGTAAGGAATTGAACATTATTTCTCTCACGGACGGCAAGTTCGTTTTCGAGATGGATATGGGGCTGCCGGTTGTCGAGGAACTAAGAACCACAATGCGCTTGGCCGGGGCGGATTTCGACGCAACCATCCTGAATGTCGGGAACCCTCAGTGTGCCATTTTTGTTGAGAGGCTACCGGAAAACTGGCGCGCCGCGGCGGCGGAGGCGGAGGCCCACCCACGCTTCCCAAAGCAATCGAATGTATCTTTTGTTACCGTTTTGGACCGGCATACGATTGCAGCGGAGTTCTATGAGCGGGGGGCGGGCGAGACGCGGAGTTCCGGCACAGGCTCTACTGGCGCCGCGTGCGCTGCTATCCTCAGGGGTGTAGTCGATAGTCCTGTAGAGATTAGGACGCCGGCTGGCCCGCTCCTTTTGCGTTGGGACTCTACTGTTTATCTGACTGGGCCTGCCGAGATTATCGCTGAAGGTACTTTTTTCCTTGCCATCTGAAGCTTATGGACGCGCTTCGACGTTGAACGTCAGCGCAGCGGCCACTTTGAGAGAGCGGCTCGCC
>OCTA010000943.1_pt1 | contig 27107 bp, 17 predicted proteins | sample 1538991 | NCBI WGS metagenome assembly OCTA01 (sample SAMEA3539302, study PRJEB22396) | soil metagenome | biome: tundra; feature: field; material: soil | place: USA | collected 2010-05 | depth 0.15 m | reverse complement strand
TTGAGAACGCACGCCTTTACGCCCGCGTCTCCCGCCAGGCGCAAACCCTTGAAGTCCTCAATGAGATCGCCGTCGAACTAGCCTCCATCCTCGACCTCGACCCCCTCCTCGAGCGCGTCGGCCAACTCCTCCGCCGCCTCATCGACTACCAGATGTTCGCCATCATGCTCCTCGACGACAAGGGCGAGACGCTGATCACCCGTTACGCCTGGCGTTTCGGCCACGCCCACGCGCCCCTCCGCCGCATTCCCATCAATAGCGGCCTGGTCGGCGCAGCCGTCCGCGAGTGGCGCCCCATCAACGTCCCCGATGTCCGCAAGGACCAGCGCCACGTCCCCATGAACCCCGAGACCCGCTCCAAGCTGATCGTCCCTCTCTTCTACAAAGGCCGCATCATCGGCGTGCTCGACCTCGAACACACCCGCCCTGCCTTCTTCCATGAAGACCACGAGCGCATCTTGACCACCCTCGCCGCCCAGGTTGCTATCTCCATCGAAAACGCCCGCCTCTACCAGGCCGTCCGCCGCCAGGAGGCCCAACTCGAGCGCGATATCGCCATGGCCCGCGAGGTCCAGCTCCGCCTCCTGCCGACCACCCCTCCCGAGCATCCCCACGCCGAGATGGCCGTCCGCTTTCTCCCTGCCCGCACCATCGGCGGCGACCTCTACGACTTCATTGACTACGGTCCCAACCGCACCGCCATCGTCCTCGGCGACGTCAGCGGAAAAGCCGCCCCAGCCGCCCTCTTCGCCGCCCTCGTCAGCGGCATCATGCGCTCCGCCGCCGTGCGCCTGCCCGAACCCAACCAGATGCTCGCCCTCCTCAACGACGCCCTCCAGGAGCGCAAGCTCGAATCCCAATACGTCACCCTCCTCTTCGCCCTCTGGGACGACGAAAACCGGACCCTCCAGGTGGCCAACTCCGGCGCCGTCCAGCCCATCCTTTGCCGCTCCGGGGAGTCGGTCACCGTCCGCGCTGAAGGATTTCCCCTCGGCCTCTTCCCCAACGTCGCTTACGACGAGATCAACGTAGCCGCCCAGCCCGGCGACGCCATCGTCTTCGTCTCCGATGGCATCCTCGACGCCGAAAATGCCCAAGCCGAAATGTACGGCCACGATCGCCTGGCCACCCTCCTCTGCGCCCACCGCGACCAACCCGCCCAAGACATCGCCGACACAATCCTCGCCGACGTAACAAGATTCCAGGGCGCCCAAGACCGCTTCGACGACGAAACCATCATCGTCCTCCGCGTTCGGTAAAGGCACAAGGCTCAGGGGTCAGGAGTCGGGAACTCTCTGAATAAACCGGACGGATACGGCAATCAAGTTGTTTTGAAAGGGCGCAGCTTTCGCCGCGCCACTATACCATTTTCATAGATAGTGTAAGGTCCGGGGTGCCCCACCCTCGCCGCGTTTTTGTTTTTGCGGCTAGGGTGGGATAGCACGACGCCCACATTACTGGAACAGTGAAAATGCGTTAGGCTGGGCTACCGGGGATGGCGCTGCGCAAATGTGGCCGCATGCCCCTCGATTGCGCTCTACTGCACAGGCGTATCGCCAGTGGTATCGAGTGTTGCACCTGCCGGAATCAGAGTGGTAGAGACTGTCTTTCCGTCTTGAGAACCGGTGTAAACGGCAATCCGCGACGAATCGACACCCTTCTCCTTAACCAGGTAGGCCTTTGTGTTGACCGCTCGCTCAGCCGCAAGCTTTTTGCCGCCTCTCTCATGGCTGCCGGCATTCCCTACAATGGCAAGCTTCGCATCGGAGCTTTGCTGTAAATTGAGTGCGATTCCATCCAGGCAGGCCTTCGCTTCGTTGTCCACGCGAGACGGGCGGTGCGCGTCTCGCTCAAAGCGAATGGAGCACAGTTCGCTGGTCTGGGGCCTGGGCGCGACGGCAACAGGCGCCACCGTCACCGAAGTTGTGCTCGAAGCAGACTGGCCCTTGTCATCGACCAAGTTGCAGGTCACGGTGACCGTTCCAATTGCAGCCCCTGTGGTGGAGAGGGTAGCCGTCGAGCCGCTTCCGCTCACAGAACCGGAAGTCGCGTTATAGCTGTAAGTCAAAGGACGATTCTGTGGACTGACGCCGGTTGCCGTTATCGTCGAGGAATCGCCGGAAATCACAGCAGATGGATTGGCAATGCAACTGACGGTTGGCGGTTCATACGCCTTCACCGCGTACGGAGCTGTGCAATCCGCATTCTCGCCGGGCTTGTCGCCCTCGGAGACATGGCCTTTGAGCGTGTAGGCGCCGACAGCAAGATTCGTCGTGTCGATCTTCGCGGTGTCTGACGCTCCAGCCACCGTTCCTCCGTCCACAGACCATGTGTAGACGGCCGTCTTTGCGGGGTTCAGATTCAGCGCCGTGCCGGACACCGCAATCGGGTCTCCTGGATATACAGCCGATGGGTTCACGGAGCACGAATAGGTCACGGGCCCGAGTTTGGGCAACTGAGGACTCCCACCGAAGCGGAAGACGATTCCGGAAGAAAGGCGCATGTCATTCTGTGTCGCGGTCGTTGCAGTCGTGAGATTCTCGAACCGGGTCATCAAGTATTCCGCTTGAATGATGCGGATTGCAAGATGATGATGCACCCTGATGTCCAATCCGCCTCCAGCGGTCATGGCAAAACTGTTCTCAACGGGGAGACTGGGCGTGCAACTCGGGCAGAGTGTCTCCTCGCTTGCGCGTATGCCCCCAAACAGAACCTGGGCAAAAGGAGTAATTCTGTCGTTCTTCCGATAGGACAGGCGCGGACCAACGAGATAGGTGAACACAGTTCCGTCCTCGACCGCCTGGTATGGGCCCAGCGCGCTGGGTGGATTCCCGCCTTCGAGCAGGAGCCGCGTTTCGTTGAAGCCTCCAAAGTCGCCAACGAGTCCCAGGTAACGATTCAGGTTGAAGGCGATGGACGTGCTGCCGCCATTGAGCCACATCAGCCGGTTCCCGACAGCCAGCGTCGGCATAGCTCGCAGATAGGAGTAACCCATGAACACTTCGGTCCTGGGAGTGTAACTGTCCAGGCCTCTCGAATAAGGCATGGCTGCTGCCATCGAGGCCGCTGGCATCGGGGCAGACGGCAGCGCAGCAGCCGGGTCGGCGCTGGTAGACGGCTTTTCCGCCGCCTCTGCACGGAGGTTGAACGCAGGCATCAAAAGTGCGGCAAATGCCGCGGTGGCCATCATCTTTACACTCAATTTCATTGTCGTCTCCTGCACTGCGCGTCGCGATTTCTAAACACCACAGCGGCGGGTTAACTTAACGCGAACAGAACATACCGGACACTGCATTGCACGAATCTAGCTGAGACCGCCCCTGGAGACGGTCTCAGCTGGAGATCTATGGAGCAGGCACATTGATTACGGTGTTCACCATGGTGACCGACGCCGCCAAAGCCAGCGCCCTGCCATCTAAGGTCGTTACCGTCGACGTTGTGGACTGTCCCGGACTTGAAATCGTGAGGCCCGCTTGAGAGATAATGGTTCCCACCATTGTCCCGCCTCCTCCGTAATTGATCGTTGCGGCGCTCCCCACCTGCCAGAAGACATTCTTGGCCAGGGCGCCGCCGGTCAGAACGATACTTTCAGATGCTGACGGCGTGCCTACCGTGAGATAGGTTCCCATCTGGAAAATCCAGACCGCATTGGAATTCCCGTTGAGAGTCAGAGGTCCCGCCGTGATGTCATAGAAGCTGGCGGATGTGTAGGTGCCGGGGGCCAGGGTTAGATTGCCCAACTCGTTGGTTGGCAGAACGGTGCCTGGTGGAAGGTTCTTAAGAGTGGTGTAAGCGGTCTGAGCCTCCAGCAAGGCTTCCGTCGCGGTGGCCATGGTTACCGCAGTGCCTTCACTGGGGCATGCAACGGTAGGAGGCGGCGGAGCGGTATCGATCGATCCATTCACCAGCCCTACGTTGAGTGGCGTGATCGTATACGAGCATGGATAAACGCCGGCAACAGCCGCAATGCTCTTATCGTAGAATCCGGTGATCAGAGTCGAGGCTGCCGTGGTCCCGATACTTCCATTAACCACGGTGTTGAGTCCCTGGTTGGTGATCCCGGCATTGCCGCCAAAGGCGCCAAACAGCGATATCGTTGGTCCAAGGACAATCGGTGGTGGGACCACTGCCGCACCGGTCGTAAAGTGCCATGGATTCGGCGCGCCTGTGGTCCCGAGCGGATTGCCTGTCAGGTCTGTCGCTCCAGAGGTAATGGTTGCAATGTAGTTGCTGCTGGCAGTCAACAGCGCCGTGGGCGTGAAAGTGGCAATGAAGTTGATCGCATCGTAGGAGACCGTTCCAGCTATCGCTGTTCCGCCCGGTCCCGTAACCTGGAATGTCGCAGTGGTGATGGTCAGCGGATTCATTGCTTCGGTGAAGGTTGCGCTGACAGCCTGATTTAGGGGCACGTTGATGGCTGCGTTTGCAGGGACCGTAGAAACCAACTCAGGCGCTATCGTCGTTGTGGTTGTGCCGGTTGTAAAGGTCCAGACGTAGTTGCTGGCCAGCGCATTGCCTGCCAGGTCCTGAGCCCCGGTTTTGATCGTGGCTGTATACAGAGTGCTGGACGCCAGATTCGCTGTCGGTGTGAACGTCAGCGTATTTCCAATCGCCGCATAAGCGAGCAGGCCGGATACGGCAGTGGCGCCCGGTCCTGTCAGCGTAAAGGTTGTTGAGTTGATGGTGGCGGGATTCATCGCCTTGCTGAACGTGGCGCTGACTATCTGATTGAGAGGCACACCCGTGGCTCCGTTGAGAGGGATCGTCGAAATGACCGTCGGCGGTATGAGAATTGGGGCGGCAGCGGTGGTGAAGGTCCAAACGTAATTCTGGGCCATCGCGGTGCCACTCAGATCCATGACCCCGGTGGTGATCGTGGCCGTGTAGGGGGTGCTCGGTGTCAGGCTGACAGTCGGTATGAACGTCGCTACCGATCCCGCGGCGACATAGGTGACGGCTCCTGTTACGCTAACCGCGCCCGGCCCTGTCAGCGTAAAGGTTGTTGAGCTGATCGAGCCAGGGGTCATTGCCACACTGAAGGTGGCGCTGAGGGCCTGGTTGATGGGTACACCCGTAGCTCCATTCACGGGCACGGTGGAGATGACCGTTGGCGGCGTGGGGGCCGGAACTGTTCTGAAGGTCCATACGTAATTGGCGGCCAGTGGAGTGCCCGCCAGACTCTTCGCTCCGGTGTTGATCGTGGCTGTATAGACGGTGTTGACTGCGAGGCCATTGGATGGCGTGAAGATCGCGACAGCGCCTGTGCAACCGACTGTGCCTGCGACTGCTGTTGCGCCGGGGCCTGTAACCGTAAAGGTTGCCGCCGGAGATGCGAGCGTCGCGCAACTCATCGCTTCGTTGAAGGTCGCGCTCAGCACCTGATTGATCGGTAAGCCTGTGGCTCCATTCACAGGAACCGTCGATACTACCAAGGGCGGCGGCGTGATCGTTGTGAAGGTCCAAACGTAGCTCGTAGGCAGCGGAGTACCTGCCACGCTCGTTACGCCGGTGGTGATGGTGGCTGTGTAGAGTGTGTTGTAGGCCAGAGAGGCAGTTGGCGTAAACACCGCAATCACGCCATTGTATGTGACGGGGCCGGCTACGGCTCCGCCCGGCCCAGTCACCGTAAAGGTTGATCCACTGATCGTAGCCGCGTTCATTGCCTCGCTGAAAGTAGCGCTGAGAACCTGACCGATGGGCACACTTGTAGCTCCATTCGCAGGGACCGTGGCTATCACCGCGGGCGGCGGCGTAATCGTCGTAAACGTCCACACAGAATTGTTAAGCAGATGGGTACCGCCCAAGTTTGTCGCCCCGGTGGTGATTGTAGCTGTATAGATGGAGCTGTATGCGAGAGGGGCCGCCGGCGTGAACGTCGCAACGGAGCCCGTGTAGGTGACGGCTCCAGCTACGGCTGCTCCGCCCGGCCCAGTCACCGTAAAGGACGTTGAACTGATCGTGCCTGGACTCATCGCCATGCTGAAGGTCGCGCTGATCGTCGTGTTGATGACGACATTCGTAGCGCCATTGGCGGGGATTGTGGACACCACAGTCGGTACAGTTACCACTTCCTGGCCGCATCCGGCCATGAGAGCGATCAGTAGAGCCGCCGGGAAACATGTGATGCCAACTCTGAATTTGCGCATTTGTACCCTTTCGTCCAACTGTGGTTACACAGTATCCAATGCTCATGACCTAGTCGGATCGGCGTGGAGAACCCACACCCTTTGCATCTGCCAAAATAGCAAGCTGCGATTTGAGTATTCTGAGCAAAACTGCTCAACACGCGCCGAATTTAGAAAATCGCCTTTGCTCCGGGGGAATTGGACAACTATGTCTGGCATCCTTGTAAGGATAAGAAGATTAAATGCTTGTAAGGATAAGAAGATTAAATGCTGAGCCGATCGATGCCGTCCCGATCAGCCGGATTGATGCGTCATGGGAAGCCCGGAACGATGGATGGGCGGTCGGCAAACCGAAATCCTCGCCGGACTTGGTTTCGTCCCGGGAGGTCGGCTCACGGGAAGAGGCCGCCTCCCGCAGACGCGAACAGCCCCAAAAACCGGTTCCTGGGCAGGTCGACTCCAAAATCGGAGTTATGTGTGTGATTTATGTACATAATTGCCCGCCCCAATCCCCCCAGACCTCCACTCTTCGGTCAGCCTGGGTGGTGTATGGATGCTGGATGGGGCGGGCAATCGAAGTATTGTCGGCCTTAACCCTAACTAATCGGCCTTAACCCTAACTAAGACGATAAACGGCCCATAAGCGTGAGGTCGATATCGACCTCCTTGGCAACCTTAAGGACGAAGATGCTTGGGTCTTTCAGGCCCCACTGCACATAGGGAACCGTGAAGTGTGTCTTGGCTGTGAGACTTGCTCCGTCGATGTGAATCTGCATGGGAACGGTCAGGTCATGCGAAGTGCCATGAAGGGTAAAGATGCCGGTAACTTGAATCGTGGAATCGCCCGAGGCCGCGATGGTCCCTTGATAGCTCTTGGGCACGAAGGAGACTTCGGCAAAGTGCGCCAAGTCCAGCACATCCGTGTTCATCGTCTTATCCCGGCCCTGGTTGCCGCTGTTGCCACTACCGGCCGCTACAACCACAGAGCCCGATATTCTCTGTGCACCGCGGTCAAAGTCGATTATGCCGCTCTGCACATGGAAGGTTCCGTTCACATGGTGTGTATTGCCTCCCAGAGAAAAGGCTACCTGGCTTGAATCCGGATTGACGGCGAAGGTCTGATGCTGGGCAAACGCAACCGGGGCAAGAACCAGCGGGAGTGTGAGGAAGAAGGATTGTGCGATGGTCTTCATAGTTTGTCTCCTGTATGGATGGTGTTCCTATGGGTTTTGACTCAGTTGTCCGATGAGTTGCGACAACCACAGGGAGATGGATGCTATTTCGTTGTCGGACAGGTATTCATGTCCGGGCATATCGGTTCCGGGCACACCGAATTTAGCAATCTGCTCCAGGCGAGCTGTTCGAACCAGAGCCGGCCCCGATGGCGGCAGATAGAAGAATGGCCCAACCGCAAGATCGGGAGGCAGCCTCTTGAACCCGGCTTGCCAGATCAGGCGCGTTCGTCCGCCCGCGCTGTGACAGGTGCCGCAGTGACGGCCAAAGAGCCGCTCGCCCTCATTGGCATTGGCCTGTGCGACGGCGGACAAAGAAGGATGCCAAAGCCTTTCCGCGGTTTGATGCTGCTCGACGCCGGCGGTCTTGAGGCTCAAAAGATAGGCCACAAGGTCATCGCCTCGCCGGTCGCGGAAGAGAAATGCATAGGATGGCATGATGGAGGCTCCGCTGACTTCAGGCGGATCGTAGAAATGGGCCTTGAGCCAAAGCGCTGAACGGCGTCCGCCGACCTCGGCGAGGTCGGGACCTTGACGCCGGTTACCGATCAGTGGCGGCCGCTCTTGTCGAAGCTCCTGAAGGGGCTCAGCCGGCCCCCACATCAAGACATCCGCCGTGTTCGGGCGCACAAATTGGGAGTGGCAGTTGATGCAGCCTTCGGAGATATAGACCCGCCGGCCCCGCTCGACCTGCGACAGCGGCGGAGACACGCGCACGGCGACAAGAATGCGATCAAGATAGAAGGCCGCCAGAAGCATCGCCACGGTCAACGCCAATTCGCGCTTGCGATGCAGAACAAACTTGAGCATCCAGGGCAGCAGAGGTAGCAGGATTACTGCCCCTGCCGCCAGCACAAACATGGGCGGAACATAGCCGAGGTTCTGGCCCATGCCGATTCCCATCGCAGAACCGGACCATCCCGCGATGGCGTAGAGCCATCCTGCCTGGCGGCCGCGCTCCGCCGTGGAAGATGCCGGGGCAAGCAGCGAGGGATAAGCGACCAAGGCGACCGAGTAAAGCGAGACACCGATGGGATAGAAGATGGAAGCCAGTGCGACACGATTCGGGTCAAGCAGGAGCAGACACGCGATGCCCAGCGCGAGAAATGAAGCGGAGAGAACAAACGAGAGACCGCGACGGCGCAGGAACCACGCGCTGGCCAGCGCTGCCCCAAGATGCAGCAGGCCGTTGGCGCCCAAGTGGATCGAGCCTTCCCAGGCGCCCGCCTTCAAGTTTGGCGCGTTCTGAATGATGAAGAAGGCAGCGGAGTCCAGCCAGACAAGCGCGGCAAAAGAAGCCAGCACGCGAAGAAACGAGACGGCGGGTTGTGGAGCGGTCGCCGTCTCTTCCGGCGGTGCTTGTGTGGGCCAGAGAGTTACGCAGATTCCAGCAAGACACAACAAGCCCGCAGTTGCCGCCTGCACCTCCGCTGAAGCGGTGAAGAAGCCCGGCAGGTTGCAGACAAGGTAGCCGACGCCTGTGCCCAGGCCCACAAGCAAGAGCGGGTTACGATTGCCCGTCCATTGGCGCAGGTGTGTCACGAGTGTGACGGTGAGTAGGCCGAGCGCTGCGCCAATCAGGAACGAAATAGTTATGCCCGTGACGAGGCCGAGCGGAAGAAGCGAAAGAAAGGCCGCAGCGCTCGATGCGCCTAGTCCAATGCGAAGCCGCAGGTTTGGCGAGGGCCAGACGCTCAGCCGCGGCGCAAGCAAGCTGAAAAGAATTCCGCCGATGGCCATCGCGGCCATCACGGTCTTCAGGTGCGTGCCGGCTTCCCCAAGGCTCGCCAGCCGCTTCAAGAACGCGAATTGAGCGAAGATCAGGAAATAGACGTACGTGATCGCGACAAGGCTGGCGCCCTGCCATCCGGATTGGCGCCTGTCACCGCGCAACACTGGCCAGCCAACCTTTGCGAAGACCGATCGCCTGAATCAGAACGCACGCGCCATCGGAGAAAGCGACCGTGAGCCAGCCCGCTTCAAGAGCGTGCGCCAGAATCTGCGTGACGACGAAAATGGCCACGCTGGCGCGGGTAATGGCCGTGAGCAACCATACAACTTCAAGCTTGCACGGGCTTCCTCGGCGAACCATCAGCAATGCGCCGTAAAGGCAGGCGACGCCGACGGAGAGAACAAATGCTCCGATGAACGACAGAAAAGGCAGCGAATCGGCGGGCACGTGCAAGCGCATGAGCCGGAGCGCGAACACTGGCGCGACGATGAGCAGCGCGCCGGTAAAGGTGTCGGAGAGGCCAATCAATACCTGATAGCCGATGAGGACGGGACGGTTCATGCTGTCACCTCCTGTGCAAAGGGTGCGGGAATGGGAACAGGGGCGGGTTCGTGAAGTAGCGTCGAGGCGTCGAGGAGCCAGTCCAGGGAGGAGGCCAGCATCACGACTCCAACGACAAGGCGAAGAATGTAGATCATGTTGCGCGCCGTTCCAGGCACGATGGTGAAGGTTGGGTCAAAGCCCTCGCGCCAGCCGGCTGCCGACATCAAAACGACGTATGCTAGGACGGCGATATTCCATCCATAGAAAGACCGCGTGCGATTGAATATCCATCCGCCCTCGCCCAGCAGTTGGACCATGACGAAGATCAGCAAACTGGATGTGAAGCCCGCCATGGCCAGCAGCGAATGCCCGACGAGACCGTCGGTGAACTTGAAGTGGTCGAGGACGCCGGGAAGAAAGAAAACCCAGCCGGTAAGTACCAGCGCCGACCACCAGCAAAGGAAGGCAATGCGCCAGCGGCGAGTATTGGCGTGCCACGCGAAGGCCGCGTAGTAGGCTGGCGTAAGCGGCACCCAGATGAGGAGGCTGCCGAGGCTCAGAAATTGCGCGGGGCGATGATGGCTGATGTCGGCGCGGCCGAGCGCAAAGCAGAGGAGAAACTCCGCGACCATGATTGCCCAGGCAATTGCGATCATCTTGGACCGCCCCGCCTTGCGCCGCGTGAGCCCAAATGGAAGCATGAGCAAAATCGCAACAATGATGAGAGACGATTCAAGCTGACTCGCTCCCGTTGGTCCGCCGGTGTCGGGATTGACGGCCGGATAGAAGACAGGGCTGGACGCGATGTAAATCACGAATGGAACAATCAGAAGAAGCGCGAGACCAAGCAGCTTCGCGCCCCGTGCGGCGAGTGTCGTCTTGGACGCGGTCTTCGATCCGCGGACGAATGAGACGGCGAGCAGAAGCCACAGGGCAATCATTGCCAGAGGAAAGAAGATGCGCGCGTAGCCGCTCCAGTCGAGAAACAGCTTGCCGCTGGAGTGGCCGAAGAGCCAGGAGTACGCGCCCACACCGAGCGCCGCCGACCACACCCACAGAACCGGCCTGCACCATTGCGCAAGCGGCCCGCGTTCCACGCCGTAGACCTTGAAAAGGAAACCTGCCATGGGGAGACTCGTCCAGCCATAGAGTTCCAGATTCATATGCACCATGATCCAGCGCCCATAGGTCCATTCGCCCAGCAATCGATTGAGCGGGGGAAAGAGCAGAAGAATCGAGATCAGCACGCCGACGGCATTTGCAACGACAAGCCAGAACAAGGCGTGCCATGCGGCACTGACGATAACCTGCGGAGCACTGCCATGAGAGATTTTCGCATCAGGCGGATACTGGCTCATGGATCCTCCCGTCGTGCATCTCCAACAGGCGGTCACAGCGCCCGGCCAGGCCGCGATCATGGGTGGCCATCACCAGGGTCACGCCCTCCGTGGCAACGATGTCGAGCAACAGTTCAAAGACCGCGCTACTCGATTGTTCATCGAGTGAGCCGGTAGGCTCGTCGGCAAGCAGAATCTTCGGTTTGTTCATCAGTGCACGGCACAGCGCGGTACGCTGGCGCTCTCCGCCCGAGAGCTTCTGAATGCGATGGCCGAGGCGATGGGTAAGGCCCGTACGTTCCGCAAGCTGCCGCAGGCGCGCTTGAGCTGTATCATGGTCGATGCCCGCGGCCACCGTGGGGATCAGGCAGTTCTCTTCGAGCGTGAGATCGGGAATCAGGTTGTGAAGCTGAAAGACAAAACCCACCTCGTGGCGCAGAAGGCGCAGCAGGTTGCGGCGGCGATTGACCTCAATACCGTTGACCGACACATGCCCACGGTCGGGCGCATCCAGGCCGCCAAACAGATGCAACAGCGTGCTCTTGCCGCAACCCGACGGCCCGCAAAGAGCAACCGTCTCGCCCTCGGCGGCCTCGAAGTTCACTCCCTTCAGAACTGCGATCGCACCGTCGTCATAGCTCTTCCACACGTCTTGAGCGCGAAGGACGATGCGAGCCTGACTGCTCAGATACTGACCGCTCACTTGTGCCGTAGAAGGATTCATTCGAAGCGCAGCGCCTCCACCGCGCGGATGCGCATGGCATAGGCTGCCGGGTACAGCGCGCCTGCGATTCCGGTGATCAAGGCCAGCAGAATCACGATCAGCATGACGACAGGTTGAATCGTCACGTCGACATAGCCGTGAAGAGCGGGAACCAGCTTGAGCGCGAAGAGAAGGCAGGTTCCGGTGAGCAGCCCCAATACTGCGCCCAGCAGGGACACAACCGCGGACTCGCCAAAGATCATTGCGGCAATCTGCAGGTGAGAGAAACCGTTGACGCGCAGAATGGCGATCTCGCGAATGCGCGTAAACACCGACATGATCATTGTGTTTGCAACACCGAGGCCGCCCAGCGCCAGGCCGCATCCGCCCACCGCCCAGGCCGTGGCCTTGAGAATCTTGAACTGCGAATAGGAGCGCGTGAACTCCGCGTCTTCGAGACCGATAAGGTTGGGGAACGTCGCTTTGACGATGCTCTTGAATGAGGCCGCATCGTCCTTGTTGCGCAGCTTGATGGTGATGACCGAGGAAGTGCCTTCCTTGTGAAAGAAGCTTTGCGCGGAGCTGAGCGGCATGAACACGCCACCGTCCTCAAAGCCGTTGGCCGTCTTCAAAATTCCGATGATGTGGAAGACACCGTGCCCGATGGGCACATGGTCATTGAGCTTGGCGCCCAGGAACTCCGCGGCCCGCTCTCCGAGAACCACGTCATCGGAGTGTTCGGCGAACATGAGGCGATCGCCTTGGAGCCATGTGGCCTTGCGGATGCGGGCGTCGGCAGCGGTTACACCAAAGCAGGTGATGATGGGGTGGTCGGCGCTGGACACAATCCCGAAGAGCACCGGATCGGCATGAGAGACCATCGGCCAGCCGGCGATCTGCTCCACCGCCGCCGCGGGAACGTTGCTGAAGAAGAGATCGGAGACGTTGCGCTCAAAGACAATGATCTCGCTATCGCTCGACAGGATGCCGGAAAACATGCCGATTGCGCCTTGCAGGATGGTGACCACGGTGAGCATGGCCGCGACACTGAAGGCGATGCCCGCAACACTGATGAACGAACGGATGCGATGGCGGCGCAGATTGGTCACGATCAGCTTGAGAAAGATCACGGACGCTCTCCCGGAGTTATTGCGCAGGCATTCTCAGTAACTCGGACAAGCTCCCCCTCGAGGTCGCTCCGCAGCTTTCCAAGAAAGGACAATTCCGGCCTCGATTTCAGAAGCTGCCGAAGCGTCCTGTCTCCCAAATGAATGAAGCGAGTGAAACGCTCGACGGCGCCGGGAATTCCCATCGCGGCGGCGACGTTGGGCCGGTCAAGCAGGAGGTCGCGGGCCACGGTCTTCCCGGCTTGGGCCGCGCTCTCGAGCACATCCTTCAGGTCATCGACCATCTGGTACCCGAGGCCCCAGTACAAGGCAATCCGCTCCAGGAGTTGAATCTCCCGCGCTGAGGCGCCACCCAGCATGGCCGGTAGAACCAGCGTAAGCCGGATCAACGAAACCGTCTTGCCCCGCGCAATTCTTTCGGTCGTTTCGCGGTTGTGAGGCAAGGTTGAGTAGTGCAGGTCGAGGCTCTGCCCGTTGAGCAGCCCTTCTACGCCGAGACACTGCTCAATGTAGGCCAGTGCGCGCGACTGACATTGCCGCGAAGATCCGGAGACTGCTCGCCAACTGAGCGCGTAGGCGCGATTGATGAGGGCAAGCGCGGTAAGAATCGCACCTGCCTCGCCGAACGCGAAATGAACACAGGGAAGACCGCGCCGCTCGGATGCATTGTCCATGCATGGCAGGTCGTCGAAGACCAGCGACGCAGTATGGAAGTATTCGAGCGCGATGGCCAGGTCCTTGGCGGGAGCCTCATCCAGGCCGTAGGCCGTCGCCACTTGAAAGACCATCCTGGGGCGGACCAGGCTGCCGGGATTGTCGAGCACATGACGCAGCGCCTCCTCGAAGGGCGGGTCGAGTGTCATCGGCAGCGGCAGAAAGGTCTTGAAGGCATCCGCGAACTGCGTGGTGTTCACTGGGTTCATACTTTGTTCCGCTGGCACGCTTGTCCTCATTTTCCTTTGGGCTGTTTTCAACATTTTCAGTCCTAGAGAATTCCGTGTGTGGTCTTGCACCGCAACTCAGTGGTTTCCGATTCATTGGTGAGACGAATGTACACTGCCTTTGGAAAGCACCGAAGTGCTTCCGCTTCGATGACGATTTGTTCATCTTCGGGCCACAAGGCAAACCGGGAAAGAGTGATTGCACAAAGCGGGAAATGCTCGTTACAAAGCGAACTGCTTCCTCCACATAGTCAATTTCTGCTGCCTCGTATGGTCAAGGGAAACGGGTATCGCCCTGCTGCCAATCATACTGAATAGAAATGACGAAATCTGGAAAAGACGTAAGGTAACAAGATAATTACAATGTGCTGATCTTTCCGATACAAGGGAGCTCTTGGCTCTTGCGCGCTCTCTCGCCGGAATGCCGCAATGTAAGCCTGCGGCAAATGCACTAATATCTCTCCATGCGGCTTCTGCTCGTTGAGGACGAAATCGATATACAAGGCTTCCTGCGGTCTTCGCTTGAAGAGGCGGGGTATCAGGTGGAAGCAGCCGCGGATGGCAAGACTGCCGAGCGGCTGGCGATCGACGGCGAATTCGACATACTGATCGTCGACCTTGGCCTACCTGACCAGGACGGGATCAGCTTGATCCTCAGGCTGCGTCAACTGGGGGTTCGCGCACCCGTGCTGATTCTTTCGGCGCGACGCAGTGTCGATGACAGGGTGTGGGGCCTGGAGCAAGGCGGGGACGATTACCTTACCAAGCCCTTTGCGCTTGCCGAGCTGCTGGCCAGGCTCCGCAACTTGCTTAAACGCAACAGCCCTCCCGGCAACGAGGCAACCCGATTGCGTGTGCTTGATCTGGAGTTGGATCTGCTTCGGCGCGAGGCTTTCCGGTCCGGGGAGATACTGCAACTGACGCCGCAGGAGTTCATCCTGTTGGAGTATCTCTGCCGCAATGCAGGGCGCGTCGTAACGCGCTCGATGATTCTCGACAAGGTCTGGGGTATGCGCATCCAGCCGGACACCAACGTCGTGGATGTTCACATCTACCGATTGCGCAGCAAGGTCGACGGCAAGGGACTGCAACCGCTGATTCGAACGCTGCGAGGTGTGGGCTATGTCCTCAAAGACCACTAAACCCATCATGCATAGTGCCGCCTGGCGCATCTCGTTGTGGGCAACCTTGGCATTTGCCTGTGGAATCATGCTGGTCTTCGTCTTTCTGCACCGGTTTGTTGCCGACGACATCCAGCGGCGCAGCGATGCATGGCTGTCTGGAGAGGTTGAAGTGCTGGGAGATGTTGCGGAGCGGACTCCGAAAGACGCTCTCTATGACCGGGTTGTTGGAGAAGTAGCCGAGTTAGCAGGCAAGGAAGTGCCCAACAAGGATCTGTCGGAAAGCAGTTCAAACGACTCAGTGTTCTTCCTTCAGACCGGCGGCGACGGTTCGCCCAAGCTCTGGGTTGGCGCGGGGAGTGGCGAACCGAATCTGAAGGCCGTGCAGGCAAGCAGGATTGTTCCCGACCAACCAACGGACCTGCATGTCCAGGGGTTCGCGGTTCCGTTTCGCGTGGCTTCGATGCGTCTGGATGATGGGAGTTATATCTACCTTGGACTCTCCGAGCGGGACGAACTGCGGGTGCTGAGGAGCCTGCGCCTGCGATTCTTCCTGCTTTGGCTGCTGCTTGTTCTTCTCGGGTTCGGCATTGTCTTCTATACCACCCGTCGTATGCTGAGTCACGTTCGGAAGATTACCGAGGCCGCTTCGAGAATCGGCCATTCCGATCTGAACGCCAGGGTGCCGACGACCAAACGAAACGACGAAGTGAGCCACCTGGCTTTGACGCTCAACCGCATGCTCGACCGCATCGAGAGTTCAATTCACCAGTTGCACACCATCACGGATTCGCTGGCGCACGATCTGCGCAGCCCGCTGACCGCAATTCGCGGAAAGCTGGAGATGTCGTTGTCGGCGTCCACGCATGGCGAGCAGGCCGAGCCCATCGTCTCCGCCATCGAGGAGCTGGATCGGCTGACCGATTTTCTGAACAAGTCGCTGGATGTGGCCGAGGCCAAAGCGGATGCGCTTCGACTGAACCGCGTCCAGGTCGACCTGGACGAATTGCTGAGAATCATGATCGATCTCTACGAGCCGTCAATGTCGGAAAAGGGCCTGCAGATCAGGCTGCACAGCGGCGGCCCGCTCACCATCGAGGCCGATGCGGCGCTGATCCATCGCATGATTGCAAATCTCTTTGACAATGAGCTGAAGCACTTGCCCTCCGCCTGCACGGTCAACCTGCGGCTCAGGGTCGAGGACGATTCCGCTTCGCTCTTGCTGGAAGACGATGGGCCGGGGTTCGAACCGGAGGTTTGCCTTCATCTGTTCGAGCGCAGGGTGAAGGGAAAAGAGTCGAACGGCCACGGGCTTGGCCTGGCATTCGTCGATGCGGTGGTGCGCGCTCATGGCGGAGCCGTCACGGCAGGCAATCGCGAAAGCGGCGGAGCGCAGATCACTGTAACACTTCCACTCGCTGCCAAACAGCACGCCGGATCTCCCGCCGCGGTAACGCATGGCGCCGACTGAAGGCCGCGCTCCACCGGCTATTGATCGGCGTTTCCCTGAGACGGCGCGCATGCAGTAGCAGACAAGGGAAGGACGGCGAAATCATTAGAGCGGAACCAGAGTAAGCGTGCCCTTGCAGAGAGTCTTCTGGGTGGCTTTTTCTTAAGGAAAAAGCTACTTGGCGGACGTGCTTCCGGGGACCATCTACTCTGGTTCCGCTGTAGCCTCTACCGCTTCGTCGACTTTGCGGGCCGGTCAGCCTTCTTGGCAGCGCGCCTGGCGCCAGTCAGCTTGAGCGCGTCCAGCACGGCCAGGTTCTTCTCAATCAGAGCGCAGCGCTGCTCCACGCAGGCGTAGCTACGCAGCGGATCGGCCTGGGTATTCAGCACATAGTCCAGCAGCCTCTGGACCGTGCTGGTGGCCACGTGCAGCCGCGTGTCCGATGAGGCGTAGTAAATAAACACATCGCCATTCTTGCGTTCGATCCAGCCACTGCTGAAGACGACATTGGATACATCTCCAACGCGCTCTGCTCCCTCGGGAGCGATAAAGTAACCCGCCGGCTTGTGGGTGACCACCCAAGGCCGCTCCAGTTCGCAGAGGAACAGGTAGAGCACGTAGCGCAGACCGGCGGCCGTGTTGCGCACTCCATGCGCCAGGTGAAGCCAGCCTTCCGGCGTCTTGATGGGCGCGGGGCCCAAGCCGTTCTTCACCTCTTGAATGGTGTGGTACTCGCGGTTGTCGAGGATGATTTCCTCGTCGATCACGGCTTGCTCGATGCTCGACGACAATCCCCACCCGATCCCGCCGCCCTTGCCGGCCTGGATGAAGTCGTCCTGCGGCCGGGTGTAGAAGGCGTACTTTCTATCGACAAACTCGGGGTGCAGCACCACATTGCGTTGCTGGGGAGACTTCGATTTGAGATCGGCGAGCCGCTCCCACGTCTTCAGATCCTTCGTGCGGGCGATGCCGCACTGCGCCACAGCTGAGGAAGTGTCCCACTCCGGCGTCTTCGAGTCTTTGCGCTCAGTGCAGAACAGGCCGTAGATCCAGCCGTCTTCGTGCTTCACAAGCCGCATATCATAAACATTGGTGTCCGGGTTGCCGGTCTCGGGCATCAGGATCGGATAGTCCCAGAAGCGAAAGTGATCCGTTCCATTCGAACTCTCGGCGACGGCGAAGAACGATTTGCGATCTGCGCCTTCAACCCGTGCGACCACCAGAAATTTGCCCTCGTGCAGGATCGCGCCGGCATTGAAGGCTGCATTGATGCCCATGCGCTCCATGAGGAAGGGATTCGTCTTCTGGTCGAGGTCGTAGCGCCAGGTTATGGGCGTGTGCGCGGCGGTGAGGACCGGAAACTCGTAGCGGTCATAAATGCCATTGCCGCCAGGCGACTTGCGGTTGCGCCGCGCCAGCAGCCTCTGCTGCTGTTTGAATAAGTCTTGAACGCTCTTTTTGAAAGCTGCTCGATTCATCTGAGTTCTCCTGTCCTTTTATCCTTGCTTTGCGCCCCGCGGACCCCACGCATCCACCCGTTCCATCACCTCAAAGCACGCGCGGCTATTGTGGTAGGGACACTTCCAGGGGTCCACTTTGTAATGCTCAGTGCCCGGTATGCCCGACTGCGATACCAGCCAGAACCATTCGCCATGCTCGCGATCGACGATGGTTTTCTCGATGAACGCCCAGCTTCGCTCGGCTGCATTCAGAAACTGCTGCTGGCCTGAAAGCTCATAGGCGTTGAGAAAGCCGACAACAGCCTCCGCCTGCGGCCACCAATGCTTGTCGGTATCGACGATCCCAGTCGTGTCAGCCTCGTACAGCAGCCCCCCATCCGTGTCGAGTCCCTGCTCGTAAACGGCCTGCGCCATCTTCACCGCGGCCTTGCGCACCCGCTTCAGAACGCCCTGGTCGCCCAGAATCTCCGCGGCTTCGCACAGCAGCCAGCTTCCCTCGATGTCGTGGCCAAACGAGATCTTTTCAGACCGTGGGCGCCACTGATCGTCGAAGAACAGAATAAAGTGGTGAGTTATGGGATCGATGATGTGGTTGAGAAAGAGTTCGATAAGTTCCCGGAGCCGGAGGCGGACGGTCGAGTCCTGGCGGAAGCGCAACAGCGTGGCGTAGGCCTCCAATAGATGGAGGTGCGTGTTCATGGACTTCTTTTCGTCCATATCCACATCGCTCAGGCGCTGGTCTACTGCAAGAGTCCAGTCTCGTTCGTAAGTCTCAAAATAACCTTCGTGCTGTGCATCGTGGCCCGCGGCTTCGATGTCCTCGACCAGGCGCAATGCCCTGGCGAGTATCTCGGCGTCGCCAATTGCGTGGTAATACTCGGCTAGGGCGTAGACGGTAAACGCCTGACCATAGATGCGCTTCTTCGTGTCGATGGGCAGGCCCTGGTAATCGACCATCCAGTAGACGCCGCCAAACTCGTTGTCCCAGAAGAAACGGACGAGATATTCATACGCGCGTCGAGCCGTAGCAAGAAACACCGGGTCGCGATAAACACTGAAGGCCTTCGAGAAGGTCCACAGAATGCGCGCGTTCAAGATAAGTCCCTTGGCGGCGTGCGGATCGATCGTCAAATCATTGGCAATCTGGCCGCGGAAGCCGCCAAACTCGTCGTCGATGGTGTATTTGAGCCAGAAGGGCAGGATGTCGGCGAGCAACTCCACTTCCACCTTCTGCCGTAAGTCTTGCACTGGGGCGCCTCCTTCAAGAACCGTCCGCTGCGACCTTGTAAGCCCACCGAATTCAAGTCAGGCAGCCTGCCTCAGGATCGTGTCGATCCGGGTCAGTTCGTCCTCGGAAAATCCGAGGTTGGCCAGCGCCGCCACATTCTGTTCGATCTGCTCCACTCGGCTGGCCCCGATCAGCGCCGAAGTCATGCGACCGTCGCGCAGCACCCAGGCCAGAGCCATCTGCGCCAGCGACTGTCCTCGTTCGGCGGCCAGGACGCTCAGCGCGCGCACCTGGGCCATGCGATGGTCATCGATGTCGTGCTTTTTCAGAAACCCATGCGGCTTGGAGGCGCGCGAGTCCGCGGGGATGCCTTGCAGGTAACGGTCGGTCAAGAGGCCCTGCGCCAGCGGGCAGAAGGCAATCCCGCCCACGCCCTCATTGCCAAGCACATCCAGCAGTCCATCTTCAATCCAACGCTCAAACATGGAGTACTTCGGCTGATGAATCAAGCAAGGCGTCCCGAGTTCCCGCAGAATCTTTGCGGCCGCTGCGGTCTGCTTTGCGTCGTAGCTGGAGATGCCGGCATACAGAGCCTTGCCGCTGCGCACGGCCTGATCGAGCGCTTGCATCGTCTCCTCGACCGGCGTCTCCGGATCGGGCCGATGCGAATAGAAGATGTCAACGTACTCCAGGCCCATGCGCTTCAGGCTCTGGTCCAGGCTGGCCAGCAGGTATTTGCGCGATCCCCAGTCGCCGTATGGGCCGGGCCACATCTCCCAACCGGCCTTGCTGCTGACGATCAATTCGTCGCGATGCGACTTGAGGTCCAGGCGCAGAATCTCTCCGAAATTGCTCTCCGCGCTTCCCGGTGGCGGCCCATAGTTGTTGGCCAAGTCGAAGTGCGTAATCCCAAGATCGAATGCCCGCCGCACCATCGCGCGGCCATTCTCAAACGCGTCGACCCCTCCGAAGTTGTGCCACAACCCCAGGGAGATGGCGGGCAGCCGCACGCCGCTCTTTCCGCAGCGGCGATACTGCATGGTGTTGTAGCGCTGTTCATTGGCAACGTACAAAGCGCTTCTCCTTCTTCAACCATGCGGGCGCCCCAGGTCTCGTCCGCCGCGGCGGATGAGACCTGGGATCGTTCTAACTCAGAATACCCTTGATCGAAACTTCCTTCCGTCCGTCCGTGGGAGGAGCCACGATATTGCCCTTGATCGTCGTTCCGTCCACCGTCAGTGCGATCCGGTTGCCTTCGCCCTTGCGCTCGATGGAGATTTTGTAGACCACTCCACGGAAGACGCGGGTCGCGGTGAAGCCAGGCCAGTTCTTGGGAATCACCGGAGCGATCTCAAGCCCATCGAGCGTGGTGCGGACGCCGAGAATCCACTGCACGATGGCGTAGTAGTTCCACGCCGCGGTGCCCGTGAGCCACGAGTTCTTGGCCTCGCCGAAGGTGGGCGCGTCCTTGCCCGCAATCATCTGCGCATAAACGTACGGTTCGCAGCGGTGCAGGTCGCCGATCTCTTCGCGCGCCGAGGGATTGATGCGGCTGTAGTAGTCGTGCGCTTCATCGCCGCGGCCCAGGCGTGTCTCTCCGATCATCACCCATGGATTCACATGGCAGAAGATGCCCGCATTCTCCTTGTAACCCGGCGGGTAAGACGAAATCTCGCCCAGGTTGAGGTAGTACTTGGAGTACGCCGGCTGCTGCACCACGATCCCATGCTTGGTTGCCAGATGCTCGCGCGTCGCATCCAGCGCCTTCAATGCCTTGCCGTCCTCCAGTCCAATGCCGGCCAATACACAAAAGCCGTTCGACTCGATGAAGATCTTGCCCTCTTCGCACTCCTTGGAGCCGATTTTGGCCCCGAAGTCGTCATACGCGCGCAGAAACCATTCGCCGTCCCAACCGTGTTCGCAAATGACCCCCTCCATCTTCCCCACTTCAGCCAGATACGAAGTGGCCTCGACGGTCAGCCCGCGGTGGCTCGCAATCGCGGCCAGTTCGCGCCCTGCGTAAACAAACAAACCGGCGATGAAGACCGACTCGGCCACTTTTCCGTCCTTGTTGGTGGTGGTCTGGAAGGACTGGCCGGGCGTATCGGAGAAGCAGTTCAGGTTGAGGCAGTCGTTCCAGTCGGCGCGGCCGATCAGCGGCAGCCCATGCGGTCCAAGGCGCTCCAACGTATAAGAGAAACTGCGTAGCAGGTGGTCATAGAGCGGTTGCTCGGAGCCTGGTTCGTTGTCATAGGGGACCGGCTCGTCGAGGATGCTCCAGTCGCCGGTCTCCTTGAGATAGGCCGAGACGCCGACGATGAGCCAGTGCGGATCGTCGTTGAAGCCGCCGCCGATGTCGTTGTTGCCCCGCTTGGTGAGCGGCTGAAATTGGTGATAGGCTCCGCCTGTCGGCAGTTGCGTTGCGGCCAGGTCGAGGATGCGCTCGCGAGCCCGTGTGGGCGCCATGTGCACAAAGCCCAGCAGATCCTGGTTCGAGTCGCGGAAGCCGAGGCCGCGGCCGATGCCGGATTCATAGAACGACGCCGAGCGCGACATATTGAAGGTTGCCATGCACTGATAGGCGTTCCAGATATTGACCATGCGGTTGGTGTGAATATCGGGCGTGTTCACCTGGAAGATGCTCAGCAGGCTATCCCAGTATTGGCGCAGCCGCTCGAAGGCCGCGTCGGCCTTGCTAGGATCGAGATAGTTGGCGATGACCGGCTTGACCAGTGTCTTGTTGATGGTCTGCGAGCCGGGAGGATCGAACTTCAGATCGACCGGATTTTCGTGGTATCCCAGCAGGAAGACGATCTGCTTCGTCTCACCTGGCTCAAGGTCGAGCTTGACTTGATGAGCGCCGATGGGCGACCAGCCGTGAGCGATGGAGTTGGTGAGCTGGCCGGCTTCCACGGCGGCTGGTGAGTCCCAGCCGCGATAGCGGCCCAGGAACGCCTCGCGCTGGGTATCGAAGCCGACCAGGGGCTCCGAGCAGGCGAAGTAGGCAAAGTGGTTGCGGCGCTCGCGGTACTCCGTTTTGTGATAGATTACGCCGTCCTCGACTTCCACCTGGCCGGTCGAGAAGTTGCGCTGGAAGTTGGTGGCGTCGTCCTGGGCATCCCACAGGCAGAACTCGATGCTGGAGAAGGCGGAGATATGGGCTTTGGTTGCACGGTGGTTGGTCACTGTGAGCTGCCAGACTTCGAGGTTCTCGTCGAGGGGCACGAAGTAGCGGGTGTGCGCCTCGATGCCGCTCGAGGTGGAGCCGATGACGGTGTAGCCCATGCCGTGGCGGCAGGAGTAGTCCTCCAAGTCGTGTCGCGTGGGCTGCCACGAAGGCGACCAGAACTGGCGCGATTCGTCATCGCGCAGATAGACGTAGCGCCCGCCGGAATCGAAGGGCACGTTGTTGTAGCGATAGCGGGTCAGCCGGCGAAGGCGGGCATCGCGATAGAACGAGTAGCCCCCTGCGGTGTTGGAGATGATGCCAAAATACGCTTGGCAGCCCAGGTAGTTGATCCACGGCAGGGGCGTATCCGGTTGCGTGATCACGTATTCGCGGTTTTGGTCGTCGAAATATCCGAACTTCATGATGATTATTCCTTCCCAGGACACAGCTGCCGGCAGCGCGGCTCCCGGTTAAAAAATTCGATCAAACGTTTTTTCAGAGTATTTTGTTACCTTGGAAGACGAAACGTGATTATACTTGAGGCGGCGCGCGAATGAGGAATTTCCGCGCATGGAAAGTGAGAGTCCTTGCGGATGCGCCGGGGATCGTCGCCAAAAATTGGCGCGATGCGAGACGATTTCCCGTTTTTGAACTCGTTTCTGGCGCTTCCGCGACGCGAAACCATAAGGATATGGCAAATTCTTGTACCCAGTCGTGTATTGGCGCGCGATCCGGTCGCAAACGGCTGTTTTTTGCTGTCCTTGCCGGCCTCCTCCTTTTTGCTGCCGCTCCGGTTTCTGCCGCCCCGCTTCCTGCCGCCGATGGCGGGGAGGCTCGAACCGCGCAATTGGCCATCAAGGTGGACCAGGTGGGCTATCCGTTGGACGGTCCCAAGGTGGCGCTGATCGGCGCTTCTGGTACAACCTTTGAAGTCAGGCGCTCCAGTGATGATTCTGTAGTTTTTCAAGGCAAGCTGGGGTCTGCCGAGGCCGACAAGAACACCGGGGACCATGTGCAGGCCGCGGATTTCTCCGGATTGCGGCAGGCGGGAAGCTACTACCTGTCGGTACACGGTGTTGGACGCAGTTGGGACTTCACCGTGGGCCGGAACGTCTTCGAGCACACCTACTACCTGGCGATGCGCGGCTTCTATGGGCAACGCTGCGGGACGGCGGTGAACCTGGGGCCGGAGTTTCCCGGCTACTCGCACCCCGCCTGCCACCTGCATGGCGAATTCAGCCCCTCCTCGGGGGCCAAGGGGCCACGGAACAATGTGGGCGGCTGGCATGACGCGGGCGACTATGGACGCTACGTCGTGAACTCCGGGATTACCACCGGTACGCTGCTTTGGACCTGGGAGATATTCGGGGAAAAGATCAACGGCATTTCGCTCAGGATTCCCGAGTCGGGCAACGGCACGCCCGACATCCTGAGTGAAGCGCGCTGGAACCTGGAGTGGATGCTGAAGATGCAGGACGCCGACGGGGGCGTATGGCATAAGCAGACGAGCGAGCACTTTCCGGGCTTTGTCGCGCCGGAAGCCGACACACTGCCGAGCGAAGTGATCGGGACCGGATCGGCGCCCTTCAAGAGCACCTGCGCGACTGCGGATCTGGCGGCCGTGGGCGCGATCGCCGCGCGGGTCTACAAGCCCTACGATGCGAAGTTTGCCGCGCTGGCGCTGGCGGCGGCACGGCGGGCCTGGGCCTGGGCCGAGAAATACCCAAATGTCACCTTCCTGAATCCGCCGGGCATCAAGACCGGCGAATACGGCGATGGGAACTGCAAAGACGAACGGCTTTGGGCGGCAGCGGAGCTGGGTCGCACCACCGGCGAGGCGGCATACAACGATTTTTTCCTGAAGAATTATGCCGATTTTCTTCCCAGCCTGGATTCGCCGCCCGCTGAGAACTGGGCCACATTGGGACCGATGGGTCTGTGGACTTATGCGCTCTCAAAGCGGAAGGACGCGGATGCCACAGTGGTCGCCGCAATCCGGGAGCGGACCGTGGCGGCTGCGCGCGCGACGGTCGAGCGTACCAACGCCAATCCCTACCGCGTGAGCCTGCTGACGAAGGACTATGTATGGGGATCGAATGGCGTCGCCGCGAGTTATGGCGTGTATCTGCTGATTGCCAATGTCTTCCAGCCCGACCCGAGCTTCGTGGATGCGGCGCGGGACAACCTGCACTACCTGCTGGGGCGGAACACGTTTTCACTGTCGTGGGTAACGCAGGTGGGTGAACACGCCTTCCAGCACCCGCATCACCGGCCCAGCGCCGCGCATCAGGGGGCGCCCTGGCCGGGGCTGCTCTCAGGCGGCCCAAACGCTGGGCGCCAAGACGCGGTCCTGGCCGCGTTACCAGCGGGTTTGCCGCCGGCCAGGGTTTACGCCGATCAGACGGAATCGTTTGCCAGCAACGAGATTGCCATCAACTGGCAGGCGTCGCTGGTCTTCCTGCTGGCCGGTGAACTGTAATAATCAGCGCTGCTGGAACCCGGTTCCAACCGACGGAAAATTAGTTTTGTCTCCCGCGGAGAGTGGAGAGATGATGCCCGAGGGCATTGAGGAGTCGAATGCACCTTCACGTTGTTGACATCGTTATCATTGTGGCCTACCTGCTGAGCACGGTATTCATAGGCTACTGGGTTTCAAAACGCGCTTCGCAGAACATGCAGGCCTATTTTCTCGGCGGCAACAAGATGCCCTGGTATGTGCTCGGCATCTCGAACGCATCGGGAATGTTCGACATCAGCGGCACCATGCTGCTGGTCTCCTGGATGTTCGTCTACGGCCTGAAGAGCGTGTGGATTCCATGGCTCTGGCCGACCTTCAACCAGATATTCCTCATGGTCTACCTCTCCGCATGGCTTCGCCGCTCGAATGTGATGACCGGCGCGGAGTGGATCAAGACCCGTTTCGGCACCGGACGAGGCGCACAGTTATCGCACCTGATCGTGGTGGTCTATGCCTTTGTCAGCATCATCGGATTCTTCAGCTACGGATTCAAGGGCATCGGCAAGTTTGCGCAGACGTTCCTGCCCTGGCATCTGACGGCCAATGAGTACGCGCTGATTCTGATTGCCATCACCGCGATCTACGTCATCAAAGGCGGCATGATCAGCGTGGTCATCACCGAGGTGGTGCAGTTTTTCATCCTCTCGATTGCCTCGTTTGCAGTGGGCATCATCGCCATGCGCAAGGTGGCGCCGGAGATGCTGCACAGGGTGGTACCCGCGGGGTGGGACAACATCTTTTTCGGCTGGCATTTGAACCTGGATTGGGCAACGCTGCTTCCGGCGGCCACCACGAAGGTTGCGCAGGACGGCTATGGGCTGTTCGGCTTCTTCGTGGTCATGCTGCTCTTCAAGGGAATACCGATCTCGGCGGCCGGCCCGGCGCCGAACTACGATATGCAGCGTGTTCTTTCATCTAAAACGCCGCGCGAAGCTTCGATGATGAGCGCCTGGGTGAACATCGTGCTCACCTTCCCGCGCTACTTCCTTATCATCGGACTTACGGTGCTGGCAGCCGCGTTCTATAGTGACAACATCCGCGCTATGGGAACCAACATGGACTTCGAACTGGTGCTGCCCTTCGCGCTGGGGCGCTTCGTCCCGGTCGGGCTGCTGGGCTTCCTGATCGCCGGCCTCCTGGCGGCCTTCATGTCGAACTTTGCGGCTACCGTGAACGCGGCTCCGCCGTACTTCGTCAACGATATCTACAAGCGATTCATCAATCCCAATGCAGCTCCCAAAACCTATGTCCGCCTGAGCTATCTGGCCTCGCTTGCCGTGGTCGTGATCGGCGTCCTCATCGGCTGGAACGTTACTTCAGTGAACGCGGTCGTGGTATGGATCGTATCCGGCCTATGGGGAGGTTACACCGCTTCCAACGTCCTGAAGTGGTACTGGTGGCGCTTCAACGGTTACGGGTACTTCTGGGGCATGGTCACCGGCATCGCATCCGCGCTGGGGTTGCCGTCGATCGTTGCGCAAGTACCGTCCGTGCAACGCTTGCTGGCTACGTATTCCATCAATATGGACGTGGTGATCATCTTCCCACTGGTGGTGGGCATCTCGTTGATCGGCTGCCTGCTTGGCACGCTGCTCACCAAGCCGGAGTCGGACGAGGTGCTCATGGACTTCTACCGCCGTGTGCGGCCATGGGGCTTCTGGGGACCGGTGCTCAAAAAGGTGCTGGCGGAGGATCCCGGCTTCAAGCGCAACAAGGACTTCTTCCGCGATATGTTCAACATCGTTGTCGGCATCGTGTGGCAGATTGCCCTGGTGGCGCTGCCCTTGTACATCGTGATTCAGGAGTTTCAGCGCGCAGCCATCGCCTTGGGCGCGATTCTGGGAACGTCGCTGATTCTCAAGTTCACCTGGTTTGATCATTTGGCCGAGCGTGAGGTCGAGACCGACCTGGCCGCTGCCGGAGACAAGTAACCGAACTCGACCGGCCGGCCGCATTCCCGCAAGGGACGGGGGTCGCCTGTTAGGGGGCATATCGAAGCCCTTCCACGATGCCAGAAAGGCCGCGTCACTTGGATCGCCACCCCAGAACTACGGATACACTGGCTTTGCCAGCGGCTCAGTCAACAGGGGTGTCTGTTGAGCGCATCTCCTATCACGGGTGGCCCGACTGCTATCTCATCGCCAACGGCAGCGTGGAAGCCGCGATCGTTCCAGCCATCGGCCGCGTGATGCAACTTCGGCTGGCGGGCGAGGCGGACGGCGCGTTCTGGGAGAACCGGGCACTGGATGGTCAACTCCACGACGCGCTCTCGAACGATTGGATCAACTTTGGCGGAGACAAATGCTGGCCCGCTCCGCAGACGGTCTGGACCGGCCAGCAAGGCCGCGACTGGCCCCCTCCGGCGGCCTTCGACGCGCGGGCCGCCGAGGCGGTTGCCAGTGAGCGCGGCGTCGTTGTGAC
>OCTA010000942.1_pt1 | contig 27170 bp, 19 predicted proteins | sample 1538991 | NCBI WGS metagenome assembly OCTA01 (sample SAMEA3539302, study PRJEB22396) | soil metagenome | biome: tundra; feature: field; material: soil | place: USA | collected 2010-05 | depth 0.15 m | reverse complement strand
GCAGGGGCGATGAAGCGTAAAAAAAGATTAAGTTCAGTCATATGATTGTTCTTTTGATGCCTCGTCAGCTTAGCTGCGAGGTAGTTCACTCCCACAAAAACACGAAGATCCAAAGCAAAATTCTCAGTATCCATTGCGGGGAAACGATCCTTCACTTCAGGTCAAATAGCTTTTCAGCGTCAAGCCAGCTATCCATTCGCTGGTATTTGGTATCGTTTAAATTGTGCGGGGAGGAAAACATAATTGCCCTTCCATCAAAAACAGATAAGTTGAAATCGTGGTCGTCAATTAGTATATCTCCCTTTAAAACACTTTTGTCACCGCAAAATATTCTTCGTTTCCAGTGAATGAAGGGAAAATGTTCATCAAGCCAGTTATTCTTATGAGGTAATGAATAAGGAAATTCCATGGCTGCGGAAGCAATGTAAACCTCAAACCTGTTGTGAAGTTCTTCCACTATTTCACTGCTGTTTTCTATAACCGGAAGATCCTTAAAAAAATCTTCGCGGTACGGATATTCCTTCACGGTCTTCCGGTGCTCTTCAGGAACTATCATATACAGTTTGGTTCCTTTAAGGTCATCTTTCGTGTATCGGACTCCATAATCGCGTTCATACCATTGAAGGAAACGTTCAACAGCGTCTGCAATTACATCATCCATGTCAATAAGTATTCGCATATGAATTGTTTTTTGTGAGGTTTAAAATTAAAGAAATCAATGGCTATTTATTACAATAATTTTGACGGATTACTTAAATTAGGGTATGGCAAAAAAATCTATTTGCCAGGGTTAAGAAATTTTCGCGAGGCTATAAAAACCATAATATATTTAAAAATGAATAGATTGTATGATAACTTATATATGTATTTTAAGGGGCATAAATGTTAGCGGGCATAGAATGATTAAAATGGAAGCATTGCGACAATTGTTTGCCGGTCTGGGTTTCTTTAACGTCCAAACCTATATTCAAAGCGGCAACGTTATTTTCCAGTCAAAAGATGCGAATCGCCATAAATTGGAAACCCTTATCTCAAATGCAATCTTGAAGAAATATAACTTTGATATTCCGGTTTTAATAAAAGAACTTGAAGAACTCAGGCAGATAATTTTATCGAATCCATTCATTAATGACAAAAAGAAAGACATCGCTCATTTGCATGTTACTTATTTGTCGGGTAACCCTGTCTTAAGTCATTTTAAAGAAATTAAAGAAGGGCAATATAAGCCTGACGAATTTCAAATAATCGGAAATAATATTTACCTGTATTGTCCAAATGGATATGGCATTTCCAAACTCACAAATAGTTTTTGGGAATCTAAATTAAAGGTTACAGCCACAACAAGGAATTGGAAGACGGCAAATGAACTTATTCGCATTGCAGAAAATATCAGCCAAACATGGTAAGTTTGGAAAGGCTGAGACTTTTTACGAAATTCACTCCCAGTGGAGTCTCACAAAAATTAAATGATTCTTACATGAAAGAAATAATTAAAAAATTCAGGTTTAAGTCCGCCGGTGTTGTCATAAATGCCCCCAAGGATTTAGAAAAAGAATTTGAGCAATTAGGTTTTAAAACAGCGCTTGATAAAAAGTCATCCAACAGCCAAACACTTGTATTTGTGAACAACAAGAAGGAATTCATGAAATTCTTAACCAATGAGCTCAGGAATATTGAGCACGACAGCGTTTTATGGTTTGCTTATCCTAAAGGAAGCTCAGGAATAAGGACCGATATAAACAGAGATATTTTGAGGGAAACGGCAGAGAAATTTTCGATTACCACTGTAACGGCTATTTCCATTAATAAAACCTGGAGTGCTTTGCGCTTCAGGCCAATTGATAAAGTGGGAAAATAAGGACCAATAAATTTTATTAAAATTTGCCAGGCACTTTTATATATTTAAAATCCTTCTCAAGTAGCCCAGGCTTTGTCGCCTTTTGCGTAAGGAACACAACCGTCATACCTACCCGGTGTTTCAACGTATCGTCTTGCCTGGGTACACCCGATTTCTGACGTAAAATATCCTAGCAAAGTAAGCTGCTTCATTTGTAAATAATAATAGCTCGGATCTTCGCGCTTCTTAGTTGCAAGAGGGTCGCTTCCGTCAAAATTCTTATTCATCGCCATTTCATGTTTTTGCTCTTCGGTAAGCGAATTATAATAATCGTTTACTTTCTTTTGAAAAGCGTTGGCATCTTTATCAAGTTCCACTAATAGATCATGACGTTGCTCGGGCGAACTATCCATGAATGATTTGCCGTTCTTTTTTCTGGATGCTTCATCGAGTTTGCCCATACCTTCATGAAATATTCTTTGGTCGGGAGCTTCATAACAATCATTTACCATCACAGTCATAAACTGCCCGACTTTTGCAGCTTTGGCCCCGGGAGTTTTTGTTGCCGGTAAAATGGTTTCGGCAATTTCATCAAGGAAGGAAATATCATCAGGAGTAAATGTCATCGATACTCCTGTTTTGCTTTTGCATCCCGATAAAAAATAATTACCGCCAATGATGGTACCTCCGACAAGGAGGCTAATATATTGAACAGCTTCTCTTCTTTTCATAATAAATACTTTTAAAAATTATACATTATAAGTAACTCCGAATCCAGACCGGTAGTCACGTTTTATATACTGGTTTACGAGGTCAAGGTTTGTAACCTTCATATTGTCATTATCCCACAATAGTTCGAGATACCTGCCCGGATAATTAAATCCTTTTCCATTGGGGTTAGGTAGCCGGATATCAAAGCCCCTGATTGCTAAATTTGACATCAATAATGCTTCTGTTAAGGGACCTGCAACATCAAAAGATGAACTTACATATGATTTTTCATATCCGGCAATGGCAGCTTCTACCCATTGAGCATAATGCCCTTCGTCGCCATTAATTACCCGTGGATAGGTTTGCGTTACGTGCACTTCATTTGTTTTGCTCGTCGGCAATAGCCGCGGGTTGGCGCCATAAGTGCTGCACATCATTTTTCCTTTTGTTCCTATAAATAACGTGCCGTTTCCACCATCACCGAATAATTCATTGGGGCCAAGTTCTTCCGGCCTTTCCGGCTGTATGCCACCATCCATCCAATGTACTTCCACTGGTCCCTTCGTTTTTTTAGTCTTTGGAAATTTCATAATCACGTGGCTCGAAGGAGGGCAGCTATCAGGAAAATAACCTCTTTGAAACTCGCCTACATAAACACTTCCTACACTTGCCTGCACTGAATCTACATACTGAAGATGAAGTACAGCGAAGGCAGGTTGTACAATATGGCAACCCATGTCGCCAAGGGCGCCAGTTCCGTAATCCCACCATCCACGCCAGTTAAATGGAACCAGGTTATCGAAATAGTTTTTTTCCGGAGCTGTTCCCAGCCATAAATTCCAGTCTAATTCTTTAGGTATAGGAACTGCTGTCGCAGGTCTTGGAATTCCCTGCGGCCATACAGGCCTGTCCGTCCAGCAATAAACGGTATGCACATCCCCGATAATACCAGCATTATACCATTCCATCAATTGTCTAACGCCGTTACCGGATGCACCCTGGTTGCCCATTTGTGTAACTACTTTAAAGCGTTTAGCCGCTTTCGTGAGCATTCGGGCTTCATACACATCGTGTGTTAAAGGTTTTTGAACATATACATGTTTTCCAAGCTGCATGGCAGAATAGGCCGCTGCAGCATGCGTATGATCCGGTGTGGAAACAGAAACGGCGTCAAAATTCTTTGATTCTTTATCAAGCATTTCCCGCCAGTCTTTATAAAATTTTGCTTTGGGAAAGTTTTTAACTGTCGTTGCGGCTCTTCGATCGTCAACATCACAAAGGTAGGCTATATCTGCTTTGCCACTCCGGAAGAAATTGGCTATGTCGCTTTCCCCCTTGCCGCCAACTCCAATGCTTGCAATGGTTAAACGATCGCTTGGAGCGATAAAGCCTTTGCCGCCCAAAGCGTGCCTCGGTATGATCATAAATCCGGCCGAAGCAAGCCCTGCGCTTTTAATAAAATCCCGCCTGGAATAGCCGGAGTTTTTAAGGTCCTTTACTTTGCTCATTTAATATATTTAATATGCATTATGAAGAAGAAATTTAATCAAAGGTTTTTCTTTTTCAATTCACTTACAGCATGGTCAACAGCCCTCGCTGTCATCGCCATGTAGGTCAATGAAGGATTTACGCAATTCGAGGAAACCATAAAAGCGCCATCTGTTACGAAAACATTAGGTGCGTCCCAAACCTGGTTCCACTTATTTAAAACTGAGGTTTTAGGGTCCTTACCCATACGGGCGGTACCCATTTCGTGAATACCTCGTCCGATAGTACCATCGCCGTCATGCCCCGTTACATTTTTTACCCCGGCAGCTTCTAGCATTTCAATGGCATCATTTTTAATATCCACACGCATCTTTCTTTCATTGTCTTTCCATTCTGCATCGAAAGAGAGCACATTTAATCCCCAGGCATCTTTTTTACTTTTATCCAGGGATATTTTATTTTCATGGTAAGGAAGTATTTCTCCAAACCCACCTATGCCCATGTTCCATTGACCGGGTTCAGACAGTGCATCTTTATAATCACCACCAAGATTCATTTCAGCAATATTCTTGCTCCAGCCATCCCTGCTTGCACCACCCTGGTAGCCAAAGCCTCTAAGGTAATCTCTTTTGTCGCCCAAAATGTTACGGAATTGGGGAACGTATATCCCATTGGCGCGTCTTCCATAATAATATTTATCTTCATAACCCTCCATAGTCCCCGAAGCACCTACACCGAGATGGTGATCCAATACATTATGTCCCAGCTCTCCGCTGCTGCTTCCTAATCCGTCAGGCCATATATCAGTTGCAGAATTCATCAGGATCCAGGTGCTGTTAAAAGTGGAAGCATTCAGGAAAATAATTCTTGCAAAATATTGATAGGTTGTGTTCGTTTCTGCGTCAAGTATTTCTACACCCTTCGCTTTTTTGGTATCCTTATCGTATAAAATTTTCGTTACAATGGACCATGGCCTGAGCGTAAGATTTCCTGTTTTCATAGCAGCCGGAAGCGTTGAGGATTGCGTGCTGAAATATGCGCCATAAGGGCAACCCAGCCAACATTTATTCCTGTATTGGCAATTCGTTCTGCCTGGCAGGGGTTCCGTAATATTTGCAGTCCGCCCGATAATCATGCGCTTGCTCTTATAATGTTCATTGATCCTTGCAGAAACATCTTTCTCCACGCAATTCATTTCCATAGCCGGCATGAAGTGTCCATCGGGTAACTGGGCGAGCCCTTCTTTTGAACCGCTTATCCCGGCAAATTTTTCAACATACGTATACCACGGTTCAATATCTTTATACCGGATAGGCCAGTCGATTGCTATGCCATCTTTCGCATTGGATTCAAAAGCAAGATCACTCCAGCGGTAGCTTTGGCGGCCCCATAATAAGGAGCGGCCGCCCACATGGTAACCTCTGAACCAGTCAAATCGCTTAACTTCAGTGTATGGCGACTTTTGGTCATCGGTCCACCAGTCAAGGTTCATTTCATTTAAGGGATAATCCCTTCGCAAAGCAGGATAATCCTTAATCATTTCCTGGGTTCGGCCACCGCGGTGAGGAAATTCCCAGGGACCTTTTGAGGCATTCACATAATCCTTAACGTGTTCAATATTTTTTCCTCTTTCAAGCATTATTGTTTTGAGCCCTTTTTCTGTAAGTTCCTTCGCTGCCCAGCCACCGGATATACCCGAACCGATCACAATTGCATCATATGTATTATCAGCCATTAGATTTATTTATATTTTATTAATGAAATATTTTACCTGCCAATTATTATTATTCAATTAACTCTTCGATTATTGCTGATAACTCATCCCTCACACCTCATACCTGGATTAAACATCACAAATCTTTATCGCTTCCCTCAAAGAATCCAATTTATCCCGATATGTTGGAACAAACTCCTGGGCTACATAACCTTTGTAACCCGTTTCCACAATTGCCTTCATCACTGCGGGATAATACAATTCCTGGGTATCATTTATTTCATGCCTCCCTGGTATGCCGCCGGTGTGGTAATGCGCAATGTATTGGTGATAATCCCGGATGTTCCGGATAATGTCACCTTCCTGGATCTGCATATGATAAATATCAAACAGTAATTTGAAATTATCTGAACTGATGCGCTTACACAATTCAGCGCCCCATTCAACGTGGTTGCACATATAATCTTTATGGTCTATTTTGCTGTTTAGGAGTTCCATAACCATGGTAACACCGTTCCTTTCTGCAAAAGGTAAAATCTTTTCCAGCGCATCTTTGCAATTCTTCATGCCTGTATCGTCATCCAAACCTTCACGTTTACCACTAAAACAGATCAGGTTTTTATAGCCTGCTTTTGCCATTACGGGAATTACTTCGAGATATTCTTTTATAAGTTGTTCATGGTAAATTGGATTATCCAATCCATTGTAAAGATTATTATCACCGGCGGTATAGCACATAGAACTATAAACGCCGTGCTTCTGAAGTATTGGCCAGTCTTTCGGCCCAACCAGATCAATTGCATTGAAACCAATTTCTTTAACTGCTTTGCATAAATCATCCAAAGAAAGATATCCAAAGGTCCATCTTGATACAGAATGATTAATGTTTCCCTTCAATTTATAAGGTTGTTTCGTTTCAAAATTTTTTGCAAGGGTGATTGCCGGAGAGGCAATTATGGCTGAGGTGCCAAGAGCAATATTTTTTAGAACTGTTCTCCTGTTTTGTTTTGTTCCCATAATTATTAAATATTCAATTCACTTTCCACAATGGCTTTTTCATTTTTGTCATTAAAGGATATTGCGAACAAAAGGAAAACGACCAGTGCGATTCCCGAAGGTATGATCCAGACCATTTTCCAGTTAAAGGCTGTTTCCGATAATTTATACATGTCCGTTATAATGCCCGCAGTTTTAAACCCGATCAGCATTCCGACGCCGTAGGTTGCCAGTGTAATTAAACCTTGCGCAGCACTCTTGTATTTTGCACCGGCTTTCGCATTCGTATAGATCTGGCCGGATACAAAAAAGAAATCATAGCAAACTCCATGAAGTGCAATTCCAATGATCAGCATAAAACTCAGCTCCCCGGCATTTCCGTATGCGAATAGTGCATACCGTAAGGCCCAGGCCATCATTCCCACGAGGATTGTTTTTTTGAATCCAAATTTCTTAAAGAATAATGGCAGAAGCAACAAAAATAATACCTCAGATGCCTGGCCTATGGTCATTTTGCCGGTTGGGTTTGTCATACCAATATTTGAAAGAAATGGATTCGCATTCTGGTAATAAAAAGCTAGCGGAATACATATAAGAATAGAAGCTATGAAGAAAATTAAGAAATTCTTATTCTTTAATAATTTCAAAGCATCCATGCCCAATATATCCGATATTTTCACTTTTGTGCCTTTTGCAACCTTTGGTGGCGTCTTGGGTAAGGTGAAACTAAAAAGTCCCAATACGAGCGAAGTGATGGAAGCCAGCAGGAAAGTATTTCTCATCAAACCGGCTTTTACATTGGCTTCTGAATCCCATAAAAAAACGAAACTTATCAATAATCCTGCTACGATCCACCCAATCGTTCCCCAGACCCTGATGCTGGAAAATTCTTTTTCAGGGTCATCCATTTGATTAAATGAAATTGAATTGACAAGCGCCAGCGTAGGCATATACAAAATCATGTATGCGAGTACGTAAGGATAAAATACCGAAATGTCTGTGGCCGTGTACATTTTGTACATTAAAGCTGCACCAACGATATGCAGGATGCCAAGAATTTTTTCTGCATTAAAATAGCGGTCCGCTATTAAGCCGATAATAAACGGCGCTATAATAGCTCCCCAGGATTGGGTGGAAAATACGGAGCCACTTTGCTCCCCGCTAGCATGAAGGTTATTAAATAAAAATGTACCCAAGGTTACAAACCAAGCTCCCCAAATAAAAAATTCGAGAAACATCATAAAAGAAAGCTGCAATCGTGTAGTAAATTTCATCAGGAAATTTTAATTGGTTAGTTCCGGAAAAATTAAATGTACTATTTTTAATACAAGAAAATATTTTCCTACATTTTTTTTTAAAATTATTTATATTAAGATTGCTTAAACCAGTATTTTTTTAACGAATTGCAAAAAGTAAGAATATGAGAAAACTCAGAATGGGAATGGTTGGCGGCGGAAAAGATGCTTTTATCGGCGCCATTCACCGGATCGCTGCCAATATGGATGGGTTGATTGAGCTGTGCTGCGGAGCCCTCAGCATTAATCCTGAAATTGCCAAAGCCTCCGGCAAAGAATTGTTTCTATCTGAAGACAGAACCTACCTTACTTATGATGAGATGATCAATAAAGAAAGTAAGATGCCTGCTGATAAGAGGGTAGACTTCATTACCATCGTTACTCCCAATTTTGCACATTTTGCACCAGCTATTATGGCACTGGACAATGGCTTCAATATTGTGATAGAAAAGCCAATGACTTTTACCCTAGAAGAAGCCAAACTATTAAAAAAGAAAGTGGAAGAAACAGGATTGACATTATGCCTTACCCACACTTATTCAGGTTACCCTATGGTAAAGCAGGCAAGGGCCATGATAAAAGAAGGAGTATTGGGTAAAATCAGGAAAATATATGTTGAATATGCACAGGGATGGCTCAGCAAGTTATCCGAACGGGAAGGAAATCCCCAGGCAGCCTGGAGAACTGATCCGAAAAAATCGGGCAAGGCAGGGGCAATGGGCGATATCGGCACACATGCCGCTCATCTTGCAGAATATATTTCCGGATTAAAAATTACAAAACTTTGTGCTGACTTAAATATTGTGGTTGAGGGAAGGCATTTGGATGATGATGGAGGTGTATTATTAAAGTTCGACAATAATGCTTCAGGCGTTTTGGTAGCTACACAAGTTGCAGCCGGCGAGGAAAATAACCTGAATATTAAAATCTATGGAGAAAAGGGTGGTTTGGAATGGATGCAACATGAACCCAATACATTAATTGAAAGATGGCTGGATAAACCAACTGAAATTTTAAGGGCCGGGTCTAACTATACTAATGCTTTGAGCAGCTTCGCCACGAAAAATTGCAGGACACCGGGAGGTCATCCTGAAGGATATTTGGAAGCCTTTGGAAATATCTATCACAATTTTGCCCAAACACTTCTGGCAAAGCTTGAGGGAAAGGCGCCTACGAAAGAGATGCTTGATTTTCCCGGCGCTGAGGATGGAGTTCGCGGTATGGCATTTATTGAGAATGTAGTTGCTTCAGGGCAGTCGAAAGAAAAATGGACAGAGTTTAAAATATAATTTTTTCACTAATCCTTGTCCTTATCCTGCGGAAAAGGGGTTAGGGTGAGGCTAATTTTGAATTTATATGGAAACAATAAAAGGCCCCGGAATTTTTATTGCACAATTTATCAGTGATACTGCCCCGTATAACGACCTGAGAGGTATTTGTCTATGGGCTAGAAGCCTAGGTTTTACAGGTGTTCAGTTACCAACGTTGGATGATCGGTTTATTAATTTGCAAAAAGCCGCAGAAAGTAAAACATACGCCGATGAGATAAAAGGAATTGTAAATGAATGTGGATTGGATATCACTGAACTTTCTACACACTTACAGGGGCAATTGGTTGCTGTTAATCCTGCCTATGATGCATTGTTTGATGGATTCGCACCCGAATCATTACGAAATAATCCCAAGGCAAGAACCGAATGGGCTGTTCAACAAATGAAATATGCGGCAAAGGCTTCCATGAATTTAGGATTAAATGCCCATGCGACCTTCAGCGGCTCCTTATTATGGCATACTATTTATCCTTGGCCGCAGCGTCCCGATGGTTTGGTGGAGGAAGGATTCAAAGAACTTGCTAAAAGATGGCTGCCGGTTTTGAATACATTTGATGAATCCGGGGTAGATGTTTGTTACGAAATTCATCCCGGGGAAGACCTGCATGATGGTATTACCTATGAGATGTTTTTGGAAAAAGTAAATAATCATGTCAGGGCCTGCCTGTTATTTGATCCGTCGCATTTTGTTCTGCAATGCCTCAATTACCTGGAATATATAGACATCTATCACTCACGCATACGTGCTTTTCATGTAAAAGATGCTGAGTTTAATCCAACTGGTAAGCAAGGAGTGTATGGTGGGTATCAAAGCTGGATCAACAGAGCCGGGCGCTTCCGTTCATTGGGTGACGGGCAGGTTGATTTTAAAGGTATTTTCAGCAAGCTGGCTGCTTATGATTATCCGGGTTGGGCCGTTATGGAATGGGAATGTTGTTTGAAGGATTCAGAAACTGGTGCAAGGGAAGGATCGGCATTTATAAAGAATCATATCATTCCGGTTACTGATAAGGCCTTCGATGATTTTGCCGGGATGGTAAAAGATGATAAATTGATCAATACCGTTTTAGGAATTGATAGATAGATTTCTGACCACTATAAATGGCCTGACTCTTACAGAATTTTACATTATAATATCTTTAAAACACAGACACATGAAAAAATTAATTTTCTTATTCCTTGCTATTTTTCTTTCCGTCGGATTTTGTTTTTCCCAGGATAACGCACTTACTCCACAGGAAAAAAAAGATGGATGGAAATTATTATTTGACGGAAAAACAACCAATGGCTGGCATACTTATGGGAAAGAGGTCGCAGCAAAAGCCTGGAGTATACAAGATGGAACTTTTTATTTAGATGCTGAAGCCGAAAAGAAGTTGGATAAAAACGAAAGAGGCGACCTGGTTACCAACGATGAATATGAAAATTTTGATCTCAGACTTGATTGGAAAATTGGACCGAAGGGAAACAGCGGTGTTATATTTTATATACACGAAGATCCGGCAAAATATACGGAGACTTATGAAACCGGTATGGAGATGCAAGTGCTGGATAACGGCACACCTATACGCAGGGGTCACGACGATGCAAGATTATATAGTCATCGTGCCGGTGATCTATATGATCTGCTGGCTTCTAAGGAAGCAATACACCCTCAGGGCCAATGGAACCATATAGAAATTATTGCAAAGAATGGGAAACTGGATTTTTATGTGAATGGCAATCACACCCTCTCCACTGCTATGTGGAACGAATACTGGAAACAAATGATTGCTATTAGCAAGTTTAAGAACATGCCTGGTTTTGGAACATTCAAAAAAGGAAAAATCTCTTTACAGGATCATGGGGAAGACGTGTGGTTTAAGAATATCAGGATAAAAAGGCTTTAGATAATTCTTTGGTTGATATCAAAATGATGCTCGAAAGTTGCAAAAAGATTATAGTATAAACTTCTGTTCATAGAATTATAAAATTATGATCAAGTTCTTTTAACATATTTTTTATAAGAATTTCAAAATAAAATTCTTTTATATAAATGGCTAATAATCAATATGAAAGTTTTTGAGCGTTATAATAAAATGGCAAAAATTTGACATTTTTTTTTACTTTCGTGATATTTATTTAACATTTGTGTGTAACTTACACGACTTTTATAAACATTAACACTTAATTTAATCACTTGATTATGAGAAAAAAACTTCTGCTTAGCAGTTTGGTTGCATTATTCTGCTTCTTCCAAACTATGGCACAGCAAACCAGAACTGTAACCGGAACAGTAACTTCAACGGATGGTACTCCATTATCAAATGCTTCAGTAATTGTGGCAGGACAAAGGACTGGGGTAAGTACAGCTATGGATGGTACCTTTTCCATTAATGTTCCTTCAAAAACGGCAATCCTGATGGTTAGCTATGTTGGTTCTGAAACACAAAGAATAAACGTTACTGATCTTTCAACTGTCAAGATTATTCTTCAAACTGCTTCACAAGCTTTAGCTGATGTAGTGGTAACAGGGTATGGCACCACCCGCAAAAAGGACTTAACAGGTGCAGTATCGCAAATTTCATCAAAGGACTTTACTTCAGGTAACTTATCAAGCCCCGCGCAGTTATTTCAAGGAAAAATACCCGGCGTAGTAGTTACCGTACCTGGAGGTGATCCAAACGCAGCTATTTCAATTCGTTTAAGAGGTGTAACATCCTTATCTGGAGGCCAGACCCCCTTAATAGTTGTAGATGGTGTTCCTTTGGCAGATCCAAACACATTTTCTGATATTCCGGCAAGCGACATCGCTTCAATTGATGTTCTCAAAGACGCTTCCGCCGCTGCTATTTATGGCTCCCGGGGTTCAAATGGAGTATTAGTCGTAAATACAAGAAAGGGAGCATCAGGCAGAACAACCGTGGAATATAATGGCTCGGTAAGTGATGACCAGGTTGGCAAATTATTTCCGATGGCTGATGCTGCGCAATGGAAGCAAGGTTATACTCAATTGCTTACCTCCCAGGGCGCAACTCCTGCTTCAATAGCTACTGCAATAGCAGGTTACGATCATGGCGGAAATACAGACTGGCAAAAGGCCTTGACCCAAACGGGTATTTCTAATAATCAAAGCATATCCATTTCAGGGGGAGCCAAAGGCTTTAGTTATCGCGGCACTGCCAACTATCTTGATCAGCAAGGTGTTGTTATCAATACAGGAAGAAATCAATTAGGATTGCGTTTCACTGCTCAGCAAAAAGCCTTAAACGATAAATTGACGATTCAGGCCGGAATAATCAATTCAACTACGAACCGGAAGTTGACAGACTACAACGTTTTTTATGAAGCATATAGTTCTCCATCTGTTTACCCTGTTAAAAATGCTGACGGCTCTTATTTTGCTTATACTGATTTTGCTCTTCAAAATCCGGTTGAGCAACAACAGCAGGAAACGAAGAATGATGTGGAAAATCTTACCATCATCAATGGGTCGGTTGATTATGAATTAATCCAGGGTTTGAAAGTTGGGGTAAGAGGTTCAACCACGCATTATGGTAATCAATACGAATTTTTTGAACCGGTATATCCTGCTGTGGGCAACTCCAATGTAGGAGCAGTAGCTAATGAAAATAATGACCTGAAGCAAGGAGATATACATTTAAACTACGATAATAGCTGGGGAAAAAGCAATCTATCTGCTTTAGCCGTATATGAGTATAGTGATTTCAGAGATAATCAAAGTGGAGCGGTTGCTTCAAATATGTTGTTAGATGCTCTCGGGGCCTGGAGTTTACAATCGGCTCCCCAGCAATACCAGCATTCCTATTCTAGTAAATATGAGACCCAATTAATTTCCTATGTAGGAAGAGTGGCATATAATTGGGATCAAAAATATTTTGTAACGGGTAGTATCCGTGCTGACGGGTCCTCAAAATTTGGAACAAAGAATGCTTATGGTTATTTCCCATCAGGATCTGTAGCATGGAAGATAAGTAATGAATCTTTTATGCAGCATATTAGTTGGTTAAATGAACTGAAGATAAATGCAGGAATAGGCGTAACAGGTGACCAGGATGCTATTGGAGCATATACAAAGCTTCAATTGTATGGACCCCAGGGTTCTTATTATAATGCAGCTTCAGGACTGTGGTTAACACAATACGGACCCACCCAAAATGCAAATCCGAATCTTCAATGGGAAGAAAGGGTTGGAAGAAATATAGGCTTTAATTTTGCAGTGCTGCAGAATCGTTTAACCGGTGCTTTTAACTATTTTAATGACGAAAGCAAGAAGCTGCTTTATGATTATACGATCCCTTTCCCAAGTCCCGGTGCTGTGGTAAACACCCTTTTAGCTAACGTCGGTACCATGAGTAACAAGGGTGCGGAGTTTAATTTAAATTACGAGGTAATCCGTAAAAGAGATTTCACCTGGACTGCAGGGGGCCAAATCAGTTCAGTTGTGACAAGAATTACCAGCCTGGCGGGAAGCTTTAGTAACGGGGAATCCACTTATAAACTTTCTACTGACCAGGTTCCTGAGGGTAGCGCACAGGGAAGGGGTTTAAGCTCTGCTCCTATTACTTATTTAAAGGTTGGCTATACGCCTTATGTATTTTGGATGCCGCACTATTTGGGGCTTGACAAGAATGGAAATGAAACGTATGAGGTAAAAGGTGGAAGCCCGACTAAGAATGTATTAAACGCAACGAATTATTATACGGACCCTGCTCCCAAATTCAATTATGGGTTCAACTCTAATTTTACCTATAAAGATTTCGGGTTGAGCTTCTTCTTAAGAGGCGTGTCAGGCGGGAAGATATTTGACAATCAACGAATGGTTTTGGATAATATAAACCGGTTTGGCGGAAACAACGGAACAGTAAGCGCTTTATCCAACGGTATCACAAACGCTCCACAGGCTTCTGATCACTGGTTGGAAAAGGCTTCATACCTCCGTATGGATAATATTAATTTGTCATATACATTAAGACCTAAGGGGTTATTTCAGACTATTAGATTTTATATAGCTGCCAATAATGTATTTGTTATTACCAGTTACCGTGGTTTGGATCCGGAAATTAATGTTGCCAGCAGTCCTGGAAATGTGATGAGTAATGCCCTTGGAAGTGCCAATGTTGGCAATAGCTTTCTCCCGAATGGATCAGTTGGGCCATATATAGATGCGGCCTATTCCGGTTCAGGCTATTATCCAAAGTCACATTCTTATTCATTTGGCGTAAATTTAACTCTCAAATAAATGGATCAACTTAATCATTGAAAAAAAAATATGAATATGAAAAATAATAAAAACAACAGGTTTTTGATTGCAGTTGGTCTGACCCTCTTAGCTATGGTGTCATGTACCAAATTGCAAACAAATGTTTATAGCGTTGTGCCCAGCACATCCTATTGGCAAACTCCGGCACAGGTAGCTGCAGGTGTTGCCCCGGCTTATTCTCAATTGAATTCATTACAGGAGATTGGTGGTGATATTGCCAATATGGTAGAAGGAGTGAGTGATGAAATGATTGTACCCACCAGGGGTAATGACTGGGGCGATGCGGGCCACTGGAATGCACTCTGGTACCATAGCTATGAACCGACAAATTCAAACTGGAATGGTGGTTGGAATGATGTCTTTGGCGGTATCAGCAAATGTAATTTGATTATCCAATCAGTTAACGGATTAAATCCAGCCCCTTCAACACTACCATCAATTATCGCCCAGGTGAAAACCATCAGGGCGTATTATTATTATTTAGCTATGAGTGTTTTTGGGAATGTTCCCCTTGTGACCGATACGACAACCAGTAGTACTCCTCCAATTGCAAAAAGAGCAGATGTTTATAATTTTATTGTAGGTGATTTAAAAGCGAGTTTACCTAAATTGACTTCTGAGGTAGATGCCAGTACATACGGACAGGTTACTAGATATTTTGCCCACACGCTGCTTGCAAGGCTTTACCTGAATGCGATAGTATTTACAGGTGTACCAGGGCCGTCATATGCGGCTGGAACAAGCCTAAATTATCAAGGTGCAATAAACGAATGCGATTCAGTGTTGGCGGGCCCCTATTCGTTGATGAGTGGCTATTTTGATAATTTTATGCCTAACAATGGCCCAAGTAGTTCAGAGAATATTTTTTGCCAGCCTTGTGACCACACAAATAATAAATCCAACGATTGGGAAAATGCTATTTTGCATTACCAAAGTAATCTCGCTTTTGGAATGGCAAGCGGGGGAAACCTGTGGAACGGGTTTTGTACCCAGGCAGATTTTTATAACACATTTGATACGACATCGACTTATACTCAAAGCGGGTCGTATACCTTAAGAAATTATAAAGATCAGCGTTCCGGTCAATTTTTGATTGGCCAGCAATTTATCGGCACTTATAATTATCCTCCTTCCCAGAATGTAATTGTTGCAGGACCAAGCTCCCAATATGTAATTGATGCGGGTACATCCGCTCCTTTAGCGTTCAATCCCAATTTTACGCTGTTTTCTGATGCAAGCCCGGCCGGGCGCCTGGCAGGTGCAAGGGATATTAAATATTTTCCGGCAGCTTCTTCAGGCCAGAATGGACAAGATATGGATAACGATTTCGTTATATTCCGGTTAGCTGAAGTTTATTTCATAAAGGCTGAGGCAGAGTTGAGATCAGGTACTAATACCGCAGATGCCTTAACTCTTATTAATGCCATCAGGGCCAGAGCGTATGGAGATCATTCCCATGATTTATCAACCCTAACCCTTCAGACACTTTTGGATGAAAAGGGTAGGGAAATGGCATATGAAGGGGTGAGAAGGGATGATTTGATCAGGTATGAAGTTTCAGGGAATGGTCCTTACTTTACAAAAGCGAGGAATGCGGGTTCTAAGCCTGCTGATCCTGATCAGCATTGGATGGTTTTCCCAATACCGTCTGTACAAATAACAGCAAACAGTAATTTAACGCAGAATCCGGGGTATTAATTTTTCTGAATAAATTATAATTAATTCTTAAAAGAAGTGGCGAACTTTACGCCGCTTCTTTTTTGTTTTAGCCAGCATTGTAAATGTATGATCCGTAAATTATCTTTTTTCCCCGGAGCTCTATTTTTGCTTTTATTTTTTTGTAGGTGCAACCCGCAAAAAGCCAAAAAATTTGACCCAAAGGATGCTCTATTTCAAATGATGCCTTCCTCCCAAACCGGGATTACGTTCGATAACAAAGTTGAGGACACCAAGGATTTTAATGTTTTTAAATACCGCAATTTTTATAATGGCGGAGGCGTCGCTATCGGGGATGTGAATAATGATGGTAAACCTGATATATTTTTCACATCAAACCAGGGAAGCAATAAGCTTTACATAAATAAAGGAAACTGGAAGTTTGAAGATGTTACTGAAAAAGCAGGAGTTCAGGGCATTCATAAGTGGCATACCGGCGTTACGATGGTTGACATTAATGGGGATGGTTGGCTGGACATTTACGTTTGCAACAGCGGAAGTATCAATGGTGATGACCGGGCCAATGAATTATACATTAACCAGAAAGACGGTACTTTCAAAGAAGAAGCACATGAATACGGCCTTGATGATAAAGGCCTTTCAACGCAGGCTATTTTTTTTGATTATGACCATGACGGCGATTTGGATTGCTTCATCCTGAATAACAGCTACCGCCCCATTGAGAGTTTTGGCTATAACCTTAACCAGCGCAATATTCGCAACTATAATGGTGGCCAGCGCTTATACCGCAATGATAATGGTCATTTTACGGATGTGAGTGAGCATGCACACATATATGGAAGTGAAATCGGGTTTGGTTTAGGCGTTACTGTTGGCGACCTGAACAACGACGGTTGGGATGATATTTACGTATCTAATGACTTTTTTGAAAAGGATTATCTCTACATCAATCAGCATAACGGTACTTTTAAAGAAGTAAGCGATGAAGCCCTCGGTCATATGAGCTACGCATCCATGGGTTCTGATATGATCGATATTAATAACGATGGGTGGCTGGATGTTTTCACAACGGATATGCTTCCAGAGAGCGACTACAGGTTAAAGACAACAACAAAATTTGATGATTACAATGTACAAAATGCCAAATTCAAGAATGACTTTCATCATCAGTTTGCAAGCAATTGCCTTCAATTAAATAATGGTGACGGCACTTTCAGTGAGATAGCAGACATGGCTGGTGTGGAAGCTACAGATTGGAGTTGGGGGGCCCTGAGTTTTGACTTTAATAATGATGGTTGGAAGGATCTGTTCGTTAGCAATGGAATCAGTAAAGATCTTACAGACCAGGATTTTCTCGATTTTTTCAGTAGTGATGAGGTAATGAGGCAGGTGAGAAGCGGGGGATTTAATTTCAAAACTTTTTTAGATAAGATGTCCTGCACTCCAATCCCCAATTACGGTTTCATAAATCAAAAAGACCTCACTTTTAAGAATGAGTCCCAAGAATTAGGACTGGCAACACCCGGTTTTAGCAATGGCGCCGCATATGGTGATTTAGACGGCGATGGTGACCTTGACCTGGTAGTGAACAATGAAAATGGGGAAGCTTTTGTATATAGAAATATGACCTCTGAAAGATTTCATACCCATTACTTGAAAGTTCAATTGCATGGTAATTCACCTAATACACTTGGTTATGGAGCCAGGGTCACTATTTTTTCAAATGGCAACGAGCAGGTATTGGAACAAATGCCCAGCCGTGGTTTTGAAAGCTCAGTAGAGCCTGTTCTTAATTTTGGACTGGGGAACTCACCAAAAGTGGATAGCCTGATTGTCCTTTGGCCTGATTTAAGGACGCAAAGAATTGAAAATATTGGTACCGATACTACTATCGTACTTGTTCAAAAGAATGCAACCGGCGTCTATAAGATGCCAAAGCCTGCACCTGAAATATATAGAAATATCACAGCTGCTGTAATTTCCGGCAATATTGTCCATAAAGAAAATTCATTTATTGATTTTGACGTAGAGAAATTAATTCCTAAAATGCTTTCTACCGAGGGACCCAAACTTGCAGTAGGCGATGTGAACGGCGACGGCCTTGATGATTTCTTTCTCGGTGGCGCCAGCGGCGATACAGCCAAATTATTTATTCAGCAGCCCAATGGTACTTTTATTCAACGTCCTCAATTTGCTTTTGCGAAGGATAAAGAATATGAAAGTATAGGAGCCGAATTTTTTGATGCAGATGGTGATGGAGATTTGGATTTGGTAGTAGCATCAGGAGGTAATAAGGAACAATTGGGATCGCTCTATTTAACGCCAAGATTATATATCAATGATGGCAAAGGTAACTTCACACGAACATTTACTGGCTGGCCCACCCTTAATATCAATGCATCGTGTGTGCGTGCAGGTGATTATGACGCGGATGGCCTGCCAGATATTTTTATTGGGGCCAGGAGTGTTCCGGGTTCTTATGGTGTTATACCTCAAAGTAAATTATTGCATAACGAGGGACATGGAAAGTTCACAGATGTTACGAATACTATCGCACCGGTACTTTCTACACTTGGAATGGTAACGGATGCCCAATGGTACGATGTGGATGGAGATGGGAAAAAAGAATTGATAGTTGTGGGTGATTGGATGCCCGTAACAATATTAAAATATGTAAATGGTAAATTAGAAAAGGTCGGGGAAATCGCTGGTTCCTCCGGTTGGTGGAATTGTTTGACTATTGCAGATGTCAACGGCGATGGTTACCCTGATCTTATTGCAGGGAATAACGGCCTAAATTCAAAAATAAGGGCAGATAGCAGTCACCCGGCAAGATTGTACGTAGATGATTTTGATAAAAATGGCAAATCGGATTGCATAGCGGCCTATTATAAATCTGACGGCAAGTCTTATCCTTTTAATCTTCGTGATGATATCATAGCCCAACTCCCTTATCTTAAAAAGAAATTTCTGAAATATAAAGATTACGCAGGGAAAACGATCGATGAGGTCTTTACTCCTGAGGAATTGAATCATGCTCAAAAATTGAGCGTTCAGCAGACCCAAAGTTGTGTGTTCTATAACAATGGGAAAGGAAATTTCACCATGAGCCCATTACCCATAATGGCCCAAATTTCCCCGGTATTTGGGATATTGGTAACAGACCTGAACGGAGATGGTATTAAAGATATTTTTCTTGGGGGCAATTTTTATGGATTGAAACCTGAAGTTGGCCGCTATGATGCCAGTTATGGAATTACATTTTTAGGAAATTCGAAGCATCAATTCAACTATATAAAACCATCCTCAAGTGGCTTGTTTATCAGGGGAGAAGTGAGGGACGTAAAACAAATAATTACCAAAAAAGGTAATTACATTTTGATGGCCCGAAATAATGACTCGCTGCAGATTTTTAAGAGGAATAAAAGTGATTACCCACCCAGGAGATAGTTCAATATTTTCTGAAAATAATTGCGTAATTTCAGAGTCACATTCATATCCAAATATTTGTTGCCAGGTGAGAAAAGCTAATTTAATAATAAAAGGACTTATTGTAACCTGTATAGCCTTTTTTGTATCCTGTAAAAAAGAAGTAAAAATCATTTATCAAAATCCCGCTGTTGATTCTGTTCAAATTTCAATTACAAATGCTTCCCCTGCAGTTACTGATTTGCAGTTATATTTGAATAATAAGTTTATTTCATTACCCGATTCACCGTTTAATTATGGAACAACCTCATTTTCTTCATTTATTGTAAATGCGAATTCTTATTACCCGGATACTGTTCTGATTCCCTATATTGACATTCCTCCGGGATACCAGCAATTAGGATTTGGTTCATCAGGCAGCAGTAATATATTCGGTACCTTGATTAATAACTTTGAGCCCAGTGGTAGTTACTCTATCTTTATTACTGATACCGTCATTCATGGCCACATTACCTCGGTTGTATTAAAGGACAATGTGGGTACTACAGATTCCACGAAAAGCCAGATACGTTTCTTAAATCTTTCACCGGACGCCCCGGCGCTTGATATTTGGGCATATCCTGCTGACGGCTACGCCGGGTATAAATTATTTTCTGGCTGCGGATATTTACCCAATGATTTTAATTCTTTTATTAACGCAGAATCATTCACTGTTATTGATGCAGGACAGTACTATTTTGAAGCAACAATAGCAGGTACTTCTACAATGGTGCAGGGGGGACTGTTGAACGTACATAGTCAAAGAGTAATTACAATCTATACGAAAGGATTCCTGGGCGGCAGCGGAAATTATGCAATTGATGTTGGCGTGATTCAATATAAACTCTGATCTAACACCTGGGGATATTAACTTTCATTTAAATACCGGTAGAGTATTGCATTCCCGGTATTCCCCAAATATTTCAATATCTTTTTAGACTTCAATATACAGGATAGTTCAGTTCAATTTTGACTATAGAACTGTCAGATGAAGGAATAGAATCATTTAAGTACCGCTCAAAAGGGCCAGCAGGTGGGGCCAGCGTATGATTCTCCAGGTATTTAGACATAGCAAGGTAAATATTCTTCCTTTCTGAAAATTTGCCTTCATAGATCCCGACAAGAACCCTGCCATTACCTGGCAATGATAAGCATTTTATATTCTTGCCAGGGACACTTAATTTATTTATAGGATAGCCTACGGTTACCTGGATAGAATCCCCGGAGAGAGGATTATACGATATGGATGTAGGACCCGTTTTCATGAGGTCGTTGGTTTTTATATATTTATCTAAATCCCCGCAGGCAGCCCTTATTTTTAAGAATATATCCTTTCTGTTAGTCCTAAGAACAAGGCTTGCTATAATAGGATCCCTAATCTGGCTCATTTCTATTTCATAACCATAAAAGGACTTGGGGTTCTCCAGAAACGATTTAAGTCCGTTTATGGCCCTTTCCCCTGCTTCATTCCTGTGGAGGAGAGTAAATAAAAGAGAAGTTTTTCTTACCAAATATATATTCATCTTTCCAGGGGAATCACCGGGGAAGGCTGTGAAAGCAAAGGATCCTCTCCACTTGATGCCCACTTCACTTACCTGGTAAGACATTGGTGTTATGGCGTGAATGATAAATTGTCTCCCTGGAACTGTAATCGTGTAATTCTTTTTGCCAGTATCTGCTTCCAGGCTGTAATCTGAAGGGTTATGCTTGAAAGCCTCATTAATTTCCGGATACCAGTTTTTCCATTCCTTAACCTGCATGATTTGAGGTAGGGTATTATCAAATGTCGCGGAAATAAGTATAGTAGAATTTTGGGTTATAGGAAGAATTGACGTAATAAAAAGCAGAATAACAAACACCAAGCTAACGACAACCCCCTTTTTCATATTTCCGCAAAGTTATCATTAAAGATAGCCAAAATTAATATTACTTTTGTCTATTGTCCTTCATAAAAAACTCATAGATGAGTTCAATTAATGACCCAATGAATTTTCTGAAAATTATATATTAAAAATTAGATTTTTTCTCAAATTTCATGGTAGGAAATAAATAAAGACCGGATAAAGCAGTTATACCAGCCTTTCCAAGAACATTTAATAATCAGGATGGATTATGATGCAAAATAAACTAGTTCGCAATTCTTTTTGCTTAGTAGTGTATGCATCTTTATTATGCATTAGCTGCAAACCGAAGCCTGCTGTTCAGCCAATATTTGTAGTAAAAGATGATCAAAGTACAGGTCTCCATTTCAACAATAAGTTAACACCCACGCAGCAATTCAATGTATTGAAGTACATGTACTATTACAATGGTTCCGGCATCGGTGCAGGTGACTTTAACAACGATGGAAAAACAGACCTCTTCTTTGCCTCTAACCAGGGAGACAATAAGTTGTATCTTAATGAAGGCAACCTGCATTTTAAGGATGTTACAAAAGAAGCTATGATCCCGCAGGATGGCGGTTGGTCTACAGGAGTTTCCCTGATGGATATCAATAATGATGGATTATTGGATATATATATATGCAGGGTTGGAAATTTTGAAATGCTGACTGGTAAAAATCAACTGCTCATTTGCCAGGGAATTGATAAAAACGGCGTCCCTTTTTATAAAGATGAGGCAAAATCGTATGGGTTAGATTTTACAGGATTTAGCACCCAGGCCGTTTTTTTCGATTATGATGGAGACGGTCTACTTGATATGTACCTGATGAACCATTCTGTTCATGAAAATGGAACCTTTGGTCAGCGAACGATGTTATTGGGCAAACAAGTTGCTGCATCCGGTGATCGTTTATATCATAATGATGGCAACGGCCACTTTACGGATGTTACCAAAAAGTCGGGCATCAACAGTTCTGTGTTAGGATACGGCCTGGGGATTACAGTCGCTGACATTAATCTTGACGGATATCCGGATATATATGTTGGCAATGATTTTCACGAGGATGATTACCTGTATATAAACCAGCATAACGGAACTTTCAGGGAAGAACTTACCCAACACATAATGCACACCAGTAAGTATACGATGGGGGTAGATGTAGCAGATGCTGATAATGATGGGTATCCCGACATTATTAGCATGGATATGCTTGCGTCAGATCCATATATTCTCAGGCGATCGCTAGGAGAGGACGAAGAAGATATCTATAATTTACAAATAGGGTTAGGTTATAATTATCAATATTCCAGAAATAACCTCCAATGGAACAGGCGCAACGGAATGTTTAGTGAAATCGGACTATATTCAGGAGTGGCAGCTACTGACTGGTCATGGTCTCCCTTATGGATGGATTTTGATAATGATGGGCTGAAAGATCTTTTCATTTCAAATGGAATCCCAAGAAGGTTGAACGATATCGATTATATCAACTATATTTCAAATGATGAATTTCAGCAAAAGCTTAATTCAGGAAACATACCTAAAAATGACAGTGCGGTTCTGGATAAAATTCCCCAGATAAAAATTCCAAATAAATTTTTCAGGAATAGCGGAGAGATGAAATTTCAGGATCTTGCCGGTGAAATAGAAAACGATAAAAAGACTTATTCCAGCGGCGCAGTATATGCAGATTTTGATAATGATGGAGACCTGGACGTTGTTGTTAGTAATATTGACGAACCTGCAATACTTTATGAAAATAAGACCAATACAAATAATAATAAAAAGGGAAATAAAGATTTTGTAGAAATAAAATTAAAGGGCCCAAAAAATAACATAAATGCAATAGGCGCAAAAATAGTCTTGTTTTGCAATCATGGAATAAGGACCTATGAAAAAAACCCGGTAAGAGGATTTATGTCAAGCATGGAAATACCAATTTTGATTGGGCTTGATAAAACGAAAATCGATTCTGCCTTTCTGATTTGGCCAGATAACAGCTTTCAGCGTATTACATTACAACCAACCAACCCGTGGGTTAATTTTAGCTTCCAGGCGGGGCTTCCTAAATTTGATTATCGGATAATTACTGATTATTGGAAGAACCCTACCAGGCCGATGGAAGATATCACTTCTAAGGTTGATCTAAGATTCAAACACGTGGAAAATAATTTCCAGGAATTTAATATCGAAACTTTAATACCGCACATGCTTTCAACTGAGGGCCCGGGAATAGCCGTAGCCGACATCAATCATGATGGAATGGAGGATGTTTTTATTGGTTCTTCAAAAGGAAAAAAAAATTCAATCTTTCTTCAGAACAAAAAAGGCAAATTCATAAGATCATTACAACCTGCACTGGAGAATGATAGCATGTATGAGGATATAGATGCTTGCTTTGCAGATGTTAATAATGATGGAAATTCAGATTTAATTATTGCCAGCGGGGGAAACGAATATTCCGGGAAAAGTATTTATTTAACGCCGAGGGTTTACCTCAATGATGGTAAAGGCAACTTCTCAAAATTAGATAATGGTTTTGACAACTTGTATGTAAACGCATCTTGCGTGGCTCCTTGCGATTTTAACGACGATGGCAAAGTAGATTTATTCATTGGGGGAAGATCTGTTCCGGGGGAATATGGGCAGATCCCCCGGTCTTATTTATTGCAAAATGACGGAACAGGCCATTTTAAAGATGTAACTGAAAAATTTGCAAATGGTTTGGCTCATATTGGGTTAGTAACAAGTGCAATCTGGTATGATTTGAATAAAGATGGAGAGAAGGACTTAATTCTTTCTCTTGAATGGGGCGGTATTGTCGCATTCATCAATCATCATGGAGAGTTCTCAAAAAAAGTATTAACTGAGAAGAAAGGGTGTTGGAATTTTATTTTGCCTGTTGATTTAAATAATGATGGAAATGTAGATTTGATTGCCGGTAACCTTGGCTTAAATTCCCGATTAAAGGCTTCAGAAAAGGAACCCGTAAGATTGTATATTAACGATTTTGATGACAATGGGAAAAAGGAGCAAGTACTCACTTATTACCTGGATGGACTTGAAATTCCTTTTGCAAGTAAAAGTGAATTACAAAAGCAGATCCCTATTATTAAAAGACGTTATTTATATGCTGCTGATTTTGCAAAAGCTTCACTCAATGATTTATTTACCAAAGAAAAATTAGAAAAAGCGGATACATTAACTGAGAATTATTTCGAAAATGCTGTTTTAATAAACAAGGGCAATTTAAACTTTACCCTTCAGCCTTTGCCATGGCAGGCACAATTGTCGCCATACAGGGATGCAGTAGTAGTAGATGCAAACGGAGATAATCTCCCTGATATTTTATTAGTTGGGAACTATTATGAAAATAATACTCAATTAGGAAGAAATGATGCTGACTTTGGAACAATCCTTCTCAATAAAGGAAATGGCTTATTTTCCTGCGAAAGTATTAATGGCCTGGAAATTAAAGGACAGGTACGGCATATTAAAAAAATAAATATTGGCAGGCAGGAAGCATTCATACTCGCAAGAAATAATGATAGTACGATGGTAATTAAATTTAAGAATCCTGGTAAAAAGTAGAAATCGTTTGGGATCATAATGCAGCATATTCATATTAGTTTCCTGTCGATTCCGCATTGTTTATACTAATTGATTCCGGCTTTTTTGGGAAGGAAGATAATTTTGGTAATAGGTAAATATATAAGAGGCCGATTTAATATTTTATCGAAGCGTTTAGATCTTAAATTACCTTTTCAGTTGAGAAAGAAGGCCTTAACCAGATTATTTTATGATTTTACACATCCATCCAATTGAAGATAGATGCCGACCCAGAACTTTTTTGTGGGCTTCCATACTAACAATTCAATTAAAACAAATAAATTAATTTACACATCATTACAATGACTCAATAAATTGCCTGGTATGAAAAAAATATTGTTTTGTGCTTTAATGAATATATCCTGGTTATTTTCATTCTCACAAAAAACCGACACGTGGGAAATTGCCTCAGGTAAAATTAATCCTTCCAATTATTATGGGGAAACGGTGGCTAACGGAATCATAGGTATCGTATCTTCTGCAGAACCCATGAAATGTAAAGAAGTTGTGCTCAACGGGGCTTATGATGAATATGGGAGGGGAAGGGTAAGTAATTTCCTGAAGAGTTTCAACCTCGTGAATATGAACCTCGATATTGACGGGCACAGGATTGGAAGTGCAGATGCTACCAATATGGAGCAGACGCTGGATATGAAACATGCAAATTTGAAAACAACCTTTGATTACCAGGATAAGGCCAGCGTATCTTATACCTATTATGCTCTGCGAAATCTTCCCTATAATGTATTGGTTGATGTAACCATAACGGCAAAAAAAGATATTGAAATAATCCCGGCGAGTGTGATGGAAGCTCCGGACGAATTAAGAGATGTACAGAACTATTACAACCAGATTGACCGCCCTCATGTTACCCTTAGCCTGCTTTCATCAATAGCAAAGAGCCCGGCCGGGAAACTGACACTGGCTTCTTCCACTTCGTTTTTATTTGATGAACCACATGGCTCGGAGCCTGCCTTAATCCATGAAATGTGGGATAACAATATGCATCTGGCTAAATTTAAAAAGAATCTTAAAGCCGGGACAACCTACCATTTTGCTATTGCTGGTGCTTCTATTACTTCCGCACAGGACAGTGATCCTCTGAACGAGGCAGAACGCTATGTGATCTATGCCAAACTGCAGGGTACGCAAAAACTAATTGAATTTCATAAGGCCGCATGGGATGAATTATGGAAGAGTGATATCATCATTGAAGGGGACGATGTGAGTCAACAGGGTGTTCGTACGGCCCTGTATCACCTTTATTCTTTTGTAAGATCCGGAACTACGTATAGTCCGTCGCCAATGGGATTGAGCGGATTGGGGTATAATGGACATGTATTCTGGGATGCCGAGCTGTGGATGTACCCTGCCTTGCTGGTACTTCATCCCGAAATGGCGAAGAGTATGATTGAATATCGTTATGAAAGATTGCCCGAAGCCAAACATAATGCCTTTGCTCATGGTCTTAAAGGCGCTATGTACCCGTGGGAAAGCGCTGCTACCGGCAATGAAGAAACGCCGGTTTGGGCCCTGAGCGGTCCTTTTGAGCATCATATAACGGCAGACGTTGCAATAGCGGCATGGAATTATTTTGCCGTTACCCGGGATACTGCCTGGTTAAGGGCAAAGGGATTTCCCATCATCAAAGAATGTGCTGATTTTTGGACAAGCCGTGTTGAAAGAAATGGGCCCGGTAAATATGATATAAAAAATGTAGTGGCGGCCGATGAATGGGCCGAAAATGTAGACAATAATGCATTTACGAATGCCGCTGCAAAAGCAAACCTGAAATACGCAGTTTTGGCTGCCAATATTTTGCATGAGCCGTTAGATCATGACTGGATCGAGGTGGAAAAAAATATCCCGATAGATCGGAAGAGCGTCGTGTAGGGAA
>OCTA010000941.1_pt1 | contig 27192 bp, 17 predicted proteins | sample 1538991 | NCBI WGS metagenome assembly OCTA01 (sample SAMEA3539302, study PRJEB22396) | soil metagenome | biome: tundra; feature: field; material: soil | place: USA | collected 2010-05 | depth 0.15 m | reverse complement strand
GACGTCGCGATGGCGCTCGTGAAACAGGCCGTGAAGTCCGGCGGCCTCAACGCAGCGGGGTAGCCCCCGAGCAGCTTTTCAGCGAGCAATCCCTCTCCCTCCGCCAAATCAGGGGCGCGAGCCGGCGGCGAGCACGGTGCGCAAAACGGTCAGGGCGGCTTCGCCCCCGCCAACCATGCGCACATAGAGCCGGAGGATCGACTCGGCCGTCGCCGCGTACCGCGGCTGCGCGAGATTGTTCGATGAGTCGCCGACCTTGGCCAGCACCTCGGCGGTGAAGCGCGGGCGGATCAGGGCCATCTTCCCGCCAAGCGACAGCCCGGCGCCCGCTTCGAGCACCCCGCGCATTTGCGCAAGGGCGTCAACGATGTTTTCGCTCGGATCGCGGTATATGAAAAGGTTGCCCTCCGAGTACAGGCCCGGCACATAAAAATCCTTCGGGCCATTGTCTATGTTCGTGTCAACCCTGCCCTCAAACGTGCGGCCCGCTCTTGTGACCGCCTGCTCGGGCCCATACGGAGTGATGAACCGGAGAACCGCCGCGATCGCGAAGGCCATTTCTTCGCTGATCGATTCACCGTTTTCGATCTTGGCCGCCATCGTCGGAAGAAAGCGGATCTTGATCTTGCCGGTTGCGCCCTGCGCGATCCAAAACGTGTTGTGATTGATGTATGGGTTGTCGAGGCGCGCGCGCCATTGAAGGAAATAATCACGGACTGCCGTTTCGGCCTGGCCGATCGTGACCGGCTTGCCCATCGCGTCGAAAACCCGCTTGTACTGATGGCGCAGGATGCGGATGTCCTTTTCAAAAAGGTTCTCCAATAGCCGGGAGAATTCGGGCACTTGAATCGCCTCAATGACCGACTTCTTTCCGGCCATTGCGGCCGCGTACACGAGGGCCGTGTGAGTCGCGTTCGCGGTCTGCAGCTTCATCGCGTCGTAGAGCTCCGCGAGCTCCTTATTGTCCGTGACGACGACGCCGGGAACCCGGTTCCACGCCCCGGACATCCGGTGATCAGGATCGTAAACGACCAGCGCGAGCGGAGGAAGCGCCTCGGTCTCGATCACCGTCGGGTCGCTGGCATAACCGGTTTTCGCGCGAGCCCTGCGATAATCGGTAATGCGGTCGACCATCGTGTCATGGAAAGAGACGTGGGCGGGCAGCCATTCGATAAAGGCATCGTTCCCGGCGGCCAGTTCCAACACCTGCGCCTGCATGATGCTGCCGTTGTGCTGGATATTGTCGGTCGGCAGAACGGAAATGCGGGCGTTTTCGAGGAACGACGGATCGCCGCGATGCCCGGCCCAAAAATTCAAGAGCAGGTCGTAAATGTCGGCCATGCCTTGCTGCGGTTTGCCATCAATCTTCTTATAAGCGCCATCCGTGATGCTGAATGGAACGAGGATCTTGTTCCTCCTGAGGTTGCGCATGAATTGCATAACCTCGCTGCGCGCGCCTTCGTCCTCGAATGTCGCCGTGCCGATGAAGCCGCCGAGTTCGCGGGTGGCTATGCCCTCCCGGCTGGAGATATCAATGAGATACGTGCCGTTGCCGCGTTTTCTCATCATGTCGACCGAGTCAACCCCGGCGGGCTGCAGGCCCACCGCCGAATGGTAGTCGCCCGATTCGATCAACTGCGGGATCATTTCGCCGACGAGGCCGCGGATGAGGCGCCCCAGTCCGACGTAGATCACGTCGGCTTCAAGCATTTCAGCGGATGTGTGGCCGGCCAAGGGCTTGAGACCCTGGCTTCTTTCGAGCACGGAAGATGCGAGATTGCGGGCCTCGCACAGCTTGCCCAACTTTGTGCGGATCGACTCGCGCTTGTCGGCCGGGTATTCGTCGACAATACTGCGATTATCGACCTCGATCTTCTTCGCCGCATCGATAATCTCCAGGCGCCGGCTGAACGGAACGAAAGGCGTCCAGGGCGTGAGATCCTTCACCGTCTGCTCGATGCGCGCGACAAGCGCATCCGCCTCCGCCGCGGTGCGCGTGCCGGCGGTGGCTGAGGATTGATCGTCAACCTTCTGCCATTCGGGGGCGACGGAGGGATGGAGGCGGAAAAGGTGTTCGCCGGCAGGGAGGATGATGATCGTGTCGTGGTCGGCCTCGATGTAGCCGTGCGCAGTGCCCTGAAGCGCGTATTCAGGTCTCCATTGGGATCCGCCATCCGCCGGGAATTCCACGTATCTCGCGATCAGGCCGCGCAATTCGGGGTCATCAGGGTCCCGATATGAAAGTCTTAGCTGGCCCTCCACTTCGGACCGCGGAAGACCGGTTGCGAGGGTAACCTGGGTCCGGCAGCCTTCGGTGCCGCCTTCAGATTCTCCCAATCCGCGAACGTGGACGAGGTGCGCCAGAATGCCCCAATGTTCCTCCTTGAACTGGTCCCAACGCCCGAGGAAATACTTTACGTTGTGATATCCGATGCGCCGGATGGCCCCATCAAAGGTCGGGTTCTTGTGCACCGCTTTGACATGGTGTCCATAGATGACGATTTCACCGCCGTCCGCCACAACGTTCTCCGACTTGTAGGCGGCTTTGCCCACCTCCCAGAGCCGGTCGAGATTGGGCGGGACGATCGCGATGATCTTCTTGTAAGGTCGGTTTAGATAGGTGACGTGGACTTCCTTGGTGAGATCGGCGGCGGCTTCCCACGCCTGGGTCATCGTGCCGTAATAAAGCCCGGTCGCGACATCCTTGCCGGCGGCGTCCTTCTTGGGAACAAATGTGAAGATCGAGGTCTCGACGGGAACGAGCTTGCCGGCCATATTGACAAGCGCGCGCTGGGGCGTGTTCTTCACGCCGATGGTCTTCGCGATCGAGATGACGGCGCCGAGCCAGTGAAAGAACGCGAGGAAGGACCCCTTGCCGGTCTCCGAAATGCCCGGGAACCAATATTTCCATCCGCCCGAGACGCCGACGACCTCGTGCGGGAGCACGGGACCGATCGTCATGACATGGTCGTATCCGGCAACCACCCTGTTCACATTCACGGGGACCGTCTGCTTGAAGAGGCCCTTGGTAAGGCGGCCGACGATGCTCTCGGGGATGTCGCCGAGATGAATGAGCCCTTCCTGCTTCTCGCCATTGTGATTGAAGATATGGAGGCTGGGATGGTCGCGGAGGCGATCCGCGGTGGAAATGCCCAGCAGCTTCTCAAGCTGGGTGTCGTTCAGCGCCTCGTGCGTGCCGAGCGCGATCATGATGTCGATCTTTGCGGCGTTGCCGCCGATCAGATGAAGAATCTTGCGGACGATCTGTCCGACATATTTCTCGCCGGAACGCGTGAGGTCGGGCAGGACGAGCAGCAGGCGCTGTCCGTCCCAGCCGTGCGCGCCCTTCTGGGCGATGGCGCGGGTGACGATGTCGTCCACCTGTTTATCGGTCAGAACGACGTCGGGTCCGCCTGCTCCTTCGAGTTTCGGCCCGCGCAAATGCTCGTTCAAGGCGACCTCAAGAAGCTTCACCTCGGAGGCGGGGGGCGCGTGGTCGTAGATTTCGTCGCGGAGAATCGCCCGAATCTGATCCTGGCTCGCGCGGTTCCCGCGGACGGCGGGCACAAGGCGATAAGCCGGCTCTGCCCCGGCGGACGCCTGCGGGACCTGTTCGAAAAGCCCGAGGGACACAAACCATGAAATGGCATCGCTAATTTCCATCCCGGTGCGATTCAGATCCTTGGCGGCAATGCTGGCCGTGCCCGACGGACCATCCGAACCCGGCAGTTGGGCAAAATGGTCGAAAACGCGCGCCGCAGTCGCGCGCGAGTCGGCGCCGGGAGTCCGCGTCCCTCGGGTCGGCGGTTCATTATCCCGCGCCAGTTTACTGACAGGAAGGCGGATTTTCATGGGTCTGATCGGAAGTGGTGTCAGGGCGGGGAAAAGAAGGCCGCATACCAAGGCAGCGCCCTCAGGCCCCCACCCTCGAAGCTTGTCGACGCATTGCGAAGAAACACGGACTCATCCCATCGGCAGTTGGGGGCGGCCGCTTTCCGGCCAATCGATGTGGAAGAACTTGCCGCGTGGATGGTCGGTGCGCTCGTAGGTGTGGGCCCCGAAGAAGTCGCGCTGACCTTGCAGCAAGTTGGCCGGCAGGCGCGCCGAGCGGTAGCCGTCGTAGTAGGAGAGCGCCGAACTGAACGTCGGAATCGGCACTCCGCACTCGCTGGCGACGGAGACCACCTTGCGCCAGTTCTCCTGCGCCTTTTGCACCGTCTTGTTGAAGTACGGGTCGAGCAGCAGGTTGGCGAGATTCGGATTGCGCGCGTAGGCCTCGGTGATCTTTTGCAGAAACGCCGCACGGATGATGCAGCCCCCCCGCCAAATCCGGGCGATTTCGCCGAAATTGAGCTTCCAATTGTATTCTTTCTGCGCCTCGCGCATCAACTGGAAGCCCTGCGCGTACGAGCAGATCTTCGAGCAATAGAGCGCATCGTGAATGGCGGCGATGAGGGCCTTCCGGGAACCGCGGTACTTCTTCCTGGGCCCCTTGAGAATCTTCGAAGCGGCCACCCGCTCCTCTTTGATCGCGCTCAAACAGCGGGCAAACACCGACTCGGCAATCGTCGGCGCCGGCACGCCCATGTCGAGGGCGTTGACCGAGGTCCATTTGCCGGTGCCTTTCTGGCCTGCAGTGTCGAGCACGATGTCCACGAAGGGTTTCTTCGTCATCGGGTCCTTCTGCTTGAGAATGTCGGCGGTGATTTCGATCAGAAAACTGCCGAGCGCGCCGGCATTCCACTCGGAGAAGATGGCCCCCATCTCGGGAGCCTTCAGGCCGAGGAGGCCCTTCATCAACGCGTAGGCCTCACAGATCATCTGCATGTCGCCGTACTCGATCCCGTTGTGGCACATCTTCACATAGTGCCCTGCCCCGTTCTCGCCGATGTAGGCGGCGCAAGGCACTCCGCCGATGATGGGCTTGCCGGGCGCAGCCCCCGTGAGCGGACGTCCAGTCTTGGCGTCGACCTTGGCGGCGACGGCATTCCAGATCGGTTCGAGTTCCTTGTACGCGGCGGAATCGCCCCCGGGCATCAGCGCGGGACCGAAACGCGCCCCCTCTTCACCGCCGGATACGCCGGAACCGATGAAGCGAAGGCCTTTCTCGCGGAGTGCCTTCTCGCGGCGAATCGTGTCCGTCCACTGGGCGTTGCCACCGTCGATGACGATGTCGTTCCGTTCGAGAAGCGGCACCAGGCTGTCGATCACCGCGTCGGTGCCTTTGCCGGCCTGGACGAGGAGGATGATCTTTCGCGGCTTTGCGATGGACTTTACAAACTCCTCCAGGGTCTTTGTGCCGACCACCCCACCCGGTGTTTTTGGGTTCTCAGCGACGAACTTCTCCGTTTTCTCGGTCGTGCGGTTGAAAACCGAGATTTGGAAGCCGTGATCGGCGATGTTGAGGGCGAGGTTCTGACCCATCACGGCGAGCCCGATGAGTCCGATGTCGGAGTGTGATTTGGACATGGCGAAGAAAGTAGGTTTCAAGCACTACGCAAACGCCAGGGGGAAACCAACCCTTTTTTCGCCGCGCGATGCAAGCATGACGCAAACCCCGCCCGCGTTCATAGTATCTAATACCAAGCGCAACCGATCCTGCCGAATTAGCACAGCAATCCTGCGTCCACGCCCTTCCCGCCCGAAATCCTTGGCTGATCGACGGGTTTGACGCTCGCGGCCGAAAATGCCGTCCCGCCCGGCGCCTGCGTCCCTTGGCGCGGACTCGGTGGAAAGCCGGGAAGGCAACCCCAAAATGCCGCCAGCCAGATATGCTATTGACCCGCACCGCGCCGCGCTGCGAACATCACCATTCCCAGTGCGCCGGTGCGCCGGTTTTCGACCCGGATCGCACCGACGCTCCTTTACTGCTCAATCCTCCCGAACCATGAAATACGGTCTGAACCTCCGCTCCGACGGCGCCCTCGACTTCCTGTCTCTCGGCGCTCTCGTCAATCGCCTCGATCCCGGCGTAATTCCCTTCCGAAAGGCGAGTCACTGCGACATCCACGTCAGCGGCGGCGAGTTCAATGTGGCCGCCAACCTGGCGGACTGCTTCCGGCTGAACACGGGCGTCGCCTCCGCGATGGTCGACTACCCGATCGGCGACCTGATTGCCGAGCGCGTGCGCGCGATGGGGGTGAAGGCGTTCTACAAGCGCTTCAAGCACGACGGCGTGCGCGGCCCGAACATGGCGACCGTCTACAGCGACCGTGGCCAGGGCGTGCGCGCCCCGGTGGTGTTCTACAACCGCAGCAACGAGGCCGCAGGCCAGCTCAAGCCGGGCGACTTCAACTGGAAGGAAATCTTCGCTTCGGGCGTGCGCTGGTTCCACAGCGGCGGCATCTTCGCCGCCCTCTCCGAGACCACCGGCGAACTCATCGTCGAGGCGATGCAGGCCGCCAAGGCCGCCGGCGCCGTCACTTCTTTCGACCTCAACTATCGCGCCAAGCTCTGGGACATCTGGGGCGGCCACGCCAAGGCAATCGACGTGCTAGGCCGCATCGTGAAGAATGTCGACGTCATCGTCGGAAACGAAGAGGACCTCCAGAAGGGCCTCGGCATCGAGGGGCAGGACGTTGAGTCGAAGTCGAAACTCGATCCCTCCGCCTTCTTCGCTGTCATCGACAAGGCAGTGAAGAAATTCCCCAACGTGAAGATCGTCGCCACCACGCTGCGCGAAGTCCATTCGACCAACCGCCACACCTGGGGCGCCGTCGCCTGGATAGACGGCAAGACCTACCAGTCGCCGATGTGCGATCTTGACGTGATCGACCGCGTCGGCGGCGGCGACGGCTATGCAGCCGGGTTCATCTACGGCCTGCTCTCCGGTGCCTCTGAGCAGGAGGCCGTGAACCTCGGCTGGGCGCACGGCGCGCTTCTCACCACGTTCCCGGGCGACACGACCATGGCGACCGTCGAGCAGGTGAAGGCCTTTGCCAAGGGCGGCTCGGCCCGCATCCAGCGCTGAGTTGATCGATCCAGCAGTCGAGCCAAGTGGTTGATGGGCGGTTCACCGAACCGTCCATTCTCCCAAGCTCACATTTCGGCAGGCAGACCGAGCTCGCGCCCGACGCGCGCCGCTTTTCGCTTTGGGTGCTGGTTCAATGAGGGGCAAAACCGCCCATCATCGCCCCGACGTCGAGTTTTTGCCAATCAGCCGGGGGAGCCAGCGCAGAGTCGTCCACGGGCTGCCTGTCGACCGCCGTGACCTCGAGCCGGAACGTCTCGGCTCCGCCTTTGCCGGCGCCGGTGCCCACGACTCGCATGGGGAAGAAATTCTTTCCGCGAAGCGCCTGTTCCCAGGGCTGCGGCAGGCTGCCTCTTCCGCCGCCGGGGCGCCCTCCGCCCATTCCCGGGCCGAAGCCGGCAAACGACCCGAGCTGGTCCGTCACCCACAGCTCGGTCGTCGAGCCCTTTGATTTTACCAGGTATTTCGTGCAGGTGTACCCCAGGATCTTTTCGGTGACACCGGTTTCCTGAAAAGACACGTCATTGGGAGCGCCGTTTGGCGCTTGCGGATTGGCAGGCACCTGCGGCATCGGCCGGACCATATACATCCTCTGCTGGGGCATCAGGACCGTTATTTCGTTCTTGTCCCGATCCATGATGACGCCCGCCATAGTCCCGATGCCTATGAGCACGCGCGACCCCTTCATCGTGTAGGAAACTTCTTGGGCAGTGCCTCCGCGGCCCGTCATTTGCATGGTGACCTTGCCCTCGAAGGACTCGGCCGAAAGGGAGGCGGGGGCGACGAGCGCCGCGATCGCCAGGTACGGGGTAAGAATTCTCATGACGCTGGGAATCAAGGCCAAATCGCCGCCGGGCGCAACAAAGGATGCATTTTTGCCGGCGCCGGGCCGTCGCAAGTCCCGCGCAGCCGGGGACCGTTCACGCCCGCCAGCTCTGCAGGATCCGCTGATAATTGGCCCGTTCAAACGCGGTGGGGTCGGGACAGCGGCGAAGATTGAGGGCGCCTCGGAACTCCTCGACGCTTGCGTAGCCATGCGCCTCCATCCAGCGGCGAAGTCCTCCCAGGAGAACGGTGAGAAACTCCGGGCCGTTCTTCAGAAGCGCGGAGACGACCTGGACCACATGCGCACCGGCAAGGATCGACTTCACAACGTCGTCGGCGGTGTGGACCCCGCCGGTTGCCGCCAGGGAGCCCCGGACGTTTGGCGAGAGTATGGCGAGCCAGCGGAGCCGCATGAGCAACTCCGAGGAATCCGACAGGTGCAGCTGGGGCTCCACCTCCAGATCCTCGATGTTCATGTCCGGTTGATAAAACCGATTGAGCACGACGATGCCCGCAGCCCCGGCCTGCTCGAGCGCGAGCGAGAAATGCGCCGGCGCCGCATGAAATGCGGACAGTTTGACCGCGACCGGTATGTGCACGGATTCCGTCACCCGGTGGACGGTTTCGAGCATATCCGCCTCAACCTCCTCGGCCGAGACGGCCGGGTCGGTCACGAGGTGATAAAGATTCAGCTCGATGGCATCCGCGCCCGCCGCCTCGAATCGCCGGGCGTAGCTCGTCCAGCCGCCCGGACGGCAGCCGTTCAGCGATGCAATGACGGGGATGGTCAGGGCGTTTTTCAGACTGGCGATCTGCTTCAGGTACCGGTCGGGCGTCAGCTGGTATTCCTCGAACGCCGGAAAATACGACGACGCCTCCGGGTTGCTGTCGGCCGGTGTCTCGACGAGACGGGTCAGCGCCCGGAGCTCGAAATCGATCTGTTCCTCGAAGAGCGACCGCATGACGACCGCCGCAGCTCCGGCATCCTGGAGGTGGACGGCCCCTTCGACATTGTCGCAGAATGGTGCGGCTCCGACGACCAACGGGTTGCGAAGCTTGAGTCCGAGATAAGGCGTTTCCAGTTTCATGTTCTTGGGACGGAATTCAGGACGGGGCAATGGCCTCAAAGATCCGCCGGCTTTCCGGCGGGCGGAGTGGGCGCAACGGACCTTGGGGGAGGCGTCGCCGCTTGGGCGGGCGCCGCCGTCGCGGATGACGCGGATCCGGCTCCAGAAGCGGCCAGGTCCTGGTACAACGCGTAACGGCGCTACACGTGCGCCTGCGCCTGCGCCGCGAGGTCGGCCGCGCGGCCGGGATCGACGTTCTTCAGGATCCCAAACCGGGTTTCGTTCGCCATGAACTTGGACAGGTCGGTCTTGGGTGCCGCGGAATCGAGCTTGAATGCCGCCTCGCCCTTCTCCGCCAGGCGCGGATCGTAGCGGAACAGGGGCCAGTAACCGGTGTCGACCGCAAGCTTTTGCTGTTCTCCGCCCAGGTGGAGCGGGAAGCCGTGCGCTATGCAGTGCGAGTACGCGATCACGAGCGCCGGTCCCGGATAGGCGTCGGCCTCCCGGAGCGCAGTCACGGTCTGGCTGTCCTTTGCACCCATGGCGATGTGCGCAACATACACGTGCCCATATTGCATTGCCATCAGGCCCAGGTCTTTCTTGGCAATCGCCTTGCCGCTCGCGGCAAACTTTGCGACGGCGCCCATGGGCGTCGACTTCGACGCCTGTCCTCCCGTGTTCGAGTAGACCTCGGTGTCGAGGACGAGCACCTTGACGTTGGCGCCCGAGGCAAGGACGTGATCCAGGCCTCCGTAACCGATGTCGTAGGCCCAACCGTCGCCGCCGATGATCCATACGGATTTTCGGACCAGATCATCGGCCAGGGCTTCCAGCCTGCGCGCATCCGCGCCCTGGATCCTGGCCAGCGCCGTCCTCAGAACGGCCACGCGAGCCCGCTGCTCAGCTATCCCGGTCTCGGTGGTCTGGTCGGCTTCAATGAGCGCCCGGGAAAGGGGGGCGCCGACCTGCGCACCGAGGCGGCCCAATAGGGAATGCGCGGTGCGGACCCGCTCGTCAACGGCCAGCCGGACGCCGAGGCCGCATTCGGCGTTGTCCTCGAAAAGTGAGTTCACCCACGTCGGGCCGCGGCCGTCCTGGTTGGCGCAGTAGGGAGTAGTCGGAAGATTGCCGCCGTAGATCGACGAGCAGCCCGTCGCATTGGTCACAAGCAGGCGGTCGCCCACAAGCTGCGTCAGAAGCTTCAGGTACGGCGTCTCGCCGCATCCGGCGCACGCGCCGGAAAACTCGATGAGCGGCGTCATGAATTGCGTTCCCTTGACTGTCGACGTGTCGAGCTTCGTCCGGTCGGGCTCCGGCAGGCGCATGAAGAAATCCCAGTTGGCCTTTTCGGCCGCCAGCCGCGGCGGTTGCGAGACCATGTCGATCGCCTTGTGGCGGGGATTCGTGCGGTCCTTGGCCGGGCACACCTGCACGCACAGGGAGCAACCCGTGCAGTCCTCGGGCGCGACCTGGAGAATGTACCGCTTCCCTGGGAATTCGGTGGAGCGGAAGGCGGTCGAAACGAAACTCTTCGGGGCGCCCGCAAGCTCGATCGGATCGCAGAACGTGGCGCGGATCGCCGCGTGGGGGCAGACAAGCGCGCACTTGTTGCACTGGATGCAGACCGCCGGATCCCAGGACGGGATCTCCAAGGCGATGTTTCGCTTCTCAAATCGAGCGGTGCCCGTCGGCCAGCAGCCGTCGAAGGGAATCGCGCTGACGGGCAGCAGGTCGCCCTGGTCCGCGAGCAGTCTCGCGGTGATTTCCCGCACGAACTGCGGAGCTCCCGGGTAGGTCGGCGGGAGGGTTGCCACGGCGCCCGCATCGGCCTGGGCGGGAATCTTGACCTCCTTCAAGCCCGCAAGGGCGGCATCGACCGCAGCGTAGTTCATTTGCACGATCTGCTCGCCCTTCTTCCCGTAGGTCTTTTCGATGGCCTTCTTGATCTGCGCGATCGCCTCGTCCTGCGGGAGGACGCCGGAAAGGGCGAAGAAACAGGTCTGCAAAACGGTGTTGGTGCGCCTGCCCATGCCGGCCGATTGCGCAACCTTGGTCGCGTCGATGACGAACAGCCGCAGCTTCTTGGCGATCAGTTCCTCCTGCCATTCCCGGGGGAGGCTCTTCCACGTCTCCTCCGGGCCGTGGGGCGAGTTGAGGAGGACGATGGCTCCGGGGGCGGCGTAGCCGAGGACGTTCGTGCGCCCGATGAAGCTGTGCTGGCTGCAGGCGACGAAGCCCGCCTGGCGGATGAGGTATGGCGCGCGGATCGGGCGCGGCCCGAAGCGCAGGTGCGATGTCGTGATCGAGCCCGACTTCTTCGAGTCATAGACAAAGTAGCCCTGGGCGTAGTTGTCGGTCTGCTCGCCGATGATCTTGATCGAATTCTTGTTCGCCCCCACCGTGCCGTCGGCTCCCAGTCCCACAAACACGCACCGCCTCACGTCGGCCGATTCGATGTCGAATTCGGCGTCGAATGGAAGCGAGAGCCCGGTGACGTCGTCGGTGATTCCAACCGTGAAGTGATTCCGCGGCTGCCGCGCGGCGAGATTTTCGAAAACGGCCCGAACCATTCCCGGCGTGAATTCCTTCGAGCCGAGTCCGTAACGGCCGCCGACGACGCGCGGAGACGCGGCCAGGGGCGACCGGCCCTCGGCAAGGGCCGTGATCACGTTAAGGTAAAGCGGCTCGCCCAGGGCGCCCGGCTCCTTCGTGCGGTCGAGGACCGCGATCGATGCCGCCGTCTTCGGCAGGGCGGCTAGAAACGCAGGCACGGCGAACGGCTGGAAAAGCCGCACGGCCACGACTCCGACCTTTTCTCCGCGCGAGGCGAGCCATTCCACCGTTTCAATGATGGTCTCGACCGCGCTCCCCATGGCGACGACGATGCGTTCGGCGGCGGGATGGCCGTGATAATCGAAAAGGTGGTACTGCCGGCCCGTGGCGGCCGCGAGCTTGTCGAATGTCGCCTGCACGGTTTTTGGCAGGTCGGTATAGAACCGGTTGACCGCCTCCCTGCCCTGGAAATAGACGTCGGGATTCTGCGCCGTGCCGCGAAGGGTCGGCCGGTCGGGTGACATGGCGCGGGATCGAAACGCGGCAAGATCGGCCTCGTCGATGACGGCCCGCAGGTGATCGTCCGACAAAAGCGCGATTTTCGAGACCTCGTGCGAGGTCCGAAAACCGTCAAAAAAGTGAATAAACGGAACCCGCGCCCGATAACTCGCCGCATGCCCCACGATGGCAAAGTCGTGAGCCTCCTGGGGGGAATTGCTGGCCAATAGGGCGCATCCAGTTGCGCGGCAGGCCATTACATCCTGGTGATCGCCAAAGATGGAAAGAGCCTGCGCCGCCAGGGCGCGCGCGCTCACGTGGATCGTCAGCGGAAGCAGTTCACCCGCAATCTTGTACAGATTCGGGATCATCAGGAGCAACCCCTGGGAGGCCGTGAACGAGGTCGTCAATGCACCACCCAGCAGCCCTCCGTGCACGGCTCCCGCCGCGCCCCCTTCCGACTGCATTTCAACGATGCGGGGCACCTCGCCCCAAAGGTTTGGACGGCCGGCGGCCGCCCACTCGTCGCAGGATTCGGCCATGGCCGAGGAGGGCGTGATCGGATAGATTGCGATCAGCTCATTGATGCGGTAGGCGACGGAGGCGACGGCCTCATTCCCATCGAGAGTTGCAAAGGCGGGGGCTGTGGTCTGGCGAGACATGAATAGTGGGCCATTCCGGGAGTTTCCCGGGTGGTAGACTCCAGTGTGCCATGGCGGGAGTGCACCCGCTCCGCAAATCTTGGTATTCCCACCGCGCCAATTGTCGCCGGTCCAGGCCCGCCCGGCCGCGCGCGTTCGCTTTATCGCCTCGAACCTGCCCGATCCCGCTCCAGGGGAATGGCATGCCTACGGCCCGGCAGCCCGGGTCATGACGCTGCATGTCGCGCCGGAAAGACCGTCGGACTCGGCAGAAATCGCAATCGGGCCGGGCGGGCCTCCCCCGGTCCGCACAACCGCCAGGGCAAGGCCGTTGAACGCGTTGCGTTCGGATCCCTGGAAGGGCTCGAAGGTGGTCGCATCGCCGTTGTCCGTGGCCGCGATCAAGCCGGATCCCGAAACCGCGAAGCGGATGTGATTCATGGCCCGCGGGACAAGGACTCCATCCCTGTCGCAGACGCCGACCGTGACGAACACAAGGTCCCGGCCGTCTGCGGAAGCCTCGGTTCGGTCCGCCTGGATCATCAGCTTGGCGGCCGGCCCTGCCGTCCTCTCGACATCCTCGGCCCATTTTCTGCCGCCCTTGGTGGCGACGATCCTCAATTCGCCCGGTTCATACACGACGTCGTTCCAACGAAGCAGGTACTCCTGCGGCCCCATGGCCCTCTTCCCGAGCGACTTGCCGTTCAGGAACAGTTCCGCCTCATCCCCCGACGTGTAAACGAACACCGGCGTCACCTGGCCGACCCGTTCCGGCCACGTCCAGTGCGGCAGAAGGTGCGCCATGGGAAGGTCGGGCCGCCAGCGCTCCTGGTATTCGTAAAAGCGGTCCTTCTTGAAGCCCGCGAGATCGATGATTCCAAAATAGGAGCTTCGTGCCGGATCCTTCATCCCCCCGAAGGGCGTCGGTTCTCCCAGATAGTCCCAGCCCGTCCAGACGAACTCGCCGTTGACGCAGGAGTTCTGGTCCTCGGCGCGGAACTCCGCATCGGGCGGATACGCCCACCTCGGGGCGTAAAGGTCGTAGGAACTCACCTGGAAATCCGCCGTGAGGCCCTTGGACTTGTCCTCGACCACGGGAAAGGCGTACACGCCCCGCGAACTGACCGTGGATGCGGTCTCGCTCCCGTACAGGAACTTGCCGGGATGCGCCGCGTGAAATTTCGGGTACTCGGCAAATTTGTAGTTGTAGCCGAACACATCGACCACCTCCTCGAACCCGTTATAGCCGGCCTCGACATTGCTGCAGGCCGATGTGACGGGACGGGTGGGATCCTCCTCGCGCACGATACGGGCAAGCTCCGTGCCGATCGTGACGCCCGCGGGGCTGCCGGTCTCCGGTATTTCGTTTCCAATGCTCCACAGGACGACAGAGGGATGGTTGCGGTCCCGCCGGAGCAGGGCGCGAAGGTCCGCCTCGTGCCAATCCGCAAAAAGGCGATGGTAGTCGTTCGGGCGCTTTTGCCGCAACCAGCAGTCGAAGGCCTCATCCATCACGACGAATCCCATCCGGTCGCAAAGGTCCAACAGTTCCGGGGCGGGCGGATTGTGGCTCGTCCGGATCGCGTTGCATCCCATTTCCCGGAGCAAGGCAAGCTGCCGCTCGATGGCGCGGGAATTCACGGCCGCGCCCAGGCATCCGAGGTCGTGGTGGTCGCACACGCCCTGGAACCTGAGCCGCTCGCCGTTCAACAAGAATCCCCGGACCGGATCGAATGCGAGCGTGCGTATTCCGAACGGAGTCTCGTAGGCGTCCAGTTCCCCTCCCTTGCCGGTCACTTCCGTCACGGCGAGGTACCGGTAGGGCAGCCGCGTGCTCCAAAGCGTGGGATACGGCACGCGGACCGCCTCGTCCGTGCGCGCATGCGAATGCGGAGGCAGCCTGAAGGCGGCCGGCGCGGAAGCCGCCACCGCATCCCCATCCTTCCTTCCCGCCACGCCCAGCTCGAAGATTTCCGTCCGCACGGTGAAGTCCGCCTCCGCATCGGAATCGTTGTCCAGCGCCGCGGCTATTTTCACAGTCGCCGACTCGCGCGAAACATCCGGCGTTGTGACGGTCGTTCCCCAGTGGGCAACGTGGACCGGCGATGTCTTCTCAAGCCACACATTGCGATAGATCCCCCCTCCCGGATACCAGCGGGACGAGTTCGGCGGATTGTCCAGCCGGATCGCAAGGACGTTCGCGCCACCCGGAACGACATAGGGGGTGAGATCGAGCTCGAAGGAGGCATAGCCGTAGGGCCACCCGCCGACGAACCGGCCGTTGAGCCACACGGTCGCATAGGACATCGCCCCGTCGACATCGAGATGCACCCGCCGTCCCGCGTCGCTCGCCGGGATGTCCAGCCTTCTCCTGTACCAGGCGCAGCCCCAAAACGGGAGCCGGCCCGTATCGCCGGAATACTCGGCCTTGAAGGGGCCCTCGATTCCCCAGTCGTGGGGCAGATCCACCAGGCGCCACCCGCCGTCATCGTATTCGGGCCGCGCGTACGGGCCGCCGTCCGGCGCGGAGGCGCCCGCCCCGCCCCGCCCAAGGAAGGCATCCCGGGTCGCGAGGACGGCCGCCTGCAGTCTCGAGTCGCCGAAAGCGCCCTCGGCCGGCGCGAACTCGGCCTTTGAAAAGCGCCATCCCGAATCGATCAGGATGCGTTCACGGGGCGATTCGCCCGCTCGCGCAAGGCAGGCTCCGGCGATCACCAGGGCGGCGAGCGGCAGGGCCGGCACGCCAATACAAGACGAGAGTGTGCGCATGGGGTATGGGAAAACTCGGCATCCACAGTTGGAATTGCGACCACCGGATCGCGGTCCCAATGGATCCCGGCAGCGAAACGCGGAGTCGCCATCGGCGCCAGCGCAATCGCATCGCGATTGGCCGGGTGGCGCCATCGCCCGTTCTCCGCCGGACTCCGCATTTCTTGCCCTGCCGATTTGTTTTGGCGGAGCGACGATTGGCCCTTACCTAATCCGATTGCGGACAGTTCGATCTTCGCCCGTTCCCTCCGCCAAAGGATAAAACCGTCACTTCCATGCACTACCGGCAACTCGGCCGCACGGGCCTCAACGTCTCGGTCCTGAGCTTTGGCGCCTCCTCCCTGGGCGGGGTATTCCACGCTGTGAACGAAGGCGAAGGCATCAAGGCGGTGCACGCGGCCCTCGATCTCGGCGTGAACTTCATCGACGTGTCGCCCTACTACGGCGCCACGAAGGCCGAGACGGTGCTTGGAAAGGCGCTGAACGGCGTCGATCGGAGCCGGTATATTCTGGCGACCAAGGTCGGCCAGTATGGGGAGGGCCAGTTTGATTTCTCGGCGGCGCGCGTGACGCGCAGCCTCGATGAAAGCTGCGGGCGGCTCGGCGTCGATTATGTGGACCTTTTGCAGTGTCATGACATCGAGTTCGCCGATTTGAGCCAGATCGTGGAGGAAACCCTTCCGGCGCTTGCGCGGCTGCGGGACTCCGGCCGCATCGGCCACATCGGAATCACCGGGCTGCCCCTCAGGATCTTCACTGCGGTCATCGACCGGGCTCCCGCAGGGGTCGTGGAAACGATCCTCTCCTTCTGCCGCTACGAGCTGAATGACGATTCGCTCGGGTCGCTCCTGCCGTACCTCGCGGACCGGGGGGTCGGCGTCATCAATGCGGCTCCGACGGGCATGGGCCTGCTCACCGAACGCGGCGTCCCCTCCTGGCATCCCGCCTCGCCGGCGATCGTCGCGGGGTGCGGCCGCGCGGCCGCTTTCTGCCGGTCGCGCGGCGCCGACATCGTGAAACTCGCCGTTCAGTTCTCCGTCAGCCATCCAGGGATCGCGACGACGCTCATCGGATCCGCCAATCCGGCAAACGTCCGAAGGAACGTCGAATACGCCCTTGCGCCGATCGACTTCGAGCTGATGGCCGAGCTGCTTTCCCTCCTGCGCCCCATCCACAATCACAACTATACGCGCGGCCGACCCGAGAACAGGGATCCGATCCTCGCGTGACACCGCCATGAACCAGATCGTTCTCCAGAATCCGGGAAGATTCGAGCTGACCGAATGCGCGGAGCCCGTGCGGGGGCCCGGCGAGGCGCTCGTGCGGGTTCATCGGCTGGGCGTATGCGGGACGGACATCCACGCTTATTACGGAAAGCAGCCGTTTTTCACCTATCCGCGGGTGGTCGGCCATGAGCTTGGGCTCGAGGTCATCGACCCCGGAGATGCGCCCAACGGGCTTCGCCGGGGCGACCGCTGCTCGCTGGAGCCGTATTTCAACTGCGGCCGCTGCATCGCCTGCCGCCGCGGGAAGCCGAATTGCTGCTCGGAGATGAAGGTTTTCGGCGTGCACATCGACGGTGGGATGAGGCCGGTCCTCTCCGTTCCGGCGCGCAGGCTCCACAAGTCCGGCAAGCTGTCGTACGACCAGCTGGCGCTTGTCGAGACCCTGGCGATAGGCGCCCATGCGGTCGAGCGCGCGGAGGTGAAGCAGGGCGAGTTCGTCCTGGTGATCGGCGCCGGCCCGATCGGCCTGAGCGTCATTCAGTTTGTCATCGCCCGCGGGGCCGCGGTCGCCGTCATGGATGTCGCCGAGTCGCGCCTCGAATTCTGCCGACGCCAGATGGGCGTCAAACACACGCTCCAACCCGGCCCCGGGACGCCCGATTCGCTCCGGGCGATCGGGGGCGGCGATCTTCCGACGGTCGTGATCGATGCGACCGGCAATTCCAAGTCCATGGCGGGTGCGTTCGAACTTCCGGCCCATGGCGGCAGGATCGTCTTTGTCGGCCTCTTTCAGGGAGACCTGTCGTTCAACGATCCCAGCTTTCACCGCCGTGAACTAACGCTGCTCGCCAGCCGCAACGCCCTCCCCGGCACGTTCCGGGACATCATCGCCCTCATCGAGGCCGGCCGCGTCGACACGGCGCCGTGGATCAGCAACCGTCTCTCGCTGTGGGACGTCCCGCGCCGCTTTCCCGACTTCGCCGGCAATCCGGCCATCATCAAGACGATGATCGACGTCAGCGATTGAGGGCAGATCGCGTCCCGGACGGCCAGGCGCGACCTGTTTGCGGGAAAAAACTACTGCTCCGAATCCTCGTCCCGCATGTTGATTGTGAGGGTGTCCGTTTCGCCCCGGTGGTCGGGGCGGGGAGGCATCTGCGTGTGGCGGAACGCCTCGAGGACGGACTCGTCGAACTCGCTGTTGCCCGATGAGCGCGAGATCCGCACGCGGGAAAGTGCGCCGTCGGCCGCAAGAAAGAACTCCACCCGGGCCTCCAGCCGGTCGCTCACGCCTGGCGGCGGCACGAGGTTCTCCTTCACCCGGGCCTTCAGCATGGCGATGTACGAGCCGAGCAGATCCTGCTCGTCCCGGGTTAGCGCCTTTCCGCCGGCGCCCCCTTCCTTGTTGGCCGTCGATCCGCCGACAACGCCGCCCGCAATCCCCTCGGCATCGACCTTGGGCGACTTCGCGGCCGACCCCGCCTTTCCGCCATTCTCCTTCAGATACTGTTCGTACGTCTCACGCTTCTTTTCCGCAGCAGCCTCCTTCTCGAGCTGCTTGCGGTATTGCGCCTCGATCCGGGCCGCCTTCCTGTTCTCGGTGCGCTGCACGACCCTCGAGAAGTTGGGCACCTGGCCGGGACGGTCTTTGGGGCCGGGATCGGGGGCGCCTCCGTCATCGGGACCGATTGCGGCGGCGGGATTGCAACGGGCGCCGCCTGCGCGGGAGCCTCCGGAATGGACACCTTGATGCCCGCCGGAACTCCGATCGCCGGCGCGACGGTGGCCGCGTAGTTGTCCCCGCGGCCGGCGACCAGTTCGAACACCTTGGTCGTTTCCGGCTGAGTCTGGCTCGCGGCGTAGCCGAGAAAAAGCACGAGCACCACAACCCCCGCGTGCAGGACCGCCGACAGAAAATAGGCCTGGGGGGAATTCGCGTTCACGGCATAGCACCACGTTTCATGAATAACGTGGTGCTTAAGAGCCCGTCTGCGTATCAAACGTGATCTTCGACAAATTCACCTTCTTCAGCTCGTCCAGGAGCTGAATCATCTTTTCGTACGGCACCTTCCCGTCCCCGCGGACCCGGATGATGGGAGGTTTTCTTTCCAGGCTCCACGCCTGGAGGCGGCGGCGGAGCTCGGTCAGCGAAATCGGGACCTGCTGGCTGTTGATGTAATATCGGCCGCTTGCATCGACCGAGATCGCCTCGAAATGATCCCCGATCTCGGGCTTCTCCTGCGGACTCCTCGACTCGACCGGCAGCCGGACCGGTATCGTCTGCTCCTGGTTGATGAGCGGAGTCGAAATCATGAAGATGATCAGCAGCGTAAATCCAAGGTCGATCAGGTTCGTGACGTTGATGTCAGCGATCGGGCGGGACTGCCGCTGCCTCCGGAACGTGCGTGCCATGGGTCCGATTCCGCCGCGTCAGCTTTCGAGTTCGATCCGGTCCGCGAGCGAACTCGCGAAATTTTCCAGTTCCGTGATCATCTTCCGGGTCCTGGCTTGCAGCAGGTTGTAGCCAAAAAGCGAAGGGATCGCAACGAGCAGTCCGGAGATCGTCGTCAGGAGCGCCGCCGACACGCCGGGGGCGAGCGTCTGGATGGACGCCGTCTGCTGGACCGACACCGAATCGAAGGCGGTCATGACGCCCCACACCGTTCCAAGAAGGCCCAGGAAGGGCGCCCCGGAAACAATGCTGGCGAGGAAGATCATGTTCGACTCGTAGTTGTCTATCTGGCGGGAAAGACCCCGCTGGAGGGCATTTTCGGCAAGCTCCAGGCGGAAGCGCGCGGAGTCGATCCCCTTCTCCTTTCCGATCGCCGCCGCGCGCCAATACGCCTCGATCGCCTCGCTGAAGAGGTCGGCATACGGGATCGACCGCTTGTTGCGGAACGCCTCCGGCAGATCGAGCACACGGCGCTCCTCCCGGAGCCGCTGCTCGAAAACGTGGTTCATCCGGCGCAGGACCGCGAGATCGTTCCGCTTTCCGATCATCATTGCCCAGGCGATGATGCTAAAGACGCCGAGCCCGGCCGTGATTGCCTCGCCGACGCCGTCGCAGTTTTGAAAGACCCGGATCGGGTTGGCTATTGCGATGAATGGAACAAGAAATTGGGCGGCGAACATGTCAGTGGAAAAAGTGTTGGCCCTTTTGGCCGGACCGATCAACGACTTTCGCGGCGCGAATCCGCGGAGCAGGGCCGCAGGCCCGATTTCATCCCGCCCGGCGGCGGGCCTTCACGTTCCGGCGCCGTAGAGCCCGACGTACGGCCGTCCTGTGGAAAGCTGGAAGCCCCGGTACATTCCGGGCGTGTTGAACGGCATGGCAACGCGGCCTTCCCGATCGATGGCGATGAGGCCGCCGCTGCCGCCGAGTCCGGCGACTTTTTGCAGCGCGGACTCCGCAGCGTCGCCGAGGGCCAGGCCGGCATACTCGATTTTGGCGGAGATGTCGTGGGCTGCAACCGAGCGAATGAAGAATTCGCCGTGGCCCGTGCACGAAATGGCTGCCGTCCGGTTGTCCGCAAAGGTTCCCGCCCCGACGAGCGGCGAATCCCCCACGCGCCCGAATTTCTTGTTCGTCAGCCCGCCGGTCGAGGTGCCGGCCGCAAGATTGCCCTCCTGGTCAAGGGCGACGCAGCCCACGGTTCCAAACTTCTGTCCCGAAGGCGGGGGGTCGCAGTCCCCGGGCTCCGGGACCATTCGCTCCTGCAGGGACCGGACAAGGCCGTCGCCGGGCCGGTCCCCTTCGAGTCTCCTGGCCCGCTCCCATTCGCGCACCCGCCGTTCCGTCCTGAACACGTCGTTGGACACGAGTTCGAATCCGACCTCCTGGGCAAACCGCTCGGCGCCCGCGCCGACGAGGAGAACGTGCGGGGATTTCTCAAGGACCGCCCGCGCGAGAAGGATCGGACTCCTCACGTGTCGCAGAGCCGCGACCGCTCCGGCCGCGAGCGTCCTGCCATCCATGATCGCGGCGTCCATTTCGCAATCGCCCTCGGCATTGAGTACGGATCCGCGGCCCGCGTTGAAGAGCGGGCAGTCCTCCATCACCCGTATCGAGGCAACGACGGCGTCCATTGACGGGCCTCCGCGCTCCAGCACCTCGTAGCCGGCCCGAAGGGTATCGCCGAGAGCCGACCGGTATGCGTGTTCGTCCTCCGGCCTCATCTCCCCGCGAAGAATGACGCCGGCTCCCCCATGAATGACCAGTCCGTAGGTTTTGATGCCGTTGGATGAAAGCGCGCGCCCGGCGGATATCAAGGATTGACAGCCGCCGCCCGGAAATTCGGCCGTTCCCTTACCCGTTCGCCCCCCCTGGATCATTTCCGCGGCCAATTATGTTGAACGCGGAGCCGCAAAATGTTCAAACTGGATCGATGCCTCTCAAAAACCAACCTGCGGGCAAGCTCATCTCGTTCGAAGGCTCGGAAGGCAGCGGAAAATCGACCCAGATCATCCGCCTGGCCGCCCACCTCCAAAAACTCAAGCGCGATGTCGTGTCGGTGCGCGAGCCTGGCGGCACGGAGATCGGCGAGCAGATTCGCAATATCATCGTCCACAATTCAAAGGGCGAGGAGATGTGCGCCGAAACCGAGCTCCTGCTCTTCACGGCAGCGAGGGCGCAGCTGGTGCGCGAGATGATTGTGCCCGCCCTGGTCCGGGGCGCCATCGTGCTCAGCGACCGTTTCCTGGATTCATCGACCGTCTACCAGGGGATCGGCCGCAACCTCGCCCTCAATCCGGTGCACCAGATCAACCAGTTCGCCGTCGGCAACGTCATGCCGGACCTGACCGTCATCATCGATGTGCCGACGGAAGTGAGCCTCGCCCGCATCCGCCAGCGGGCCTCCGACGTGCCGGACCGGATGGAACGGCAGAACATCGACTTCTACAACAAGGTGCGGGAGGGATACCTCGTGCTCGGGCGGAGCATGCCGGAGCGTTTCGTCGTGATCGACGGGACAAAGAGCGAGGACTGGATTGAGAAGAAGATTTGGGAGGCCGTTAAGCCCAAGGTGAAGCAAGGTGACGTCCCCGGTTCCTGATTCTGGGCACACACGCCTCCCGTGCAGCCGTCTCCGTCCGTTCGACCCTGGCCCCCGGCTCTCGAAGGAACACCGGCCGCGGCCGTCATCGACCGCGCCATAAATCGGCGGCGCCTCGGCCACAGCCTGCTTCTGCACGGAGACAATCCGGAGATGCTGGCGGCCGTCGCACATGCCATCTGCGACAGGCTGCTGAATGAAGGGGACACGACATACTTTCCCCCCGACAGGCACCCGGATTGCTTCGCGCTGCGACCGGCGGGCAGGGCGCGCCTGATCACCGCTGATGCGACGCGCGAGCTGATAGCCAAAGTGCAGAAGACGGCGATCATCTCCCGGCTGAAGATCGCGATAATCCATGAAGCCGACCGGATGAACCAGGCTTCGGCAAACATCTTCCTGAAGACGTTGGAAGAGCCGCCCAGCCACACGACCCTGCTGCTGTTGACGACGCATCCGTACGCATTGCTTCCCACAATCCGAAGCCGATGCCTGCATTTCCGGTTCTCGCTGGCGAAAGCGGGCGGCAGCCTGTCCGCCGGAGCCCCGGCGGAGGCGGACTCCTCCTCCATCCGGCTGTGGTCCGCCTGGCTCGCCGACTACGGAGCCTGGCTCGGCCGCATGGACCCCGCTGCTTCCCTGAACAAGCAATCCGTGACGAACCACATCTTCACGATCTATGGGCTGATTGCTCGCTTCGGATTCATCCTGGACAAGGCCACGGACGAGGCCTGGGCCCTGCAAAAGGATTCCCTGCCGCCCGACGTAGACGAGGATCAGCAGATCGCGATCGAAACAGGCCTGGCCGTCGGGCTCAGGAACCGCTTCTTTGCTGAGATTGCGGAGGCCACGCGGGTCCATGCGAGATCGAGATTGGACGCCGGAGACGAGCTGGCGCGGCGGGCATTCACCGCCGCAATCACAAGGCTCGAGCACGGCGCGGGCCTCCTGCGGGTGAACCTCAATGAATCGGCCGCCCTGGAGGACTTCCTCCTCGCTTCGCTGCGGCTCTGGTCCGGGCGGTAGACGCCCCGGCGGGCGCGGGCGAGCGTCCGGCAAATCCCCCTTGCCTTCGATGGCCCGTCATTCTGACCTGCTCATCTGCCCAAGATGAACCAGCCCGAAAAGCCGACGCCAATGATGCAGCAGTACCTCGAGGTGCGGCGCGGCCTGCCGCGGGATACGATGCTCCTTTTCCGGCTCGGCGATTTCTTCGAGATGTTTTTCGACGACGCGGTCGTCGCCTCACGCCTGCTCGGACTCGCGCTCACCAAGCGCCAGGGGCACCCGATGGCGGGAATTCCGTACCACGCGGTCGAAACGTACGTCGGCAGGCTGCTGGCAGCCGGAAAGAAGGTCGCCCTTTGCGACCAGCAGGACGCCGCCCGACCGGGCCGGCTCGTGACACGCAGGCTCACGCGGATCCTGAGCCCGGGAACGACCATCGCCGCCAACCAGATCGACGCTGCGCGCAACCACTATCTGGCCGCAATCATGCTCGACAGGAGCGGCCTTCACGCCGCGTGGCTGGATATTTCGACCGGGGAGTTCAGGATTGCGACCGACGGCCGGATCGAAAGCCTCCTGCCAATTCTCTCCGCCCTGGCGCCCGACGAATTGCTGGTCGCCGAGGGCGAACTCGCCCGGTGGCAGGCCTGTCCGCATGAGCAGACGGCCGTTCACGCCCTCCATGCCTTTGCGGCACGCCGACTCTGCACGGAACTCCCGCAAGTCCAGTTCGCCCGCGCCTCCGGAGCCCAGGCGGTCATGGCGACCCTTGGCGTCCTCAACCTCGACGGATTCGGCATCGCAGCCACCCATCCCGCGCTGGGACCCGCGGGGGCGCTGGTGCGGTATGCGACGGACAACCTGTGCGCAAAGCCCGAGAACCTGCGCAGCCTCCAGGAGTACCTGAGTTCACGAAGCCTGCTCCTGGATCCCGCGACCCTGCGCAATCTGGAAATTTTCAGCTCCAGCCGCGGCTCCCGTGACGGGTCCCTCCTGTGGGCGATAAACAGGACGACGACCGCCTGCGGCGTCCGCCTGCTGGAACGCTGGCTGGCGGCGCCCACGCTGGAAATCGGCGAGATTCGCCGGCGCCAGGGGCTCGTCGCCGAACTCGCCCGCCATCCGGCGCTGCTGACGGGACTGCGGGATCTGCTCGCCCGTGTCCGGGACATTCCGCGGATTCTCGGAAGACTGCAAAACCGGCTCCGGACTCCCCGGGAACTCGGCGGCGTCCGGGACACGCTGGCTCAAATCCCCGCCCTGAAATCGGGCCTCGGGGCGTTTTCCGCCGACCCGGGTGCGGGGCCATCCGGTCCCGGCCTTGCGGGCGTCCAAGGGAGGCTCCACGAGCTCCCGGCCTTGGGCGCCCTGCTCGAGAGCGCGCTTGCAAGCGAGCTGCCGGCCGGCCTCGAGGACGGCCATTTCATAAAGGCAGGCCACGACACCGAGCTCGACCGGCTTCGCGCGCTCACGAGCGACAACAAAACGTGGCTGTCGGAGCTCGAGCGCACCGAACAGGAGCGCACCGGAATAAGGAGCCTCAAGGTGAGGTTCACGAACAACTTCGGCTATTACATCGAGATCACAAAGGCAAACCTCCACCTGGTGCCTCCCGATTACATCCGCCGCCAGACCACCGTCGGGGGCGAGCGCTACGTGACGGAGGATCTCCGCCGAAAGGAGAAGGAAATCTTCAGCGCCGAGGAGAACGCGCTCGCCCGCGAGCTTGAGATCTTCCAATCGCTCGTCGCTTCGGTGCTCGCCGAGGCGTCCCTGCTCGCGGAAACGGCCGAGGCGCTCGCAGAACTCGACGTTCTCGCCGGCTGGGCGGTCCTCGCACGCGAATGGGACTATTGCCGCCCGGAACTGGACGAGGGAGACAAAATTGAAATCGTGGAGGGCCGTCATCCCGTCGTCGAACAGATGCTGCGGGAGCCGGAATCGAGGCCGGCCGGCGCCGGTCCAACGTTTGTGCCGAACGACACGTCGCTTTCCTGCGAGGAGGCCCAAATCGCCCTTATCACCGGGCCGAACATGGCGGGAAAATCGACCTACATCCGGCAGGTCGCCCTGATCGCCCTGCTTGCCCAGGTCGGCTGCTGGGTGCCGGCGAAATCGTGCCGCCTGGGACTTGTGGATCGGATCTTTTCGCGGGTCGGCGCAAGCGATGATCTGTCGCGCGGCAATTCGACCTTCATGGTAGAAATGAACGAGACGGCCAACATTCTCAACAACGCAACCGACCGCTCGCTCATCATCCTGGACGAGATCGGCCGGGGCACATCGACCTACGACGGCCTGAGCATCGCCTGGTCCGTTGTCGAGCACCTCCACCGGGGCCCCGAGCGCGGACCGCGGACCCTGTTCGCGACGCACTACCAGGAGCTCACGCAACTCGAAAAGCACCTTCCGCGCCTGCATAATCTCTCGGTCGCGGTCAAGGAATGGAACGATGAGATCGTCTTCGTCAGGCGGGTGGTGCCCGGCGCCGCCGACCGCAGCTACGGAATCCAGGTTGCCCGCCTGGCCGGTCTTCCGCTTTCCGTCATTGACCGGGCCCGCGCCATACTCGCGCGCCTGGAGGGTGAGGATGCGTCGATCTCCCTCCCGGCCCCCATGGCCCGCCCCAAGAAGAAGATCACGATAGCGCCCCCTCCTGACGACCCGCAGCTCAACCTGCTCTGAAATCATGGAAAGGGGTTGACCCCTTTTCCTTGCCCTTGCCAGCGCCCGCCACGCTGCGCATACTTTTCCCTTTTTCCATGTCTCCCGCCGAAGAAATTGCCCGCCGACGCACGTTCGCGATCATCTCCCATCCGGACGCGGGGAAGACCACCCTGACGGAAAAGTTCCTTCTTTACGGCAACGCAATCCACCTGGCAGGAGCCGTCAAGGATCGGAAGAACCAGCGCGCCACCACGTCGGACTGGATGGAACTCGAGCGCCAGCGCGGCATTTCCATCAGTTCAACCGTGCTTCAGTTCGACTATGGAGGCTACGCGGTCAATCTCCTCGACACGCCGGGGCACAAGGATTTTTCCGAGGACACCTACCGCGTCCTTACGGCCGTCGACGCGGCGCTCATGGTGATCGACGCGGGCAAGGGCGTCGAGACACAGACCCGGAAGCTTTTCGAAGTGTGCCGCCGGCGGGGCATTCCCATCTTCACGTTCATGAACAAGTGCGACCGGCCGACGCGCAACCCGCTGGCCCTCCTGGACGAGCTGGAAAGCGTCCTCGGCCTGCAATCCTCGCCCGTCGTCTGGCCGCTCGGAAACGGCCCCGAGTTTCGGGGCGTGTTCGACCGCCGCACACGCCAGGTTCACCTTTTCGAGCGCGTCCCCGGAGGGGCGTACCGGGCGCCCGTCCAGGTCGCCTCGCTCGACGATCCGGTCGTTAGGGAAAGACTGTCCGAGTCGGCGCACGCCGAGGCCTGCGAGCAGATCGCGATGCTCGACGGCGCAGGGCATCCCTTCGACCTCGCCGCCGTAAGGGCGGGCCGGCAGACGCCGGTCTATTTCGGGAGCGCCGTGAACAATTTCGGGATTCAGCTCCTTCTGGATGGGTTCCTCCACGACTCCGTGCCGCCGCAGCCGCGGCTGTGCGCAGGCACCGGGCCCGGACAAGGTCCCGCCGGGGGCGCGAGGGTCGAGGGCGACGCCGCGGATCCTTGCTCTGCGGCCGACTCCAGGGTCGTTCCGGTCGACCATCCCGGCTTTTCCGGGTTCATTTTCAAGATCCAGGCGAACATGGACCCGAAACACCGCGATCGGATCGCGTTTCTCCGGATCTGTTCGGGAAAATTTGAGCGGGACATGAATGTCCTGCACCAGCGCACAGGCAGGACCGTGCGCCTGTCCTCCTCGCACAAGCTCTTCGGCCAGGAGAGGGCCACCGTCGATGAGGCGTGGCCGGGCGACGTCGTCGGCCTGGTCGGCCATGATTCGTTCGGGATCGGCGACACGCTCTCCGAGGAGCGGAACATCGTCTTCAACGAGATTCCCCGCTTTTCACCGGAGGTCTTCGCCTACATCTCGAATCCGACCCCCGCCGACGCGAAGAAATTCCGGGCGGGATTGGAGCAACTCCTCCAGGAAGGCGTCGTCCAGTCGTTCATGGCGCGGCTCGCGCCGCCCGGCGCAACGCTCCTCGCCGCGGTCGGACCGCTGCAATTCGAAGTGGTCCAATACCGCCTGAAGAGCGAATACGGCGCGGAGTCCCGTCTGGAACAGACGCCCTGGACCCTGCTGAGATGGATCGATCCGCATCCCGCGCTCGCCGATTCGAGGAGCCTCGTCGTCGCGACCGGGGTCAGCTTCGGCGCCGACAAGAACGGCCAGCCCGTCGTCCTGTTTCCAAACGACTGGACTCTCCGCTATTTTATCGAGAAAAATCCCGACCTGACCCTTCGCGAGCTGCCGCCCGACCTCACGCCTTCCGAATGATGCTCCACAGGATTCTCCCCCATGCCGCCGGCCTGGCGCTGCTCGCCGCATTTCCGCTGCCTCCCCTGGCTTCGGGCGCGCCGGCCCGGAGATCGGAAGAGCACACGTCTGAACTCCAGTCACTGACCAATCTCGT